>Ga0272446_1004341_pt1 | contig 16857 bp, 15 predicted proteins | sample YNPCB0061_FD_194587 | JGI IMG/M metagenome (GOLD analysis project Ga0272446, IMG submission 194587) | Hot spring microbial mat communities from Yellowstone National Park, WY, United States - YNP-CB-006-1 | ecosystem: Environmental > Aquatic > Thermal springs > Hot (42-90C) > Sediment | place... | reverse complement strand
CGGCGGCCCCTCTGCCCGCGGCCGCCTGCCCGCCGAGGCCCGAAGACGCGATACAGCGATGAAGACCTCTTGGTCGAAATCCGGCGCATCATCCAGGAATCGCCCTTCCATGGCGAAAGCCACCGCAAGGCGCGGGCGGCGCTGCTGACCGCTCCCGAATGGCTGCTGCAATCGGTTTCGCTGCGCGACGCGCCGCAGTCGGTCATGGCTCGATTCCGCGTGGATTCCACCCGGATCCGAATCGGCGCCTTGACTACATTCTCTTTCTACGCCGATCCCGTTGGCGTCCTGCACTCCCACGCAGGCCACGAAGCCCACGATCACGCACATGGAGAGGCCGATCCATGCAACGCGCAGCCGGTCTGGTCCATTCAGGTGCGCGATGGGAGAATCGAATCGATCATCGCCAACCCTGAAACCCCCATACCGCTCGATGCCGTCGAGAAGCGACGCTTGCCCGAACTTGCCCAGGGGCGGGCGGGGGGACTCGGCGTGCGCGTGTGGGCCGTGGATGGCGAGCAGGCCCTCGTCGCCATCGGGGTGGATCCCGACGCGCGCACAGCGGGCCAATGGGTGTTGATCTGGCGGTCTCTTCTCCCGGCAATCTACCCGGAAATTGCCGCGCTCTCCCGTCGTCCCGCTGAATAATTCCCCTTTGAGCCAGTCGAATCCCGGCCGGCCGCTGGAGCAGGCGGGGGGCGGGATGCCCTCGCTGCGTGTTGTTTGTTTCTCATCCCGGCATGATCGAGCCGCGGAGACGAGGGGCAGACCTGGATCCCTGCCCGTGTCGGTCCACCGGTTCCATCGACTCGAGGAGGCACAGTGCGGAGATTGTGCCGCCAGCCATGCGAGCGAGGAAAAGGCGCGGAAGCCGTGGGGCAGGGGAGGGTGGTGGGCTCGGCAGAACTCGAATCTGCGACCTCTACCGTGTCAAGGTAGCGCTCTAACCAACTGAGCTACGAGCCCGAGCGGGGGAACAATCTCATCTTAACATGACCGCGACCGCATGCAGATCGAGGCGCGGGATCTCCGTCTGCCAGCCGTCTGCCACAGCTCTCCACTGCAGCGGAGTCCCTGCCGGCTCCAGGCGTGCGGACCTGGGGCGGGCGCCCTGGAGCGTGAGCCGGATGGGCCCGACCGAGGGAATGAAGTCGACCGTGGCGTAATCCCCAGCCACTTGCATGGCGGTGGTGTTGACGAGGTGCACGAGCAACTCGCCCTGTTTGCGGCGCAAGACGACCTCGACCGGGGGCGGCGCATCCACGGCCACGAGTGGCCGGAAATGCGAGGCGAGGAGCGAGCGCCCGAAACTTCGGATGGCGGCGGCGTGTGTGGCGGCGTAGACGTCGCCGATGGGGCCTGGAACCACGATCACGCGCCCCTTGCCGAACGAGGCTTCCAGCGCGGCGGGCTCTCCGCCTCGGGTGGTGTTCAGTTCGGGGTAGCGTAGATCGAGCACGCGGGTTTGGCCGGGTTCGACGCCGAGCCAGAGGCCGGCGGCATTGCCGATAGAGCCGTGGCGGAGCCACGCCTGCGTGCGCGAGGGTTCGCCCGCGGGGCGGGTGCCGAGGCGCGGAGCGAGGTGCAGGGCGTTGCGCGCGCCGGAGACCAGAAGCAGCCCGCCGTTGCGGGCGTACTCGAGCAGCGTTTCCAGGCATTCCTCTCCAGGGTGCTCCCAATCGGGAAGCACGATGGCGGGGTATTCCGCGGCGATGCGGCCGAGCTTCCAGTCCGGAATCACGTCGACCGACCACTGGCACGCCAGCAGCAGGTCGATCCATCCGCGCGCGGGGTCCGAAAGCCGCCCCCAACCGCCGAACAGTTTGTTGCCGGAGCGGTACAGGGATTCCCTGGAAAAGACCACGCCGATTTGAGGCACGGTCTCCGTGCGTTGGCTCCATTTTTGCAAGCGGCGGCAATGAGCGGCGAGTTCAGCCATGATTTCGATGTGCGAATCCTCGAAATGCCCGGAACGCGCGGGATGGTAATAGACCTGGAAACCGCCGGATTGGGCGAGAACAATCCCTGCCTCCTGCATGAGCTGAACGGCGGGCTTGAAGACATGGCCGATGCGGTTGGAATCGGCCTGCTGGAAGCCCCAGGCCATCAGGTCCCACGGCTTTCCGGTCTGGGCCAGGTAGCGGGCCTCGAGCCTTGCGGTGGAAATGCTGGCGTTGCCGAGGTAATCTCCCGAGAGAAAATCGACGGGCAATTCGGGCTCTTCCGGCACCATAGTGGAATAAAGCCAGTTGCTGGCGATCTGAAAATCAGGATGAGTGCGGTGCAATTCGTCCACATAATGGCGGACATACCGGCGGAATTGTTGCCGGTTGAATTCGAGCCATTCCAGCCAGCCTGGCTCGTCCGGCTTCTTCGGCGCCGGCTTGCCGAAGGCCCGCAAGGCGGCCTCGCAGTAATCGGGGTGGGTGGCCCAGCACTCGCCGTCTACCCAGGCGCCGTCGAGCGAGTATTTCGTGGCAGCCTCGCGCAGTTGCGGGATCATCAGGCGGTCGGCGTAGGGGCCGAAAGTGGACGTCTGGCGGCTATCGGGCTTCCCGTCGGCGGTAACGCGCGCCCATTCCGGGTGGCGCCGGACGGCCTCGCTGTCCCAGACGCCCGAGAAATGAATGAACAGCGCGACGCCCCGCCTGGCGGTCTCGGCGCGCCAAACGGCCAGCGAGTCGCGCACGATGCCGGGGGCGGAAGGGCCGACCCCGGATGGCCAGCCGAGCCAGCCGGGGTGGCCTTTGGAATCGTACTGGACAAAATCGGGGCGCACCCGGTCGAGAAGGCGCCCGACGGCTTCCGGCGTCACATCGCGGCCAAGTTCGGTATCTTTCTCGTTTGGGTGCAGGTCGAAATGCAGGCCGAAATAGCATTCGGCGCGGCGCAAACGGCGCGGGGCAGGCTGGGCGGCGAGCGCCGCGACCGGAATGGCGGCGAGAAGCTGGCGGCGAGTGCAGTCTGTCAGTGGCATCACAGATACAATATAGGGTTCCGATGTCTTTTCAAATCGGGCAACGGGAACGCGGCGGCGCCGTGGTGCTGGAGCTGAGCGGGCGCTTTGTGCTCGGCGAGCCGGTGGAGAAGTTCCGCGCGCGGCTGGAAGAGTTGATGCAGGCGGGGAAGGTGCATGTCGCGCTGGACATGCGCAACGTGGAGTACATCGACTCGAGCGCTCTCGGCTGTCTGGTGATGGCCCACACGAAGATCACGCGGGCGGGCGGCGGGATGTCGATTTTCGGGCTGAACGAAAAAGGGCTGGAGCTGCTGGTGATCACGAAGCTGGCGACGGTTTTTCGGTTGGCCGGGGACGAGCTGGACGCGGTCAACCTCTGCTTCCCCGACCGCACGGCAAGGAGCTTCGACATTCTCGAGTTCGTCCGGAAGCATTGGGGCGAGGACGCAGGCGGCGGGTCATGAGGATTGTCGTCGTCGGCGGAGTGGCGGCGGGACTGAGCGCCGCGTCGCGGGCGCGCCGGCTGGATCCTGCGGCGGAGATCCTGGTTTTCGAGAAAGGCAAGCGCATTTCGTACGGTGCGTGCGGATTGCCGTATCTGCTGGAGGGGCAGGTTTCCTCGATCGATGAGCTGGTCGTGTACAGGCCCGAGTTTTTCGAGAAAGAGCGCAACATCCGGATTCGCACAGAGAGCGAAGTGGTTGCCGTGCACCACGGGCGGCGCGAGGCGGTGCTGCGGAGCGGAGAGCGCGTGCGATACGACCGGCTGGTGTGGGCGGCGGGAGCGCGCCCGTTGCGGGCGCCGGTTTCGCCGCGCGTGTTCCAGATCCACACCGATGCCGATGCGCTGCGGCTCCTGGCATTCCTGGAGAAGGAAAAGCCGCGGACGGCAACCGTGGTGGGGGGCGGTTATATCGGGCTGGAAGCGGCGACGGCGCTGCGCGCGCGCGGGCTGCGGGTGCGGCTTTGCCATGATGCGACGACGTTGTTGAACCGCGAGGATCCCTGGCTGACGAAACTCGTAGCCGAGCGGCTGGAACAGTGCGGCGTGGAGGTGCGGCTCAATGAGCGCGTGGATGCGGAAACGGCGGATGCCGGCTTGGTGATCGACGCCACCGGGCTGCGCCCGAACGTGGAAGTGCTGGCAGAAGCCGGCGCAGCGCTCGGGCGCACCGGGGCGCTGGCGGTAAGCGAACAGATGGAGACGTCGCTCTACGGCGTGTTTGCGGCGGGCGATTGCTGCGAGGCCAGGCATATCGTGACGGGCCGGGACGTCTGGATTCCGCTGGGCACGACGGCGAACAAGATGGGGCGCGTGGCGGGCGCGAACGCGGCAGGGCGGCGGGAGCGGTTTGCCGGGGTCGCGGGCACTTCGATTGTGCGCGTGGCAGGGCTGGCGGTGGCGGTGACGGGGCTGTCGCAGCAGCAGGCGCGGCGCGAGGGCTTTTCGCCCGTCGAAGCGGTGGTGGAAGGGCGCGAGCGCGCCCGCTACTTCTTTGGCAAGACCCTTGCGGTGCAACTGGTGGCCGACAGGGCAAGCCGGCGGCTGCTGGGCGCGGCGGCTGTGGGCGACGACGGGGTGCTGGCGCGGATCAACACGGTGGCGGCGGCGCTGGCGGCACGGATGGATGTGGAGACGTTTGCCGGGATCGACCTGGCATATGCTCCGCCGTATTCGACAGTGGCGGACCCGCTGCTTGTGTGCGCGCAGCAACTGCTGCGGCTGCTGGATCATTGAGGACACGCGGCTCCGCAAGCGCGGGTTGGTAGACTGGGAATTTCGGAGGCTGCCGCCACGGCAGGCGGAACGAAGCGCCATGATTCAGGCGGGACAAAAGGCGCCGGGATTCGAGCTGGAGAGGCTCGGAGGAGGGCGCGTGTCTCTTGACCAGATTTTGGAGCACGGGCCGGCGGCGATCGTGTTTTTCAAAGCAAGCTGTCCAACCTGCCAGATGGCGCTGCCCTTTCTGGACCGCCTGAAAGACGGCGCGCTGCCGCTGTATGCCATCAGCCAGGATGACGCCGCAAGGACGCGCGAGTTTCTCCGGCTGTTTCCGCTGGCAATGCCGGTGCTGCTGGATGCGGCAGCCGGCGGTTACCCTGCGAGCAACGCGTATGGCATTGAGTACGTGCCGTCGCTGTTCGTCATCGAGCCTGGCGGGGAGGTCTCGCTGGCGTGCGAGGTGTTTGACCGGCGGGTATACGAGGAACTGGCGCGGCGGGCGGGCAGGGTGATGTTCGAACCGGCCGAGACCGTGCCTCTGTACAAGCCGGGCTGAGGGGCGAAAAATCAGGTTCCCGGCGGGAGCCCGCAGCATCGGATCAGGTAAGCCAGGAAGGAGCGGAGCAGACGAGATGCCGAAAGTCCAGGAGATTCTGAAAGGCGCGGCGGCAATCGCCAAAGGGATGTCGGTGACGCTCAAGGAGATGATGAACCCGATCATCACCGACGACTATCCCGATGCCCCGCCCGCGTTCCAGGAGCGCTACCGCGGGCTGCACGTTTTGCAGCGGGACGACAACGGGCTGGAGAAGTGCGTGGCGTGTTTCCTTTGCTCGGCGGCTTGTCCCGTGCAGTGCATTTACATCGAAGCCGCCGACAACACCGAGCAGGAGCGGATCAGCGGCGGCGAGCGCTACGCCGCGGTGTACAACATCGATTACAGCCGCTGCATCTTCTGCGGCTATTGCGTGGAGGCGTGTCCGACCGACGCCATCACGCACGGCCACGGCTTCGAGCTGGCCAGCTACAACACGAGCACGTTGATCTACCGCAAGGAGCAGTTGCTGGCGCCGCTGCCGGAAGGCACAACGGGCAAGCTGAAGCTGGAGCGTCCGGTCGCCGTGGGCGACGAAGGTCACTGAGCGGAAAGGACGCGGTAGGCGCGGCGGGCGACGATCAACTCCTCGTTGGTGGCGAGCGCCACGACTTTCACCCGGGACGCAACGCTGGACAGCAGCCTGTCTCCTGCGCCGTCTTCGTTGGCCGACGGGTCGAGCAGCACGCCCAGGAACGACAGGCCCTCGCAAATGGCGCGGCGCAGCGGCGGGCTGTTTTCGCCGATGCCGCCGGTGAAGGCGATGGCATCGAGCCCGTTCATGACGGCTGCGCCGCCGGCGATGGCTTTCTTCACCTGATAGATGAAAACGTCGAGGGCGAGGTTGGCGGCGGGAGAGCCGGCGCGCGCCGCTTCCATGATGTCGCGTACGTCGCCGCCAACCACGCCGGAGAGGCCGGCGAGGCCGCTCACGCGCGATAGTTGCGTGCGGACCTCTTCAGTGGACCAATCGTTGCGGTCCATCATGTAGAGCACGGCGAAGACGTCGAGATCGCCGTGGCGGGTGGCGTTTTCCAGCCCCGATTGCGGAGAGAATCCCATGGTGGTGTCCACAGAAACACCGCGGTCGATGGCGCAGACCGAAGAGCTGCCCCCAAGGTGGCAACTGGCGAGGCGGAGATCGGCGGGCGAGCAGCCAAGCAGCTCCGGCACGCGGAGGCTGACGTACTCGTGGGAGGCGCCATGGAAGCCGTATTTCTCGACGCCGTGACCGGTGCGCCAATCCTGCGGCACCCCGTAGACGCGCGCGTACTCGGGCTTGTTGCGGTGGAATTCGGTTTCGAAGGCGGCCACCAAAGGCACGCCAGGCATCGCCTGGCGGAACGCGCGGATGGCTTCGAGATAAATGGCGTTGTGGAGAGGAGCGGCCAGAAGGAACTGCGCCATCGCCTGCTCGACCCCGTCATCGATCACAAAGGTGCCCTGGTAGCGGGGGCCGCCGTGGGCGGCTTTGAACGCCACGGCGTCGACCGGCGTTTCGCCCGCGCGGATTTCCGCAATGGCGGCGGTGTAATTGGTGACGCGCTCGTATTTCCCCTTGGCCAGGACCTTCTCCTCCGGCATGGAGAGGATCTGGTACTTGAGCGAGGTGGAGCCGAGGTTGGGGATCAGGATATTCATGCGCTATTTGCCGGCGGCGAGTCCCTGGAGATTTTGTGCGGCGCGGGATTGGAAAGGGCTTTTCATTTTGGCGCAAGCGGTCCAGTGTTTCTCCGCGGCCGCCAGGCGGGCCTTGTCCCGCTTGGGCCCCTTGCCGGCAAGGTTGTAATTGGCGAGGCCCAGGTAGAAATACGCCCCCGGCAGGAGGTCGTTGGCAGCGGAGCTTGCCTGAATAGCGGGAAGGCCTTCATCGAGGATTTTGTCGCATTCCTGCCATTTTTCACGCGCGCCATACGCAATTCCCGCGATCCAATAGCCGCGGGCGAGCGTGTCTTTTTTCTTTTTTTCCCAGGCGGCCGCATCCATGCCTTCGGGCGCGGACCGGGCAGGGAGCATCTGGACGAGCGCAGCGGCGTACTCGGCGGCTTTGTCGAAATTCTTCGTGGAGCTCAGATGCGTGTCCGCGGCGAAGACAAGCATGTCTTCGTTGGCGAAGCCCTGGGCGGCGGCGTTTTCGGCATACTCAAGGGCCTGCTTCAGGTCTTTCATCTGGATGAGCGCGATGAAGCCGCGCCCGGCGGTCTGAGGCATGTACTGGCTTTTCGGGTTCGCCTTTTCCAGCCCGCGCGCCAGCAGCAGAATCGCCTGCGGATCGCCGCTCTTCAACGCTCCGGCGTAAAAAGCATATTCAGCGCGCGTGGTGACCTGCCTGGCGAAGTCCACTTCGGCCTTCCAGGTTTCCGCCTCCGTCTCGTCCTCGGGTTGTTTGGACTCGATCTTCTTTCTTGCCGCCTCGATGGTGGCATTGGCCCACTCGACGATGCAGGCGGCGTCGTTCTTCTCCTCGCATGCCTGCAGCGCGTTGTAGGCGGCGGGCGCGTTGTCGGGCTGAGCGGCGAGAATGTCCCGGGCGCCGCCCAGGACTTTGTCGAAGTTCTTGGCCTTCAGCCATAGCGGCACCACCTGATTCAGGGCGTAGGGCCTCCCGGCGTGGTCCGGGTACTTCTGCAGAAATTCTTCGTAAAGCTGGATTTTCTTCGCCTCGTCGGATTCCGACCCTGCCATCTGGAGCAGGAGCCCTTCCGGGGTCTGTGCGTCGATCTGGAAGCGCTGGCTTTGGGCCGGGCCGGGCGTGGCTAGCAGGAACGCGGCGAACAACGCAAGTCTCATGGATGCCTCCCTGTTACGTCTGCTGATAATATTACAGAGTTCCACGTCAGTGGGCGACAGGAGAACGAGGCGCCGGTCATGATTCCTACCACTTATGCGGCCACCCTGATGCTGATGGTGATCTCGATGCTTTGCTGGGGCTCGTGGGCCAACACGATGAAGATGGCCGGGCGCTGGCGGTTCGAGCTGTACTACTTCGACTATGTGCTCGGCGTGATGCTATGCGCCACGGTGGCCGCATTCACCTTCGGAAGCATGGAGATGGTGCTGCCGGACTCGGACCACATGCTGTTTCCGTTTCTCGACAACCTGGCGGTGACGGGCAAGCGGCAGATCGCGTTGGCGGCCGCGGGCGGAGTGGTGTTCAATCTGGCGAACCTGCTGCTGGTGGCGGCGATCTCCGTGGCGGGGCTGGCCGTAGCGTTTCCCATGGGCATCGGTCTGGCGCTCATCATCGGGGCGGTGCTGAATTTCATCATCAACCCGGCGGGCCGGCCGGCGATGGTGTTCGGCGGGGTGGCGCTGGTGGTGCTGGCGATTGTGACGACGGCGGCGGCCTACGCAGCCCTCTCCAAGCAGCGCGCCGCGGAGAAGCCGCCCGAGGCGGCGCCGCAGCCGGTCAAGCGCGGGAAGCCGCGCGCGCAAAAGGCGTCGCCGTGGAAAGGCATTGGATTGAGCCTTGCGGCGGGGGTGCTGATGGGGCTGTTCTATCCGCTGGTGGAAATGAGCAAGCAGGGCGATCTGGGATTGGGGCCGTACGCGGCAGCCTTCTGCTTTGCCGTGGGCGTGCTTGTGTCAACCCCCGTATTCAACCTGTTCTTCATGAACCTGCCCGTGGAGGGCGACGCCGTAAGCTTCCGCGACTACCTTGCGGGCACGGCCCGGCAGCATGCGCTGGGCGTGCTGGGCGGCATCATCTGGAGCGTGGGGACGATCAGCAATTTCGTCGCCGCCAGCGCGCCGAAGACGGTGAACGTGGGGCCGGCCGTGAGCTATGCCATGGGGCAGGGAGCGACGCTGGTCAGCACGCTGTGGGGTCTGCTGCTGTGGAAGGAATTCGCGGGCGCCAACACGGGGGTGAAGGCGCGCATCTGGCTGATGCTGGTTCTCTATGCGGCAGGGCTGGGGCTGCTGTCCATCGCGCCGCTCTACCGCTGAGTGAGCGCCCTCACAAGGGCTTCCAGAATTTCGGCCGAGGGCAGGGAACCCTGCGCAATTTGCGCGGCGCCGCCGCCGCGGCCGCCGCACTTTTCCAGGGCCGCCTTAAGGCGCTGGCCGGCGTCGATCCCGGTCTCGGCGCTGGTGGCCAAAAGGATAGACGGCGGATCCTGGCACGCCGCGAGAAAAACGCCGCGGCCCGCCGAGCAGAAGCTTTGGGCCATGGCGCGCAGCTCCTCATCGATGGGGCCTGAGGCGATCCGCTCGACGTGCAGGCGCAGGCCGCTGGAGTCGGGCGGGCAGGACTCATACAAGGAGCGGCCTCGGAATTGGGCCAACTCCAGACCCAGTTTGCGGCGGCTTTTCTCCGCCTGTTTGGCTTGTTCGAGCAACGTGGCGGCGGCTTGAGGGACCTCGTCGAGGGCGGAGCTGAACAGGCGCGCCGTGCGGTCCAAGGCCTCGTAGTCGGCGCGGGCGCGGGCGGTGGCGCGCCCGCCGCAGACAAACTCGACGCGCGTCTGGCCGCGGATCTTCTCCGTCTTGCGCACCAGGATTGCCCCGATCTGGCCGGTCGAACGGACGTGCGTGCCGCCGCAGGCAGAGCGGTCGATCCCTTCGATCGTGATGATGCGAAGCGTCCCTTCCCGTGCCGATTCCTTGCGCAGTCCGGCGGCGGAAGCGGCGTCTTCAAATGAGATGCCGACCGGGAGGTCTTGCCAGACGAGTTCGTTGGCGCGGCGTTCCGCTTGGGCGAGCTGCTCGGGAGCCACAACTGGCGTGTCGAGATCGATGGTGCTGACCTCCGAGCCGAGGTGGAAGCTCACGGTGGCCCAGCCGAACAACTGGTCGAAAACCGCCGACAGCAAGTGCTGGCCGCTGTGCTGCTGCATATGGTCGAAGCGCCGGGGCCAGTCGATCACGCCGTGTGCGGGGCCGGGTTCCGGCAGCGGCTCTTCCAGCAGGTGCTCGATGCGGCCTTCGGCGTCCTCCTCCACCGAAAGAACGCGGATGCCGTTCAACGTGCCCGTATCATGGGGCTGGCCGCCGGAGGAGGGATAGAACGCCGTCCGGTCCAGCACGATGCGCGAGCCGCCGTCGAGACACGCGACGATGCCGGCATCGAATTCGGCAAGAAAGCTGTCGCTGTAATACAGCCGCTCGGTCATGCGGCGGGAGTCCTCACCGGAGTTGCTGCCTCACACCCACTCGAGCGCGCCCTTCTTGTACGCCCAAATGTAGCCGACGATCAGGATGGCAAGGAAGACCGCAACCTCTGACACGCCGAACCAGCCGAGCTGCTTGTAGCGGACCGCCCAGGGGAAGAGAAAAATGGTTTCCACGTCGAAGACGACGAAGAGAATGGCGACGATATAAAAGCGCACGGTGTAGCGGCCGCGCGAATTCGAGGCGGCGCGGATGCCGCACTCGTACGCCTCCAGCTTGACCGGAATGGGCAGCGAGGGGCGCAGGAGCTGAAAAACGGCGAGCAACACCAGCGGGAAAAGGAGAGCGCACACCAGGAAGATGAAAATCGGCAGATACCCTTCCGGCATGGTTCCACTATATCATCGCGGCGGCCGGGCGGGCGGCGCCTGCTAGAATCGTCTCTTGAGCCACAGCCATGCCATCCAGATGCCGGTCCGGCTGCCCGGGATGATGTTCCTCCGGGTGCTGCGGGAGCGGCGCTCGCTGATTTACCAGATGGTGCGGCGGGACTTCGAGCAGCGTTTTGTGGGCAGCGCGGCGGGATGGCTGTGGACGCTGATCCATCCGCTGGTGTTGCTGGTGAGCTGGGTGTTCGTGTTCCAGTTTTGCCTGAAAGTGCCGCCGCCGCCCGGGGCAGGGGACAGCTACACGCTGTTTCTGTTCTGCGGCTACCTGCCGTGGATGCTGTTCCAGGAGACGGTGCAGCGTTCGGCGAACTCGCTGGTGGAGCAGTCGAGCCTGATCACGAAGACGGTGTTCCCCGCGGAAATCATCCCTGTGACGCTGTTCCTGTCCTCGCTGGCGAGCCACGGTTGCGCCCTGCTGGTGGCCGTGGCGATGGTGCGCGGGATGACGGGGCACTTCAGCGTGCTGATCCTGCTGCTGCCGCTGTACACGGCGCTGCTGGGGCTGTTCGCGGTGGGGATCGGCTGGCTGGCGGCCAGCCTGCAGGTTTTTCTGCGCGACACGGCGCAGTTGGTGGTGGTGCTGCTGACGGGCTGGTTCTGGCTGACGCCCATTTTTATCGATGAATCGTATTTCCCGCCGCCGGCGCGGTTTCTGGTGAAGTACAATCCGCTGGCGCTGGTGGTAAAAGGCTACCGGCAGCGGCTGATGACCTACGAACTGCCGCAGCCGCAGGACTTGTTGACCCTGGCTGCGGTTTCCCTTGCTGTATTTTTCATCGGCGGGATGTTTTTCCGCCATCTCAAACGGGGATTTGCCGACGTCTTATAGAAATTCCGAGGCTGACGGAGAAGCATTCTTATGGAACTGACACGCCGCGGGCTGATGGCTTCCGTGGCGGCGCCGGTGCTGATGCAGCGGCGCGCCGCCCCGGCCCGGCCCAACATCGTGCTCGTGCTGGCCGACGATCTGGCCGCCTGGATGACGGGCTGCTACGGCAACCGGGAGATCCGCACGCCGCACATCGACCGGCTCGCCGCCGCGGGCGTCCGCATGGCGCATTCCTTCGTGTGCACGCCCATTTGCTCGCCGAGCCGCGCCACTCTGTTCACGGGGCGGACGCCCCGGCAGCACGGCATCCACGACTTTCTGACCGCCGCTCCCGCCTCCGACCCGGAGCAGGGGCAGAAGGCGCCGCCGGAGTCCTTCGCCCGCGAGACGATGCTCAGCGACCTGCTCGCCGAGGCGGGCTACCGCTGCGGCTACGTGGGCAAATGGCACATGGGCAATGATGACAAGCCGGGCCATGGCTTCGAATTCACCGCCACAATCCGCGGCCGGAAGTATCAGAATCCAGATTTGTCCGTGAACGGATCCGCGGTATCCGAGAAAGGATATCTGGCCGAAATTCTGACAAAACACGCCTCTGATTTTATCGATCAACAACCGAAAGAACGGCCTTTTTTCCTCGCCGTGGCGCACCTGAACCCGCACACGCCCTACGACGGCCACCCGCAGCGGTATTACGACATGTACCGGGACGCGCGGTTCGAGACCTTCGGCATCCAGCCTCCCGCGGAAAACGCGCTCCGGGAGAGGGAATACCTGGACGATCCAATCCCGCACATCCGGAAGTGCGCGGCTTCGGTGACCGCTCTGGATGACCAGGTGGGGGCGCTGCACCGGAAGCTGATCGAGCGGGGGCTGTTCGAGAACACGATTTTCATCTTCACCAGCGACAACGGCTTTCTGCTCGGACGGCACGGGCTTTGGAGCAAGGGCCACGCATCGAACCCGATCAACATGTACGAAGAAGTGGTTCGGGTGCCGATGATCTGGTCGTGGCCGGGGCGGATCCCTGTGCAGGCGGTTCGTCCGGAGCTGGTGAGCTTTTATGATTTCCTTCCGACGGTCTGCGAGGCGGCGGGCGTGGCGCCGCCGAAGGACGGGAATCTGTGCGGGCGCAGCTACCTGCCGTTGCTGCTGAACCGTCCCCTGCCGCGCAAGGCGCCCTGGCCGGATCTTGTGTTCGGGCACTTCCGCTACACCGAAATGGCGCGGGACAAGTACTTCAAGCTGGTGGTGCGAGAGCCGGGCGCGGGGCGCGGGGAGCTGTACGACATCCGGAAAGACCCCGACGAGCGGGTGAACCTTTACGAAGACGCGGGCTTCACGACGGCGAGGGCGCGGCTCGAAAAACGGCTCGCCGCGTGGCGCGAGAAATACTCGTGATCAATCCCGGAACACTGCCCTGACGCCGGCGGGGCCGGCGAAGACGCAGACGGCGGCATGGCCGCAGCCCGTGGCGATGTCGAACCGGTGCGGCGCCTGGTAGCGCTGCTTCATGTAATTCCAGAAGACCGTGCCGCGCTCGCGGCGGTTGGGGCCTTGCGCCTGCGCGGGGCAGCTCTTGTCGAGAGTGGGATCGTCGGTGCGGGTGTCCAGCTCGCCGACCAGGTAGGTGACGTCGCGCGCGGCGAACTGGCGGCGCACCTGCTCCGGATTTATGCCCGCAGCGTAGCCTTCCAGCTTCTCCAGCCCGTAGCGGTAGTGGTTGTAGGCGGTGCAATTGCCGGCATCCCAGTAGGGGGCGAATTCCCCCTTGCACTCGCCTTGCGGCGTGCAGACCGCTCCCTGGCTGAGGCGCAGTTCGTCCAGATAGACATAACTGGAGGGATTGGCGGACACGTAGCGGACGCGCACGCGCATCTTCGGCTCCTGGCGGTTGAACGCCGCATAGCGCTGCACATACTGTCCGCCGGCGGAGTGGCCCGCCACGACGACCTCGCGCAAATCCGGCCAGCGGGCAGCGTCGTTGAAGCATTCGAGAATGCGGTCCATGACCTCGTAGGAAGTGACGGCGCCGTTGAGAGCGGCCAGGCCGGCTTTCCATCCTTCGTTGGTCCAGAACCATTCGCCGGGCTCGACGGCGTCGCCGCGGCCCGCCTGCGCGCGGGCCTTGAAATGCGGCGCGACGACAGCGGTGCGGTCCAGCTTGCCGGCCGCGGCCGTCGAAGCCAGCGCCCAACGGAAATAGTCTTCGGCGTTGCGGTTGGTGCCGTGGACCATGATGTAGCCGCGTTCGATGCCGCGATGAACGCCGCTTTGCAGCTCGTGCGTGCGCCAGACGTTGACATGGCCCTCGCCAACCCGGACTTTTTCCGTGGCCCCGAGGCCGGCCAGAAACGCAAGAACGAATACCGCCTGCATGGTTCTCCTTTTCTCCTACCGTAGCCTGACCAACTCGGATTCCGTCAAGCGGAACACGGCGGTGAAGCGGCCCCACTCCGCCTCCGGCACCGATTGTCCCGGGTTGCGCGCGCGCCAGACGGAGAGCTGGTCATCGCGTGTTCTCAGCCGGCACAGGAAGGCCAGCAGGTGCTCGTGCTCTTCAGGCGGCGGGAGCGGATCATCGGCGAAGTAGATCGCCGCGCCGCGCGGCAGGGGAGGCAGTTGGCGCCGGAGCACATTGCCTGCGGCCACGACCTGTTCTTCATAGGGGACGTAAAAGTGCCCGCGGATCCACGCCGAGAGCCAGCGGTGCTGCGGGGCCAGCCCGAGCGCCAGCGCCGCGGCCAACATTGCCGGAAGCTGCCAGCCGCGGGGTTGCAATCTTCGAGCGAGGCGGTCGAGGATCAGACCCGCGAGAAGGCACCAGCCCGCGTAGGGGATGTAAAAGGCGTAGAAGCCTCGCTGCGGGAGAAACAGCAGCGGAAGCGGGGAAACGCAGATGAGGACCAGCGCGGGCCATGCGGCGCGGTGGCGCGTGGCGAGCGCGGCGGCCAATGCCAGAGCTAGAAACAGCCACGCCTCCAGCGGGCTCCATTCCGGCCCGCGGTAGAGCAGGTCCGCCGTCAGGAGTTGCCAGCGGTGGCTGAGGACGGCAAAGGTGAATTCGGGCTGGTAGGCGGGGTTGGCGGTCATGGGCGCGCGCCAGACAGCGTAGGCGATCACGCCCCAGCAAGCAACGGCGGAGGCGCCGGCAGCCAGCCACGCGCCGCGTCTGGCCCGGCCCGCCCAGGCTGCGGCGGCCAGCACAACCGGCAAGGAAACGGCGATCTCCTTCGAGCCGCCAGCGAGCGCTGACAGCGCGGCCACAGCCCCGAGGCGCCGCCACCAGAACCTCGCTTCCGGCAGCCCCGACGGTTCAGCCGCCAGGATTGCCGCAAAGAAGAAGCCGAAGCAGAGCAGATCGTAGATCGTGCCGCTGTTGAAGTAGAGGTCCTGCAACTGCGCGTGATAGGCGAAGAAGAGCCCGGCGAACAGCGCCGCCCGCCACGATCCCGACCAGGAGCAAAACACGCGCAGCGCGAGCCAGAGATTCGCCAGCAGGAGGCCGAAGCAGAACACGCGATACGGGCGCGGGTGGAGGTCGAACAACATCCAGAGCCCCTTCAGCACGAGGTTGCCCCCGGGGCGCTCCTTGGCGAAAAGGATCTCTCCGGGGCTGAGGAACGCGACGCCGTGCAGGTTCATCAGGTCGTCCGGCGTGAACCAGGCGAGGAGTCCAGGCCAGGCGAAGGAGAGAAACCACAGGGCGAGAACGAGCCAAATGGCGGCAAGAGCCAGGCCTGCCAGATGCGCGGAATTCCCCGGGCCGTTGCCGCCGCAGGGCGCTTCAGTTGTCTGCGGAATCACGCCCTCCCACCCTCGATACGGAGCGGAGTTTCTTGCATTATCACCGCGGGGCCACCGCGAGGGCAAGCGGTCTCTGCCCGGGCCGCCATGCCTGGCCGCGCCGGCTGGGGCGGTTCAGCGATTCTCGCAGCGGGTTTCCGAAAACTCCGGCAATGGAGGCGCCGTTTCCGCCTGCCGCGGCTTCCTTACGGGCGCCTGCCGCTGGTTGTGGGAATCGACGCGCCGCTCTTCTGCCGCTTCACATTCTCCAGCCCGCACGAGCCCGCCGTGCGGTAGCCTTTTTCGGCGAGAAACGCCGCCGCCCGGGCGGCGCGGCCACCCTGCGTTCAAAGGGTGACGATGACCTTGTTTTTCGGAATTTCGCCGAGCCGCGCCGGCAACTGGCTCATCGGGATGTTCACATAGCCCTTCACCGAACCCAGCATCCGGATCTCGTAAGGCTCGCGGACATCCAGGAAAAACACCTTGTCCGGCTGTTCAAGCAGCCTGGCCAGCTCCTCCGCGGTCAACTCCTTGACCTTCCCCGCCGGCTGAGCGCAGGCAAAGGCGAAGGCCAGGAGGGAAGCCACAATGCAGGCCTGGCAGAATGCTTTCATGACCGGCAGTGTAGCATGGTGTGTATATGCAGTTGGCCGCCGCTACCGATGAGTTCTACCGGATTGCAAAACTTCCGCCTTATGTTTTCGCCGTCGTCAACGAGATGAAGGCGCGCTTGCGCGCCCAGCAATACGACGTCGTCGACTTCGGCATGGGCAACCCCGACGGCGCCACGCCTCGCCCGGTGGTGAACAAGCTGATCGAAGCCGCGCGCAACCCGCGCAACCACCGCTATTCGGTTTCGCGCGGCATCCCGAATCTCCGGCTCGAAATCTGCCGCCGATACGAGCGCAACTACGGTGTCTCGCTCGATCCGGAGACCGAAGCCATCGTCACCATCGGCGCCAAGGACGCCCTCGCCCATTTGATGTTCGCCGTCATCGGTCCCGGCGATGAAGTGGTCACGCCCGCGCCCTGCTATCCCATCCACCAGTACGGCGTGATCATGGCCGAAGGGCGCGCCTTCCCTCTGCCGGTCGCCGACCCCGCCGAGTATCTCAACCGTCTCGAGGACCACTTCCGCAAGGCCTCCAAGCCGCCCCGCCTCATTCTGCTGAACTATCCCCACAATCCCACCACGGCTTGCGTCGATCTGGACTTCTTCCGCCACGTCGTCGCCCTCGCCCACCGCCACGGCTCGATGATTCTCCACGATTTCGCCTACGCCGACCTCTGTTTCGACGGCTACCGCGCCCCCAGCATCCTGCAGGTCGAGGGCGCCAGGGACGTCGCCGTTGAAATCTTCTCGATGACGAAAAGCTACAACATGGCCGGCTGGCGAGTCGG
>Ga0272446_1004340_pt1 | contig 16858 bp, 13 predicted proteins | sample YNPCB0061_FD_194587 | JGI IMG/M metagenome (GOLD analysis project Ga0272446, IMG submission 194587) | Hot spring microbial mat communities from Yellowstone National Park, WY, United States - YNP-CB-006-1 | ecosystem: Environmental > Aquatic > Thermal springs > Hot (42-90C) > Sediment | place... | reverse complement strand
CAACCCCTACCAAACCACCGAATAAAAGCCAAGTCCCCGATGGGTCTATTCAACGGTAACCGATTTCGCTAAATTTCTAGGTTGGTCTACGTTGCAACCTCTCATAACAGCGATGTGGTATGCTAATAATTGCAAAGGAATAACAGATAAAATCGGCATGAGTTTTTCGTCGGTGGCAGGAATTTCTAATGTATAGTCCACCATATTGGGAATGCTGGTATCACCTTCGTTAATGATAGCAATAACTTTGCCCTTTCTGGCTTTTACTTCTTGAATATTACTAACAATTTTCTCATAGGATTTATCTTTTGTAGCAATCACTACAACGGGCATATTTTCATCAATTAGAGCAATAGGACCGTGCTTCATTTCTGCAGCAGGATAACCTTCTGCATGGATGTAAGAAATTTCCTTCAATTTTAGTGCGCCTTCGAGGGCAACGGGAAAATTATATCCCCTACCTAAGTATAAGAAATTGGAGGCATCTTTAAATCTATCAGCAATTTCAATAATTTGATTTTTGACGTTATTGAGCGTTCTATTGACTAAATCAGGAATTTCCAACAATTGACTAATTAAATTGTAAGATTGTTCTTTGGAAATAGTTTTTCTTTCGTAACCAATCATGATAGCCATTAAAATGAGGGCAGTAACTTGTCCTGTAAAGGCTTTTGTAGAAGCGACACCAATTTCTGGACCGCAATGGGTGTACATACCTGCATGAGTTTCACGAGGAATACTAGCCCCTACTACATTACAAACTCCAAGCACTAAAGCACCATTTTGTTTGGCTAACTGTAATGCGGCAAGGGTATCAGCGGTTTCTCCACTTTGGCTTATGGCTATAACCACATCATTCGGTAAAATTACTGGATTTCTGTATCTAAATTCTGAAGCATAGTCCACTTCCACAGGAATTCTACAAATTTCCTCTAAGATATATTCACCGACCAAACCCGCATGCCAACTAGTTCCACAAGCAACGATTTGTAATCTTTGAGCGGATAAGATTTTATCCATAACATCTTGGAGACCACCTAACCTCACCATAGAACCATCTTGAGAGATTCTCCCTCGAATACAATCATGAATTGAACGGGGTTGTTCAAAAATTTCTTTTAACATAAAGTGTTCATAACCACCTTTTTCTATTGCATCTAATTCAATTTCAAGTACTTTTACATCAGGTGGAACGATATTATTATTGAAAATGGTTTTTAAAACCAATTCGTCTTTTTTTACGATAGCGATTTCATTATCGTTTAAATAAATCACTCTTTTTGTATTTTCTACAATAGGAGTTGCATCTGATGCTACAAAATATTCACCCTCACCGATACCGATAACAATAGGACTTGCCCTTCTGGCAACAATAAGTTGGTTAGGTTTATCTAAACACATCACTACTATACCAAAAGCACCTTCTACTTTTGTAAGTGCTAATCGAACAGCTTCCTCAGGTGAAACCTTTCCAACTTTGTATACTTCATCTATTAAATGAGCTAAAACTTCTGTATCTGTTTGAGATTGAAATACATAACCTCTTGATAAAAGCCTTCTTTTTAATTCATTATAGTTTTCAATAATACCGTTATGAATAATAGCAAATAACCCCGACATACTAATGTGAGGGTGTGCATTGATATCATTAGGTTCACCGTGGGTTGCCCAGCGAGTGTGACCTATTCCAACCGTTGCAGTTAATACTTTTTCGTTGATATGCTTTTCTAAATCACTTACTTTGCCTTTCTTTTTAAAAACTTTTATTTCATTATCTTGGTACAAAGCAATACCCGCTGAATCGTATCCTCTGTACTCCAAACGCTTTAAACCTTTTATCAACAAAGGTGTAGCTTTTTTATTTCCTATATAACCTACTATTCCACACATAAAATTTTATTTATTTAAGTTGAGTTGAATAAACTTTAAGACGTATTTTTTGATTAAGACTTTGAGGACCGAATATTATTGCTCTATTTACACTTGTACCAGGAAATATGGGTGCAATAATCAGTCCATGATTCTCTTCTAAACCACGAATATAACTATTAATTTTTGATGTTACAATAAATGTATAACTTTTTTTAGTGGCATCATAACTAGCAGAACCAATACTTACACCTTTTATTTTTTTATTTTCGTCGGCATTAAATAAGAATACTAAGGATGGAGGTAAAAAAGTGGGGTTATTTCCGATGGAAGAACTATCTAATGGAATTTCTAATTCTGCTTTATTAATGGAAAGGTTTTTTAAACTGTCTATTGAAATTTTTAAATAAAGCTGATTTTGCGAACCAGAGCTTAAAAAGCCAATGGCTTGACTTTGGTTATTTAAGGCTTGTTCATATAGACTACCTGCACTATTTCGAGTATAATTGGTAAACTTAGCTGCTGTAATAAAATCACTGAAAAAATTGTAAGTCTTACTTACTGTACTATCTGCTTCTTGCAATTTATAATGCAATACTAATCTTGAACTATCGGAGATGACATCAAAACCTATCAATACATTTTGATGCCCCGAGGTAATTTTTAATCCTTTAAAAAATTCTTTAAACTTTGTATTATCTTGTAAATCATTGGAATTAGCAAATAATAATTTGTTACCTAAGGAATTGTCTAATCGAATTTTATGAATTTTTCTTTTAAAATTACCTGTTGAATCTAATTGAATTTTAAAATTATTAGCAAAAGAAAGATTGTTGGGCAAAGTGGTAAGGGTAGAGAAATTATAATAAACAGCATCATTGGAAAAGGATTCGTTAATTTCATATACATAAATTGGAGCGATTTCGGAAGAGTCGCCATAGTATGAGGTGATATACAACCATAATTCTAAGGAATCGAGAGTAAGTTTAGTAGGGTCTCCAAAATTCACATTGGTTCCCGAAAGTACATATTGCACGTATGCTTCAGCTTGTAGAGTACCCATGAAAGCATCTTGAATTTTACCGAATGTCTGTCCACTAAAACCACTGGTAACAGTGCTGTCCATTTTAAGATTTTGAATATAAATTAAGTGATTATCACTATATTTGCCATCTATGGTATCGGGAGGTAGTACCGCTAAACCCTCGTCGTTTCTAATTTTACAACTACCTATTAATAAAATTACCAATATCCAAAGTAATTTTTTCATTTAGAATTAAAATAGTTTTCAAAATCTTTGCCATCGGAAAAGCCTGCAATGGATTCAATTTTTTGGGGTTGTTTTTTGGGGTCAAAGAGGTATAGCGTTGAGCTGATAGCCTCTTGAGTATTCTCTACTCTGGTTTTCTTCCCATCTTCACTCACGAACAAAACTGCTTTTTTGTCAGTTGTTATCCACTTTAATCCTTTTGATTCACAAAATTTCGCAGCTTCGGCTCTATAAAAACCTTCATCAGAACCCAATTCAGCAATTCCTTGTTCACCGTATTCTTTTTTTATTTTTTCAATACCCTTCACTTCAGCCACACTATCTGGAACTATTAGGACAGCGCACCTTTCTTTCACTTCCAATACATCAGAATCAACTTTTAAATGGTCCATAAATTGTTGGTTATTTTCTTTTACTTCATGAGTTTTACATGCAAGTAAACAAAATACCAAGTATAAAAAAGCCAAAATTTTCATAACGCAAATATACGAAAATTATTGATTGTTCCATTTGGCAAGGTATTTTCCTATGATGTCAAATTCTATATTTACTAAATCATTGATTTTTAAATGTTTAAAATTTGTATGTTCCCATGTAAATGGAATTACACAAACAGAAAAAAGGCCGGGTTTATCTAAAACCACTGTTAAACTAACACCATTAACACAAATGCTACCTTTGGGTACTATGTATCGATGAAACTCACTAGGGTATTCAAAAAATAGTTGGTAACTACCTTCTTGGTTTTCAATATTTTTTAATACTGCTGTAGTATCTACATGACCTTGAACAAAATGACCACCCATTAAGTCATTCAATTTTAATGAACGTTCTATATTCACCCTCTTCTCTACTGACCAATGTTGTAAACTTGTTTTGATTAACGTTTCATAAATTGCGGTAACTGTGTAACTATTTTGTTGTAAATTTTTACTTTCTACGGTTAAACAAACTCCATCATGAGCGATGCTTTCATCGATTTGAATTTCTTGAATGAAAAATGGATCAGCAAGAATTTCAAAGGTTTTGTTTTTATGATTTTCTATGATTTTCAGCACCTGAAAAACCTGTTTGACAATTCCTGTAAACATATTATCTTACCATTTTTTTGTATAAGCATCTAATTGGTCAGAAAGTTTAGACATATTTTCACCTTCGATTAATCTTTCAGGAAATGATACAGCAAAAGGAGAATAGCCCATTCTCAATAAAGATTGACAAATAAAAAGATTAATCAAAACTCTTGCTTTTACTTGTTTGGGATTTTTATAATTCTTAGCAAAATCATCAAATAATTTAAAAGCATTTAGCATGACTTTTTCAAATTCTTTATTAGATATGGTATGAAAAGGCTTCAATTGGGAAAAAGTTCTTAGATAGCTTTCGCTATATATTGGTATAAAAGGTTCGTTCATAAAATTTTGTTGATGAATATAACTACGGACCTCTTCAATACTGTAAAAATATTTACTAGGTACATAAATTTCTGACTTATTGTAGTTAATAAATTTTAGGATAATTACGTATATAACATTGCCGTCTCTTTGGCAAATGATTTCGTAATTTTGGTGTTTAAAAGATGTATAGGGATATTTATAATCTTCTAGATAGGTACCGGAGAGAAAGGGGTCAGTTATAAAATGCTTTACAGAATCTTTGGAAAAAAATGTACCATGAATGACGCCAGTTCTTGCTTTCATAAAATCGAGAAGGTACCATCTGCCATAAAAATTTTGAGCTGATAATTGATAAAAGATAGATAAAAGCAAAATGGTGAAAATACGCATGCCTTAATCTAAGCTTCTAAATTTAAAAATTGTTTTACCAATTCTTATTTGGTCACCGTCTTGAAGGTCTCCTTCTTCTTGCATCACTTCATTGACAAAAGTACCATTGGTAGATAATTCATCTCTGAATTTAAATTTGCCTGCTCTGTAAAGAATGGTTAAATGTTTCGATGAAACCAAATTATCTTGAACCACAATATCGCAAGACTTATCAGTGCCAATAATATTTCTACCTTCATAAAGTTTATAGTCTTGTCCTAAGGGATTATACGAAAAACTTACCAACCAACCCACCAATTTTCTTCCAGTGTTTGAAACGGGTTGAGAAACAATTTTTGGAGAATTGCTTTCTTGTAAAATATCCATTTTAGGATTTATAATTACGGTATTACTCAGATTTGAGGAAACCGATGGATTTTCATCTGTATAGCAATAAGGACATTTAGCCATGTTTTCTGCATAAAAATGCCCTTTTTCACATTTTTTCATATTCATACGTTTTCTTTTACGTTAAATTTATCAAGTAATTTTTCTAATTGATTAGCTCTTGAACCTTTAATAAAAATTACTTCTGCCTCATTAAAAAATTGGTTCAAATTTTCATTTAATGCAGTTTCTATATTAGGCAAACAAATTTTATTTGAAATGGTAACATGTTGAAAAGTGTGTTCAATTTCAGTTCCAATACCAATAAAACTATAAGGACATAATTGATTGATAAATTCTGCAATAGCGATATGTTCTTCTTTTGAAAAATTACCCAGTTCAAGCATATCACCTAAAACAAGAGCAATTTTTTTATCATTTTGAATTTCTTTTAAGGCATCAAGGTTGGCTTTTACAGAACTAGGGTTAGAATTATAACAATCTAAGATAATAGTTTTATGATTTATTTCAAGAATTTGGGAACGCATATTATCCGGAATGTAAGACGTCATACCAGAAATAATTTCACCCATAGGTACTTGTAAAAATATAGCAATTTGAGCTGCAGCTAGAATATTATACAAATGGTATTTACCAGTAAGATGAGTTTTAATTAAAATATCTTGGTGCCAGTTTTCCTGACGTAAAGCGACAGAAAGTTTACCGATAGATTGGTCAACTACTCTACCAATTAAATTACCCGTTGTGCCATAGGTATAAGCATCAATAAATTTACCATAATCTTTGAGATACTCATCGTCTTCATTAACGAAAATTTTTCCCGAATGTTCTAATACATATTCGTATAATTCACATTTTGATTTAGCGATTGATTCAAGAGAACCGTAATTTCCTATGTGATCCTTACCGATATTGGTAACAAGACCGGCAGTAGGTTTAGCTATTTTGCAAAGTTGTTTGATTTCACCGGGTTGGTTATCTCCCATTTCAATAATAGCAAAGCGATGGTGCTTTTGAATTTGTAAAATAGAATAAGGTACACCAATGTGATTGTTAAGATTGCCATAGGATACAAAAGCTGATTGATGCTTTAAGCAATTTTTTAGTAGTTCTTTGGTGGTAGTTTTTCCATTGGAACCTGTTATTGCAACAATAGGAATTTTCAATTGATTCCTATGATAAGTAGCAAGCTCTTGAAGAGCTTTTAAAGTATCGGGTACTCTAAAACAACTATAAGCAAATTCTTCTGGAACTTCCTCATCTACTACACACAAATAAGCCCATTTATCTAAAGCTTCCTTAATAAAATCATGACCATTAAAATTAGACCCTTTGAGAGCCCAAAATATCTGCCCGGGTTTCAATGTTCTACTATCTATACTGACCCCCGAACTATTCAAAAAATGCTCATACAATTGTGCTAATACTGCTTTTTCCATTCTTCCTAATTTGAATTGAGTTGAATACCCACTAAATTTCTATCTCTCGACATTTGATGATATCCATGATTATTCTTCACTTACTTTTTGTTCTATGTTTTGATAATTTTTTTCTTTATCTTTTTCTTTGTTATGAGATTTTTCTGCAAATTTAACCGGTTTAAGTTTTTCTGCTTTCATTAAATTAGATTGTCCTTTGGTATAAACATATCCAATACCAAAATCTAAGTCTCTGATGGTTTCTTTATTTTTTTTATAATCATTGAAATAATCTTTTTGAAAGTGCCCTTTAAACAATGGAATAGGACCATTGTATTTTCCGTAAAGTGTAACTTTCCATGAATCGTTTTGAAAGAAACGATAAGGAACACCCGAATCATCTTGTAGTAATACTTCTGTAATTTCTAAAAGTTTATCTCGAATAATTGAATAGTTTGCACCGTGCATTAAGTAGGAAGCTGCTTTTACGTAAGTATTAGTAGGTTGGTATTTATCTAAAAATAATAAAAATTCTTTATTTTTTTCCATGTTATCATTAGCAATATTCAAACAAAAATAAGTTAAAGTTTGTATAGGTGATTTTTTATCTTTTCTAAATTTGAATTGAATACCGGTCATGATATCGTCCCATGGAGACTGTTTAATTTTTTCTTCTTCGGGGTTATAAACTTCAATTTCTCCTTGTTTATTTAATTTTACATGCTGCGCATCTAATAGTTCATTACCCATTCGCACGATAAAAGCCATTAATATTGGGGTAGTACCATAGAAATCAGTTCTAATGAAATCCCCTGCCATGTGTTTGGTCATAAAAAAACTCAAACTCATTAAGTGAGATATCGATTGATTGAGATTGGTCAAATTTCTTTCCATGTTTTTAGCAGGAATTTTAGAAAAATCGGGTATTTTTCCTTCAATTTCTAAGCCAAACATTACATAATTTTTTGCATTGGGGTAAATAGTATGAATAGTAACTACATCAGCACCTGCAAAAGGATAATAAACATTTCTATCAGAAGCATGAGCTTCTTTCATTTCTTCTTCTACCAATTTTCTTAGAGGGGCAAGTTGCTCTTTTTCTTTTTTTTCGAACAAGGCATTAAATACTTTTCTATGTTTAATAACGCTGGGTAGCGTGTCGAATGCTGAGGTCGTACTTCCTTCTAATGGCTCAAGACCTGCCATTAAACGAGCTGCATCATTAAACTTTCTATCATATTGAATTTCAGGCTCTTTTTCAACTTTAAGAAGTGAATCTTTACGAAGAGAGTCAGCATTATTTGTGACATGATTTTCTGGTTTATTTCCGCCTGTACAGGAAACTGTTAGTAATAATAGAATAACCGCTAAAAACTTTGAATACATCTTATATGTTCTGAACTAAATTAAGGCACAAATTTAGTGTATTTTTCATTCAGAAAAAAATGATTAATTAGAAAAATATTAACCTTAAATCTTGAATAACCGATGTGCCTTTTTTCACTTCAAATCTGCAATCTTCATAAGAAGGTGGACCAAAATTCCCCATAGCATTATTAGAAAAACAAAAGCCTTCTTTGGGTATTCCCAAAAAGTTGGTATCAAGTTTTCCATTCATATTTACATCATGATGGACTGCTACTGCATAATTATTTGATGGAATGATATTATCGAATCGTACTTCCAAAATATTTTTTGTCACTTCAATTTGGGCAGTATGAACAGGGTTTGTTTGATTTTCAAAATCTGATTTATTATTATATAAAGCAATTTTCATTTCACCTTTAATTTCTTTAATATTGGAAACTTTAACAATCAAATATTCTTTTTGGTCTAAAGTATCAATATTATTCACAATGAGCGAAGTTTTTGGTGGAATTTTATCTTCTTTTTTACAACCAAACATAGTACCAGAACAACTTATAGCAAAAATTATAAAACACAATTTTTCAAAAAAGAGTATGGATATCGAATTCATGCTTTAATAACAAGAATTCTAAATAAAAAAGTTCAATGATTGTTAATATCGTTTTTTTGTTTTTTTATAGCTTCCTCTATGCTATTATTTAATTCAAAACCGAGCAATAAAATAATTGAAATCCAATAAAACCACCACATTAAAACGATAGCAGCGGCAGCAGAGCCATAAACCATTCCTAAATTATTAAAAGATTGAAAAAAAAACCTCAAAATGACATTAGCAATGGACATTAATACGGCGGTTACTAAGGAACCCGGAGAAAGAAATTGAAATTTATGTTCTAAGGGTGCTACATAAAATATCGTAGCAATGGTGCCAACTATAAAAAAGAAATTTAAAAAAAAATGAAAAACATTTTGAATAGGTTGAATGTTTTCGGTATTGAAAAGTCCTGAAATTAACCAACTATTTAAAATTTCATCACCAAAAGACCTTATGATTACGTAAATACACAAAATGACAAAAATCAAAAAAAACATGGCAATAGCTTTAAGCCTCTTGGTGATTATATTATATTTTTTATTCGTTTGGATATCGTATCTTCTGAACGAGTCTAAAATCGTGATAATACCATTCGTAGCACTAAATACGGTTAGAACCAAACTTAATGATAAAATTCCCCAACCAGATTCATCCAATTGATTAGAAATAATGGCTTCTACTAATTCGAGACCTTGTTTAGGTAAAAATGATTCGAGTAAAAAAATCATTGTTAATTTAAAATCTGCCCATGGAACAAAAGGTAATAATGAAAAAAAACACAAAAATGCAGGGAACAATGAAAAAAAGAAATTATAAGCCATTGCTTTAGCTCTAAGGGAAAAAATAGGATTCATTAAGTTTTTTATGAACTCGCTAATAACAAAAAAACATGGTACTCCAGGAAATCCTGGAACATCCGTTTTTTTTAACCATTGACCAAAACTTGTTTTTTCAATGAATTTTAGCATAATAAAGTTCTAAAAATTTTTGTGGTGGTTTGCAGGGCTTCATATTTTCTTTATTTACGAAAACTAAAACCACACTTGCTTCTACAACTAACTGTTGATTGGGGTTATAAATGAAATGATGGAATTCTAATCTTGCTCCTTTGGGTTCTGTTACTTTAGTTTCTATTGTTAAAAGTTCGTCATATTTAGCAGGGTTTTTATAGTCTATATGTAGAGAATAAACAGGAAGCATAATCTTCCAGTTTTCTTCCATTTCTTTGTAACTGATTCCTAGATTTCTTACCCATTCTGTTCGTGCTACTTCTAAATAAATTGCGTAATTTCCATAATAAACATAACCCATTTGGTCGGTTTCTGCATACCTTACACGAACTTGGGTAGTTGTAGTCATTTGTATTTTTTTATATCTTTCCTAATAACCAAAGTACCAAAACTACAATAAGCGCAATGATTAAAAGTGTGCTCAAAAGTCCTCGTGTTAAACCGTCTAAAAGAGTTAGTGCTATGATTATCAAAATAACAATTAAAAGAATTAACAAAATATCTAATAATTTAAACTCAGGAGCTGGTTTAATAGCTTTTTTTATTTTTTTAAATTTCAAAAAATTGAAAAAACCAAAAGATTTTTTTTGTGACTTTTTTTCAATTTTTTTAGAACTTTTGGGAGCTGATTTTTTTACCGGGTGAGCACTAGAATTAATATTAAAATCACCCGTATGAACACCAGCATTTAAAATTTGAATGCTAAAAAAAATCCAGAATGCTAAGAATAAACTTATGTATTTCATAACAATAAATTTGGTCGTAAAATTAAATATGTATTGAGACAATTCAAATTTTTTTTTAAAATTAGGTTATTGTTAAGTTGTAGAGTGATTAGCACTACAAGCAGGTATGCTTGCGATGGTGTGAAGCGTGAGGGATGCGGAGGGCGCTGAAACCACCCCGTCCTTCGGACACCCCTCCAATGTTAGGAGGGGCGAAACCACCCCGTCCTTCGGACACCCCTCCAATGTTAGGAGGGGCGGAGGCGGCACTGCCTTTGGGAGGTTGTGTACACCGAGCAAGGGATTGCCGAGCAACCTCCCTATAGGGAGGTTCACCCCGACCCTGCCGAACGAGCCTTACGAAGCGTTGCGTAGTTGCGTAGTGGGGCGAGTGAGGCGGGGACACGCCCTGAATACTAATAACTTATTATATCCTTTTCGCTAATACAACAGCAATGAACTCTACAAGGGAAATACAATCCCAACTTGATAACCGTACTTGGTTCTATTGTGATGAAAGAATGTTCTGTGATGTCTAAAATAAATAGGTATTCCAATATCCAAAATAGTTTCAAAGAAGTAACTCGGAGAAACCATCAACCGAGGAGGGTTTGATATTTCTATATCTCTGTAAAAACTTGGTCCTATTCCTGAACGAAATGTTACTAACGAATTTTCGTCGTTTTTATCCACAAAACCTATACGAGCGTATAAATAAGAAATCCATTCAAAAAAAAACATTCGTTGAAAATGAAGTCCATTTGAAATTGCAAATGAATGATTAAAACCTAATGCATAGTTTTTTCCAGAAGTGATGAAATCTAAATTATGTTGTAAACCACAAGAGAAATACCATAACATGGGTTCAAAAGTAAAATTTTGAAATTTCATAGCCTGTATTTCACTAAATGCAGCTAAGGAATGAGTTCTAAAATATTGATTTTTAACTTTTTGTGCTAATAAGTTAAGAGGGATAAATAAAACTAAGTAAACAATAAAAGCAAATTTCACGATTGAATAGTTAATCCGTCAAAGTTAGTAAATAATTTTTCACAAAACAACTTTATTGAAACTTATCAAATGAAAAAAAATTATTTTGTAAAAAAATAGAGAACTCATCTTTGGAACAATTTATTTTGTACTTTTGAAGTGATGAAGAGCATGAAAAGCATTTGGTTAAAAATATTTTGTTTTGTAATAACTATTTGGCTATCGCAAAGTTTGTTTTCTCAAACTTTTCCTACCAATCCTATTGATTTTGAAGATGAATTAAAAAAAAGATTAGAAAGATACAAAAAAGAAGATAGTGATGAGTTTTTAAAAACGTTTTCAGAAAAATGGACTGCCGGCGGTTTAACTACTACAGATAAACAAATGGCTATTGACCAAATCAACCGGCTTATTAAAAAAGGTTTTTTGACCTATCCCGATGTAATGGTTTATCTTAGAACACTTTTACGTTGTAAAGATTTAGATACTAAAATAAAAATCAATATTCAAGAATTTTTACAAGTTTCTGACAAATGTATTGATAAGTTAGAAGTAAATGAACTTAGAAATTTTTATAGCTATATGGGTAAGTATGTGAGAGAAGGTATTGCCTACCAAACTTCTCAATTTTATTGGAAATTTTCAAAACAAGAACCACGACTAACCATAAAGCCTATTTATAATGAAAAAACTGAAGAGTACGACGATACTCCTGTATTAGAGTTCAGTAGAACGGATTTAATTTATGCTTCTAAGTTGGATACAGGAATTATTCAAAATACTAAAGGAATTTTAGATTTAGTAACCAAAAAATTTTATGGAGAAGGAGGAAGATACGATTGGTCTAGATTAAAAAAAGATGGAGCACCGGTTTTACCTCCAAGTGCTGTATATGTAGATTTAAAAAAATTTCAAATCAGTTTAAACTTACAGCATTTTAAAGCAGATAGTGTAACATTTTATTACACTACTTTGTTTTCAAAACCGCTATTAGGAACTTTAATAGAACATTTTATACACTATGATAATCCTAATCATGCCAAATTTCCTTATTTTAAAAGTATTGAGGGCGGTATCAAAATTCCTGATATAACAAAAAACGTAGATTATAGCGGTGGTTTTTCTTTACGAGGAATTACTCGTTTAGGCTCAAAAACCGACCAAGAATGGGCAACTTTGACCATCAAAAACAGAGATGGAAAAAAAGTTTTACTTTTGAAATCTTATGAAACCGCTTTAAATGATACCTTTTTAACTACTAAAAATGCGTTTATTACACTTTACGTAGGTAAAGATTCCATTACACACCCTTGTATGGACTTAATTTACGATGTTTCTACGGGTGATATGACTATCAAAAAAGATGTAAAAAACAAATACTCTTGGCAGCCTTTAATGAGTTCTTATCATAAAATGGGTCTTTGGATTGATGCTATTAAATGGAATCCCAAAGATGAATTAATGAATTTTACGGCTTTTGTGGATAAACAAAATAAACCTGCCGCAATTGAGTCTTATGATTTCTTTTTGTATCAGCAACTTACTCAATTCCAAGACTTACTCAGATTTAATCCTATTCCTATGCTTTACAAATATTACCGTGAGGTTTTGAATTATGGTAAAACAGAAGACATGAATCCTCAAAAAGTGGCTGATACCTACTCCCCAAGCGGTGGTGATGACGACGATGAATTTTTTGATACCTACACCCCTAACCCAAACGAAGGAGAAAATCTAGACGATGACTTTACCAATGAAGAGGAATTATCTGAGGAAGAAAAAAAACTGAAACAACGTGAAAAAGAAATTAGAGACTCTATTGAAAGACAAAAAAAGCTCAAAGATCAATTAGACAAAAAAAATAATAAGTATATTCCCAAAATTTATATCAATAACTTTTTGGTTTGGGCAGATACTTTGGGTAAAAATATTTCTCGCCAAGAATATGAAAAACTAAGACGAAATCGATATGATAAAGTAATGAGTTATGAAAATCAAAAAAAAGTTTTTGAGCCTAAGGGTTGGTTCGAGGCTTCTAAACAAAAAAAATTATTTATAGACGTATTAAAAAATTTAGAGGGTGCAGGTTTTTTAGAACTTTTTTATCCTGATGAAGATACAGGTTATGTGATACTTAAAGCAAAATTAGCACGTTGGGCGAAATCATTACGAAATACAAAAGATTATGACATCATTCAAGTGGTTTCAAGAGTAAAAGAGGGTTATCATGGATCTTTAAACGTTAATAATTTGACCATCAATATGCATGGGGTAAATTTCTTTTATTTAAGTGACTCCCAGTATGTCAAAGTTTATCCTCAAAAAGAAGGGTTCAAAAAAGCTATTACAGATTTAGATTTGGCTAATCCAGATTTTGTGAATGAAGGAGATATTTATGTTAATAAAAATCGAAATATTCAATTTGGTGGATTAGTTTTAGCAGGTAAAACGAATTTATGGGGTACTGGTACCAAACGTTTTGATTATCAATATGAAAACCATAAAATCTATTGTGATTCATTAGATTCTTTAAAATTTTACCCAAGAAGAGACCCAAGATTTAACCCTAAAGCCAACCCTAAATTAACCCAAGCTCTTGAAAAACTGAAAATTCAAGGGGTGAATGGGGCTATTTATATTAATCGACCGACAAATAAAAACTCCCGTAAACCACGTCCCGAATACCCTGTTTTTGATTGCTATTCCGATTCTTATGTTTATTGGGATGATAAACACATTCAAGGCGGTGTGTATAAAAAAGATAAATTAAAGTTTACCATTGACCCTTTCGTTATCGATAGCTTGGAAACCTTTGATATGACAGGTTTGGAGTTTGCTGGTACTGTGAATTGTAGTGAAATTATGCCAGAATTTAGAGATACTTTACAACCTGTAAATGATAATTCTTATGGTGTTGTACATTATACCGGTGCAGAAGGTACTCCTTTGTACCAAAATAAAGGAAGATTTTTTAATGAAATTGAACTCGACCAAAATGGTTTTCATGGAAATGGTCAATTAGATTTTTTAGCTACTACTGCTACATCGGATACTTTTATGTTCCATTTTGATTCTGTTATGGCAGTTACTAAAACCTTTGAGTTAAAACAAGGTACTTACCAAAATGCGAAATATCCCGATATTAAAGGAAAAAAATTGCTTTATAAATGGTACACCAAATTAGATGAACTAGTTCTCCAAAGTTTAGATGAACCTTTTACATTTTATGACGGCAAAGCCTCTTTCAGCGGAAAAATCAAAGTTACTCCTAAAGGTGTAAGAGGAGATGGAATTTTAACTATTGACGAAATTTCATTAGAAGCCAAAGATGTTGATTTAGGACAATATGCTTTTGAAACCCCAGCGGGTAGCTTCCAAATTAATGACCCCAAAGATAAAAGCATCGTTCACTTAAAAGCGGATAGTGTAAAAGTCGTTTATGACCTCAAAAATGATACCGTTTATTTTGAAGCCAATCGAAACGGTTACCCTTACATCGAATTCACTAACAATAAATTCAAAACTTCATTAGGCTCAGGTCATTATAACAAAAAAACTGGTGATATTGACATAGAGGCAAAGTCCTCTTATGGTGCTAACAACTTTTTTGAGGCTACTGACCCTAAAATGAAACAACTCTATTTTGTGGCTAAAAAATGCCATTATAACAACAACGAAAAATTATTAAAAATTGATGGTGTAGATTCCATTCTTGTTGCTGATATAGTGATTTTTCCTGATAGCGGAAAAGTAGATATTCAAGACGGTGGAAGTATAAAAACTTTACATGATGCTAAATACATCGCTAATAGAACCGATAGATTTCATAATCTTTTTGATGCCGATATAAAAATTTTAAGCCGTTTAGATTATAGTTCCGGTACCAAATATCAATACCCCGTCTATGCCCAAAATATTCAGTTTATTGATATTTCTGCTTCCGAAAAAGATACCGTTTCTAAAGGTTATGCTATGATTCCAGAATCTCAAAAATTCTTTATTACGGAAAGGGTATTTTTTAGAGACTCAGTGATAATTTCTGCTAACCAAAAATTTATGAGATTTAACGGCGAAGTAAAAATTGATTCTCGTAACCCTGCTTTAAAAGACGCATGGATACCTTTCAATCAGGTCGTTAATCCAGATACTATTTTTATTCCTATTGACAAAAGCATAACTATCAGCAAAAAAACTAAAAAAGAACTTACCGTAGGTTTACATTTTATTCCTTATAGAAGAGTTTTCTATTCTAATTTCTTACAAGAAAGAAGAGACCAGAAAAAAGATACTGATGTATGTTTAGCAAAAGGTGGCTTAAGTGTAGAACGAGGCTCCGGTATATTTAAAATTGGACCTAAAAAGAAAATTGAAGGAAAACAATTCAAAGGAAATGTCGTTTTTTATAACGATAGTCTTAACATTATCACTACAAGAGGGTTAATCAATCTTAACTATTTAATGTATCCTAATACTGCTAAAATTAAAATTGCCGGTGAATTTGTTCAAGATATGACCAAACAAACCATTCGTACCAATCACTGTATGACCGTAGATTTTAGCATTATTCCTAAAAACGCTTCTGCTATAATGGCTACTAAATTCTACTCTTATACCGCTGATAACCCTGATATTGAATACGATAAAAGACTATTGCAAGAAAATCTTGCAGAATTTATTGACTCAACCGATTCCTTAGAACCCAATATTAACAAGCTCGTACAATCGCTTGAAACTATAACTAATATCAGAAACCAAGTAAAAATTGGTAAAAATATACAAGACCTTCTCTTCTTTTCTAATGTTCATTGGAAATGGATAGACCAATTCAAAGCTTTTTATCATGACGGTCCTATTGGTGTAGTTTCCATCAATGGGCAACCTATCAACAAAATGGTCAATTGTAAAATGGACTACGTCATTGGAACCACTAACCCAGACGGGAAAATGCAAAAACCCGATACCCTAAGAATTTACTTAAATATTGATGATGATACCTGGCTTTATTATCATTTCGCAGGAAATATTCTTAAAACCACTGCTTCCACAACAGCTTACAACAATGCTATAAAAGAAGCTATCAATAAACAAAATAAAAAGAAAATCGACCCTACCAAGCACGAATTTCAATTAGCTCCTTGTGATGAAGATAATAAAGATTTGTTCTTGAAACTCTTTTCCCGTTATTTATTAACCAAAGAGGGTTCTGATAAACCCATTATTGATACACCTAAAAATGAAGAGGAAGAAACCAAAGAAGAGAAAACTCCTGATATTCCTAATAATGACAAGAACCAAGAAAATAAAGAAGATAATAAATCAGAAGAACCTAAAAATCAAGAAAATAAAGAAGAAAACAAACCCAATGAACAACCACAAAATCCTAATAATGATTTAGATAACCTCAACAAACCAAACAATAAAAATATTGTAACTCCTCCT
>Ga0272446_1004339_pt1 | contig 16865 bp, 9 predicted proteins | sample YNPCB0061_FD_194587 | JGI IMG/M metagenome (GOLD analysis project Ga0272446, IMG submission 194587) | Hot spring microbial mat communities from Yellowstone National Park, WY, United States - YNP-CB-006-1 | ecosystem: Environmental > Aquatic > Thermal springs > Hot (42-90C) > Sediment | place... | reverse complement strand
TGCGCCCGCCCGCATCGACGTGACCGGCACCGATCTGGACAAGGTCGCGCAGGCGCGGCTGAACGCGACGGTGCTCGCAATCGCGTCGCAGTCGCCGACGGCGCTGGCATTGGACGTGCCGGTCGGCGCGTCCAGCGGTTTCCTCACGCTGGTGGGGACCGACGGTGTCGCTCGGACCAGCGCGCAGCAGATCACTGTCGTCGGGTCGATCGCCGTCGAAGGGTTCGCTCCGACGACGGTCGCGCGCGGGCTTACGCTGAACGTCAACGGCGCGAACCTCGATCGGGCGACCGCCGTCGAGTTCGCCGGTGGCGCGCGGGCGCCCGTCGCGACGCGCACCGGCAGCACGTCGATCGCCGTCACGGTGCCGGCGGCGGCGAACTCCGGCGTCTTCGCCGTGATTGGCAATGCCGGCGAACGCGTCGACGCGCCGGCGATCCTGACCGTCGTGCCGCGTATCGAGGTCGACGGATCCGCCGTGTACAGCGTGGCGGCCGGCGCGCCGGTCACGATCAACGGAACCGGTTTGAACGAGGTCAGCGCGGTCACGGTCGGGGCGAGCGCGGCGACGATCGGCGCACGCAGCGACACGCAGCTCACCTTCACGGTTCCCGCGGGCGTCAACTGCGGGCCAATCACGTTGCTGTCGCAAAGCCAGCCGTCGGTGGCGGCAGGGTCGGTGGTCGTCGGCGCCGGGTGCAACGTGCGAAGCGCCGGGGTGGAGTTCGCGCAGGTCTATTCGCAGAGCGCGGCAACGACGTACCAGCGGCTCGTTCCCGGCAAGGAGACCTGGGTGCGCGCGTATGTCGTCGCCGAGACGGCGGGAACGGCTGCACCGGCCGTGCGGCTCACCGGTTTGAACGGCACGACCGCGCTCGGAACGATCGCGATGACCGGCCCGGCCGTGCTGCCGCAACTGGCCGCTGGCGCAGCGGTCCCGGATTCGATGCGCTACAACGAGGCGCAGACCTTCAACGCAAGCCTGCCGCCGTCCTGGGTCCGTGCGGGGCTGAGCGTGCGCGTGGAGATCGATCCGGACCGTCGCTACGGCAACCCGGTCGTGGTCGATGCCACGCCGGCGGTCGGCACCGCAACCCGCATCGACCTCGTGCTCGTGCCGCTCGTTTCGGGCGGCAACGTGCCCCTGATGCCGTCGGCCGCCGAAGTCGCCGACGAGATCGTGCGGCGGCTGCCGATCGCACGCGAGAACGTCAGCGTGGCGATTCGCCAGCCGTATACGCTGACCTCGGTGACCGACGGCGTCGATACGAGCAGCGAATGGTCGAGCGCGCTGAGCGAGCTGGAGACGCTCCGGCGCAGCGAAGCGCGCACCAAGCATTACTACGGATTCGTGCGACCGATGGTGTCGGCCGGCACCGCCGGCATCGGCTACGTCAACCGCGTCGGTTCGACCTCGCCGAACCTGTCGGCGATCGGCTGGGACGCGAGCCGCGCATCGTGGCGCCGCACGTTCTCGCACGAACTCGGCCACAACTTCAGCCGCCCGCATGCACCGTGCGGCGGCGCAGACGGACCTGACCCGAACTACCCGTATCCGAACGGCGCGCTGAGCGGCACGCCGCTGTTCGATTCGCTGCTCGACGACATCGTCTCGCCTGCGGGGATGTCCGACATCATGGGCTACTGCAGCGGAACCTGGTTCTCCGACTACAACTTCCGCGAAGTGCAGCGCTTCGTCGAGGCGCAGCCGCAGCCGTCACTCGCCATTCAGAGCGCGGAGCGGGCGGCGGAGATCGTGGTCGTGTCCGGGTCGATCGGACTGGACGGCGTGCGCTTCAATCCGGTTCAGCGCATGCGCGGTGAGGCGCCGATCGCGCAGGCCGGCGAGTACACGCTGCGGCTTGCCACCGCCGCCGGCGCGACGATCGAGGTCCCGTTCGACGCGGTGCGCGTCGATCACGCGATGCCGCCTGAGCTGCACTTCTTCGTCAAGCTGCCCGACCCCGGCGCGCTCGCGCAGGTCGCGGTGCTGCGCGGCGCGACCGTGCTGACAGAAGCGGGCGCGGGTACTGTGCGTGCGCAGGGCCAGCGCGCGCCGGCGCCGACATCGGCGTCGGTCGACTGGAGCCAGGACGCGGGCGCGCTGGTGTTGGCCTGGGACGCGGCGGCATATCGCTATCTGAGTGTCACGCACGTCGCCGACGACGGCGCGCGACGCGTGCTTGCGCTACTGCTCACGGGCGGCAGCGCGCGCATCGACGTCGGCGATCTGCCGCGCGGTGGCGAGCTCGAGTTCGCACTGTCCGACGGCCTGAACACGCGCATCCTGGTCGCGCCGCGTTGACGTGCTGCCGGGCGTCTTTGCGCCTTCGCTGCGCCGCTTCGTCGCGTCGCGGTTGTCCATCCGTACCGAATCGCCGAGACTGCCCTCGGCAGCCGAGCCGGCTGTATCGCGAGGGAGGCGACGATGGACGTGTGGAAAACGCATGGTGCGTTCAGTTGGTGCGAGCTGATGACCACCGATGCGGAAGCGGCGAAGCGCTTTTACTCGAAGCTGTTCGGATGGGGTACGAAGCAGTTCGACATGCCGGACGGGCCCTACACGACGCTGCAGGTCGGTGAGGATTCGGTCGGCGGGATCATGAAGATCCCCGCCGATGCGCCGGCGATGCCGCCGCATTGGGGCTGCTACGTGACCGTCGACAGGGTCGAGGACACGGTCGCGGCTGCGCAGTCGCTCGGCGGCAAGCTGCTGGTGCCGGTGATGGACGTGCCGGGCGTCGGGCGGATGGCCGTGCTCCAGGACCCGCAGGGTGCGGTGCTGTCCGTCATCACCTACGCGACGCCGTCGGGCTGAGCGCCGCCGCTCGGCCGCCGCCCGCGCTGCGTTCGCGCTCCGCCGGAGCTGCCCGCTGGGGCGTCGGCGGGCTGGCCGAGACGGTTCGACCGTTGCGGATGCAGGATTTCGGCCGCGGCGATTCCGCCGACGCGGATCCGGTTCGCGGCTGCGAGGAAGAATCCGGCGAAGTCGTCCTCGGTCGGGCCGTGCGCGCCGGTTCGGATGCGCGATCGAGGCGCGCCTCGGGATTGGGTGTGCGTGAGCCCGGCCGCGCGGCCAGCGCATTGTCCGTAGACTTCGCCGATCGACGCCGTCCGCAGCGTCCAGTCTCGACGAAGGAGCGACGACGTGTCCGCAGCAGCGCATCCGCCGATCACGGCCGTCTGGCCGGGAAAGCCGTTTCCGCATGGCGCCACTTGGGACGGCGAAGGCGTGAACTTCGCGCTGTTTTCCGAGCACGCCGAGCGCGTCGAGCTGTGCATCTTCGATCCGGCAGGCCGCCGCGAACTGCAGCGCGTGCCGCTGCGCGAGCGCACGCACGACGTGTGGCATGGCTACCTGCCGGAGGCCCGTCCCGGAATGCTTTACGGCTGGCGCGTGCACGGCCCGTACCGTCCGGCCGACGGCCATCGGTTCAACCCGCATAAACTGCTGGTCGACCCGTACGCGCGCAACCTGGTCGGCAGTGTGCGTTGGAGCGACGCGCTGTACGGCTACGTCGTCGGCCACAAGCGCGAGGATCTGTCGTTCGATCGCCGTGACAGTGCCCCCGGGATGCCCAAGTGCCAGGTCGTCGACAACGCCTTCACCTGGGGCGACGACCGGCCGCCCGCGATCGAGTGGAACGACATGGTGATCTACGAGATGCACGTGCGCGGATTCACGATGCGCCATCCCGGCGTGCCGCCTGCGCTGCGAGGCACCTACGCGGGGCTGGCCAGTGCACCGGCCATCGAGCATCTGAAGCGACTCGGCGTCACCACGGTCGAGCTGATGCCGGTGCACGCGTTCGTCGACGACCGCCGCCTGGTCGAGATGGGGCTGCGCAACTACTGGGGCTACAACACGCTCGGCTACTTCGCGCCCGAGGCGCGCTACGCCGCGACCTCGAACCCGGTCGCCGAATTCAAGGCGATGGTCAAGGTGCTGCACTCGGCGGGCATCGAGGTGATCCTCGACGTCGTCTACAACCATACCGCCGAGGGTGACCATCTAGGACCCACGCTCGCGTTCCGTGGCATCGACAACGCGTCGTATTACCGGCTGCTCGAAAGCGACCGCCGCCGTTACATCGACTACACCGGTTGCGGCAACACGCTCAACCTGCGTCATCCGCGCGTGCTGCAGCTGATCATGGACTCGCTGCGCTACTGGGTGATCGAGATGCACGTCGACGGCTTCCGCTTCGACCTGGCATCCGCACTGGCGCGCGAGTTGCACGAAGTCGACCGGCTCGGCGCGTTCTTCGACGTGATCCTGCAGGACCCGGTGCTGAACCGGGTCAAGCTGATCGCCGAGCCGTGGGATCTCGGCGAAGGCGGCTACCAGGTCGGCAACTTCCCGCCCGGCTGGGCCGAGTGGAACGACCGCTACCGCGACACGATGCGCGCGTTCTGGAAAGGCGACGGCGGCCTGATCGGCGAGTTCGCGCGCCGGCTCACCGGTTCGAGCGATCTGTACGGTCGCAGCGGGCGGCGCCCGTACGCGAGCATCAATTTCATCACCGCGCACGATGGCTTCACGCTGCGCGATCTCGTCTCGTACAACGACAAGCACAACGAAGCCAACGGCGAGGACAACCGCGACGGCCACAACCACAACCTGTCGTGGAACTGCGGCGTCGAAGGCCCGACGGACGATCCACAGATCAACCGCCTGCGCGCGCAGCAGAGCCGCAACTTTATCGCCACGCTGCTGCTGTCGCAGGGCGTGCCGATGATCACAGCCGGCGACGAGATCGGCCGCACGCAAAACGGCAACAACAACGCCTACTGCCAGGACAACGAAACGAGCTGGATCGACTGGTCGCTCGACGGCGACCGCGAACGGCTGCTCGCCTTCACGCGCCGGATGATCGCGCTGCGGCGCGCGCACCCGACGTTTCGCCGGCGCGATTTCTTCCAGGGCCGGCCGATCTACGGCAGCGACGTCAAGGACATCGTCTGGCTGCGGCCGGACGGCGACGAGATGACCCAGCACGAATGGGAGTCCGAGCACGCGCGCGCGCTGGCGGTGTATCTGGCGGGAGCGGGGCTCGCCGAGGTCGATTCGCGCGGCCGACCGCTCGCCGACGACGACTTCGTGCTGCTGTTCAACGCGAGCGCCGAGCCGGTCGAGTTCCGCATCCCCGAACGCCTCGGCGCGGGGCGCTGGCTGGTCGTGCTCGACACCGCGCATGCCGACGGTCTGTACGAGGACGGCGCCGTCGACGCCGGCGGTGCGTATGCGCTCGCTGCACGCGCGGTGGCCGTGCTGACGTTGCTGCAAGCGCCCGCCGGATGAGCGGGCGCGCGCACGCGATGCCATTCGGCGCGGCACGTACCGCCTGCGCGATTCCGGCGTCGGCCGCGCCGCTGGCGTTTGCGCGCGAGCGAAGGGGCGCGCAAACCCCGTTCCCGTCCTTTTGCGTCGTCGGTTCCGAGCCGGGCCGGGCAGCGTCTGACGAGCGCCGTACCGAGTTGCGCCGCTTCAGCGGCGGCAAGCTCGACCGGACCGGACGCGATTCCTCGTCGCGCGCGTCCTGGCTCGCTCCGTCGGCCCCGGGCCGCTCGCAGGAAGGTGCAGATGGATGAGGCGCTCGCGCGGCTCGCCGACGACTGCGGCATCCAGCTCGCGTACGACGACATCTGGGGGCGGGTGCAGCATGCACCGGAGCGGACGCTGCGCGCGCTGCTCGACGCGTTCGGTGCGGACGCCGCCGACCCCGCGGCGGCGCTTGCGGCGCGCGGCCGCGCGTTGTGGCAGCGAACCGTCGAACCGGTGATCCTCGCCGCGACCGCGCGGCCGGCGTTCGAACTGCGCGTCAACGTCCGCGAGCGCGACGAACGCGCGCCGATCGCATGGCACCTGCGGCATGAAGATGGAACCGATCGCGAAGGCGCGTTCACACCCGCTGACTGGCCGCTCGTGCAGCGCGAATCGGTCGACGGCGACGCATACGTCGCACGCGCGGTCCGCATCGAGGGTGTGCCTCCGGTCGGCTACCACCGCCTCGAAGTGTTCGACGCGCGCGGTTGCGCGACGGCGGCGCTGTGGGTCGCTCCCGAGCGCTGCTGGCTGCCGCCGGGGCTCGAAGCGGGCCGCCGCATCTGGGGACCGGCGGTGCAGCTGTATGCGCTGCGATCGCAGCGCAACTGGGGCATCGGCGATTTCACCGACTTGGCGAACCTGATCGGGCTGGCCGCGCGGCACGGCGCCGACCTCGTGGGGCTGAACCCGCTGCACGCGCTGTTTGTGCACGATGCGCGGCATTGCAGCCCCTACAGCCCGTCGAGCCGGCTGTTCCTGAACGTGCTCTACGTCGACGTCGAGGCGGTGCCTGAATTCGCGCGGTGCGAGCGCGCACGCGCGCGCGTGGTGACGGCCGACTTCCAGGCCCGGCTCGCGCGGCTGCGCGCCGCCGACTTCGTCGATTACGAAGGCGTACGCGCCGCGAAGTTCGAGATTCTGGAACTGGCGGCGCGCGAGCTGCGCGGCGAACGCGCGGCGGCGTTCGAGCGGTTCAAGCGCGAACGCGGCGAGGACTTGCGCCGGCATGCGTTGTTCGAGGCGCTGCAGGAGCACCTGTACGCGCGCGATCCCGGGTGCTGGGGCTGGCCTGCGTGGCCGCTGCAGTATCGCGATCCGGACTCGCCCGACGTCGCCGCGTTCGCCGCGGCCCACGCCGAACGCATCGACTTCTACGCGTATCTGCAGTGGCTCGCCGACGAACAACTGGCGGCCGCGGCACAGCGTGCGCGCGCGCTCGGAATGAACGTGGGGCTGTACGCGGATCTGGCGGTGTCGGTGGATCCCGGCGGCGCCGAGAGCTGGGCCGAACGCGTGCTGTATGCGCACGGGGTGCGAATCGGCGCACCGCCCGACGACTTCAACCCGAAGGGGCAGGACTGGGGCCTGCCGCCTTGGCGACCCGAGGCGCTGCGGGAGGCGGCGCACGCGCCTTTCGTCGCGGTTCTGCGAGCCAACATGAGGTACGCGGGCGCGCTGCGCATCGACCACGTCATGGCATTGATGCGGCTGTATCTGGTCCCGCCGGGCAGCGACGCGACGCAGGGCGCGTACGTGCACTACGCGTTCGACGAGATGCTCGCGGCGGTTGCGATCGAAAGCCAGCGCAACCGCTGCCTCATCATCGGCGAAGACCTCGGCACCGTGCCCGCGGCGGTCCGCGCCGCGCTCGCTGCCGCCGGCGTGCTGTCGTACAAGGTGCTGTACTTCGAACGCGAAGCCGATGGAGGATTTCGCGCGGCGGCCGACTTTCCCGCGCTTGCGCTGGTGGCCGCATCGACCCACGATCTGCCGACGCTGGCCGGCTGGTGGGAGGCGCGCGATCTGGCGCTGCGCGAGTCGCTGCATCTGTATCCGAGCGCTGAGCTGGCGGCCGCGCAGCGCGCGCAACGCGCGCGCGACCGGCCGGCGCTTCTGCGCACGCTCGAACGCGAAGGCCTGCTCGGCGCTCAGAGCGAGCCTCCGCAGTCGCTCGACGAGCGCCTCGCCGGCGCGATTCACGCACACATCGCGCGCACGAACGCGGCGGTCGCCGTCGTGCAGCCGGACGACATCTTCGGCGCGCGCGAGCAGGTCAACCTGCCCGGCACGACGAGCGAACATCCGAACTGGCGGCGCAGGCTCGAGGTGCCGCTGGAGCGCTGGGGCGAGGATTCGCGCTTCGTTGCCTGTGCGGCGGCGTTCGCCGCCGCACGCCCGCGCGCGACCGCGCCTGCCAAGCCGCCGCCGACGGTCGTTCCGCGCGCAACGTATCGGCTGCAACTGAGCCGCGACTTCACGTTCGCGCAGGCGACGGCGGTCGTGCCGTATCTGGCCGCGCTCGGTGTGTCGCACGTGTGCTGCTCGCCGTACCTGCGCGCGCGCGCCGGCAGCCGCGACGGGCGCGACATCGTCGACCATCGCGCGCTCAATCCGGAGATCGGCACCTGCGCCGACTTCGAAGCTTTGGTCGCCGCGCTGCGCGCGCACGGCATGGGGCAGATCGCCGAGGTGGTGCCCGATCTCATGGGCGTGCTGCGCGCGGACAACGCGTGGTGGCTCGACGTGCTGGAAAACGGTCCGGCGTCGGAGTACGCCCGCTTCTTCGACATCGACTGGACGCCGATCGACCCGGCGCTGCGCGGCAAGGTGCTGCTGCCGGTGCTCGGCGACGACTACGGTCGCGTGCTCGAACGCGGCGAGCTCTGGCTGGTGTTCGACGCGGAGGCCGGCGGCTTCGGGGTGCTGTACTTCGAACACCGCTTTCCGCTCGATCCACGCACGTATCCGCCGCTGCTCGCCGCGGCCGCCGACGATGCGCATGCCGGCCCGACGGTACGCGCAGCGCTCGCGGAGCTCGCTGCGGCGTTCGGTCGGCTCGCGCCGCGCGATTCGCCCAACGCCGGCGCGGTTGCCGCGCGCCGCAGCGACGCGCCGCACCTGCGGCGGCGGCTCGCGCAACTCGTCGTCAGGCATCGCTGGTTGCGGCCGGCGCTCGAGGCGGCGTGCCGCGCGCACGGCGCGGGCGAGGCGCTGCACGCGTTACTCGAAGCGCAGGCGTACCGGCTCGCGCCGACGAGCGTCGCGGGCGACGAGATCAATTACCGGCGCCTCTTCGACGTCAACGATCTGGCGGCGCTGCGCGTGGAAGACGAAGCCGTTTTCGAGGCCACACACGCGAAGCTGCTCGCCTGGACCGCGCGCGGAGCGATCGACGGGCTGCGCGTCGATCACCCGGACGGCTTGCTCGATCCGCGGCAGTACTTCGAGCGCCTGCAGCGCGCGCACCTGCGCGCAGCCGGTGTCGCGGACGAACGCATCGAGGCGCTGCTCGGCGCCGAACCCAGGCCGCTGTACGTCGTCGCCGAGAAGATCCTCGCCGCGCACGAAGACCTGCGCGGCGACTGGGCCGTTTACGGTGCCACCGGCCATCGGTTCGCCAACGAGATCAACGGCCTGCTGGTCGACGGCACCAGCCGCCGGCGGATCGACCGCGCGTGGCGTGCGTTCGTCGGCAGCGAGGCCGGCGACTGGGACGACGTCGCCTACGCCGGCCGGCGCGAAGCGATGGCCGGCGCGCTTTCCGGGGAGCTGACGGTGCTGACGAACCGGCTGCTGCGGCTCGCACGTGCGGATCCGCGAACGCGCGAGTTCACGCAGTCTGCGCTGCGTGAAGCGCTCGCCGCGGTCGCGGCGTCCTTTCCCGTCTACCGCACGTACATCGTCGACGAACCGAGTGCCGCCGACCGCCGCGACATCGACTGGGCGGTCGGGCGTGCACGGGTGCGCAGCCGCGCGGCCGACCCCGGCATCTTCGACTTCGTCCACGCCGCGCTGCTCGGCCGGGCGGCGGACGGTCCGTCCGCCGAAGCGCTCGCCTTCGCGCGCCGCTTCCAGCAGTTCACAGCGTCCGTCGCCGCAAAGGGCATCGAAGAGACGGCGTCGTCTCGCTTCAACCGGCTGCTGTCGCTCGCCGACGTGGGCGCCGATCCGCAGACCTTCGGCATCGGTGTGGCCGCCTGGCATGCGGCCGGTCGCGACCGCGGACAGCGCTGGCCGCATACGATGCTGGCGACCTGCACGCGTGACTCCAGGCGTTCGGAGGACGTACGCAACCGGCTGAACGTGATCTCCGAGCTGCCGGCGGCGTGGCGCCTGGCGGTGCGGCGCTTCAGCCGACTGAATCGACGCTTTCACCGTATCGTCGGCGGTGCGCGAGCGCCGTCGGCGAACGACGAATACGCGCTGTATCAGCTTCTGGCGGGCACGGTGCCGAGCGGCGAGCTCGACGAGACGGCGCTCATGCGCTGGCGCGAGCGCGTGCTCGCAGCGTGGCTCAAGGGCGCGCGCGAAGCAAAGCTGCACACGAGCTGGATCCATCCGAACCCCGAGTACGAGGAAGCGCTGAAGAACTTCGTCGAGGGGGCGCTTGCGCGCACGCACGACAACTCGTTCCTCGACGCGCTGCGCGAGGCGGCGGCGCCGCTCGCCTGGTTCGGCCAGTTGAACAGCGTGACAATGGCGCTCGCGAAGTTCACCTCGCCCGGCGTTCCCGACATCGATCAGGGCAACGAGACGATGACACTGCGGCTCGCCGATCCGGACGACCGCGCGCCGGTGGACTTCGCCGCGCTGCGCGCCTCGCTGGCCGATCTGCAGCAGTTGGCGGCGCGCTTGCCCGAGACTGCGCCGACGTTGCGCGAAGTGTTCGCGAACGGTCTGGCCAAGCTGTGGGTGACGTGGCGCGCGCTCGCGCTGCGGCGCGAGCGCGCCGCGCTGTTCGAGCGCGGCGAATACGTGCCGCTGCAAGCCAGTGGCGCCAAGGCCGCCCACGTCGTCGCTTTTGCCCGTCGGCTCGGCGACGAAGTCGCGATCGTGATTGCCGGCCGGCTGTTTGCTCGGCTCGGCGCGGCCGTCGGCGAACTGCCGCTCGGCGCAGCGGTCTGGGGCGACACGGCGGTGGACCTGTCGCCGCTCGGGTCACCGGGGCCGATGCGTGACGCGCTCAGCGGTGCGACACTGGAAATCGGTGCCACGCTGCCGCTTGCCGTGGCGTGGAACGGGTTTCCCGGCGCCTTGTGGGTGTGTGGCCACACGCCGAATCTCGATCGCACGGTGAGGGAGGAATGACGATGATGTTCGTAGCGATGTTGCCGAATGCAGCCGCGCGGCCGCACCGGCGATGTCTCGACCGGGGTCGCGGCGACGACAGCGGCCGGTGCGCCGCGACTGCGAGGACACCTTGAACGTTCGCGAAGACGCACGAAGCAGCGGCGAGCGCGTCGGATCGGCGGGCGGACCGTTGACGAGTCACGATGTCTACCTGCTGCGCGAAGGCACGCATACGCGTCTGTACCGCAGGCTCGGCTGCCATCTGAACGCGCGCGGCGCGCACTTTGGCGTCTGGGCCCCGAACGCCGAGCGCGTGAGCGTGATCGGCGATTTCAACGGCTGGGATGCTCAGGCGAGCCCGCTCGCGCCGCGCGCCGACGGCTGCGGCGTGTGGGAAGGGGAAGTCGCGGGCGTGCGGCCGGGACACGCGTACAAGTTCCGCATCGTCACGCGCGAAGGCGAGGCGCTGGACAAAGCCGACCCGTTCGCGTTCTTCGCCGAGATGCCGCCCGCCACAGCCTCGCGCGCATGGACGCTCGAGTACGCATGGGGCGACGACGAGTGGATGGCCGGGCGCCGCCGCCGCAACGCGCTCGACGCGCCGATGGCGATCTACGAGGTGCACCTCGGTTCGTGGCGGCGCGATGCGCACGGCAACTGGCTCGGTTATCGCGAACTCGCGCATCAACTCGCCGACTACTCGAGTCAGATGGGCTTCACGCACGTCGAGCTGATGCCGGTGACCGAACACCCGTTCTACGGTTCATGGGGCTACCAGTGCACCGGCTACTTCGCGCCGACCGCGCGGTACGGCACGCCGCAGGACTTCAAGTATTTCGTCGACGTGCTGCACCGCGCCGGCATCGGCGTGATCCTCGACTGGGTGCCTTCGCACTTCCCGGCCGACGCGCACGGGCTGGCGCGCTTCGACGGAACGTACCTGTACGAGCACCAGGACCCGCGCCAGGGCTTCCATCCGGAGTGGAACTCGTCGATCTTCAACTATGGCCGGCACGAGGTGCGCGCCTTCCTGCTGTCGAGCGCGTTGTTCTGGCTCGACGAATACCACGTCGACGGGCTGCGCGTCGACGCGGTGGCGTCGATGCTGTATCTGGACTACGCGCGCAGGCCAGGCGAGTGGATCCCCAACCGCTACGGCGGGCGCGAGAACCTGGAGGCGATCGAGTTCCTGCGCATGCTCAACGAATCCGCCTACCGCGACCACCCCGACGTGCAGCTGATCGCGGAGGAATCGACCGCCTGGCCGATGGTGTCGCGGCCGGTGTATCTGGGCGGCCTGGGATTCGGGCTGAAGTGGAACATGGGCTGGATGCACGACACGCTCGCGTACATGCAGCAGGATCCGATCCATCGCCGCTACCACCACGACAAGCTCACGTTCTCGCTGCTGTACGCGTTTCACGAGAACTTCGTGCTGCCGCTGTCGCACGACGAGGTCGTCTACGGCAAGGGCTCGCTCGTCGGCCGCATGCCCGGCGATGCATGGCAGCAGTTCGCCAATCTGCGGCTGCTGTTCGGCTACATGTGGACGCACCCCGGCAAGAAGCTGCTGTTCATGGGTGGCGAGTTCGGCCAGCGGCCGGAGTGGAACCACGACGCGGCGCTCGAGTGGTTCGTGCTCGAGCATGTCGAGCATGCGGGCGTGCAGCGCTGGATCAAGGATCTGAACCGCCTGTATCGCCACGAACCGGCGCTGCATCAGTTCGATTTCGATGCACGCGGCTTCGAATGGATCGACTGCGAGGACCGCGACGCGAGCGTTCTTTCGTTCCTGCGCCGCGCCGCCGACGGAGCCGAGCTGCTCGTGGTGTGCCACTTCACGCCGGTGCCGCGCTTCAACTATGTCGTCGGCGCGCCGGCGGGTGGCCGCTGGCGTGAGCTGCTGAACAGCGATGCGCGCGACTACGGCGGCAGCGGAATGGGCAATTGCGGCGCGGTCGAGGCCGCCTCGGTGAGCGCGCACGGCCGGCCGTTTTCGCTGTCGCTCACCTTGCCTGCGCTCACGATGTTGGTCTTCGCACGCGATCGGAACGAAGGCTGACGCGGCCCGAACGCGGCGCCGGACCGTTCGACCGTCACTTCGTCTGCGCGCTTCGTCGCTGGCGGCGGTTGCCGCGACGCCGGCGATGGATCCGCACTCAGCCGTTCGCTTCGACCGTTGGCGCGCTCGCCGCACCCGCGAGGACGCGCGCCAGCCCGCGCAGCGCGAGGTCGTCGGCATCGACGCGATAACACGGCACGTCGCGCAGCAGCGCGCTGAAGCGGCCCTTGTCCTCGAAGCCGTCACGCAGCGCCGTCGCGTCGAAGGCACGGCCGAGGCCCTTCAGCACGCCGCCGGTGAGGTAGACGCCGCCGGTCGCGCCGAACGCGAGCGCGACATCGCCGGCGAATTCGCCGAGCGCGTGCGAAAATGCGCTCGCCGCGCGCTGCGCGGCTGCCTCGCCGGCTTGCGCAGCCGCCGCGACGGCTGCAGGCGCGCGAGCCTCGTCGGCACCGCGCGCCGCCGCGTCGAACAGCGCGAGTCCGTCGCCGCACAACAGACGTTCCCACGAGACGCGGCCGAAACGCCTGTGCGCGCGTTCGTACGCCGATCGTGCGAGCGCGCCGGAAGGGGCGGCGCTCATGTGTCCCGCCTCGCTCGCGATCACGTGCTCGCGCCCGTCGAAGCGTGCGATCGCTGCCGCGCCCAATCCAGTGCCGGGCCCGAGAGCGACCGACATGCCCGCGGCCCGCGCGCTGCCGCCGACGGGCGTGCACTCGCCGGGCGCGAGTCCGCCGATACCGGCGGCGGCCGCGACGAAGTCGTTCGCCACGAGGAGCCGCGACAGGCCGAGCGCCGCACGCAGGCCGTCCGCGGTGAAAGTCCAGTCGCGATTGGTCATCCGCATCGCGCCCGTGCCGACGGGTAGCGCGAACGCGAGCAGCGCCTGCCGCGCAGCCGGCGCGACGTCGCGCCGGTAGCGGTCGATCAGCGCAGCGAGATCGGCGAAGTCGTCGTTGTCATAGCGTGCGAAGCCCTCGAGCCCGGCGGCGGTCCAGCGCGCGAAGCGCGCGTGCGTGCCGCCGATGTCGCCGACGATCCACTCGGCGTTGCCTTGCGGTGGACGTTGCGTGGTACCCATGCGGCGAGTCTGCCACGCGGCGCGGCGTCAGAGCGTGACGCCGGGCGCGAGCAGTCCGTGGGTTTCCGGATGGCGCCGCATGTACGCGCGCACGTACGAGCATTGCGGCGCGACCTTCAGTCCGTTTGCCGCCGCATGATCGAGCGCGGCGCGCACCAGTGCGGCGGCGATTCCACGGCCCTCGAGGGCCGGGGCGACCTCGGTATGAAAGATGCGCATCACGCCGCCGTCGAGCCGGTAATCGGCGCGACACAACAAACCTTCGATGCGCGCCTCGAAGCGCGAGGCGGATGCGTTGTGAACGACTTCGAACGGCGTGCGCATGGCGCAAGTCTGCCACGCGCGCGGTGGCAGTCGGTCGCGCCTCTTGCCGAGCGTGATTTCACGGCGAGCGCCGGCGAGCGACTTCGCGTTTCGTCGTGCCTCGGCGGCGCGGGGCTGCCGCTCAGCGCGTTCGCCGGAACGCCGCCTGCAGCGCGGGCGGCAGATTGCTGCGCACGTCACTGTGGTCTTCGCCGCGCGGTGCGCGGTCGCGCCGGGGGGCGCTGTGCACTGCGCCTTGCGCCGGCTTGGCCGGACGCGGCGGGTGCGCTGCGTGGCTGCGCTTCGGCTGCGCTTCGGCCGGGCGCGCGTGGCGATGCTCGCTGCGCTGGGACTCGGCGGATCGCGCTGCGTGCCGGACCGGCGTGTGCGGTTTCGCGGCTCGCTGCTGAGGCCGCGCGGGTTGGCGCTCATCCTCGACCGGAATCGTCCCCGGTTTGCCGGCCTCGAATCCGGGCACGACGACGCGTGCGATGGGCTTTTTCAGCAACCGCTCGATGTCGCGCAGAAAGGCGTACTCGTCGGGCGACACCAGCGACACCGCATGCCCCGGGCTTCCGGCGCGGCCGGTGCGGCCGATGCGGTGCACGTAATCCTCGGGCACGTTCGGCAGCTCGTAGTTGACCACATGCGGGAGTTGCTCGATGTCGAGCCCGCGCGCGGCGATGTCCGTGGCGACCAGCACGCGCACGCTGCCGCCCTTGAAGTCGGCGAGCGCACGCGTACGCGCGCCCTGGCTCTTGTTGCCGTGGATCGCCGCCGCTGCGAGCCCGTCCTTGTTGAGCTGCTCGGCGAGCCGGTTGGCGCCGTGCTTCATGCGCGTGAAGACCAGCACCTGGCGCCAGTCGCCCTGCGCGATCAGGTCGCGCAGCAGTTCGCGCTTGCGCTCCTTGGCCACAGGATGGACGACCTGCGTGACGAGTGCGGACGCCTCGTTGCGGCGCGCGACTTCGACGGTGGCCGCATCGTGCAGCAGCCCGTGCGCGAGCGCGCGGATCTCGTCGGAGAACGTTGCGGAAAACAGCAGGTTCTGGCGCTTCTTCGGCAGTTGCGCGAGCACGCGCTTGATGTCGGGCATGAAACCCATGTCGAGCATGCGATCGGCTTCGTCGAGCACGAGCACCTCGACCTTCGACAGATCGACCGTGCGTTGGCCGACGTGGTCGAGCAACCGTCCCGGCGTGGCGACCAAGATGTCGAGGCCGCGCTTCAGCGCCGCGATTTGCGGCACGATTCCCACGCCGCCGAAGACCACGGCCGACGAAACGCGCAGGTGCCGGCCGTAGGTGCGTACGGCCTCCTCGACCTGCGCGGCGAGTTCGCGAGTGGGCGCGAGCACGAGCGCGCGCACGGTCTTCGGCGCCGCTTTGTGCGGATGCGCGGCGAGCCGCTGCAGGATCGGCAGCGTGAAACCCGCCGTCTTGCCGGTGCCGGTCTGCGCGGCGGCGAGCACGTCGCGGCCGGCGAGGATCAGCGGAATCGCCTGCGACTGGATCGGCGTCGGTTGCGTGTAGCCCTCGTCGGCAACGGCGCGAACGAGTGCGGGTGCGAGCCCGAGGCTCTGGAAATCTGAACTCAAGACATTCTCCTGAAGCACGGCCTGTGCGCATCGAGCGCAGAACCGGTTCAGGCAAATGCGATGAAGGGGAACTTTCGGGGAAACCGCGAGGTTCGTCGAAGCGAACCTGCGAAGGACCACGAGGAACAGGTGCCAACCGGAACGACATGCACCTGGAACGGGCTGCACTATACACGACCCGGACCGGTCGAGCCGGCGAATTGGCGCGCTCCGACCGGGCAGTTCGCAGCGCGATGCGCGCCGTCGCGGCTTGCGGGCAGCCGGGCGCCGCCGCTTCCGCCGCGCAGAACGGCTTGTACCGGCTTATACGCGCGTATAAGCTCGCGCCATGGACGGCGGTACGTCGGCGGTCGCGGCGGTGGCGACCCGCGAAAGGCTGCTGCGCAGCGGACTGCAGCTTGCGCGCCGCGGCGGACTGCGCGCGCTCACGGTACGCGGCGTGGCGGCGCGCGCACGCGTCAACCTCGGTTCCTTCGTCTACCACTTCGGCAGCCGCGACGCCTTTGTCGGCGAGCTGATCGAGCGCTGGTACGCCCCGCTGCTCGCGCAACTGGAAGTCGCCGCGCACGACGCGGTTGCGCCACGCGAGCGGCTGCGCCGGCTCGTGCTGCGGGTGGCGGACTGGGTCGTCGCCAACCGCGAATTCCTGTCGCAGCTCGTGATGGACGCCTCCGCCGGCGAGCGCGCCGCGCAACGCTTCCTGCGCTCGCTCGGCGAGCGCCACCCGGCGCTGGTGCTGCAGGCGATCCGCGACGCGCAGCGCGCGCGCGAACTGCGCGCCGAGGAGCCGCTGCACGTGCTGCTGTTCGTCGTCAGCGCGCTCGGCGTGCCGGTGCTGCTCGCGCAGGGGCTGGGCCGGCGCGGCATGCTGCCGCCGGAGTTCGCGCGTTCGCTGCAGTCGTTTGCGCTCGAACGTGCGCAGATCGAACGGCGGCTCGACTGGGTGCTGCGCGGGCTCGCGCCCGGGGAGGAAACATGAAGGCTCGGCTGCGTTCGCCGCGCAGCGCCTCGCTTTTGCTGGCGCTCGCGCTCGCGGCGTGCGGCGCGCGCGACGACGGCCGCTTCACCGGCTACGCGGAGGCGGATCTCGTGTACGTCGCGCCGGGCATCGCCGGCACGCTGCAGTCGCTCGCAGTCGCGCGCGGGCAGCGCGTCGCCAAGGACGCGGTGCTGTTCGCGCTCGACAGCGACGCCGAGGCGGCCG
>Ga0272446_1004338_pt1 | contig 16865 bp, 17 predicted proteins | sample YNPCB0061_FD_194587 | JGI IMG/M metagenome (GOLD analysis project Ga0272446, IMG submission 194587) | Hot spring microbial mat communities from Yellowstone National Park, WY, United States - YNP-CB-006-1 | ecosystem: Environmental > Aquatic > Thermal springs > Hot (42-90C) > Sediment | place... | reverse complement strand
CCGGCGCGATGTGCTTGCCCGCCTGCACGCGCTCGTCGGTGCGCGACAGCGCGAGCATCACGAAGCGCTCGCCCGCGGGCTGCTCGAGGATCACGTCGAGCAGCGGCAGCAGGCCGTGGTGCAGCCCTTCGGCGCGCAGCCGCATGATGCAGGCCACACTATGGCCGCTGGTCAGCAGCTTCAGCATCTCGTCGAACAGCCGCGCCGCGGGCACGTTCTCGATCAGCGGCGCCATGCGGCGGATCGGCTCGCGCGTGGCTTCGTCGATCTGGAAACCGAGCTTCGCGGCGAAGCGCACCGCGCGCAGCATGCGCACCGGGTCCTCGCGGTAGCGCGCGGCGGGATCGCCGATGATGCGCAGCCGCTTGCGCCGCAGGTCGCGGACGCCGTCATGGTAGTCGAGCACGGTTTCGGTGATCGGGTCGTAGTACAGCGCGTTGATCGTGAAGTCGCGCCGTGCGGCGTCTTCCCACTGCGTGCCGAACAGGTTGTCGGCGAGCACGCGACCGTGCTCGTCGGTCTGCCGCTCCGGATCGTCGAGCGCGCGGAACGTCGACACTTCGATCGTCTCGTTGCCGAACATCACGTGCACGAGCCGGAAGCGCCGGCCGATGATGATCGCGCGCCGGAACAGCGCTTTGACCTGCTCTGGCGTGGCGTCGGTGGCGACGTCGAAGTCCTTCGGCGTGACGCCGAGCAGCAGGTCGCGCACCGCGCCGCCGACGATGTACGCCGCGTGCCCCGCCTTCTGCAGCGTTTCGCACACGCGCACCGCGTTGCGCGAGACGCGGCTGCGGTCTATCCCGTGTTCGGCGACCGGAATGCGCTTGGGTTCGCGCTTCACGCGCGCAGGCCGCTTGAGCGAGCGCGAAATGAGCGTGGAGACCTGCTGGACGAAGCGTTTGATCATTGATGGTCGTGGTTCGCGCCGGATTCTACGTGCCGCCGGCCAGCCATTCGCGCAGCAGCGGCACGGTCAGCGCGCGGCGGCGCGCGAGCGCGTAGGCGTCGAGCGCGTCGAGCGCGGCGATCAGCGTGCGCAGGTCGCGCGGCAGGTGCGTCAGCATGTACGGGATCAGATCGTCGGACACCGTAACGCCGCGCGTGGCGGCATGCGCAGCGAGCGCGGCCGCCTTCTCCGCGTCGGTCAGTGCGTGAAGCTGGTAGACCAGCCCCCAGGCGAGCCGCGTCCGCAGGTCTTCGCGCAGAGCGAGCTGCGCCGGCGGCAGCGCTCCGGCGACCACACAGGCCGCATCCGGCTGCGCGCGGACGGCGTTCAGCCGGTTGAACAGCGCCACCTGCGCGGCCGCGTCGAGCCGCTGCACGTCGTCGACGAGCGTCAGTCCCGGCGAATCCGGCGCGGTGTGCGGCGACCACCAGGCAGCGCGCGGCGCGCGCGCGAGTGCGGCCAGCAGATGCGTGCGGCCGCTGCCGTCCTCGCCCCACAGATAGACGATGCGTTCGGCGAGCGCCCCGCGCACGAGCCGGCGCAGCGCGTCGACCGCCTCCGCGTTGCGCCCGGCGACGAAGTTGTCGAGCGTGGGCTCGCGCGGCTGCAGCAGGTCCAGCGCGAGTTGGCTCATGCCTTGCGGTAGAAGTCGCTCGCGAGGTAGGCGTCCTTCAGCCGGCGCAGCGCGACCAGCAGCGCGGCGCTGGCGGGCAGCGCGAGCAGCACGCCGAAGAAGCCGAACACCTGGCCGAACGCCAGCAGCGCGAAGATCACCGCGATCGGATGCAGGCCGATACGCTCGCCGACGAGCCGCGGCGTCAGGAGGAAGCTTTCGATCGCCTGCCCGACGCCGTAGATCGCCGCGACCGCGACAACGCCGTACAGGTTGCCGAACTGCAGCAGCGCCGCCAGCAGCGCGAGCACGAGTCCGAGCGCGAAGCCGACGTACGGAATGAAGATCAGCAGCCCCGTCAGGATGCCCACCGGCAGCGCCGTCTGGAACCCGGCGATCGCCAGCGCGACCGAGTAATACGCGGCGAGCACCAGCATCACGGTGAGCTGCCCGCGCAGGAACTGCGCGAGCAGGCCGTCGATTTCGCCGAGCATCGCGACCGTCTGCGCGTGCCAGCGGCGCGGGATCAGCGCTTCGGCGCGACGGCGGAACTCGTGCCAGTCGAGCAGTGCGTAGAAGAGCACGATCGGCACCAGGAACAGCGTTCCGATCAGGCCCAGCAGCGCGATGCCGCCCTCGCGCGCGTGCGCGAAGATGCGCGCGATCAGATCCTGCTGCGTGCCGACGCGCTCGGCGAGCAGTTCCTTCAATGTCTGCGCATCGAAGCGGATCGCGATGCCGAACCACTGCTGCAGCCGCGGCGCGACGGCGTCGTTCAGCGCGCCGACGAGCGCGGGCATTTGCGCCTGCAATTGCGCGAGTTCCTTCTTCAGCACCGGGATCAGGATCAGCAGCAGGCCAAGCAGGATCAGACCCAGGAAAAAGATCATCGCCAGCACCGCGGCCCAGCGCGGCACCTTGTGCGCGGCGAGCCAGTCCACGCCGGGCGACAGCAAGTACGCGAGGATCGCCGCAGCCGCGAACGGCGTCAGCACCGGCGCGAGCACGTAAAGCAGCGCGAGCAGCGCAATCCCGACACCGACCCACATTCCGGTCTGCACTCGCTCGGCGGTGAAATAGCTCATCGAATAGAATCCGCGGGCAAACGGCGCGTAGTCTAGCCGTCGAACTTCGATCGTCGACAGGCGCGAGCCGCGGGCAAGCGGGCACGATCCGAACGCAATGCCCAATCCGACATGTCCCTCGACTACAAACAATCCGGCGTCGACTACGCGCAGATCGATCCGCTGAAAGTCCTCGCGCAACGCGCCGCGGCGGCGACCGCGGGCAACTTGGCGCGGCACGGGCTCGCCGAGGTCGCGGCCTCGCGCGGCGAATCGGCGTACGTCGTCGACTGCGGCGAGTTCTATCTGGCGTCGATCACCGAATGCCTCGGCACCAAGGCGCTGGTGGCGGACGCGATGCGCGCGATCACCGGTCGAACGTACTACGACCGCATCGCGCAGGACACGCTCGCGATGGCGATCAACGACATCGTGACCGTCGGCGCGACCCCCGTGTCGGTGCACGCGTACTGGGCCACCGGCGGCAGCGACTGGTTCGCCGACGAAGCGCGTGCACGCGACCTCGTCGAAGGCTGGAAAGCCGCGTGCGATGCGTGCGGCGTGGCATGGGGCGGCGGCGAGACGCCCGCGCTCGCGGGCGTCGTCGCGCCGGGGCGGATCGATCTTGCGGCTTCGTGCGTCGGCATCGTGCGGCCGAAGACGCGTCTGACGCTCGGCGAAAAGCTCGCCGCCGGCGACGCGATCGTGCTGCTCGCTTCGAGCGGCATCCATGCCAACGGCGTCTCGCTGGCGCGCAAGCTCGCCGAACGCCTGCCGGAAGGCTATGCGACCAAGCTCGACGACGGCACGCCGTACGGCGAAGCGCTGCTCGCGCCGACCGTGCTGTATGCGCCGGTGACCGAAGCGCTCGCCGCTGCGGGCATCGTGCCGCACTACTGCGCGAACGTGACCGGCCACGGCTGGCGCAAGCTGATGCGGCATCCGGCTGCGTTCACCTATCGCATCCACACGCTGCCGCCGGTGCCGCCGGTGCTGCAGTTCATCCAACGCGAAGCGGGAATCGACGCGCGCGAGGCGTACGGCCATCTGAACATGGGCGCGGGCTTCGCGCTGTACGTCGCCGCTGCCGACGCGCAGCGGGCCGTGCAGGTCGCGCGCGAATGCGGTGTGGACGCATGGATCGCCGGTCGCGTAGAAGCCGGCCCGAAGCAGGTGCTGATCGAGCCGCTGGCGCTTGCCTTCGGCGGCGACGACTTGCACGTGCGCCTCTAGCCGCGCGCCGCGCGCGGGCCGGTTTCGCTTCCCTCGTGTCGCCAAGCGGTGAGGGGCCGCGTCGCCTGACGAGCATCGTTCTTACGCCCTTCGCGCCGACCGCATCGCGCGGATGCGGCATGAAAGATTCGCGCCCCTTGCCTGACCAACGCAGCAACGCAGCGCCGGCCCGATCGGCGTAAAGCGCGCAGGAGGAAATCCGCGGTCCCCGATTTCGAGCGTGCGGCGAGGCCGCGCGCAGGGGCGAGGCTTGCCTCCTTCCGGCTGGCGCTGCGACCCGATGTCGCGGCCGGCCGGCTGCGGCGCAACCAGCGTACGAAGGAGAAACCTCATGCAAAGCAAGCACAGCCTCTGGCGCCGTACGGCGATCGGCGCCCTCGTCGCGGGCGCACTGTCGTTCGGCGCAGCCGCACAGGCCGGCGAGTGCCCGGCCGACAAGCGCGTTGGCGACGGTCAGGGCCAGAAGGACGCCGGCCACGCCGCCAAGGGCGTGACCGACGTGGTGATCAACACGCTCGACGTGGCCAGCGAGCCGAGCGTCATGGTCAAAGGCCGCGTGTTCCGCGGTCGCAAGCTCGAGATCCAGCCCGGCGGCATCGTGCCGTGGCACAGCCACTCCGATCGGCCGGCGCTGCCTGCTGATCGCAAGCGGCGCGATCACCGAATACGCGAGCCCCTGCGCGGTTCCGATCGTGCATCGGGCGGGGGAGATCACCTCCGAAAAGGCGCCCACGTCGCACTGGTGGCAGAACCACGGCAAGACGCCGGTCGTGATCTGGGCGTTCGATCTGTTCCGCACCGACGACAAGAAGAACGAACGCATGATGTGACGGCGCAGCCGCGCGCGCCGCGTCCTGCCGCGGGCGCCGTGAAACCGGCGCCCGCCGTACAGCGCCGATGCCATTCGAGGAAAGCCCGATGCCCACCGCTTCCGATGTCTGCGCGATCCCCGGCGCGCCGCCCGACACGACGGCCACGGCGCTCGCGCGCCGGCTGCTGATCGGGTTGACCGCATTCCTGACGCTGGTCGATCTGTTCGCCACGCAGGCGATCCTGCCCTCGCTGGTGCAGCACTATCGCGTGACGCCGGCAGCGATGGGATTCGCGGTCAACGCGAGCACGATCGGCATGGCGATCGCCGGGCTCGTCGTTGCCCACTTCAGCCGCCATATCGACCGCCGGATCGGCATCGTCGCGAGTCTCGCGCTGCTCGCGCTGCCGACCGCGCTGCTCGCGTCCGCCCCCGACCTCGCGACCTTCACCGCGCTGCGCATCGCGCAGGGCCTTTGCATGTCGGCGGCGTTCACGCTGATGCTCGCGTACCTCGCCGAGCATTGCAGCGCGCAGGAAGTCGCCGCCGCGTTCGCCGCGTACATCGCCGGCAACGTCGCGAGCAACCTGTTCGGGCGCCTGATGTCGGCCGCGCTCGCCGACGCCTTCGGCCTGGCTGGAAACTTCTACGTCTTCGCGCTGCTGAACCTCGCGGGCGCGCTGCTCGTCTGGTTCACGCTGAGCCGGACGCCTTCGGTGCTGGTGCCGATGTCGGCGGTGCGTTCGCCGTGGACCGTCTGGCGCGAGCATCTCGTCAACCCTGCGCTGCGGGTGGCGTTCGCGCTCGGCTTCCTGATCCTGTTCGTCTTCCTCGGCACCTTCACCTACGTGAACTTCGTGCTCGCGCGGCCGCCGCTGGCTTTGAGCGCGATGGCGCTCGGCGTCGTCTACTTCGTCTTCGTGCCGTCGATGATCACCACGCCGCTCGCCGGCCGCGCGGTGCAGCGCTTCGGCGTGCGGCGCGCGGCGGCTGCGGGGCTCGCGACCGCTGCGCTCGGTCTGCCGCTGCTCGTGCTGCCGAATCTCGCCGCGGTGCTCGCCGGCATGGTGCTGGTCGCCGTCGGGACGTTCTTCGCGCAGGCGACGACGACCGGCTTCGTCGGCCGCGCGGCGACGACCGATCGCGCGTCGGCCAACGGCATCTATCTGGCGAGCTACTTCCTCGGCGGCCTCGTCGGCGCGGCGCTGCTCGGCCAGGTGTTCGACGGGCTCGGCTGGGGTGCGGTCGTCGTCGGGCTGGCGATCGCCATCGCGACGGCCGCGCTGCTCGCACTGCGCTTGAAGCTGCCGCAGCCGCAGCGCCGGCCGGCGGTCGCTTGAGCGGAGCGCACGATGAGCATTCACGCATTCATCGAGTTCGCCGGCACCGCGGCCGAAGTCGCGGGCGTGGTGCTGATCATCGGCGGGCTCGTCGGCGCCAGCGCGCGCTGCGTGCTGCCCGGAGCCGGCGAGCGCGCGGGCAGGCTGCAGCGCTACCGGCAGGACCTCGGCCGCGCGATCCTGCTCGGACTCGAGGTGCTGGTCGCCGCCGACATCGTGCGCACCGTCGCGTTCACGCCGACGATGCAGAGCGTGCAGGTGCTCGCGGTGATCGTCGCGATCCGAACGTTTCTGAGCTGGAGCCTCGCGCTCGAACTCGAAGGCCGGTGGCCGTGGCAGCGCGCTACGCCCGAAACCGTCCGATCGACCTCCGGCAGCTCGCCGGAGCAACCCACCTTGCGGAGAACGCCATGATCCAACAGATATCGCAATCAGCCTTCGCGTTGCTCATCGCCGTCGGTGCGGCCGCGCCTGCGCTGGCGCAAACCGACGACGGCATCGTGCGCGTGAAAAGCGCGTATTCGACCGACGAAACGATCGCACGGCTCAAGCAGGACATCGCAGCGAAGGGCATCCGCTTCTTCGACGAGATCGACCAGGCGAAGCTCGCCGCCGACGCCGGCGTGAAGTTGCCGCTGCGCCGCTCGACGCTGCTCGTCTTCGGCAACCCGCCGCTCGGCACGCAGTTCATCAACGGCCGTCCCGAAGCCGGGATCGACTGGCCGGTGCGGCTGCTCGTACAGGAAGACGCGCACGGCAACGTGTGGGCGACCTACACCGACTTCGGCTGGATCGCGCGCCGCCACGGCATCAGCGGCGCCGCCGAAGCGCCGTTCAGAACGGCGAGCGGCGTGATCGCCTCGATCGCGTCGAGCTTGCAGGCGAAATAGTTCGCCGCGCGTGAAAGGTTCGCGGCGCTCGCAGGACTAACGCGTCACGAACCGGCACGGCCCCTCACCCTCGCCGCTACGAAGGAGGCAGGTCGGGGCAGAGGAAACGAAGACAAAGGCGTCTTGCGGATCAGCGGGAGACATCATGCGATTCAGCGGCAAAACCGCGTTGATCACCGGATCGACGAGCGGGATCGGGCTCGGCATCGCCGAGGCGTTCGGCGCGGCGGGGGCGAACCTCGTCGTCAACGGCTTCGGCGACGCGCAAGAAATCGAACGGCTGCGCGACGATCTGGCGCGGCGGCACGGCGTGAAGGTGATCTACGACGGTGCCGACATGAGCCGTCCCGAGCAGATCGCGGCGATGGTCGCGCGCGCGGTCGAGGCGTTCGGCGCGGTCGACGTCCTGGTCAACAACGCCGGCATCCAGCACGTCGCACCGGTCGACGACTTTCCGGTCGCGAAGTGGGACGCGATCCTCGCGATCAACCTGTCGAGCAACTTCCACGCGATCCGCGCGGCGCTGCCGGCGATGAAGAAGCGCGGCTGGGGCCGGATCATCAACGTCGCCTCCGCGCACGCGCTGGTCGCTTCGCCGTTCAAGTCGGCGTACGTCGCCGCCAAGCACGGTGTGGCCGGCCTGACGAAGACCGTCGCGATCGAAGTCGCCGAGTCCGGCATCACGGTCAATGCGATCTGCCCCGGCTACGTGCTGACGCCGCTGGTGCGGAAACAGATCCCGGACACCGCGAAAGCGCGCGGCATCAGCGAAGAGGAGGTCGTCAAGAACGTGCTGCTCGCGGCGCAGCCGACGAAGAAGTTCGTCACGGTCGAGCAGGTCGCCGCTTTTGCGACCTTCCTCGCCAGCGACGCCGCTGCGTCGATCACCGGCGCCGTGCTGCCGATCGAAGGCGGCTGGACGGCACATTGACGCGCCACGTTGCGCAGACAACGGGAGAGCGCAAAGCCGGTGCCTCTGCCGAACGTGGCCAACCGAGGAGACAGAAATGGACCTGGCGGAAATCCTGAACCTCCGGCAGCGGCGCGCGGCCGGCGAACGCGGCGCACAGCGGCGCATCGTCGAGCGCGAGCAGCTCGTCGTCACCTATCGCAGCGATCCGGCGGCGATCCGTGCGCTGCTGCCCGAGCCGCTGAAGCCCGACGGCTCGCACGCGGTGTCGCTCGAATTCATCGCCGTGCGCGGGGCGGATGGCCGCGGCAGCGACGTGCAGTCACGCATCGCGATCCCGGCCTGGTTCCGTGGCACGCCGGTCGAGTTCGTCGCGCGGACCTTCATCGACGAGGCGCCCGATGCGGTCGAGCGCTGGGATGCCGCGCGCCGCGCCGGCCATTCGCGCCTGCTGATCGTGCACGACACGCTGACCGGCGTGCTCGAAGCCGAACGCCGCGCCGTGGCGGTCGCCAGCATGGGCTACAAGCACCAGCACTTCGTCTGCGGTGCCGAGCGGCTGCGCGCCTGCCCGACCGGCGACGTCGCATTGCGGCTCGCGCGGACGCAGGTTCAGCTTCGGCGTATCGTCGACGGCGACGGGCGTGTCGTGCTTGCGCAGCTCGTCGGTGCGGCGGCCACCGAGATCGAAGTCAAGGGCGCCTGGGCCGGACCGGCTCAGCTCTATCTGCCGACGCTCGCGGCGAGTCCGCTGCCGGTACGCGAAGTGTTCGGCGGCGTGCATTTCATCGCCGATCTGGCGCTCGCTGCGCCGCGCGTGCTCGTCGACTACGTGGCGCCGCACGCGGATCGCGCATCGGTGCAACGGCGCAGCGGGTCGGCCGTCGACCGGGTGCCGCTGCGCCAACTCGCGCGCACCGGCCCGCGCGCGCTGCAGCAGGAGGCCTACGCATGAACGCAATCGTCCGCTCGATCGCAACCGCGCCGCGCAGCGTGCGCCGGCGCGGCGCTGCCGCCGACCCGGTCGCGGCGGCGGCCGCGCTGATGCGCGCGCTCGCGGAAGCGCTGCTCGCCGGCGTCCAGCGCACCACCGAGCTGAACTGGCAGGCGGCGCGCCGGCTGCTCGCCGCTTCCCAATCGCCCACGTGGCAGGCACAGGCGGAGCAGACGATGCAGGCGTGGCGGCTTTCGTGGCGCGCATACCGCGTTTGCTCGACGACCGCGTCCGACGTGCTGGATCTGGCGCGCGTGCACGTACAGGCGGACACCGACGAGGTCTGGCGCGCATTGCAGCGTTCGGGCCTGGAGCTGGCCGGCGTCGACCCGCAGCGCGCGCTCGAGCTGCAACAGCGCACGCGCGACGTGCAGCAGGCCTTCAGCGCGTACATCGGCTGCGTGCTCGCGCTGCAGCGCGAACTGGTGGCCGTTGTCGAGGGCCCGCAATGACGGCGCGCACCGACGCAAGCGCAAGGAACGGAAAACGCGGCGCCGCGGCGCGGGCCGCGCGTCCGCCGGGACAGATCGTGCTCGTTCTGCAGGGCGGCGGCGCGCTGGGCGCCTACCAGGTCGGCGTCTACCAGGCGCTGCACGAAGCGGGCTTCGAGCCCGACTGGGTGATCGGCACGTCGATCGGCGCGATCAACGCGGCGATCGTCGCCGGCAACGCGCCGGGCGAGCGGGTGGCGAAGCTGCACGCCTTCTGGGATTCGCTGCAATGGCGCACTCCGTGGGGCGTGCCGGTGGCGCCGCCCGGCGTGCTCAATCCGCTCGCCAACCTGAGCACGCTGATGCAGGGAATCGGCGGCTTTTTCGCGCCGAACCCGGCGTCGTGGTGGGGGCCGTTCGCTTCGCTGGGGCTGGAGCGCGCGGCGTTCTACGACACGGCGCCGCTGCGCGCAACGCTCGAAGGGCTGGTCGACTTCAAGCGGATCGCGCAGGGGGCGACGCGGCTTACGGTCGGCGCGGTCAACGTGCGCACCGGCGAGATGCGCTACTTCGACAGCCGGCGCGACAAGCTCGCCGCCGCGCACGTGATGGCCTCCGGCGCGCTGCCACCGGCGTTTCCCGCGATCCGCATCGGCGGCGAGCCGTATTGGGACGGCGGCGTGTACTCGAACACGCCGATCGAGGCGGTGCTCGACGACAACCCGCGGCGCAGCTCGACGATCTTCGCCGTGCACATGTGGAACCCGAGCGGCAGCGAGCCCGACACGATCTGGCAGGTGCTCGGCCGCCAGAAGGACATCCAGTACGCGAGCCGCGCCGGCAGCCATATCGCGCGCCAACAGCAGATCCATCGGCTGCGGCACGTCATCAACGAGCTCGTCGCACGGCTGCCCGAGCGCGAGCGCGCACGCAGCGACGTGCGCGAACTCGCCGCCTGGGGATGCAGCACGACGATGCACATCGTTCGGCTGCTGGCGCCGCGGCTCGAAGGCGAGGACCATACGAAGGACATCGACTTCACGCCGGCCGGCATCCGCGCGCGCTGCGAGGCTGGTTACCGCGACACGCAGGAAGCGATCGCCGAAGCGCCGTGGGCCGCGCCGGCCGATCCGCTGCAGGGGGTCTACGTGCACGACCACGCTTCGGCGCACTCGATGTGACCGAGGCGGAGGGCTGGCCCGCGCCCGGCCGCCGGCGACCTTCTCCCGGACGGAGAAGGTTCGAGGCCGCTTTCGCGCCGCGACGGCGGCCGGGAGCGGCCGCGAGGGCGGCGCAGCGGCGTTGCGCGACAAGCCACGAGTGAAGCGATCGCTTGGGAGGCACGCATGAACCGGACCGGACAATTCGACGCGATCATCATCGGCGCCGGCCAGGCCGGCAAGCCGCTCGCGCTGGCGCTGGCCAAGGCGGGCTGGAAGACGGCGATCGTCGAGCGCGAGCATGTCGGCGGCACCTGCATCAACGTCGGCTGCACGCCGACCAAGACGATGGTCGCGAGCGCGCGCGTCGCGTACCTCACCCGCCGCGCCGCCGACTACGGCGTCGCTGCTGGCCCGGTCGCCGTCGACATGCGGCGCGTCGTCGCCCGCAAGCGCGCGATCGTCGAGCGCTTCCGAAACTACGGGACGCAGCGGCTGCAGAAAACCGAGAACGTCGAACTCGTCTTCGGCGCCGCGCGCTTCGTCGATTCGAAGACCGTGGAGGTTGCGCTGCGCGACGGCGGCGCGCGGCGGCTGACGGCGCCGAAGATCGTGATCAACACCGGCGGTCGCCCGTTCGTGCCGCCGATTCCGGGACTGGCCGACGTGCCGTATCTCGATTCGACGTCGGTGATGGAGCTCGACGAGGTGCCGCGGCACTTGATCGTGCTCGGCGGCGGCTTCATCGGACTCGAGTTCGCGCAGATGTTCCGCCGCTTCGGCGCCGAGGTCACGGTGCTCGAAGGTCTGCCGCGGCTGGCCGCGCGCGACGACGAGGACGTCGGCGCCGCGCTGCGCAAGATGCTCGAGGAAGACGGCCTGCGCATCGAAACTGGCGCGCTCGCCGAACGCGTCGAGGGACGTGCGGCCGACATCGCCGTCCACTACGTGCAGAGCGGCGCGGCGAAGACCGTGCGCGGCTCGCATCTGCTGGTCGCCGTCGGCCGCCGGCCGAACACCGAGGACCTCGCGCTCGCCGCGGCGGGGGTCGCGACCGAGCGCGGGTTCATTCCGGTCGACGACACGCTGCAGACGAACGTGGCCGGCATCTACGCGGTCGGCGACGTCAAGCCCGGCCCGCAGTTCACGCACGTCTCGTACGACGACTTCCGCATCCTGCGCGACCGCTGGGTGCACGGACTCGACGCCAGGCTCGGCGACCGGCTGGTGCCGAACACCGTGTTCACCGACCCGCAGCTCGCGGCGGTGGGGCTGAACGAAACCGAGGCGCGCAAGCGCGGGCTCGAGGTCCGCGTCGCGAAGATCGGCATGAACGGGATTGCCCGCGCGCTCGAGATGGACGAGCCGCGCGGCTTCCTGAAGGTGATCGTCGACGCGAAGACCGATCGAATCCTCGGCTGCACCGTCTTCGGCATCGAAGGCGGCGAGATCATGGCGATGCTGCAGATCGCGATGATGGGCAAGCTGCCATACACGGTGCTCAAGGAGGCGATCTTCGCCCACCCGACGCTCGCCGAGGGGCTGAACAACGTGTTCCTCGCCCTCGACGGTTAAACGGCTGTCGTCCGCGCGCATCGCGCGACCGCGCGGGATGGCGCGCCCCGCCGCCGTGCCGGCATCCTGCCGGTCCGGCCCGAGGCTTTCCCCCGGTTGATTCCTGCGCACGCCGCCTCAAAATTGACAGCTCGTACGCGCCGGCGGTCTGCGGCCGTGACGAGGCCGGTCGGCGCGTCCTGCTAAACGTCGAGGAGCGCCATGCCCACGTATCAGTACCGCTGCGAAAAGTGCGGCGAAACGTTCGAACGCGTCGAACACATGGCAGAGCACGAGGCGCCGCATCGCTGCCCGAAGTGCGGCAGCGATTCGGTACGGCCCGCGCCGACGACCTTCATGGCCAAGACGTCGCGCAAGAGCTGAACGACTGCAAGGGTCTCGTCGTGAGCGGCCCGCTGCCCCGGAGCGGGTCCGCGGCACGCTGCCACCGGGATGGATCGGCGCACCGTTGATGCCCGAAAGGACGCTTGCCTTTCGCCGCATGGGGCGTGCGCGCAGCGCACGCCCGGCCCGCCGCGGACGAGGCCGGTCGCGGGCAGCGGCGCCCCCGCGTCGAGCAAACGACAACGGCGCGGACGGCGCGCCGTTTGAGAACCGAAGGGCCTGCCGTTACGAGACCAGCTGCCACTGCCCCTGCGCATCGCGGCAGGCGCGGCGCAGGGCGCTTTCGGATGCGGTCCCGCGCGTGGCGTTGAGGCGGAAGTTGCGGCAGTTCCTGCCGTCGCCGGCGAGCGGAACGAGTTCGTAGGCGACGCCGGTCTGCGCGTTGTTCCAGCGCACGACCTTGTTGTCGCCGGCCAGCTCCAGCGAATGGCCGATGCAGGCCTGGTCGGCGCGGTCCAGCTCGCGGCCGATCTTCGCGCCGATCAGCGCGCCGATGGCGGTGCCGACGATGATCGCGACCGCGCGCGAGTCCGGATCCGAGCTGCGCGCGCCGACGATGCCGCCGATCGCACCGCCGGCGACCGCGAGCACGGCGTCGGTGTTGCAGCGGCCGGAGACGACGCCATAGTCCTTCTCCCAGACCTTGCCGGTGTAGCCGCGGTAGTTCGGATCGTTCTTCTTGCGCCAGCCGTGCGCCTTCGCGTGCGGCGGCGGCTCGGCAGCGGCGGGCAGCGCGGTCGCGAAAGCGAGCGCGGCCGCGGCGGTCGCCAGGACGCGCAGTGCGTTGACGTCGATGAATCGCATCGGACGGTCTCCGTTCGGTGAGATCGAGCCACAGGGTAAGGCCGCGCTGCCCACCGCGACGCCGCGATAAGCGCCCGTCCGTCCGGCTTTTTGGTGTGGCGGGCTCGCCGCGCGCGCCGGCTGACAGCGCCACGGGCGTCCGCGACGACGGGCGGCGTGAACCGGCCGCGCCGATGGCTGCGCCTGCGGCGGCGACCCCCTCGCTCACCCCCGCCCGTACGCCGCCCGGATCGCCTCGACGCGCTTGCGGTTGACGCCGAAGTCCTTGCGGCCGACGCGCGAGGCGGAGCGCACGTGGATCACGCCTTCGGCCGGCGAAGCCCAGAATTCGACGTCGTCGACGAACTTGAGCCAGCGCGTCGTGAACTGTGCGTACAGGTAGTCCGGGAGGGTTTCGACGACGCGCGCACCGGGCATCGACTCGACGATGCGTCTTACGCGCGCGATCGCTGCGGCCGGATCGCCGGTGAGTTTCAGCGGGGCGATCGCCGCGTCGTCTTTCTGCGGCGCGTCCGGATACAGGTGCGCCTGGCTCGACACGCTGTTCGGCGTGCGCGAAGGCGGTTTGAGCCGACCGTCGCGTACGCCGAGATCCTTCGGCGCGCGGCCCGCGAGCAGACCGAGCTGCCCGGCGACCAAGACGAGCACGATCAGCGCAAGCACGATCCACAAGGCGATGGCGGGGAATTTCATCGTGGCGTCTCCTTCGCGGCCGCGTCGGCCGGCGCGCGTGCGGATTTGAACACGGAATGCGGCGCCGTTTTCGTCGCCGCCGGATCGACCCGACCGCGCAGCCGCGGCCGTCAGCGCGCGTAGCGCGCGATGAAGCGGCGGTCGATGCGATCTTTCCACCGCCAGACCCAGCGCCCTTCCGTGCTCAGCCCGTCCCAGCTCGCGATCGCATGTTGCGGGCCGGTCGAGATCAGATACAGCGCGACGCGCTGCGGTCGCCAGCGCGCGAGCCGCCTGCCGGCGAGATATCGCAGCAGGTTGCGCGCGAGCGGCGCTCCGGCGCGCACTGCATAGACGCCGGATTTCGGACGCGGATGGCCGACGATCGACGCACAGTCGCCGGCGGCGAAGACGAACGGGTGCGAGACCGACTGAAGGCGTTCGTCGACGGCGATGAAGCCGCGTTCGTCGACGGCAAGCCCCGCCGCGCGCGGCCACTCGGCGGCAGCCGCGCCGATCGCGGCGATCGTCACGTCGGAGGCGATTTCGCCGCCGTCGGCCAGCAGCACGGTGCGGCGCGTGATCTCCACCGCGTCGTCTTCGATCACCCGTACGCCGCGCGCCGGCGCGAGCCGCGCGATGCGCCGGCGCACGCCTTCGTTGAGCGTGGGCAGCAGCCCCGGTTTGCCCGTGACGAGCTGCACGCGCGCCGGAACGCACGCGGTGTTAAACCGGTGGGCGATGGCCAACGCGAGCTCGACACCGCCCGCGCCGCCGCCGATCACGGTCAGCGTGGCGGCGTCCTCGCCCGCTTCGGCGCGCGCTTCGAGCTCGGCGACGAGCCGCGGCCACGCCGCAATCATCGCCTCGATCGGCCGCAGCGCCACGGCGTGCTCGCGCAGCCCGGGAATCGCATCCAGGTCCATTACGGGCCCGGTCGCGATCGAGATCACGTCGAAGGGCAGCGGCTCGGACGCCTCGGTGAACGCGATGCGGTTTGCCAGGTCGAGTCGTGCGACATGCGCCTGCACGAAGCGCGCGCCGGCGCGCCGTGCGAGCGGCGCGAGCGGGATCACGCACTGCTCGATCTCATAGTGGCCCGCGATCCAGCCCGGCAGCATGCCCGAGTAGACCTGCCGGTCGAACGGCGAGACCAGCGTCACCTCGACGCCGGCCGCCGGCTTGCGCGCGAGCGCGTCCAGCACGAACACGTGCGAATGGCCGCCGCCGGCCAGCAGCAGCCGCTTCACGGCCACCCGAAGCGCGGCCTTCTCGGTGCTGGCTGGGGGAGCACGAGGGGGCCAGCCGAGCCCCCTCGTTCGTCACCCGGCCGGCACGGGAGGGCATGCGCGTTTGTCAAGTACATGGTGGCCCTCGAATCAGGGCGTGTCGGTTTGAATGGAGATATCACCAAAGTAGGACAGCGCGTGCCCTCCCGTGTTGTCGCCGTCGGCCGACAGCGCGACCGCAGCGAGCGGCGGCAGGCCGCCTTTGGCTTCCTCGGCAAATGCGGCGGCGAAATCGGCCCGCAGGTCGCGCGACTCGTTAAACCACCGCCCTGTCGACCCCTGTCGCAGCACCAGCATGCGAACGCGATCCGTGTACGCGTTGGCAAGCCACGTACCCGCGGCGATCTTCGCGTCCCACACGTAGCAGATGGCCGCGGCGGGCAGCTTCGGATCGAACAGCATGCGGCCGAGCCGCATGCGAAAGCGGTCGCCTGCCGAAAGCCGCTCGAGCGGCAGATCGAACAGCGCGCAAACGCGCGCCGGCACGTCGTCGCCGGCCTTGCGCGTCAGATCCGCGTTTTCGATCGCCTGGTCGACGCGCCAGCGCCACGCGAGCCGCGTGGCGATCGTGCCCGGCGGCAGCTCGTGCACGAGGTTCGCGTACGACGCGTCCGCGCGTGCGCGCAGCACGTGCGTGCCGTCGAGCGCGACGACGTCGTATTGCGTGTGGCGCGCGATCTTTGGCGAGGTGGCAAGCTTCCACGGCGCGGGCGGCGCGCCGGTCGGCGCCCTGGAAAAAGGCGCCAGCTCGATCGTCGCGGCGGCTGCGGGCGCAAGCGGCGCGAGCGCGAGCGCGAGCAGCGCGGCGCGCCTCACGTCGCGAGCCAACCCGCGGCGAGCGCGCGCTCGTAGTCCGCCGGCGTGTCCAGGTCCGGCAGCGGCGGGCGCTCGCACCAGCGCAGTCCGAGTTGCGCCATCCGCTCGCGCGTGGCCTGCATCACCGTCGGTTGGCCCCATTCGATTCCTTCGAACAACCGCGCGTGCGCCGCGCGCAATCCGATCAACACGTAGCCGCCATCGTCGGCCGGCTGCACGACCGCGTCGTGCGTGACGAGCGCCTGCGCCGCCATCGCCAGGTCTGCCACCGTCAGCGCCGGACAATCGGTGCCGATCAGCAGGCACCGTTCGCCGCGGCCGGGCGCGAGTGTATCGGCGAATGCGTGCAACATTCGCGCGCCGAGGTCGGGTCCCTGCTGAGTCCGGACCGCCACACCGACGCGCTGCGCGCAGGCGGCGACGAACGGATGGTCGGCGCCGCCCGCAACCCACAGCGTCACGCGCGCGCCGGGCAGCGCGACCGACTTTTCGAGCGCGCTTTCGATCAGTCGCTGCTGCAGCCGTGCCGCGCCTTCGGCGCCGAGCCGCGGGATCAGCCGCGTCTTCGCCTCGCCCGACACGGGCGCCCGGGCGAAGACGGCGATGTCGAGCGAAGGTGCGATTGAAGGATGCATCGAGTTCGGAGCGGTTCTTCTTCGCCTTTCGTGAGAGGAATGCATTTGGCACTACTAAACCACGTGACGATGTCATCCCGAGCGCAGCGAGGGATCTCAAGTACTAGAACCTATCCTGACGAGGCGTTTTCATGCGAGAGCGGCTGAGATTCCTCACCCCGGCTCGGTGCCGGGGTTCGGAATGACAGTCGGGCAACGGGTGTCATGAGGATTCGTAAGTCTCTGGAACCTATCTCAAAATCCGCGGCGACCCCGCCTCGCAGGGTTGCGACGCTCAGCCACGCGCGGCGCGCGT
>Ga0272446_1004336_pt1 | contig 16867 bp, 15 predicted proteins | sample YNPCB0061_FD_194587 | JGI IMG/M metagenome (GOLD analysis project Ga0272446, IMG submission 194587) | Hot spring microbial mat communities from Yellowstone National Park, WY, United States - YNP-CB-006-1 | ecosystem: Environmental > Aquatic > Thermal springs > Hot (42-90C) > Sediment | place... | reverse complement strand
AGTTTTATTAAAAATTATATATATTGGCATAATAATTGGTATATTGTAAAAGTCATATATTGATTATGGCTGGAGGTTTTTATGAATAAGAAGGTAACTATTATTATTCTACTGTTTATGGTATCCCTTGGTGGACTTGTTTTTGCTCTCGATAGCGGAAAAAATCAGACCCTCTATGGCAATAGTGCGGCAAAGGCTGATACAGCGCTCACTATGGAGGATATGTTAACCTACGCTATTCAGGACGAATATCTTGCCCGGGCAGAATATCAGGGTATAATGGCTCAATTTGGCACGATTCGGCCCTTCAGTAACATCATGGAAGCAGAAGGCACCCATGTTTCGTGGTTGGAACAGGCTTTTAACAATTATAAGCTTCCCATCCCTAAGGATGAAGCAAAAGCCTATATTCATGTGCCGGCTACCTTAAAAGAAGCCTATGAAGCGGGTGTCCAGGCTGAGATTGATAATATCGCCATGTATGACCGTTTTCTTGCTACTCCGCTAGTTCAAGATCCCAAATATGCTGATCTGAAAACATTATTTACCAATTTGCGGAATGCCTCTACAAATCATCTTGAGGCTTTTAAAAATCAGCTGAATCGATTCTAGGTTTACTAGGGTACTATACTTTTTGGTGTTTTAGGCCCGCTACTGGGGGCCTAAAAATTCTGTTATCGTGGCCATGAATTCGTCGAGCCTTTTTTCATTGTTACGATTATTACCACGGGTACGTAATGTTGCCGAGGGGAATAGATTGTAGAGTACGCTAACTGGCACGGCGTCATCGGAGATCCCCAGGCGCTTACCACGATTATTGACTGGGCAAATCAACAGGAACGAGGGCAGACAGTGACGATCTGTGATCGTTCCCCTCCAGAGCTGGTGCGGGCGTCGGGACAATACCCAAAAAGCAGTGTATACGGAACAGGACAACACCTCATAGCGGTGCTTATACGGCAACACCTTTGAATTATAGTCTTTTTTAGTTCGGGGCAAAAGCTGAATTTCGACGCAAATTCGCGAAACTTTCGAAATGACAGTGCTTATCAGTTACTAGGAGAAATCCGCTCTGCGGATTTCTCCGTCACAAAAAAGCGGGCTACTACCCGCCTAGACCAGGCTGGAGAATCCGCAGAGCGGATTCTCCGATACAAAAGGGGGGCTACTGCCCCCTTTTTGTACTACCACTGGGGAGGATAGAACTGATCCACGTCCTGCTTGGTGATGATGTGTTGGGCCAGGTTCCTGCGCATGGGGATTTCCTTGCCGTTGAACCAGTCGGCTGCCGTCTGGACAGCCAGGGCGCCGTCGCCTTCGGCGGTCTGGTAGGTGATGGCGAAGAGCTTTCCGTCCTTCACCAGGTCCATGCCCACCTTGGAGTTGCCGGCGGCCACCACCAAGACGTCTTCCCGTCCAGCCTTCTTCAGGGCTTCCACGATGCCCAGGGTCTGGGCGGAATCGTCCGCCGCAATGATGCCTTTCAGGTCCTTACCGAAGCGGGTGAGCCAGTCGGACACCAACTGCATGGTCTTGTCCGCTTCGAAGCCGGGGGCCTGCTTGTCCAGGGTCTTGATCTCGGGGGCGTAGCTGGCCAGCTCGGAGATGGGGCCGTAACAGCGGGCGAAGTAGGGCGATCCGCCGGGGGCGTGCTGCACGTAGGCTACGCCCAGTTCCTTGGCGCCGGGATTCCGGCGGCGGAGCTCGTCGGCGAAGGTGCGGGCCAGAAGCCGGAACTGGCCGAAGTCGTCCGGTCCGGTCCAGGCGATGGCGTAGTCCATGGCCGCCGCGTCGGGCAGGGTGTTGAACAGGATCAGGGGGATGCCCGCCTGGTTGATCTTCCGGGCCTGCTGAGGCGCGGTCTTGGCGTCGAGCGGGATCAGGAGGATCATATCGGGCCGATCATTGATGGCCTGGTCGATCATCTGGTTCTGGACGGCCAGATCCCAGTTGGGAGACTTGACGGTTAACTTCATCTGGTAGGCGTCCGCCACCTTCTTGGCGCCGTTGATGCAGGCGGTTGTCCAGGGATGGTCTCCGTGGACGATTAACACGACCTTCTTGCCGATGGCGCCGGTCATGGGGGACTTGGGAACCGCGGCCTTGTTGGCGTTCCAGCCGGCCCACTCCATGTCGTACCAGTGCAGGGGGTCAGTCTCGGGCAGGGCGTCGGGGTTCGCCGGACGGGTCGGAACCTTCCGGTTGTCCGTGGACGGCTTCAGCAGTTGCTGGCCGTCGGCGGACTTCAGTCCGCTGGTGTCGATCTTGAGGGACGCCTCAAGGTTCGCCTTGGCGTCGGTGCCGCCGGTTTGCTGCCCGCCCGCAGCGAAGGCGTAGGTAGCCGCAAGGGTAGCCGCCACCATAAGGATTACCATTCTCTTCATTGTAACCTCCTTTCAGGATATCTCGTACGGGACCGTTTAAGACGGGTTCCCGCGTTCGAGCAATGTCAGCGCCGGGGGGACCCGGCAGTTTTCGCCGCAGCTGCGGCCTCGAGTTCCTTGACTAGTTCGGGCCGCTTGCCCACCTCTCTCTCGTGCTTGTACACCGCGTAGGCTTCGTAGAGCACCACCGTTGCGAGGATGAGACCGGCGATGAATATCTTCACCTCGTTTCCGAACCCGAAGAGGATGATACCCGTGTACAGCATTTCCAGGGTCAGGATGGCCACTACGGTGCGGAAAACTCCGCCCTTGCCGCCGGACATGGCGGTGCCGCCGATGATGGTCGCGGAGAGCACGTACATCAGGGACTGGTCTCCGAGCTTCAGGGTCGCCGCGCTGGACTCCATGGCGAAAAACACCCCGCCCACCGCCGCGAGGGCGCCGGACAGCACGAAGGCGACGATGATGTAGGCGTCGGTCTTGATGCCAGCCAGCCAGGCGGTGTTGCGGTTGCCCCCGACCAGGAAGAAGTTGCGGCCCGAGCGGGTCCGACGGAGAAAGACCTCCGCCACGAGTACCAGGGCAACAGTGATCAGTATGCGCGGGGTCACCAGGGGGAGCAGGGGCTTGGCCAAGAAGTCCGCCACGACGAAGGCGTCAGGGGTGGATAGGCTCACCGTGTTGCCCTTAGTCATGGTGTAGATGGCCCCCTGGAGTATGGTCATGGTGCCCAGGGTAACTATAAAGGAGTTGATCTTGGCCTTGGCCACCAGCAGTCCGTTGAAGAGCCCCACGGCGGCCCCGGCGGCGATGGCCACGGGCACCGAAACGGCGTATCCCAGGGGCCCCTTGAGCACCAAACCCAGAACACCGGCGAAGGTGATCACCGTACCGATGGAGAGGTCCAGTTGGCCGCAGATCATCACGATGGTGAAGCCTATGGCCACGCAGGCGTTCATGGCCACGGTCTTCATGATCGCCGTCAGGTTGAAGACGTTGAAGAAGCGCGGCGCGAAGAGGGACATAAAGATGCTCACCACGGCGAAGAGCAGGAATATTCGGTTTTTGTCCACCCAGGTAAGGGTACTGTGTTTGCTACGCATCGTCTCGCCCCAAGCTTCGTAAGGATTTCGCGTTGATTCCCACCACCACGATAAAGATGGCGCCCCGTATCATGTCCTGGGAGAAGGTGCCGATGCCCAGGAGAGTCATAATGTTGTTCATAAGACCGATGACGAAGGCGCCGCCCATCACGCCGATGATGGAGCCCCGGCCGCCCGCCAGGGTCATGCCGCCTATGACCACCGCCGTGACGGCGCGGAAGTCGTAGCCAGCCCCGTTGTACCAGGCTCCCACCCGAGAAAGGGAAGTTACCGTCAGTCCCCCCACCGTGGCGGTGAAGGCGGCCAGGAGGAAGGCGATGCCCACCACCTTATCCACGTTGATGCCCGAGAAGCGGGCCGCTTTACGGGCGGACCCGGTGAGCTTGAGCTGGGCTCCGTAGGCCGTCCGGGTCATGAGGATGTGGGCCAAGACCATCATCACGAGCATCACCACCACCGGAAGCCCGACGACGTTGAAGAAGCGGTACCGGAAGATGTTGTCGAAGAGGGCGACGGTCAGCTTGTCATCGGTCTTCATGTCCGGGTAGATCTGCTTGTTCACCCAGACGAAGCGGATGATGCCCATGGTCACGTAGTTCATGGCCAGGGTCCAGATGATGGGATTGGCCTTGAACTTGCCCACCACCACGGCGTTGATCAGCCCGATGGCCAGGCCCACCGCGAGGGCCGCCAGGAGGGCCTGCACGAAGCCGAAGCTCAAGAGCTCCACCGCCACAATGCCCGTGAGGGCCATGGTGGTGGGCACCGACATGTCGGCGTAGTGTCCTGAATAGGTGACAAAGGCCATGCCCACCGCGACTATGCCCAAGAGGGCGACGGCGTCGATGATGTTGAAGAAGTTCTGGGCGGAGAGGAAATTGTTGATGATCCCCGCGCCCTGTAACGCCGCCCCTAGCAGTATGAATAGCAGGGCCACCCCGTAGATGCCCACCTGATTGACTATGCCGCCCAGTCGATTGGAGCCCACGCTCCGTCCGTCGACGGCGGCCGCTTTTGCCACAGCCTTTTCCATATTACGCGGTCTCCTCTCCGTTCGCAGCGAGAAGCACGGCTTCCTCGGTGCACTGTTCGTAGCCCATCTCCTTGATGAAACGACCCTTCCGCATGATCATGACCCGGTCGGACAGGCCGACCAGTTCGGGCAGGTCCGAAGAAATCAGCACCACCGTGTTCCCTCCCTCGGCCAGGCGTTCCACCGCTTCGTGGATGATCATCTTCGCGCCGATATCCACGCCCCGGGTCGGCTCGTCCAGGATGAGTACCTTAGGCTTCCCCGCCAGCCACTTCGCCAGGAGCACCTTTTGTTGGTTTCCGCCCGAAAGGTTGCCCACCGTCCGGTTGGGGTCCGGCGGGTATACGGACAGCTCCTTAAGGAGTTGCTCCACCGTGGGCGCGCCCTTTTTCTTATCGAAAAATATGCCCTTAGCCAGACTGGGTATGACCGCAGAAAGGGTATTGTCCTCCACGGACAAACGTAGGGCCAAACCTTCGGACTTACGGTCCTCCGTCAGGTAGGCCAGGCCCTTGGCCAAAAAGAACGCCATACCCCGGCCTTGGAGTATTTCCCCGTCCAGTTCGATCTCTCCCGAATCCATGGGATCCAGGCCCACGAGCACCCGGGCCAACTCCGAACGTCCGGCCCCGGATAAGCCGCAGATGCCCAGGATTTCGCCCTGCTTGGCTTCGAAGCTTACCCCGTGGAAGAATCCCCAGCGGGAAAGATTCCGCACCCTCAGACGGACATCGCCTATGGTCCGTTCCCGGCGCTTGTAGAATTCCTTGACTGATTTGCCCACCATCATCTGGACTATCTCTTCCCGGCTTGCTTCGGCGATATCCTTGGTGCCCACTTTTTTTCCGTCCCGCATCACCGTGACCCGATCGGCGACCCTGAAGATTTCCGGCAGGTGGTGGGAAATGTAGACGATTGCCATGCCCCGTTTCTTTAGGCCCTCTATGATGGTGAACAGCCGTTCCACTTCCTCCCGGGATAGGGCGCTCGTAGGCTCGTCCATGACAAGAATGCAGGGATTGGTGCCGAGCACCTTGGCGATTTCCACCAGCTGGGCTTCGTGCTGGCTGATGTCCTCGATGGGTAGGCCCGGATCCAGATCGAGGCCCACCATGGCCATGAGCCGGGTAGCCGCACTGCGCATGGCCGCCTTATCCACGAAGGGGCCCTTATGCGGCAGGTGCCCGGCTAGGATGTTTTCCGCGATGCTGATCGGCTTGGCCAGGGACAATTCCTGGTAGATCATGCCGATGCCGAATTTTTTCGCAATGGAGGGACTGTGCAGGGCCACTTCCTTATCGTTGATGAAGATCTGTCCCGTATAGTCGTTGAAAGACCCGGCCAGCATCTTCATTAGAGTGGACTTCCCCGCTCCGTTCTCGCCGACCAGCGCGTGGACTTCCCCGGCGTAGACCTCGAAGTCCACCGAATCCACCGCGATCGTCCCGGGAAAACGTTTCCCGACCTGTCTCATTTCCAAGGCTAATCCTAGTCGTTCTACACTCACCCTTTGCTCCTTGCTCCGTTCCTGTCAGCGGCGGCCGTTGAATTCTTTGATCGCCTCAAACATGGCCAGAATATTATCAGGCGGCACGTCGGGCAGGATATTATGCACCGTATTGAAGACGAAACCTCCGCCGGGGGAAAAAATCTTGAGCCGTTCAAGCACCTGGGCGCGGACGTCCGCAGGGCTTCCGTTGTTCAAGACAGCCCGGGTGTCCACGCCGCCCCCCCAGAAGGTCACATCCTTTCCGAACTCGCGCTTCAGTCGCGCCGGTTCCATGCCCCGGGCGTTGGTCTGGACGGGATTCAGGATTTGGAAGCCCACCTCCGCCAGGTCGGGTATGATCAGATCGATGGATCCGCAGGAATGCAGGAAGGTGCGCATGGACGAATGGGACCTGACGTAGTCGCAGAGGATCCTATGCCGGGGCTTGAACAGCCTACGGTAGATTTCGGGTTGCATGAAGGGCCCCTGATCGGTGCCTAGGTCGTCCCCGAAGCGGATCACGTCCGCGACATCGCCCACGGCGGCGCAGACCTTTTCCAGGGTGGCCAGGTGGCGTTCCATCAGGGCGTCCAGCAGGGCTTCGACCTTGGCGGGTTCAAGTAGCAGGTCCATAAGGAAGTTGTCGATCCTGCGGAGGAAGGTACCCCACTCAAAGAGGTTGCATCCCACCACCACCATGATGGCCCGGTCGCTGGTCCGTCGCAATTCCAGGGCGTTCGCCCGGAGGCGTTGCCAGAAATCGGGAGCCGCGGCGTTGTCCCAGGGCGAGTGGACAAGGGCGGCCCAGAGCACCTTGCCCATGGCCGCGTCCAAGCCCGAAAAATCGCTCGGCCAGTCCTCTTGCCAGGGAAAGCAGGTTTCGTCGTAGAATGCTGCGCCGTTGGGCTGACGGGCGATAATAGTACCGTCGGCATGCCGGACCAGCCAGGAACCGTCCGGATCCTGCTCGGGCTTGAACCACCTTGGATACTTGGCCCGGTCCCCCGATGCCAGGGTTATATCGTACCAATCAGCCTCGGCGGTGTTGAAGGTCCTGCCCAGGTCGACCACGTCCACGCCGAACTTTTCCAAAGCCCAGTCTTCCGGCTGGGCGAGTTGCTGGACCACGTCGTACACCAGGGTTGCCCCCTCTGTTCGGCCCAGGTGCTTCCGTAGGCGTTCGTAGGCCGTGGCGGAAATGCCCGAGCTGGGTGTGGACCCCAGGTCCACCGGTACCCCATCGGGATTCCTATGGTCGATGGCGGCGAGTACCCGTTCACGGGAGGTCATAGCGTCCCAGGTTTAGAGGATAGGAGCCGTGCTTGCGGACGAGGTTCACCACGAACTCGTAGCGTTCGGCCGATACGTTGGAGGGAACCGAGTGGTCGCTCTGCACGATGTAGCCCCCGCCCTTGGCGGCGTTCAGTTTCCGCAGGACCTGGGCTTCCAGCTCGGGCAGGGAATCGTTGGCCCAGGCAAGGGCGTCGATGTTCCCGCAGAAGCCCATGCGGTGGCCGTACTTCTTCCGCAGGTCCACCACGTCCAGGCCGGATTTCGCTTCCAAGGGGTTATAGGAATCCACGCCGATCTCGATGAAATCCTCGTAGATCGCCGACGCGTTGCCACAGCCGTGGTAGATGACCGGGATGCCCGCGTCGTGGCAGACACGGATCTGCTCCTTCACGATGGGCTTGAAATGCTCGCGCCAAAACACCGGCGAAAAGAGCATGCCGTTCACGTAGGCTACGTCGCCCCAAATCACCATTCCGTCGAGCAGGCCGCCAGCGGCCTTGATCTGGGCCTTGGTCATTTCGATCAGGAAGGTTCCCAGGCGTTTGATGAAGGCGCCCAATTCTTCAGGATACAGGCCCATCCACATAAAGGCGTTTTCCGGGCCTATAATACGCCAGAGCGTCTCGTGGCCTTCCGTTATGGAACCGTACACGGGGAAGTTGGGGTATATCGACTTTACCGTATCGATCCAAGGCGGGCTGTTCCGGATGATGACGTCCCCGATCCCTGCCAACTGGTTGTCGCCCCCCTTAAAATAGCGCCGATCGTCCCAGGGATCGTCGAATTGAAAGGCCATCATCTTTTCCACCGAGTCGGTCTCAAAGTGCTCAAAGTAGGGCATCTGGACCCCTTCCCTGCGGCGGATGACCGCTTCGAAGCCGGTCTTGAGTACCGTGTCGTGGTCCTCTTCCTTGATGATCTCGAACTGCTTGATATGGGGATCCATGTTGGGAACCGTGCAGATCCAATCCAAGTCGTAGTACTTATAGATGTCCGCGTCCGCCGGGAGCCCGAGTTCCTGCTTCCACCGGTTCAGGAAGGAGGTCCAGAAAAAGTCGCTGATGGGAACGCGGTCCGCTTCTTCGTGGCGCAGGGTCTTGTTCATCCGGTCTAATTTAGCCAGGCAGGAAGGGCTCCTGGAAATCGTTATAGCCATATTCGTCCGCTCCTAGTCCAAATGGAATACTTCGGTCATGTTCGCCCACCATTCGCCTGCGGAACGGGTGGCCAGGGGTTCCTGCAGGGGCTTCACGATGTCCCACCACTTCTGCGTCAGGGGATCATCGCCCATCTTCTTCATGTCCCCGTCGAAATCCTTGCCGACGTATTCGAAGTAGGCGAACAGGAACCCATCCTTGTGGTAGATGGAATAATTGCGGATATTGCACTCCCTGATCTTGGCCAAGATGCCGGGCCAGACATCGGCATGGTATTTCGCATAGGCATCGTAGCCGCCGTTCTTCAGTTTTATAACCTGTCCATAGCGCTTCATAGGAACCTCCGGCTATTGCAAAGCTCGATCATTTTGTTCCACTGTACCACAGTTTTAGCATTTGTCAAGAAAATTTATTGAATATTTTTATCATTCAACATCGTATTCTGAAGATAAAATTGAATAATCCGTGGTTTTCAAAAATATTAAGATGTGCCAAATCTTGTAAATGTACGTATATTAAGTATTATATCTATAAAATATAAGGATATGCTTACAACTACTTTTGTTGTTGATGTTCAGGTAAAATTCTTAAATTTTTTGTATAAGCATTATTATTTGGTAAATATTTTTATCAAAATTATGTTTTATCATTAAAAATCGATAAAAATATGCTATTTTTTGCAGCAACATGCATAGTATTTAATATTGCGCCCCTGCGGGTTCCCGCTCTACACTACCAGAAGGAGGCCCGACATGTTGCACGATCCGGGAAGCTATACCGAACCGAAAACCTACGAGGAATTGAACCTTTCCCCCCAGGATAGGGATGTGCTTAAACGCCTGGGAGCCGACGTGGCGCGGATCGCCGCGCTTCCGGTCCACAAGGAAAAGGCCGAGCTCTGGCGCCGCCTGAACGACCTGGATTCGGTCCGCCCCATGGTGTGGATCAACGAGATCCCCTGGCACGAGATGAACGTGGACGATGAACTCACCCTCCGCACCGCCCACCCCTGGGCCCAGGAGTTGGAAACCCAGCTGAGGCGCACCATCTACCAATGGCGCCACATGGGCGCCGACATGGTGGTCAAGGACTATCTGGAATGTCCGCTTTCGATCCATTCCACCGATTTCGGCATCCACGAAGAGGTGGATGTCCTTAAGACCGACGAGGCCAACGACATCGTCTCCCGGCATTACCACATCCAGATCGCCTCCATCCAGGATGTGGAAAAGATAAAAATGCCCAAGGTCACCCACAACAAGAAGATGACCGACCTTTCCTTCCAAACGATGCAGGATCTGTTCAAGGATATCATGCCCGTGAAGAAGGTGGGCCAGACCCATATTTGGTATGCCCCCTGGGACTACCTGATCCGTTGGACCGGGGTTACCGAGGCCATGCTGGCCCTGTACGAAGATCCGGATATGGTGAACGCTGCAGTGGAGCGGCTAGTGGACGCCTGGATGGTCGAGTTGGACCAATTCGTCGAGCAGAACCTGCTATCCCTGGACTGCGACAATACCCGCATCGGCTCCGGGGGCTACGGTTACGTCAGCGGTTTACCCGGCAAGGACTTCGATCCAGATTGGGTCCGGCCCCACAACATGTGGGGTTGCTCCAACGCCCAGATCTTTTCCGAAGTATCCCCGGAGATGCATTGGGAGTTCGCCCTGCGCCACGACTTCCGCTGGCTCGAGCGCTTCGGCCTGACCTACTACGGCTGTTGCGAACCCCTGCAGAATAAAATCCACCTGATGCGGAAAATTCCGAATTTGCGGAAGATCTCCGTCAGCCCCTGGAATGATTACCGTAAAATACTTCCTGAAATAAACGGCGATTATGTGGCTAGTGTCAAGCCGAACCCGGCCATCTTCGTGGACCTTCCCTTCAACCCCGAACAAGCCCGGGCCAACCTGGCCAAGGCCATAGAGGCGGGGGGCGATTTTTCCCATATCGAGTTCATCATGAAGGATATCTCCACCGTCAAATACCAGCCGCAGAATCTGTGGAAGTGGTCGGAGGTCGCCATGGACGTGGCCCTGCGGGCGGAAAAGTAGGCGGGCGCGGTATGGGCAGCGAGAGTTCCCGCGAACTGGTATTGGCGGCCTTCGACCACCGGCCGACCGAACGGGTCCCCGCATGGTTCGGCGCTTCTGGGGAGTTTATCGCCCTTGCGGTGGAACATCTGGGCTTGGCCGACGAGGAAGCCCTGCGCCGCCGCCTGGGGGACGACTTCAGGCGCGTCGGTTCCCGCTGGGTCGGTCCGGAGCGGCCCCTATCCCCCGGGGCCACCTGGGTCAGCCCCTTCGGCGTGGAGCGCACGGGGCTTTTCTACGGCGAACCCATGGGCCATCCCTTGGCAGAAAAAACCTCCGCAGCCGACCTGGATGCCTATCCCTGGCCCGACCCCGCCTGGGCGGACGTGTCGCACATCCGCGCCGAGGCCGAGCGCCTGCGGGACTCCGGGGGCGGGGACTACGCGATCCTTGGGGGCGAGTGGTCCCCCTTCTGGCACGACGCCATCGACCTGGTGGGGATGGAAAACCTCTACTACCTGATGTACGACAAGCCCGAGTACGTGGACGCCCTGTTTTCCAGGATCAACGCCTATTACTTAGCCGCCTCGGAACGGGCTTTCCAAGCCTCGGGGGATGCAATCGATATATCCTTTATAGGGAACGATTTCGGCGGACAGACCGGGCCTTTGTTGGGTCCGGAGCTCTTCGACCGCTTCTTGAAGCCCCACATCAAGGCCCACGCGGACCTTGCCCACAGGTACGGCAAGAAGCTCATGCTCCACTGCTGCGGTGGTTTCCGTCCCCTGATTCCCTCCCTGATCGATGCGGGGGTGGACGCCCTGCACGCCCTGCAGCCCGATTGCGCCGGCATGGACGCCCAGGGACTCAAGCGCGACTTCGGCCCCCTCGTGGTGCTGAACGGCGGGGTGGACAGCAAGTCCGTCCTGATCCAGGGCACGCCCGATCTGGTGCGCCGCAAAACCCGGGAAGTCCTGGACGCCCTGGCTCCCGGGGGCGGATTCATCGCCGGAGCCAGCCACGATTACATCCTGCCGGAAACTCCCGTGGAGAACGTGGTGGCCATGTTCGACGAAATCAGGGAGTACCGCGTCGCGATTTAACGAACTGCGTACCAGCGGGCCGTGCGGTCAGCGCTGGCCGTACTCGTTCGCCCCGATTCCCGTAAGCTTCCGGAACACCGAATAGAAGTAGCTAGTCTCGGCGTAGCCCACGGCCTTGGCCACGTCCTTGGGCTTGGCGCCGGGGACGGCGAGCAGGGCCTTGGCTTTTCCGATCCTCAGTTCGTTCAGGTATTGGGAAAAGGAATGGCCCGTCCGTTCCTTGAAGAGCTTTCCCAGATACGCTGCGGAAAGGCCGAAGCGATCGGCTATGGTTTTGAGGGCGATGGGTTCGGCGTAGTGCAGTTCCGTGTAGGAGATCAGATGCTCCACCAGGGACGATGAAAGACTCCGCTGGGCGATCAGTGTGTCCAGCAGGTTGATGGACGTTCTGCGGATCCAGTTGAGGACGTCCACGGGGTGCCTTTGGTTGACCAGGCCCCGGAAGAGGGTTTCGTAGCCCCCGAAGAGGGAAACCCCGTCTAAATTGTGCGTTTTGGCCAGATTGAGCAGGCCCGAGAGCATTTCGATCATCATGCCCAGGAAATAATCCACCGAGACCACGTGCTGGTCCGCCAGGAGCTTGTCGGCGATGCGGCCGTCCGCGATGCGCCGTTGGAGATCGTCAAAGAACCAGTCGAGTTCCTCCAGTTTGCCCTCTGCCAATATCCGGCACAGTTCTTCCGAGGGGGATGCCTCGATCCCCTGGTTAGATACCAGGAAGCTTTCAACCTCCGCCGCAGTTACCAGCATGGCGGGAAGATAGCGGATCGGTTCCACTTCTATTCCGGAGAACCAGTCTCCTGCGGTTCGCATGGCCAGCATGCCGTCCATTTCGGGGGATTGGTAGGTGACCGCTTGGAGCGTCCCGTCCTTGACGAACTCGAAGCCCCGCCGCGTTGCGCCGTTGGCCACGCAGAGGATGTCCGTCCGGCCCCGCTCGGCCAAGGCGCGCTTGACCCCTTCCATGGGATAGGAGTCGTCGGCCGACAGGATTCCCTTCAGGCGGTCTCCGTACCGGTCTATCCAATTGAGCACCGCCAGCCTGGTCCGCTCCCGGTCGAACTCGGTGAAGCGTACGTCCAGGCAGGTCATCTCCGGGGCCACCGACGCCAGTTCCGTGCGGACCCCCCAAACGCGGGCCAGGTAGGGGGATGTGCCCGGCTTGTGGCTGATCATGCAGTACCCGCCCCGGCGCTCTAGGCGTTCGGCGAAGTAGCGCGCCAAGAGCCGGTGCTGGCCCCAATCGTCAGGGCCCGTCCAGGAGAGAATGAGAGGATAGGCTTCCTCGTCCAGCGATACATTGCTGGCGATCACCGGAATGCCCTGGTCGAAAAAGCGGTGCAGGCATTCCGTCGCAAGGAAGGTTTCCACGGGCACGAAGATGACCAGATCGGGTCGTTGGAGGATGAGATCGTTAACGATGCGAGATTGTTCCTCCTGGTCCCACTCGGAATTGCGGATGGTCAATCGAATGCCCAGGCGATCGGCTTCCCGGTTTAGGCCTAGGCAGTATTCGGTCCAGTAGGGGTGGGATGAGGGGATGATCGTCGCGACCCGGCGACCCCGGGGCCCTCCCACGGGGGGAGTGGGCATCCTTTCCTTGACCGCCCGCCAGCCGACGAATTCCGCGTCGTACCAGCGCCGGGGATCAACCTCGGGAAAGCGGGAAGGATCCTCCGGTCGGGGAGGAAGTACGGTTCGTCCAGGGTCCCATAGCATTATGCCGTCGACTGAAAAGGCCATATAGAGATTATACACTATTTGAGAGCCCATGGACCGGTCCTTATATTGTATTTATGAAGCACGATATGAAATTTGAAGTGTATACCGATGGGGAATTCTATTGCGCGCGATGCTTTGATGCCGATATTTTTACCCAGGGCAAGACGCTCGACGAAGTTCAGCAAAACATCCGCGAGGCAACTGCGCTCTACTTTGAAGATCATCAGGAAGAACGGGACGAATACAATGGCATCATGGCAATGATGGAAATGATTTTTTGATGGGCTTCTTGCCGCAAGGGTCCAGTGAAACACTCGTTAAAACTTTGTGCCGTCTAGGATATAAGGTCGTTTCCCAGCATGACAGCCATATCAAGCTGCGGCTGGTTGTACCGGCTGGGCGCGCAATAGCTCGGTTGGGACCGTCCGGCACGGCTGTCCTCCGGCATGGTTGCCGTTAGGAATGGCTTGACATTTTCATCGGATTGGTAAAATATTTATTTGTATTTTTACCAAATTTTAACTAGATAGGTTAAGGATGAAAACGCCTACCCTTCGGGATATCGCCGCCGATGCTGGAGTATCGGTCACCACCGCATCTCTGGTGCTCACCGGGAAGGGCCGCATCTCCGAGTCCGTTCGGAATTCGGTCTTGGAAGCGGCCAACCGTATGGGGTACGGGAAGAAACGTTTTGTACCCCTGGGAGGAAAGAAGCCCGCCCTGGGCATTCTTGTGAGCATCGATCCCTATTGGTCTTTCGTATGGCACTTAATCAGGCCGATCATCGCGGAAATCGAGCGCATCTTCACCGCCCAGGGGTATACGGTCCAGCTTATTCCCATCCATGAGGCGCTCCCCAATCAAGTTTTGCTTGCTGGGATTGTGGAACAATCCTACAAGGGTGTGGTCTCCCTCCATTTCGGCAATTCCGAGCTTTTCAGCGCCCTGGAGGAACAGGGCATCCCGGTGGTAATCGTCATGAACGGCAATTTCCAGGACCGTTTCGACTCGATTCTGGTGGACGATTTCCAGGGCGCCTACGAGGGGACCATGCACCTGATCAAATTGGGACACCGGGACATCCTCTATGCCGGTACCGAACGGATAGATTTGCCCCAACTTACCACGGACCGGTACTATGGGTTCAGGAAAGCGCTGGAAGAGGCGAAACTGCCCGTGGATCCAGACCGATACCTGAGCTGCGAGGCGGCGAATACCCAACATCTGGAAGCGAGCCTGCGGGAACTATTTACCGGCAAGGATTCCAAGAAAACTGCGCCTAGTGCCGTCTTCGCTATAGACGACGATATGGCCCTGCGCATCATCTCCCTGCTCAAGCACCGGGGGATCCGCGTTCCCGAGGATGTATCGATCATCGCCCCGGGGGACCTGCTCAACTATGCGGATCCCTTCGTCGATCCGGTGACCACCCTGAAGATCGATACGGTTTTGATGGGCAAGCTGGCCTGCGATATGATGCTCCGCAGGCTTTCCGGGGAGCACGACGGGGTCCACGTCCTGAAGATCAAACAGCAATTAGTCCAGCGCGGTTCCACCCGACCCCTTCCGTCCGCCCGGACCCGTTCTTCCCGGAAGACGGTCGGCAGTTCCAAGGAACGTTTCCTGAACAGCTTCGAGGGGAAACCGGGCCATGGGCTTTGCCGTTGGCTCGGGGCCTCCCGGGAGTTCATCACCAAGGCGTGCGTGGAACTTAACCTGGACGAGGAACAGTTCCGGCTCCGCATCGGGGATGATCTGCGCTGGATAGACCTGGATCCCATCGGCCAAGGGGGCAGAGTAGTGGACGCCTTCGGTATACGCCGACAGGGGAGCGGCTACGGCCAGCCCACGACGCATCCGCTTAAAACAGATCCCTCCATCGAGACCCTGCGTGACTACCCCTGGCCCGATCCGGAAGCGGAAGACTTGAAGGGGATCAGGGACCGGATAGAATCCATAGCGGACGATTATGCCGTGGTGGGCGGTTCCTGGGCGCCCTTCTGGCACGATGCGGTCGATCTCCTCGGAATGGAAACCCTGGCCTGCCTTATGTACGACAATCCGGTCTTCGTGGAAACCCTCCTGAACCGCATCACCGACTATTACATCACCCTGAACACCCGCATATTCGAAGAAGCGGGGGATCTTATCGATCTGGTCTTTATCCGCAACGATTTCGGCACCCAAACCGGCCCCCTGATCAGTACGGAGCATTTCGAACGCTATCTATCCCCCTGCTTGGAACGGCTCGTGGAGGCCGCCCACCGCTACGACATCAAGGTCATGCTCCATTCCTCCGGGGGCATCCGTCCCTTGATTCCGGCGCTGATCGCCACGGGGATCGACGCGCTCCACGCCCTCCAGCCAGATTGCCCCGGCATGCAGGCCTCAGCCATCAAGCGGGATTTCGGTTCCCGCATCGTGCTGTCCGGGGGCATCGACGCCCGGGGCGCACTGCTCCGGGGCACCACCCGGGAAGTCAGGCAGAACGTGCTTGCGGTGCTTTCCCAATTGGCCACCGGGGGCAGGTATCTCGCGGCGCCCAGCGTGGACGCCATCACCGAAGATGTCCCCGTGGCCAACGTACTGGCCATGTACGACGCCATCGCCGAATGGCATGAACCTTGAATTGCCCGCCCTTGGGTTGGTAGATTTTACCTGGGGCAACGTCAGCATCATCGACCCAGAAACCAAGCTGGGGGCCATCAAGCCCAGCGGGGTCTCCTACGATAGATTGAAGCCCGAGGAGATCGTCCTGGTGGATCTGCAGGGTAAGCGCGTCGAGGGATCCTTTATCGGTACTCCATTTGGTTCTCCATGCACGCCCCAGCATGGAGCCCTGCGCCCGGGGGGCCTGGTTTACGCAATTCCCCGGGCTCCCGGACCGGGCTCCCGGGACCGCGCAGACCCCGTAAACAAAAAAGGCCGGTTTGGACCATCCAAACCGGCCTTTTCCCGACGCCCCAAGGGGCGTTAGGAATTGAAAGGTTCTATTACCAGCGCCGATCGTCCCGGCGGGGTTTATCCATCGCCTCGTTAACCTTCAACGCCCGTCCATCCATTTCACGGCCATTCATGCCTTCGATGGCGGCTTTCGCTTCCTCGTCTGTGCTCATTTCCACAAATCCGAAACCTTTCGACTGCCCGGAATCTCGATCCGTAATGATTTTGGCGGAAACTACGGTTCCGTAGGACTGGAAAGCGGTTTTGAGGTTATCCTCAAAAGTTCCGTAGCTGAGATTTCCGACGTAAATTTTCTTGCCCATGGGGGTCTTCCTTCGCCCGGTTTTAGGCCGGGGCTCTTTAGTAGCCTATCCAAGATAGGCCTTTAAATAATAATACCATGATATAAAAAAAAAGTATGGTCAAATATTAAAAATTCATCGTTTTTTTTAAAAAAAAGAGGAAAAAACTCGTCTATTTAGTCCCCACGGCCCCTCCGGTTCAAGTCCAGCAGGGCCTTCCGATAAAAAAAGCCGCCTGACGGCGGCTTTTTTGGGCCCTGCTGGACTTGCCTTCCGGGGCTCAGCGTCCTTGCTTCGCCCTT
>Ga0272446_1004335_pt1 | contig 16869 bp, 13 predicted proteins | sample YNPCB0061_FD_194587 | JGI IMG/M metagenome (GOLD analysis project Ga0272446, IMG submission 194587) | Hot spring microbial mat communities from Yellowstone National Park, WY, United States - YNP-CB-006-1 | ecosystem: Environmental > Aquatic > Thermal springs > Hot (42-90C) > Sediment | place... | reverse complement strand
AAACATCGGCTCGGCATCGGCGGTTGAGATGACTGAGGCAACGACGAGCACGAAGAAACTCGCGAGCGTCTTCATCGACGGCGAGGCCGGCACGACGGGGCTCGAAATCCGCGAGCGGCTCCAAGGCCTTTCGTCGATCGAGATCAAGAGTATTGACGCCGCCCGGCGGAAAGATAAGGCGGTGCGCGCGCAAATGATGCGCGAGGTCGATCTCGTCGTACTCTGCCTCCCAGATGATGCAGCAAGAGAGGCGGTGGCCCTCGCCGACGAACTCAAGGGCGATGCACCCAAAATCATCGATGCCTCGACGGCGCATCGGGTGGCGCCCGGATGGGTTTACGGTTTTGCCGAAATGGCCCCTGGCCAGGCCACCGCAATCAAGATGGCGAAGCGTGTCGCCAACCCCGGTTGCTATCCGACCGGCGCGATCGCGCTCATTCGCCCACTGGTCGAGGCTGGTATCATCCAGCCGAGCGATCCCATCACCGTCAACGCCGTCTCTGGTTATTCGGGCGGCGGCAGGAGCATGATCGCAGCCTATGAATCGGGCGGAGCGCCGTCATTCGAGCTTTATGGCCTTGGGCTTGAGCATAAGCATGTGCCGGAACTGCAGAAATACTCCGGCTTGACGCGGCGGCCGATCTTCGTGCCAAGCGTCGGCAATTTCCGCAACGGCATGCTCGTCTCGGTACCGTTGCATCTTGATCTCCTGAGCACGAAGCCCAATCCGGCTGACCTTGAAGCGGTCTATTGCGATTACTACAAGGGGTCCGATCTCATCAGCGTCGCGATGGGTGCCGCAGGTCGCCTGGCGCGACTTGAGGCCGAGGGCCTTAATGGCACGGACAGGCTCGAGATCTTCGTTTTTGGCCGGCCCGATCTCAAGCATGCCGTGCTCGTTGCACGGCTCGACAATCTCGGCAAAGGGGCTGCCGGGGCAGCCGTGCAGAACCTCAAGCTGATGCTTGGCCTCGGCTAAGGTCCCTTGAAAGGGCGGGATACCGACGCCGCGGATTACAATGGCTAAGCCGGAACGCCCACGTTCACGGCAGTTCGGTGCGTTGCATGCAGATGGAGGATGGCGAGCACAAGAACCACTGCACCTCCGCCCTGATGCAATAACCCTAGTCCCAGGGGTACATGCGCCAGGAGCGTCGCAATCCCGAGTGCCATCTGGGCAAATACGGCACAGAGGAGTGCAATGGCCGTCACACGCACACGTTTATCGCTTGGTGCGCGCAGCACCAGCCAGACCTCGGCAAGCGCCGCCAAACCGACAACATAGGCCATCAGGCGATGATTGAACTGAGCCGCGGCATGGCTTTCAAAGAAGCTCAGGTACGCTGGCTTGGTCCAATAATCGCTTGGAAACCACTGGCCATTCATCGTCGGCCAGGTGTTGTAGACAAGCCCCGCCTTGAGGCCGGCGACGAATGCCCCCAAGACGACCTGTATCAGAACAAGTGCAACAAGAGCGGCAGAAAGGCGCTTGATCGCTGGCGTCGCTGCCGCGCCCGCCGCCGACACTGCTCGCGGCCACTCCTCAAGTGCCAGCCACACCACGAGCGCGAGAATGGCGAAAGCCGTCGTCAGATGCAGCGCCAAGCGGTACTGGCTTACATCGATACGATCGCTGAGGCCGGATTTCACCATGTACCAGCCGATCACACCCTGGATCCCGCCGAGGGCGAGAATGCCAACAAATTTGGCTCCCGTTCCCGGTTTCAGGCGTGACCTCAGCCAGAAGTAAAGCAGTGGCAGCGCGAAGGCGATGCCGATCAAGCGCCCGAGCAGCCGGTGGCTCCATTCCCACCAGTAGATGAACTTGAACTCATCGAGCGACATTCCCTGGTTTACAATGCTGTACTGGGGAATCTGCCTGTATTTCTCGAAAGCTGAAAGCCAATCCGCCTCGCCCGACGGAGGGAAGGCTCCCAGAATCGGTTGCCATTCGGTGATCGACAGACCACTATCGGTCAGGCGCGTCGCACCGCCGACGATGACCATCGCGAAAATCAGAACCGCCACGAACCAGAGCCAGAGCGATACCTCCGTCCGGCCATTGGCGTCACTGGCCCGGCTGGCCTGCATGCGCTCATCAAGATCTGCGACAGTCATCGGATGGAATTCCCCCGAGGTCTCCTGATGGCTGTGATACTCGTCCGCCTATGCTCCGCAATGCGCCCAACAGGCGCGGTTGCCCGCGGCACTACCTCCCACTATACCACTCGCCACCATGACCCAGCGCCAACGCAAACTCATCGGCACCATCGCGCTTTTGGTACTGATCGCCACCTATGCATTGCTGGCCATGGCGGTCGCCATTGTGCTGCAGGTTCATAATGCCAGCAAGTTCGCCGAGTTCGCCTATTACGTCGTTGCCGGCCTGCTCTGGGTCGTACCGGCGGGGCTACTGATTTCCTGGATGCAGAAACCGGACGCCTGAGTGTTCCAATCTAGGCGTTCACATCGGACGCAGAGCGCTCACCAGCGGGGTGACGATGCGCGTTGCCGCGTCGCGAAGGGCAAACGGCAAGCCCGAGAGCAGAACCTTGACGTAGCGGATGTCCTGGAAATCGCCATTGAGCGACAGGCGTGGCAGCGCCGTCAAAGTCGAGGCGTGTGCGCGGCGAACCATTCCCTTGCGTGTCGTCACGGCAGTCTCGACACCGAGCTCGCGCGCAATTTCAAATTCCCGCTCGCCGGCGCTCGTCTCATCTCCATAGGGATAACTGAAATGCCGGCATGGACGGCCAAGCTCATCTTCAATACGCCGCAAGCTCTCGGCGATTTCACGCTGAGCGTCGGGGCGCGGGAGCTTGGCAAGTGAATAGTGACGGCAGGTGTGGGCGCCAATCGTCACCAGCGGATCCCGGGCGAGGGCGCGGAGCTCATCCCAACTCATGACGAGCTGGCGGCAGAGGGCCGTCGGGTTGAAGCCGGCCTTGGCTGCCAAGGTGCGCGTCAAGGCGCGGGCCTTATCCTCCGGCAGCGACCGCAGCCACCAATAGATCTCACCGAACGCGGCCGTCTTTTCCTCATCCGTCAGGAGTGAATATGTGCGTGTACCCCGATCATGCTCGACCGCGAGTCTCGGAAGCCTGCGGAGCGCTTCCTCAAGCGCGAGCCACCAGAGCTCGCCCTCGCCATCGGCAAAGGCTGCCGGAACGTAGATCGTGAACGGCACGCCGTACCGCTTGAACACGGGGTAGGCGAAATCGCGGTTGTCCTTGTAGCCGTCATCGAGCGTGAATACGACAAAGGGCTTCTTGGATGCGCCGTCCGTTAGCCGCGATTTGACGTCATTCAGCGGAATGATCTCGAAACCCGCGGCATGTACGTGCTCGATCACGCTTTGCAAGAACTCCGGCGTGACCTTGAGAATTCCGTTTGGTTCGAAAGGGCGTCGCGTTCCCGGCACAACATGATGCAACATCAGAATGACGCCATTGCCAGCCAAGTATGGTGCCGCAAGAGTTCCGGCACCCGAATAATGCAATGCCGATAAGGTGGCCCGCAGCAATTTGGTGGAATGGGTGGACATCGGAAGCCCGCCTCATCGTCTGCCGGGCGGTGTCGTCCGGGCCGCTCTTTGACCAGTCATTTCCGGCCATCGCGACGGCATCATCATACCTGCCCGGCCATCGCGGCCGACTTCGGTTGCGTGGCGCGCGTTATTCGCTGGCTGATGGGCGAAGCGTTTTCTTGTCCATTGCGCACCAAGCGAATGATGTCGATCTCGGCTACCTCGAAACCAAGAAATGTTTCGGGTGGATCCCCGAGTAGCGGCATGGACTGGTCGGGAGCGGCCACAACGATGCCGGCATCGAAACGCCCTTCAATCGTTTCAAAGAGCTTGCGCGCCTCATCATGGTGTCCCGCGACGATGATGAACTCATAGGCTTCGTCGAGTGCATCGAGGACGAGGTTCAGATGATCCGGATCGACACAACTTTCGACGTCGATGGCGCTGCCACAGGCGATGGCGTGGGCACTGCTCCCGGGGATGCGCTGGATGATCTCCGCGAAGCTCGCCTTGCCGTGAATGAGATCGTTCAGGCCACTGTCCGTATCGAGCCCCGTTGAGCGAAATATTCCGGAGGCACTCGGACTCCAATCGATCAGGATGACCTCTCCGCCGTCGCGGGCGATGGCTTTGACGAGTGCCAACGCTTCCTCTCGCGGATCGATCGTCTCGTTTTCTCCCGTCAGCAGCGTGCGGTGGCCGCCCTGCACCGGTCGCTTACTCTCGATGTGTCTCGCCAAGCCCGCTATATCGTCGCCACTCATGATGAGGCTTTCCGGCTCGGCCGACGGAAGTTCGGGCAGAATCTCGTTTTCATCCATTTCCCGCAAGAGCGGCTCCGGTTCCGGGATGAGAACCGGCTCGGTTCGCGTCCGCGCCTTCGGCTGTGCAGCGGCATCCGGGCCCCTGCGCGCACCTTGAAACAAGGCCCCGGTGATCGTCCAGGCTGTCGCGAACATCAGCGTCGCGACGGCCATCAAAGCCGACAACTGGAACTTTTTCGGAAAGACGGGAACGCTGACCGGTTGCGCCTTCGAAATGATCTGCGCCTCGACCGGTTGGGCGCGCATATCGAGCCTCTTGCGGTTTGCTTCGAGTTGCGCCTGCAGATTCTCAAGCTCCGTCCGCTTGGCTTTGGCGCTCGCCTCGAGCTGGCGAAGCTGGGCTTCTTCGGGTGCATTCGTCACGACGCGGGCTTTGATCGCATCAAGGCTCTGTTTGATGCTCTCCTCGCGGTCCGCGGCGACCTTTGCTTCCTTCTCGAGTCCGTCGACGATCTTCGCAATTTCCGCTTCGATCTGCCGCTTCAGGCCGGCAAGATCGGCATTGAGCTGGCGCATGCGCGGGTGGCCGGGCAGCAAGGTCGTCGAAAGCTCGGATATCTGCCGCTCGATGCGCACGCGCTGCTGCACCAAATTCTGAATCAGTGGTGATTTCTGCACGTCGGCAAGCGTGTCTGCCGAACCGGCGTTCATCATTTCACGCGCCGATCTCGCCCGAGCTTCGGCTTCACCGCGCGCCGCCTTGGCCCGCGTAAGTTCCGCAGTCAGCTCGGACATCTGCTGTTCGTTAAGTCCGGTGTTCTGTGAACCGCCGCGAAAGCCGTCAATCTGCCCGCGATAACGATCGACCTCGGTCTCGGCGGCTGCGACTTCGGTCGTTAGCTTGGCGATTTTAGCCTCTAACACGCTTTGAAGATCGTCGATCTCGACAACGCCCTGCTCGGCGAGCGAGGCACGGTAGTTCTCGGCGAGCGCGTTGGCGATTTCGGCCGCAAGCTCGGGGTCGATCGAGGTCATGCGGACACCGATGAAGCGGCTCTCCTTGGCCGAGTAGACCTCGAGCTTGCTCCTCAAAGCCGCGAGAACGCGGTCGCGTTCGTTTTCGCCGCTCTTTGGGCCGCCAATGCCGATGAGGCGGAGGATGGAATCGAGCGTGTCCGCAGGCCCGAGGGCGCTATTGAACTCCGGCCGGTCCTTGAGCTTGAGATCGGCTGCGATCTTGCCCAACAGTTCCGGCGACTGCATGGCGCGGACGTGGGTGTTGATCGCCTCCTTGTCCATGCGCGTCGCAATGACATCGGGTCCCTGCGCAACGCTACGGGGATCGGAAAATGCGCCCGAGGCGCCCTTGGCGACGATGGCAAGCTCGGCCTCGCTCTGGTAGCGCGGTGCCATCAGCGAGAGCACCGAAAAGGTCATGCCGCCAACTGCCAAAGTGAGCAATACGAGCAAACGCGCATTTCGCTTCAACGCTTCGAAAACCGTAGACATTTGTATATCGTCGGGTGATGCGGGCGCGCGCGACGGCATGGCATTACTCGGTCTAGGAGTTCTACAATTCCGAGTAAGCCGCTTCTCGGGTTAGCAAGTGCTTAACCGGCTCAAAAAAATACGGCGACTCAGGGTTTGTTAACTTTGCGCTTCTACCGTCGCCGAGGATTTTCCGGCGACAGGACGACTTTGCCGATGCTGGCCCGCTTCTTCGTAATCATTGCATTGGCTGCGTCCTTGTTAATGGCTGGCTGCACCCCCGAGCGGTTTGCGGGACCCGATGTGCAGCTCGCAGGCGAGGACGATGCTTCGATCAAGGATGGTGATCGCCTGGTGGCCGATGGCTATCCCATTCCGGTTGCATCTGCGGCCGTCTCTGGGCCAGGTTCCTGGGGACCGCCGACGATCCTGGCCAGCGATGTTCGCGACCAGCCCTATCGTCTCGATACGGGCGACCGGCTCCGCATCTTCATTTATGGGCAGCCGAACCTGTCACGACTTTATACCGTCGATCAGGAAGGAAAGATCGCGGTGCCTCTCATTGGCAATGTGATGGCGCGTGGCAAGACGACAACCGAACTTCAGGCGTCGATCCGCTCGCGGCTCGGCTCGGAATATGTGAAGGATCCACAGGTTACCGTCGACATCCAGCAAAACCGGCCCTTCTTCATTCTGGGCGAGGTGAAAAATGCCGGCCAGTTCCCCTTCGTTTCCGGCATGAGCGTCGAAACCGCCGTGGCGATCGCCGGCGGCTATACGGAGCGAGCGAGCGAGAGCCGCTTCCGTATCACGCGCCGGGTCAACGGTTACGTCGAGCAGTTCGAGGTCCCGCCTGACTATCCCGTGAACCCAGGGGATACCGTTTACGTGTTCGAGAGGTTCTTCTGAGCACCATAGGCCATTCTCGGGGGCATGCCGGGGCAAAGTTAAGGATGCGTATACTCCATTGTTTTCGGGCTCCGGTCGGCGGGCTTTTCCGTCACGTCCTCGACCTTGCCGAAGAGCAGGCGAAGCGGGGGCATGATGTCGGAATTCTCGCCGGCAGCACCGCTGAGGATCGACTCACAACCAGCAAACTAGCAGCGATCGCACCGAAGCTGAGCCTCGGCATCAAACGCATCCCGATCAGCCGCCAGCCGGGATTTGCGGACATGGCCGCCGTGCGCGCAACCGTGGCTCACGCACAGACGCTCGATCTCGATGTGTTGCATGGGCACGGTGCAAAAGGCGGAACGTATGCGCGCCTCGCCGCGCGCTGGCTCGCCCTTCGCGGGCGCCCGGTCAAGTCCTTCTACACGCCCCATGGCGGCAGTCTGAACTTCAAGCCCGGAACGCTCGAGCAATGGCTTCTGTTAAGGGTCGAACGCATCCTCGACAGCATGACCAGCGGATTAATCTTCGAGAGTGCCTATGCATCGAGGGTTTACGGGACATGTGTCAAATCGGGAGGCGCCCCGCAGCGCGTCATTCCGAACGGGCTGAACATTGCGGATTTTGCTCCTGTTCAACCACGCCCTGATGCCACAGACCTTCTGTTCGTTGGCGAGCTTCGACGGATCAAGGGGGTCGATCTTCTGCTCAATGCCCTTGCCGAAATCAAACCCGAGAAGGCCGTCACGGCAACGATCGTCGGTTCGGGACCGGAGGAGGAGCATTTGAAGGATATGGCGTCGCGGCTCGGGCTCGACGGCCTCGTGCGCTTCCCCGGGGCAATGCCCGCTCGCGACGCTTTTATTCTCGGCCGTATCATGGTGGTCCCGTCGCTGGCCGAGAGCCTCCCCTATGTCGTGCTCGAAGCGACGGCGGCGGGACTGCCACTTATTGCAACCAATGTCGGCGGCGTGCCGGAGATCGTGTCCGAAACCGATACACCCTTGATCGAACCGGGCAATGTCGGCGCACTGAAGTCAGCGATCCTATCCGTCCTTGCCGATCCTGATCTCGCCACGCAACGCGCCGCGCGCCTTCGTTCCCGGGTCGGCGGCAGGTTTACGGTCTCCGCAATGACCGATGCGGTCCTAAGCTTCTACGCTGAAGCTAGGCCCAAGCCGACGCGGCTACCCTTCCTCGCGACAAAGTTGCAAAGCCACCGCGGTTAACCGGTGGTGGTACGGCCCTTGCCTCGTCCGCTGTCACGTTTTCCAAAACGAGACATGCGGTAAATATGGCTGAGACACTTGAATTTGATCGAGCCGCTGCGGACGTCAGCGATCGTGGCGGCTCCACGGCTCAACTCATTCGCTTCCGGGGCGCAAGACTTGCCGATGACCGGCGCGCCGACCGTCAGCATGCGCTGTCGCCGGTGGTCGTCAGCGGCAGCGTCCGCTGTGCGGACGTTCTAATTGTCACACTTCTCAGCCTCACAATTGCGCATCTTTATGTCGACGAAACCGGCGTTCTGCAGAGCTCCACCTATCTTCTCGCGACCGCCCTTGTCGGGGCGTCGACGCTTGCGGCCTTCGAGTTGCTCGGCCTTTACAGCCTGCGTGCGCTCTCGGCCTATGTCCGGCAAATGCCAGCCGTCCTTGCCGGCTGGACGATTTCCTTCGCGGCCCTAGTCGCCGGCGTTTTCTTTCTGAAGATTGGGCAAGATGTCTCGCGCGTCTGGCTTCTCACCTGGTATGCATCAGGCGCGATTGTTCTCCTGGCCGAACGCCTGATTGTCGGATGGTATCTGCGGGGTGCGGCTCGTTCTGGCCGCCTCTACCACCGGGCCGCAATTTACGGCACCGGACCCGTCACAGAGCGGCTCATCGAGGAACTTGAAGCTGACGCCAATTCCTTCGTACGCATCACCGGCATCTTCGATGACCGCGTGGCACCACGGGCGCCGCGTCAAATCTTAGGCTATCCGCGCCTCGGCGGTCTCCGCGATCTCATTGCAGCCGGACGATCCAAACGGCTCGATCTTGTCATCGTTTCGCTCCCGCTGGCCGCTGAAGGACGACTTGAGAGCGTGGCACGGCGGCTTTCAGAGCTACCGGTAGACGTCAAGATGCCGGCAGGCGTGACCGGACTGAGGTTCTCTCCGCGCATTTACTCGCATGTCGGATCGCTGGCCATGATCGATCTTTTCGACAAGCCGATCAGCGGCTGGGGCTACGTTTCGAAATGGCTCTTCGATAAAGTCATCGGGTCGCTGGCTCTCGCGCTTCTGGCGCCGCTGATGCTCATCATTGCTCTTGCGGTGAAGCTTGAAAGTCGGGGCCCCGTGCTTTTCCGTCAGAAGCGATACGGCTTCAACAACGAGATGATCGAAGTTCTCAAGTTCCGCTCGATGTACATCGATCGCTGCGATGCGGATGCATCAAAGCTCGTGACCAAGGATGATCCGCGCGTCACCCGCGTCGGCCGGTTTCTCCGTAAGACGAGCCTCGACGAGTTGCCCCAGTTGATCAATGTCGTCACGGGCAGCCTGTCGCTCGTGGGCCCGCGCCCACATGCGGCGCAGGCCAAGGCCGCGGGGCAACTCTACGATGACGTCGTCGACGGCTATTTTGCACGCCACAAGGTGAAGCCGGGCATTACCGGATGGGCGCAGATCCACGGCTGGCGCGGCGAGACGGACACCGAGGAAAAGATCAGGAAGCGCATCGAGCACGATCTCTATTATATCGAGAATTGGAGCGTCTTTCTTGACCTCTACATCCTCGCAAAGACTCCGCTCGCCCTGCTCAATACCGAGCGCGCATATTAGGCGCCTCCCGGTGAGGAGACTTTGCAAGAATGACGGCCGTCATCGCGTCTGCGTTTCCCCCTGCCCTTTCCGATCGCGGTCTTGGCAGGGGCAAGAGTGCTGTGCACCGCTTGGTGCTCGTGCTCGTCTGGCTGACGATCGCGCTTAGCTCAATCGTCTTCACTGAACCAGCGCCGGTTGATGCGCTGACAATCGGGCTGATGATCCTGTTGCCGGTCGTCGGGCTCGTTGAGGCGAAACCGGGCCTCTGGGCATGCTTTGCCATGCTTTCAGCAATGATCGCGTTCGGCGCGCTCAGCGCGATGGCCGCGCGAGATGCAGGTCTTGCAATATCGCATATGGCCGTGACGGCCTACCTTGCAGGAGCCTGCATTCTGTTCTCAGCCTTCGTCGCGAAGCATCCTGAGGCGCATACGCGGCTGATCCTCAGTGCCTTTTTGGCGGCAGGCATCATTGCGGCGCTGTGCGGGATTTGCGGCTATCTCAATCTTTTCCCCGGAGCCTACGATCTCTTTACGCGCTATGATCGCGCCTCCGGCCCCTTCAAGGATCCCAACGTCTTCGGGCCATTTCTGGTCGCGCCTCTGCTTACAGCGCTGGACTTTTGGCTCCGCCGGCCGCTCCGTCGCGGCATGCTTGCCCTCGTTGCCGCGGCCATTTTGACTGTTGGCATTCTGTTCAGCTTTTCGCGCGGCGCCTGGGCGGCGGCCGCCATCGGCGTCGGTTTCTACGGCTACCTCTATATGCTCACGGCCGAAAGCAACCGGAGCAGATTGAAGCTCGCGGCGCTCGTTCTCGTTGGCGCCGCGCTTCTCGGACTCATTGTCGCCGTTGCACTGCAATCTCAATCCGTCGCACGGCTCCTTCAGGAGAGGACGGCGCTAACGCAGCCTTACGATGAGGGGCCGGACGGCCGTTTTGGCGGGCAGATGAAAGCGGTGGGGCTCATCATCGAAAATCCACTTGGACTTGGCGCGCAGAACTTCGCGCGCTTCTTCCACCACGAAGAGGTGCACAACGTGTACCTCAACATGTTTCTTAATACGGGTTGGATCGGCGGGATCCTTTACCTCCTCATGTGTGGCGGCACGCTCGCGCTCGGCTTCAGGTTCGCCCTTCGCTCCTCGAAATCAGCCCCCCTCTTCCTCATCGTATTTTCTGCACTTGCCGGCAACATATGCGAAGGCGTCCTGATCGACAGCGATCACTGGCGCCACTTTTATCTTCTGATGGCTCTCCAATGGGGATTGATGTTTGCCAATCCGCGAAAGGAGCGGACGGCACGGGCCATCCGCGACCGAAGGCCGGCGCTTCTCAGGAGTCCGCTTGTCGTTCCGCTATCGAGGCGACAGATACGAATCCGCGGCAGGATGATCGCAAAAGTTAATCTTTCCGCCTCCTGGCCGGACCTGGCGGGAAAAATTCCCGCGCCATCCGCGCGAGGCCGACGGATCGTTGCGCCGATGACGTGAGTCCGATGCCGGCTTGCCTCGCCACTGACTGACGATCTACGATTACCACTGCCGGCATTTGCGCATTCAAACTCGCGTGAGCTTCAACCGTATCGAGATGAGCGAATCCCTGCATAGGCGCCTGAAATCAGCGATTTTGCAGACATGCGGTTCTCTCGACTTTTGCGTCACTGGGGTATCCTTGCTGCGAGTGAGTTCTTGACGCGCAACGCGGGCTGCGCAAGAAGCTACAATATTACACTTTGGAGCCTTGCGTTTTGCAATGCCACTGAGACGCCGCCTCCTCGCGCTCGTTGCGTTGGTTTTGGCATTCTGCCTCATCGCCGGCGGTGCCCTTACCTACTGGCACGGGCTGCGCAAAATCGAGCTTGAGATGTCAGCTGCGATCGCTGTCGGCAACAGCGCTGTCAGCGATGCGTTGTCGGCGCTTGCTTCGACTCCGGATGCCGCCGCCCACTTGCATCGGATCGTAAGGTCGTTCGATGGCGACCGACACGTCATTGCCCAACTGGTCGCGCCAAACGGCGCCGTCGTCGATGTCTCTCGCCTCAGGGCCCCGGTCGATCCGGCACCCGGCTGGCTTTACGACCTCCTGACCGGACCCATGCATACACGAACGTTCGCGCTGCCGGAAAATCTCAAGCAAATTGGCTCGCTCATCATCATGGCCGATCCGCATAACGAGGTCGGTGAGGTGTGGGAAGATTTGAAGCTCAAGTTCGTCATCATTGCAGGCTTTTGCAGTGTCGTTCTGGCGCTCATCTATGCGACGCTCGGACGAGCACTGCGGCCGCTTGAGGATCTCTCCTCGGCCTTGAAGCGCGTGGGCGAGGGCGACTACACGGCGCACGTCGCCGAGACGGGGCCGCGCGACCTCAATCTTATCTATCGCGCTTTCAACCGCATGGCCGACCAGCTCCGCGCTGCCGAGCAGCAGAACCGGCGTCTGAACGAGCAGCTCACGACGGTCCAGGAGGAAGAACGCTCCGAAATTGCCCGCGACCTTCATGATGAAATCGGGCCATTTCTTTTCGCTGTCGATGTCGATGCGCAGTCGATCCCGCTTCTTCTTTCACGGCATGCGGAGAATGACGTCATCGGCCGCAGCAAAGCGATCCGGCAATCGGTCCAGCATATGCAGATGCATCTGCGCAGCATTCTGAGCCGCTTGCGGCCAGGAGTGCTGCTCGATCAGGGATTGACACACGCAGTCGAACAGATCGCCGCGTTCTGGCGCGCACGCCGGCCGCAAATTACCTTCGAGATTGACATCGAGGATGCGCGCTTTCCTCAAGATATCGAGGAGGCGGCATATCGTATCCTGCAGGAAGGCACGAGTAATGCCGTGCGTCACGGAGAGCCATCGCTCATCCGTCTCGTCGCACGGCGGAGCGCGAACGGCATGCTGCACGTTGTTGTTTCCGACGACGGCAGCGGACTTGCGGCGAGCAAGACCAGAGGCTTCGGACTCGCCGGCATGACGGAGCGTGTTTCCGCGCTCGGCGGTCACTTGCACGTCACCGGCCGGGAAAGGGGACATGGAGTGACGCTGATCGCGGACATCCCGCTGCCGCCAGGGAAGGATGACCACCAAGCGGCGGAGCAAGCATTAAACTCGAGCGCAGCATGAAAATTCTGATTGTTGACGATCACGGAGTCGTCCGTGAGGGCCTGCAGAGACTGTTCGTCGCCCATTTCGAGGCGCAAGTCTTTGAGGCTGCCACGATTGACGATGGGCTCGCGGCCTACAGGCGGGAACGGCCGGATGTTGTGGTGCTCGACCTCAATCTCGCAGGAGCTGGGGGGCTCGAGATGCTCAGGCGCCTTCTCTCGGAGAATGCCGGAGCGCGCATCGTCGTCTTCAGCATGCATCATGAACCGATCTACGCGGTCCGGGCGCTGCGCAGCGGGGCACGCGGTTATGTCTCGAAAAGCGCGCCCGTTGAAGAACTCATCACCGCAATCCGCAAGGTGCGCGCGGGCGAGCAGTATATCGACCGCGATCTCGCCTCGCGCATCGCCGTCAGCCAGATCTCGGCGGAAGACCCGCTGCAGTCACTCTCAATTCGTGAAGTTGAGATCCTGCGCATGCTCGGGCAAGGCAAGAGCATGACGGCCATCTCCGAGAGTCTGGGCATTGCCTACAAGACAGTCGCCAACATCTGCACGCAAATGAAGGTGAAGCTCGGGGTGGACCGTACCGCCGACCTCATCCGGGTGGCGATCGAGACGCTGAAGACCTAAGCTATCTCCAGGCGGAAACAGGCCGGGCCCGGCGCGCCCTTGAGGGGAGCAACCGGACCCTCTTCTCAAAGCGTTACTTCTTATCGTCGCCTCCGCCGCGGGCGAGCGACTTGATACTGTCGAGGCCATCCTTGAAAATTCCGGTGATCGTATCGCGGGCCTCTTTGTCCGTCTTGCCGTCGGCGGCATCAAAGACAGCGGACCAGGCAAAGTTGATCTCGTCCTCATCATCGTCATCGGGCGTCAGTGTGAACTGAGCCTGATAATTCTTAACCGGCAGGGGACTCTCGATGATTTCGTAGCGGTAGAAGTTCGGCTTCTCATCGAGAAGCTTTTCTTTGATCTTACCGCCATCCTTCAGCGTGAGGGTGCGGAACTTGGCATCGCCCTCGGTACTTTCCTCGCAATCGGCAATCGCGGGATGCCATTCCTTGATCGCGCACCAGCCGCCAAACTTCGCCCACAGAGCTGCGCGTTCGTCGTTCATCTTCTTCGGATCGATCTTGATCTCGAGCTTCTTGCCGACGGCGAGGCTCGCGGCTGCCGCCGGCCCCATTGCCAGTGGCACGATAAGCGCAACCCCTCCTGCAATGACGATCCCCCACATCCCTTTCATGCGTGTCACTCCTATCGATTTTTCCGCTCGCACGCTCTTAAGAGAAAAAAGCGGCGACTGGGTTCACAACCCTGTTACTTTATTACGAAGGCAACGCGAGAGATTACGCGGCAGGCGCACCGCCGGCAACCGGCCCTTGGTTTGGCGGGAGCTCAGCCGGATTGGCGGCTGACCGCAATTCATGGACGCTGAATTGTCTGGATCGGTCAGTCCACACGCGACTGGGCGCCCATCCCGCGAGACGCGCCAACTCGCGGAACTGATCTATCGTGTATTTGTAGGAATTTTCGGTGTGAATGCTCTCGCCCGCGCGGAAGCGGAAGTGGCGTCCGCAAACCTCGACATCTTGATCGCGATCGCTGATCAGATGCATTTCTATGCGCCCCTCGCGCGGATCGTATATCGCTTCGTGCCGGAAGCGACGCACATCAAAGGTTCCGCCCAATTCGCAATTGATCCGGTGGAGCAGGTTCAGATTGAACTCGGCGGTGATGCCGGCTGAATCGTTGTAGGCACTTATGAGGGTCCGGGCGTCCTTCTGAAGGTCGACGCCAATGATCAGGCGTCCACGGTAGCCCAGGCCGCGCGCAAAATTGGCCAGCAGTCGTCGGGCATCGTCGGGTGCCAGATTTCCAATCGTGGAGCCTGGAAAGAATCCGGTCCTCGGCCGCGATGCGAGATCGGTTGGCAGATCTACGGGATGGGAGAAGTCGGCAACGATCGGGCGAACGTCAAGGGCCGGATATCGCGAAGTGAGGCGCGTCTTGGCGTCGGTGAGTGCTGCTTCCGATACATCGATCGGAACATATGCGATGCGGGTTGCACATCGATCGAGCAGGATCTCGGTCTTGAGGCTGGAGCCCGATCCGAACTCGATCAGGACGCCGCCATCACGGATGTCGGCAACAATTTCACCCGCATGGGCGTTAAGAATTCCAGCCTCCGTTCGTGTCGGATAATATTCAGGAAGGCGGGTGATTTCCTCAAACAGCTCGCTGCCGCGCGCATCATAGAAGAAGCGGCAGGGGAGCGTTTTTCGGGTCTTGGAAAGCCCTTCGACGACGGACCTCGCGAAGTCGCCCTCGAGCTGAGGCAGGTCGTCCCGTGCATGCGCAAGGGTTTGAGCAGTACGCATCAGTCGATCTCCGTGGCAAGGCGCAGACCGAGGAACTGCCAGCGCTGATGGGGATAAAAGAAGTTGCGATACGTCGGCCGCGAATGTCGTTCCGGCGTCACGCAGGAGGCGCCGCGCAGCACATGCTGGCTGACCATGAACTTGCCGTTGTATTCACCGATCGCACCGGCAGGCGGACGATAGCCCGGGTATGGAAGGTAGGCGCTCGAGGTCCATTGCCATACATCGCTGAAGAGTTGCTTTGGCCCGCCGGCCGCCTTCGATGCGGCACGGGAGGGCCGTAATGCTCCGTTCCGGTGGCCGCTGTCCAGCGCCACTGCCTCAGCCGCCGCGATCTCCCACTCAAACTCCGTCGGCAACCGCTTGCCGGCCCAGCGCGCAAACGCATCGGCCTCGTAATAGGAGACATGGACGACGGGCTCCGCCGGGACAACCGGCAGAAGGCCCTGAAGTGACATCTGAAACCAACCGGCATCCGTCTCCTCCCAATAAAGCGGGCTTCGCCAACCTTCCCGGTTGACCACGGTCCAGCCGTCAGCAAGCCAAAGAGACGGCGTCGTGTAGCCTCCGTCAGCCATAAAGGTCAGCCACTCGGCATTGGTGACGAGACGATCTGCAAGTCGGAACGGATGCACGAGCGCTTCGTGACAAGGCTGTTCGTTATCCCAACAATAGTCTCCGCCCGCATGGCCAATTCGGTAGATGCCGCCCGGATAGCTCACCCAACGGATGGAATCGGGGGCCGAAAGGTCAAGAACCGACGGCGAGGCCTGGTAAGCCGGGCGCAGGGGATTGGCCGCAAACAGCGCCAGAATGTCGGTCAAGAGCAGTTCCTGATGCTGCTGCTCGTGATTGATGCCGATCTCGATGAGACGCGCCACCTCGCCAGATTGGCTTACCTCTCGCGACAGCAGGCGGCGCAAAGCTTCGTCAACGTGGCGGCGGTAGGCGAGCACGCGCTCCGAAGATGGCCGTGTCAGAAGTCCGCGCTTCGGGCGCGGCTGGCGCGGCCCCTGGCTCTCATAGTAGGAGTTGAAGCAATAATTGAAGCTGTCGTCGAACAGCTTGTAACCCTCGAGATAGGGCCGCAACACAAACGTCTCGAAAAACCATGTGACATGCCCGAGATGCCATTTTGTCGGGCTTGCGTCGTCCATGGCTTGGACAACCATATCCTCAGGGCTCAGCGGCGCCGCAAGGGCGAGAGAATGCTCGCGCGTTTCAAATAGACGCTCGGCAAGAATCCTCGCCGAAATCCTAGGCTTCTCGCCAGGCCTCTCAGCGGTGTGCGGCTCCGCGACAGTTGAAGACTTTGGCAGCATCGTTCTCCTCCGTTCGCTCGCGCATCCAAGTCCTCAGAAACTCAGCGCGCAATTTCTGCGATCTTGCCAGCGCGACCGGAGCTTAGGCGAATGCCCTTACACTCCAAGCTGCTGCGTGGCTTTCGATTTGATGCCTGAAAGCTATTGGCGCTTCATGTCGCGCCCGAGGCATCGTTTCGGGACCCCTGCGTGCGCGCAATCGCGCCGAACAAGGAGACCCGACGTGACTTTGACGTTCGATGCTGCCATCATCGGAACCGGGCAGGCCGGCCCCTCGCTCGCCAACCGGCTCACTGCGGCGGGAATGCGGGTTGCCGTCTTCGAGCGCGGCCGCTTCGGCGGAACCTGCGTCAATACGGGGTGCATGCCGACCAAAACGCTCGTTGCCAGCGCCTATGCGGCCCATATCGCCCGACGCGCCAGCGAGTACGGTATCGATATCGATGCCCCTGTCCGCATTGACATGAAAAAGGTGAAGGCGCGTAAGGACCGCGTCTCCGATACGGCGACCGCCAATATCGAAGCCTGGCTCAGATCGATGCCCGGCTGCACAGTGTTTCAAGGTCAAGCGCGCTTTCTTTCGC
>Ga0272446_1004334_pt1 | contig 16872 bp, 13 predicted proteins | sample YNPCB0061_FD_194587 | JGI IMG/M metagenome (GOLD analysis project Ga0272446, IMG submission 194587) | Hot spring microbial mat communities from Yellowstone National Park, WY, United States - YNP-CB-006-1 | ecosystem: Environmental > Aquatic > Thermal springs > Hot (42-90C) > Sediment | place... | reverse complement strand
TCAAGACCGATTTGACAAGCTTGGGAAACGAGGCTATCATCAGACATTATTTTTTGTTTAACAGGGGACAGAATACTACATTCTGTCCCCTTTTTTCCGTTGCTTAATCTATCTTTCAACACTTCTGGGGGTAGAGGTGTCCCACACCCTGATTTCTAACGTCACAGAAGCGGTGGAGCAAGAGCGCAAACTCTGGCAGAATCGCAGTCTCGATGCGATTTACCCCATCATTTACTTTGATGCTCTAGTCGTCAAAGTGCGGCATGAAGGACGGGTGATCAACAAAGCCATCCACCTGGCGTTGGGAGTGAACCTGGCAGGCCAGAAGGAGCTTTTGGGGCTGTGGATGACTCAAAATGAATCGTCAAAGTTCTGGCTTTCCGTGCTGACGGAGTTGCAAAACCGGGGCGTTAAAGACATCTTCATTGCCTGTGTCGATGGACTAACAGGCTTTCCAGAAGCGATTGAAGCGGTCTTTTCGCAGACGACGGTGCAGTTCTGTATTGTCCACATGGTGCGAACCTCCTTGAGTTATGTTTCCTACAAAGACCGTAAAGCGGTCGCCGCTGACCTCAAAACCATTTACACCGCTGCCACTGAAACCGAGGCAGCGCAAGCTTTAGTTGACTTTGCCGAACGGTGGGATAAGCAATACCCCACCATTAGCAAATCCTGGATCAACCACTGGAACCGGATCATTCCCTTCTTTGCTTTTCCCCCTGACATTCGTAAAGCGATCTACACCACCAATGCCATTGAATCGATGAATATGACCCTTCGCAAGGTTTTAAGAAATCATCGTTCCTTCCCAACGGACGAATCAGCTATGAAGGTCATCTACTTGGCAATCGCCAACATCTCGAAAAGATGGACGATGCCGATTCGAGATTGGAAAGCCGCTTTAAATCGCTTTGCTATTGAATTTGAAGGCAGGTTTCCACTGTAATATTCCTCTCTTGACACAAACTACTTTACAAATCCTAACTCACCTAAATTTTTATTTTTTTAGGACTTCGTCCTTCTCGCAGGGTATCCTGAATTCCGTGTCGCAGGGCTAGCCGCATCAGACACTGCCATGGCAGCGATCGCCCTGGAGACAACCGCTGCTCAACGTTGAGGCACTCGAAGTCATCGGCCTCTACTTTCTCTGCCCTAGACCTTTGCCGTCACCGTTTCTGGTTTCTCGGGTTGTTGGCTAGCGATATAGAGCCGATTGAGCGCATTTACATAGGCTTGGGCCGAGGCCACAATAATATCCGTGTTGGCAGAGTGGCCCGAAAAAATGCGATCGCCCTGCTTCAGCCGAATCGTCACTTCACCCAGGGCGTCAATCCCGGCAGTGACGGACTGTACTGAAAACTCAATCAACTGGTTTGGCACATTCACCACCCGGTTAATCGCCTTATAGACTGCATCCACCGGCCCTGTGCCAATGGCCGCATCGGTTAACTCTTCGCCACTGGGTAAGCGCAGGGTTACTGTTGCAGTGGGGCGAGCATGGTCGCCACAGGTGACCTGTACCCATTCCAGGTAGAAATGCTCTGGAGTTTGTTGGGTTTCATCATTCACAATTGACTCCAAATCCCAATCGGTAATCTCCTTCTTCTTATCTGCCAGTTCCTTAAACCGGACAAAGGCTTTATTCAAGTCCTGCTCTGACAGCTCAAAGCCCAACTCTTTCAGGCGAGTGCGAAAGGCATTACGGCCCGAGAGTTTGCCTAGAGTAATTAGGTTGTCGGTTAAGCCAATCGACTGGGCATCCATAATTTCGTAAGTAAGGCGATTTTTGAGCACCCCATCCTGATGAATGCCAGACTCATGGGCAAAGGCATTGGCTCCGACGATCGCCTTATTGGGCTGCACCAACATTCCCGTGAGATTAGAAACCAGTCTGGAGGTTTTGTAGATTTGGCGCGTGTCAATGTTAGTCAAAGGTGCTTCGGAATCGACCGGACGGCCCAAGAAGGGGTTGAAATACTGTCGGCGCACGTGCAAAGCCATCACCAATTCTTCCATGGCAGCATTTCCGGCCCGTTCGCCAATACCATTGATTGTACATTCGAGCTGGCGTGCCCCGTTTTTGACCGCTTCTAGGAAGTTGGCCACCGCTAAGCCCAGATCGTTATGACCGTGAACCGAGATCACCGCCTGGTCAATGTTGGGCACGTTCTCCTTAATGCCCCGAATCAGCGCACCAAACTCAGCCGGGGTAGTATAACCCACCGTATCGGGAATGTTGACGGTTGTGGCTCCTGCCGCGATCGCCCGCTCTAATACCTGGTAAAGAAACTCTGGATCAGAGCGACCTGCATCCTCGGGTGAAAACTCTACATCCGATACAAAGCTTTTGGCGTAGGCCACCATTTCTTCTGCAATTGCTAACACCTCTGAGCGGGTTTTCTTAAGTTTATGCTCCAGGTGAATGTCAGAAGTGGCAATAAAGGTATGAATACGCCCTCTGACAGCAGGCTTCAATGCCTCAGCCGCTGCACTAATATCTGCTTTTGTGGCGCGGGCCAGGCCACAAATCGTTGGGCCAGTTTCGGTGCCCACCTGCTCGGCAATTTTTTGCACGGCTTCAAAATCGCCAGGGCTAGAGTAAGGAAAGCCCGCTTCAATGATATCAACTCCTAGTCGTGCCAGTTGCCGGGCGATCGTCAGTTTCTCATCCACATTGAGCGCGGCACCGGGAGCCTGCTCCCCATCGCGGAGTGTGGTATCAAAAATCAAGATGCGATCAAACCCGTTGCTCTGGTTAGACGGAGTGCTCATAATTCATTGCCTAAAAATGTTACGAGGTTAACAGTAGCTCTATTGTAAAGAGCCAGGGGAGATTACGTGTAGTATGGCAGAGAAGTTTTTTCGGTGTTTTCTGACATTTGTTTCGAGATTGCCCAATCCGGGCGAGGGGGTATGCTAAGCAAAGCCCTTCCCGACTTCATTCCCTTCCATCCTGCCGCACTCACGCTCCCACGCTTTTCTTTTTCCTTTCTTCCATGACAGATAGCTTGCTTAACCTGATTGTTCTTGCGATTGTGTTCGCCCTGGGGGCTGCGATCGGCAGCTTCTTGAATGTGGTGATTTACCGTCTGCCAATGGGGGTGTCGCTGGTGCATCCGCCATCACGCTGTCCCAAGTGTTTGCACCGTCTGCGCGCCCATGAAAATGTGCCGGTGCTGGGCTGGATCTGGCTAAGGGGTCGGTGTGCTCACTGCAAAGCCAGAATTGCAGTACGCTATCCTCTGGTTGAGGCGGGAACAGGGGTACTCTTTGTTTCGGTATTCCTAATTTTTGGGCTAACCTGGCAAACTCTGGGCTATTGGGTGTTGCTGGCCTGGTTGCTGGCCTTGGCTCTAATTGACTTGGATACAATGACCTTACCCAGTGCGCTAACGCAGTCAGGGCTGCTATTGGGTTTGCTCTTTCAGTGCTTTTGGGGCTGGCAAACCACCGGTACCTGGGTCGGGGCCATCCAGTTTTTTGCGGAGGGAGTTTTCGGCATGGTTGTGGGCATCTGGCTATTAGATGCGATCGCCCTGGTGGGTTCGGTGGCGTTAGGCCAAACAGCCATGGGGGCTGGTGATGCCAAACTAATGGCCATGATGGGAGCCTGGCTCGGTTGGCAATCACTGCTGCTGGCCGGTTTTGTTGCCTGCGGTCTGGGTGCTCTGGTGGGAGTTGGGGCGATCGTAATCGGTCGGTTAGGGCGGCGACAAGCGATGCCCTTTGGGCCATTTCTAGCCATAGCAGGGGCCATCTCGGCCCTCTGGGGAGCCCCTCTGATGCAGTGGTATCAACGGCTCTTTTTTTGATATTCGCTGGGATATCAGTTTGGATTTGCGATTGTGGATGCTTGAAGCCCCGCCGCACAAGCGGTTGTGCGAGGAGGCAGCGGTCTTTAATCAACAGATGGCAACTTGTCTGCGCCCATTGTTGAATGATCTGCCAGCTTCTTATTGTGAGGCGATCCAGCTTTCAGACTAAGAAGGTATGCCTCAAAGGGCGATCGCCCAAGAACTTGGCATCCCCTATCTGGGATGAAGTCGGGTGTGCAATAGGGACGACAAAAGCTGAGGGAATTGTTGCAAACCTGTTTTGAACTGGAATTCGATGCGGTGGGTAATGTCATCCACCACGAACCGAAAGAGAGTCCCCCATGTCGATCGTGCGATTTGGCAGATTCATTCTCTCTACAAAACCGTTGACCTTATACCTGAGTATAAAGTATAAGATTGGGACATAGGCTGGTAGCGGAGTTAGCGCCATGTTTCAGGTTGGTGAAGTTGCCCGTCAGTTGGGGCTAAATCCCCAAACGCTTTACTTTTATGAGCGGATTGGTTTGATGCCGAATCCCAAGCGAACGACTGCTGGCTATCGCCTTTATGACCAAGCGGCCGTTGATCGGCTAGCGTTTATTACGCAAGCCAAAGCTTTGGGACTCAGCCTGGAGGATATTAAAGAGATCCTCACACTCAAAGATGGGCGATCGCTCACCTGCGAAGCGGTTTACAAAAGACTGCATCAAAAAGTTCAAGACATTCAAACAACGATCCATCAACTACAAACCCTCTATGAGGAACTAGTGCCGCTCTTAGCGCAATGTCGAGCTAATTTTGACCATCCCGATCCAACCCATCAGTGCCAGGTTTTAGAACAGTTTCAACAACCGCTCAAATCCTCGGCTTCAACCAAAGCTGCAACCAAACCAGATGCTGCCTTGGTAACGATTTACAAAGTCCCCCTACAGTGTGAGGCGAGCGATACCTAAAAAACCTGTTGAGGCGGTTGACAGAAACCCTTAATTTGTCTAAGTTCGCTCGATAGACTTTGTTCTCATAGACAAAGTTTTAACCGTAACTTTATATCAAGTTAGGCTTTTTGACTGTCCTCTAACGGGTATTTTGAATCGAGTCAAGTTGAAATTTCTAAATACTACTTGACCTTATAGATTGGTATAGGCTTTATCCTCATGCTGATTCAACCATTTTCGACTTGTTTACTGGTGAGGAAAAATAAAATGTTTAAGTCCGTGACTGACACCATCGCCATTGGTTCTTTGAGTCAAGCTAAAGACCTACAGGAAATCGCCCAGAAGGCTTACAAAAGTGTCATTGATTTGTGCCCTGCGGCTGAAGGAACTCAACTGGATGCGGCCATGGTAAAAGCCTGCGCCCTGGTATACACAACGGTGCCAATTTCGCCCAAGAATTTAACCGCTGAGACACTGGCAGCTTTTAAGCAAGCGATACAAAACTCGCCCCAACCGATTTACGTGCGCTGCGCTTCTGGATTGCGGGCGGGGGTGTTTACCCTATTGACTTTAGCTGATCAAGAAAACTGGAGTGAAGCCCAGTATTTAGAGCGCTTACAGAGTTTAGGCATTGAACCTAAGCCCAACTGTCCTCTAGCTGATTTTGCCCAGAGGCACTTTGAGAATAAGGGAGAGCCGCATTGAAAAACGGTGGAACGGAGGGAACTATCGCAATCATTAAATATAGCTTTGGTCAGAAAGCTGCGGACAAAACCAAGTGCTCAATCACCAATGCTAGGTGAGCTTTCTGACTCGCTACTGCCACATTTCTCATGGCGACGACTATCAACTGGAGGGAGATAACGATGACAATACTCAAGATTGAGATTTTAGGAACGGGTTGCAAAAAATGTCAGCAGTTAGAGGCGAATGTGAAGGAAGCGATCGCCCATCGCCAGCTAGAAGCTGAGGTTGCCCATATCACCGACACGATGGAAATTGTTAAACGGGGTGTTATGAAAACGCCAGCCTTGGTTGTAGATGGCAAAGTGCTGAGCCAAGGTAAAGTGCTAGAACCCAAAGAGATTGAGCCGCTTTTACCAGCTTAACGAGTGCACGCCTAAAACAGACTACCTTTTGTCTTCATTGACTCCATGTTTCCCTGATGATTCAAGTAGGAGAACAGTTTATGCATTTTTGGAAATCAGAATGGAAACCCCTGTTGTGGATTGTGGTAGGGTTTCTCCTGTGCTTTTACCTACCTGTAGAGCTAATTCAAAATTCCGCACGGCTGAGAAATGCCTTTTTTGAATCGCTGTATCTAGTACGCTGGTACGCGCAAGAACACGTTTTGTTGTGCTTGATTCCCGCTTTCTTTATTGCGGGCGCGATCGCCGTGTTCATTTCTCAGGATGCGGTGATGAAATATCTGGGAGCTAAGGCTAATAAGGTGCTGGCCTACGGAGTAGCATCGATTTCAGGAACTATTCTTGCTGTTTGTTCTTGTACCGTGCTACCCCTGTTTGCTGGGATCTATCGCATGGGCGCCGGCTTGGGGCCTGCCACCGCCTTTCTCTATTCAGGCCCTGCCATTAACATTTTGGCCATTATCATGACGGCGCGAGTTCTGGGCTTGCAGTTGGGTATTGCCAGAGCCGTCGGCGCGATCTCCTTTAGTGTGATGATTGGGCTGATGATGGCATTTATCTTTCGTAAAGAAGAACTGGAAAAAATTGAAGCGCAGGCAAGCTTGCCTGAACCAGAGGTCACCCGTCCGCTGTGGCAAAATGCCCTATTTTTTGCTGTGATGGTGGGGATTCTAGTATTTGCTAACTGGGCAAAGCCCGCTGAAACAGTTGGCACTTGGGCAGCAATTTATGCAGTGAAGTGGTGGATTACGGGGTTGTTGGCGATCGCCCTTGCGGCGATTCTAATTGCCTGGTTTGAACTGAACGCCGGCAAAGTGATTCTAATCGCTTCCGTTACCGCAGTTCTGGCGTTTCAGTTTCCAGATCAGCCAATGGTTGCCTTTGGGGCGGGTGTGATTGGGTTATCCTGGCTGACTAGCACCAATAAGAATGAAGCCGGAGAATGGTTCGAGTCCTCCTGGGACTTTGCTAAACAAATTCTGCCCCTGCTGCTGCTGGGAGTTATCGTAGCTGGCGCGCTGCTTGGCCGCCCAGGGCAGGAAGCGCTGATTCCCTCCCAATGGATTACCTGGACAGTGGGTGGCAATTCCATTTTTGCTAACTTCTTTGCGGCTCTGGCAGGAGCCTTCATGTACTTCGCCACGCTGACAGAAGTTCCGATTCTGCAAGGTCTAATTGGTAGTGGCATGGGTCAAGGTCCTGCGTTAGCCCTGCTTTTGGCAGGCCCCGCCTTATCTTTGCCCAACATGTTGGTGCTTCGCAGCATCATGGGCACAAAAAAGACTGTGGTGTTTGTGTCGCTGGTGGTAGTAATGGCAACGATTTCAGGAATGATTTATGGGGCGTTCTTCTAAACTCAAGTGTTTGCGATGCTCTGACGAGTCGTAGATGGTTGGTTTTCTGAAGGGGGGAAAATTTCGGAACAGTTTCCCCCTGCGAAACCCTTGATTCAACTCACATTTACGGTCGGAGCGCTGCTGAACAATATGTAAGTATCGGGCAGCCGTGCTCTAACTGGTTTGACCCAGAAGATAACGGTGGTGCGATGTAAATCTTTGACTCGTTGGCTCGCCGAAATCCTGAGCCATTGGCAGACATTTTCAGACATTCGCGTTGTTTGACTTCATCGCTGTAGCCCTGACGATGGGTGTAATGTTCAAGAAATTGTCGTCCGCAATCGACACAGATATGATTCTGTTTACCTCTTCAGTTGCCATTCTTCCGGATATGCGTAGATTACCACTCTGGGCATTACATCACAATGAACCTCAATTTATCCCTTTATGATGCAACGCCCATCGTGAACGATGCCTACTAATAGGCCAAGGGCATCTCCATCGGCTTGGGTGAGGTTGAGTCAACAGTTAAGCAAATTGGGCGTCGGGTGAAGATCTTGGGGACTCAGTAAGACGAAGACAACGGGCAACAATTGCTACAACAGCAGCGTGCCGATCTCAACGGCTACTGCTCAAGATGAGCCTCGCAAAACTCGGATACACTCTGATGGCACTGGGTACACACTCGAAATAGCGATCAACCCGCACCCATTCTGGAAGAACCGGACTTGCTTAGGCGGGTAAGCTAGGGTCAGAAGGAGCATCGATACGATCGCCCTCTGCCATAACAGAGCCTACGCCTGGGTTAATTTCGCGCTCCTGAAACACCAGACTCACCAGATGGACAATCGCCAGAGTCACTGCTGCGATCGCCAACACATAGCTGTGAAGCGTATAAAGGTGAGCGACCGTCACTGTGCTGATCGAGTCGCCCCCTGTCAAAACTTGACGCAGGTACCCCCCAACCAGAGGAATAGACTCAATCGTGCCCAACTCAATGCGAAAACGCCAAAACCCAATCTGCGACCAATCCAGGATCATGGCTGTCCAGTCTAGCCCAATCGCTATCAAAATCAGCAAAATTCCACTAATCCAGGCAGTGAACCAACTGGGCCGTAACCGCTCACTCAAAAACATCACCACCATTTGAATCAAGCCAACAATGATCAGTAGATTGCCCGCCAGATTATGAATGGTACGAATAAGCCAACCATTAGAAACCTCGGTGGCTAGTGTTTGCAAAGACTGATAAGCACCCCCAGCCGTTGGCTCATAGTAAAACGCTAACAACACTCCGGTCAGGGCGGCAGTTAGGGTTAACGTAAGAGCAACGACTGCCAAAATCGTTGAAGTGCGCCGCAGCGCATAGACGACACCTTGCATAACAGTAATCCCCTAGCCTTGTATCGATATATTAAATAATTGTAACGAAATGTTTTGAATCTGTCTTTGGTATCCTGACAAGCGATCGCAGTTGCTAAAAGAGTAAGGGGAACCATGAGAAAAGCAAGGAAAGATTATCCACCGGTTTAGGAGTCTTCAGGCAACTGTGCCCAATCAGGCTGAAACCTCTGTGGCTACTCGTTCCCAAAACCAGGACTTACACAAAAATCAGGACGCTCTCACCGCTACCAGCCCCCAGCCAACTGTCATGCGGAAATCCGGGCAATGCTTCTACAATGACCAACTTCCCGATCTAATTACCTGCGGTACCGCCTTAGCCCTATGCCCATTCGTCGGCTTCGCTTCTTTGGAATCTTTGCGCTCTTTTGTTTTGTATTTTTGCTCGTTTCCGGGGAGCCGGTCTTACCCGCTTTGCTGCCCCAAAAACTCAACTTGGCAGTGCAGCACCTTGCCCACCAATCTGAGGCCGCGCCGCCAGACTCCCTTTCTGGTTTAACCCAAAGAGTCCAGAAAACAATGTTGTCAAACGGGTTAACCGTCTTGACCAAAGCGGTCAATACTGCCCCCGTTGTCACGGTGCAGGTCTGGTATCGGGTTGGCTCACGGGATGAGGCCACTGGCCTAAATGGGATTACCCACCAGTTAGAGCACCAACTATTTAAGGGCACTCAGACTCGGCCCATTCAGTTTGGGCACCTATTTAGCGCGTTGGGCAGCCAATCTAATGCCTTCACAAGCTATGACATGACCGCCTATTTTGGTACCGTTGGGCGCGACCAGTTGACAGCTCTCCTGACCCTAGAGGCGGATCGAATGCATCAGGCTTTGATCGATGGGCTAGGGCTGGAAAGCGAGAAGCGGGTCGTTATTTCAGAGCTACAGGGCTATGAAAACAGTCCCGACTATCGGCTAAATCAGGCGGTGATGCGAGCGGCCTTTCCCGACCATCCCTATGGGTTGCCTGTGGGGGGAACACAGGCGGAAGTCGAAGGGTTTACCCTGGAACAGGTGCGCGATTATTACCGCCGCTTCTATCGGCCTGATAATGCCATCCTGGTGATCGTGGGCGATTTTGAGCCAGAGGCTGTTTTGAAAACCGTGGAAGCAACGTTTGGCCAGGTGGCAAAGCCGGTCACACCATTGCCTGAGCCGCAAATTTCCTCTGTCTGGGAAGCAGCGCGATCGCGGAGCCAGCAATCGTCCCAAGCAGAGAAGATTGTGCTGCGGGAAGCGGGGAATGCTGCTTTGTTGGATGTGGTCTATCCCTTGCCAGCGATCGCCGATCCAGATATTCCTGCCCTCCAGGTGCTAGATTATGTGCTCGCCAGCGGTCGCAGTTCTCGCCTATATCAGCAACTGGTTGAAACCGGGCTGGCTAGCAATGCTGATGGATATGCCATTCACTTGATCAGCGGTGGCTGGTATGAGTTTTCCTTAACCGCGATGGATGGTCAGGCCCTTGATACTGTTGAGGCGGCTCTGCAAAAGATGATTCTGGATGTGCAAACAAAAGGAATTTTGAACACTGAATTAGAGCGAGCCAAAACCCAACTTCGAGCCGCTGCCATTTTGCAAAACCGCGATATTACTAGCCAGGCGATGCAATTGGGTGAGGCCCAGATCACAGCCGGAGACTATCGCCACATAGACCGACTCCTGCAAGCGATCGCCCAAGTCACAGCCAGGGATGTGCAACGGGTCGCCCAGACTTATTTAGCGCCACAGCAGCGCACCACTGGCTGGTTTGAACCAACCACAATGACAGAGACGCAGCCTCCTTCCCAACGCAACTTTGGGCAGACGAGCGAAAACTTTAGTCCAGGTGCGCCGGTAGACCCTGCTGAAGTCGTGAAATACCTACCGACCAATCAGCTAGATCCGCCGTCGGTGTTGGCCCAGGCCTTACCCCAAAAGAGGAGTTTGCCGAATGGGTTGCAGTTTCTGTTGTTGCCCGATACCAGCACTCCCACAGTTACCTTAAGCGGTTTTATCCATGCCGGTACCAGCTTTGATAAACCGCAAAAAGAGGGCCTAGCCTGGTTAACAGCAGAGAATCTGCTCAACGGCAGCAACACCCAAACGGCCCTTGAGATTGCCCAAATCCTGGAAAATCGGGGAGCGAGTCTAGAGTTTGCCACAACCCGGGAAGGAGTCTACATCGCTGGTGAGGCGCTTGCCTCCGATTTACCCACCTTGCTCCAGGTCTTGGGGCGTGCGCTGCAAACGGCAAGCTTTCCAGAAATGGAGTTAAACCTTACGCGACAACAGGCGCTGACTGACCTCAAGCTAGAAGGTGATAGCCCAGAACGTTTGGCACGGCGGGTCTTTCAGCAGGCGGTTTACCCTCAAAATCATCCCTTTCACCGCTATCCCACGGAACAAAGCCTGACGGCAATCACCCACTCAGATATTCTGGCTTTTTACCGTAGCCACTATCGCCCAGAGGCCACAACCCTGACTCTGGTGGGTGATTTTGACCCGGCTATGGTGACTCAGTGGATCGCTCAACAATTCGGAGACTGGCGAGGGCTGGGAGAACCTCCCAGCCTGGTATTTCCCCCAGCACCGCTACCCCCAAAGGTGATTCGCCTGACTCCTACCCTACCTGGTAAAACCCAGGCCATCACTCTGATGGGGTACAGCGCCATCCATCGGAGAGATCCGCGCTACTACGCGGCCTTGGTGCTCAACCAAATTTTGGGGGGAGACACTTTATCCAGTCGTCTGGGGAGCGAAATTCGCGATCGCCAAGGGCTAACCTACGGCATCTACAGTCACTTTATTGCAGGCAGAGAGGCTGGCCCCTTCTTGATTTCAATGCAGACGGCCCCAGAGGATGCCCCCTCGGCGATCGCTAGCACCCTGGCTGTGCTCAGGCAACTACGAGATCAGGGAGTCAGTGCAACAGAAGTTACGGCAGCGGTGCGATCGCTCACCAATAGCTACCCGGTGGATTTAGCCGATACCACAACCCTGGCCCAGCGTATTGCCACCAATGCCTTCTATGGTTTAACTGTAAACGAACTGCGCCAATACAATGCCAAAATTGCAGCCGTAACCCCTTCCCAGGTGAATCAGGTGATTCGGGAGTTGCTGCAACCGGATCACATGGTAATCGTGACGGTGGGGCCACCCCTTACCTGAATCGATCAAAGAAAAACCCCAAACAAAACGCCTGGGGTTGAATGAATCATTGCTCAAGGCGTCAACCCCGCACAGGTGGCTAGGCGACCCTCTTGTCTTTCTTGGTTGTTGCAGTTGCCGTATCGGTAGACATAGGTGGCTTTACTGGCTTGGCCACGGGCTTTGCAGGGGGTACCTGCCGCTTCGATTGCTCAAGCTGCCGTAGGGCGGCAATCATCTCATCTTTTTTGAGGTGCTTGTTTTTGCCATGGGCATTTCGCCACTTAATTCCGGCCTTTTGACATTCTTTGCGCAACTGCTCAACCGTAATGCGAACCGGAGGCTTTGTGCTTTCCTGCACAACAGGCGTTTGTGAAACCGCACGACTCGATGGTTGCCAACGAGCGGGTTGCTGCAAACGACGATGGGCATAAATCACAAACGAACTCGCAAAATATCCAAAACCAAACAATTCAACGGCAACTGATGCCTGGGTGAGTAGTGAATCCATTGTAAAAAACTCCTGAAGACCTTAAGAGGTGTCCCACCCGACCCAGCGTGGGATGAAGTGATGGCTGGGATTTGATTGTGATGGCGGGTGGTGCATACCGATACCATTGCAATCGGAATGCCGTCATTGTAAAGGGGATTGCGAAGCCAGAACAAAAATCTTTGTAAAGTATGTGAACATTTCGAGAAAATTGTGTAAATGCCCTTGCACTTGAGAGCAATATGCAGGCGCGGCTCTTGCCCCTCTTCCACCTGATTGAGTTCAAAATACCCTGCGGGAAGGGCAAAGCTCTACAAAATTCCAACATCCCCCACTCCTCCTTTGGCTGATTGACCAATCTTGTCTCCTAGGCGCTTAAAACTGCAGCGAGGCAACCAAAACCCGCCTTCGCGGGTAACGAAACCCTGGATAGACCAAGTCCGTGGCGGACTTCGGCGGTCTAGGCGCGACTTTAATCGCCAGCCGTGAGCACAAAGTATAGCCATAGTCACCAGACTTAGGATGGGGGGCAGGGGTGGAACCCCTGGCTGGGGGCGAAGCCCCCACACCCCCTTAAACCCAGTATCCTAAGCAACCTGGCGACAGCTATATCAGGGGTTTCAGTCGTTTTGTCAGCCAATCAGCACTCTTCCTCCCTCCTCTGTAGTCCGGATTATCTTGAGAAACAACCCAGGCCCGTTAAGATGAAAAAGATTTTCAGGAGAATTTTCTATGACGACACAAGCCGACTACACCGATGCAGAATGGAAAACCTTACTCATGGCTCCTCTTTCTGCCGGATTTGCGGTAGCAATGAGCGATTTTGGTCTGATTTCTACGGCGATCGAAGGATCTGCTATGAATAAAGAACTGACGGAAGCTGTGCAAAAGTACTCTGGCAATGAACTGATTCAATCGCTGTTTAAGAAGGGTGAGGCAGAGCCAGTCAAAATCGAAGCTTCAGAACTTGGATCAAGCGCTGAGATGGCTGTTGAAAAGGCGATGGGGTATGTTACTGAGGCCACCCAAATTCTGAGTGAAAAATCTCCCAGTGAGCTAGTCGACTATAAGGAATTGATTTACTCTGTTGGCGATCGCGTCGCCAATGCCGCTGGTTCAGGACTGTTTGGTTCTGGGGCTAAGGTCAGCGCTAAGGAAGCCGCAGTTTTAGAAAAGCTAAAGGCTGCTTTAGCTTAAGTAAAGATTAGTCGATCACCAGTTATGCAAGCTCGCGCAACAGACGGTTGGCCTCGGTACAGAGGACTTCATGGCAATGCCCATTGCTCGCCAGCAACCCTCCCCATTGGTAAACATCCGCCTGATTGTATTGCAACAGAGCACCATCAAACCGGGTAAACTGACCACCTGCCTCTGTCAGGATGAGCTCTGGAGCGGCTAAATCCCAATCCTTGGGGGCAGACTTGCCCGATAGAGAAATGTAAACGTCTGCCTCCTGCTCGACGATCGCCCCGATTTTGCCACCGATGCTGCCCACTTGTTTTTGGCGTTGGCAGGGTAACCGTTGCATCAATTGGTTAAACCGTTGGTCGCGGTGGTTCCGGCTGGCAACAACGGTCAACTCTGCTAACTGATTACGGGCTGAAACCTGCAGGGGCTGAATTGTGCCATTGCGGCGCTCGGCAAAGGTGCCCTGGGCGATCGCTGCAAAGTAGACGGTTTCTGCCACTGGGCAGGCCACTACCGCTAAGACAGGGCGATGGTTTTGCACCAGGGCAATGTGGACGGCGTACTCCCCATTGGCTTGAATGTAGTCCTTCGTGCCATCCAGGGGATCGATTACCCAAACCAGAGATTTCTGCAAGCGCTCCTCTGGAGGCTGGGTTTTAAAGGTCTCTTCACTCAGATAACCAAATTCATCACCAAACGTTGCCTGCAAATTGCTCAGAATGTAGTGGTTTGAGGCAATATCGGCTGTAGTCACTGGCCCATCTTCGGTGCTTTCGATGCGATAGTTCGTCTGCATGTCCATTAGGATTTCTGCCGCACCCCAGCCAATCTGTCGGGCGATCGCGCACCAAGCTTGTAACTCTGCTCCACTGGCCTCTATCAAAACCCTTACCTCGCGGTTACCCCCCACCCATTATAAAGGCGGCCTGCCTGTAGGCTTACTCACCCCATCGCCTTTTCCCGATGAAACATCTCAGACCATAGCAGAAATTAGCCAACTATTCAGGTTACTTATGACAGTACAAACCAGGCCTAGGAGCGGTTACAGGCATAGAGACCCTGGCTAGGAGTTTTGCCCCCCTACTCCCTTCACCTGAACCTCTTAACACACCTAGTATTACGATAAAACACAGATGCATAGAAAATTCTGCACGTTATGTAGCTGTTGCCACGCTCCTCATGGCGACTGCGAGTCAGAAAGCCCACCCAGCATTGGCGCTTGAGCACTTGGTTTGATCCTAAGCTTTCTGAGCAAAGCTATATTTTGGATTTCGCATCGTGATACTAGACCGTAAATTCAGCAAATTCATTATCTGTTTCCATCGAGGGTGCCTCCGCCTTGACCTTGGGTTGAAACGCCGAACCATGAATCACCTGACTCAGGGTTAGGGTAGAGTCTTGCTGCAAAATATGGAGCACACTCATAAAATCACGGACAATTTCACCGGGAGTCAGTAATGCCTCCGCTCCCAGACGGCTGACAATCACCTGCAAAAACATTTGCAACTCTTCTTCTGAAAATGATTGGCTTTGGTTATGATGGACGGCATAAATCTCTGCCAGACGTTTCAGCAGTTGTAGAATCTGCCCCTGGTTCAGAGGTTCCAGGCGAATGGCTGGCCCTGATACATCCTGCACACCTACCTTGACAATCCGACTTTTCACCGTGCGCCGTTGCCAAGCGGGGTCGCTGTACAGCCCTCGGCGAGGGTCTTCTAAAAACTGGGGGGTGCCCCCAATCACCATCGCCAGATGAGAAACCCGGCCCTGCATGGCATCGTTAAACATCGCCAGCAGCTTATCGTAGTTATTTTGGCGGGCAACAGGAACATTGATTTTATAAAGATGAATCGCCTCATCTAAAATTACCAACAACCCCTTATAGCCAATATCTGCGACAAAGCCAGCTAGCAGCTTGATGTAGTCGTACCAGGTTTCATCGTCAATCACCACCCGCACTCCCAGAGCCTGCCTTGCTTCGGTTTTAGTCGCAAACTCGCCACGCAGCCATCGCAGGGCAGCCATTTTCTTTGTCTCATCATCACTGCGATGACCGTTCCAATAGGCGATGATGACGTTGGCAAACTCAAACCCGTTGACCAGATCGGCGCTTTCTTTTACCACCTCCCGGATTTTTGCTTCAACCTTGTCGTCAAAACCCTCGCTGCTGGGTTTCATTCCCGTTTCTTTGGCGACCTGGGTTTGAATGGCCGCAATCCAGCGCTCCAGGACAATCGCCAGGGCACCTCCATCGGGGCGGCTTTTGGTTGCCAGGTTTTTCATTAATTCCCGGTAGGTTGCCAGGCTAGTACCGTTGGCGCCAGCAACTCGCCGCTCGGGGGTGATATCGGCATCCGCCACGACAAACCCCTGTTCCAGGGCATGACTCCGCAGTAATTGCAGGGTAAAGCTTTTCCCAGAACCATAGCGGCCTACCACAAACCGGAAGGCCGCTCCCCCAGCAGCCACATTTTCTAGATCTTGCAGCAACACAGCAACTTCTTTCTCGCGCCCAACGGCAATTTGGTCAACCCCAACCCGGGGCACGACCCCTGCACTTAACGCATTGATTAGGGCGGTTGAAACTCGCTTTGGAAGTTTAGCAGCAGCCATTATGCCTCAAGGTTGGGTGCGTTTGTACCAAGAAAATCGCTCTAGTCATCTTATACCAGTTCTGAATGTTGCATTTTAGGTAGAGTTTGCCCTGTTTCCTGAAGCCATGGTCGATCCGGTAAAAAAGTTGGTTTCTAGTAACACTTGGGAAAGGTGTTGCACAAACTCCCCCTGATAGGGATTTGTTTTTTTAATCAGGAAGAAAATCGAAAAAGCTAGGCTGGGAAATAGATTGGCCAGGGGGCGTGCCAGGCTTTTGGGAAAGGGATAAAACTGGGAGCCGTAGAAACCTTCCAGGGCTGTAAAGTGCCCTGCGATTTCGCGATAAAAAATCAGTGTGTCTTGCTTAGAGAAGGAGCGGACATGGGCAGAGAGCATTTTGCTACAGGTGGGATGCACTCCCAAAAGTCCTAATAAGCGATTATGCAGCGACAGCACGTTGGGTACGCCCAGATAGAGATAGCCTCCCACCTTCAGCACACGAAAGATCTCGTGATGAATCCAAAAAATTTCCTTTGTGTGCTCTAGAATCTGGTTTGCTAGAACAAAATCGATGGATTCATCGGCAAAGGGAAGGGAGTCGGTTTCAATATTCAGCGAGATTGGGTGGATACCTGCCTGGGTTAAGGTCTCTGCATTCCAGTTGCCAAAATCTACCCCATAGCATTGAGCAGCCGGGTGGCTGGCCAGAATGATTTGCAGATCGGCCCCTGTTCCGCACCCCAGATCGATGCAGGTGCTAATTTCCAGACGCGGCACGATCGCACTTAAAACATGCCGACCAAAGGTTTCAGTGTGATCCACAATGGTCAGTCGGCT
>Ga0272446_1004333_pt1 | contig 16877 bp, 13 predicted proteins | sample YNPCB0061_FD_194587 | JGI IMG/M metagenome (GOLD analysis project Ga0272446, IMG submission 194587) | Hot spring microbial mat communities from Yellowstone National Park, WY, United States - YNP-CB-006-1 | ecosystem: Environmental > Aquatic > Thermal springs > Hot (42-90C) > Sediment | place... | reverse complement strand
CGATCGTTTGTTCGAAGGCCGGTTGCTCAGCAGACAGCGCAACACGAGCGATCTCATCGCGGCCAAACTCCCGCGCGACTGCATAACGCGACAGCCCAAACACGGCAATGGCTGCAAGCGCGCCGGCAAGCGCAGGCAAGACCAACACAGTTGCCCAGTTCATCACAGCAACGTTGCGTTGCTGCGCGGGCATATATCGCCTCCAAATCGGCAGCCCGGAAAATACCAGAAGTCCCAGCGCGCCGGCGAACACCAGCAAGCGCGCAGTCGTTTGGGCGCTGCGCGCAACCGTCCAGAGCATCTCCACAGGCTGCCGCAGCGCTGGGATGAACGAGCCGATCACAGCATCGAGCTGGGCGAAACGAAAGGATAAAGATATGCCGGCCAACAGGCCGATGCTGAAATCGCGATGGAGGCTAAAGAGGAGCGCGGCGAAGGTCACTTCAATAACCAACCACAGCGCCAGCCAGTAGTGCCAGCGGCCAGCGTCCAGCGCAAGCAATGCCACGACAAAAGGCGTGAGCCAGACCGCCCAGTAGAACTGAGACCAGGAGAATAAAAACAGGCTGCTGAACACAATGGCGCCGATCAACCACAGATCAACAGGACGGGCCAGGGAGGCGGGCCGCGCAACCAGGATGATGAGCAGCGCCACGTATGCCATGACGAACAGGGAGACGGGCGACGCAAATACCTGGGCGGCAGAAAAGATGCGCACACCCTCCCAGTTGAAGAGCACGCCGTTGACAAAAGCCGGCGTCGCGATGAACGGCGCGGCGCTCGCGCCAAAGATGACCGCCGGGATGCCCGCCAACAACAACCGGTCTCGCCATCGGGATGCCAACACAAGCGCGAACGGCGCCGCCAGCGCCAGTGGAATGATCTTGAAGGTGGCGCCAAGGCCTAACAGGGCCATGCTGGCCACGGCCAGCATAGCGCCCTCACGCTGCGGTCGGTTTGCTCGTTGCGCCTGAAGCGCCCGCCCGCCGAGCCAGGCTGCCCCCACTGTGAACAGCGTGGGATACAGATCGTTTTGTCCCATCAAGAGAAGATAAGCGCCAGACAAGGACCAGGCCCAGCCGGCCCAGGCCAGTAATCTGCGCCCGCGAGGCGCTGTGCGAAACAGCAGGATGCCAATTGCGAGATCAGATGCCAGATAGGGCAGCTTCAATAACAAAAACCACCAGGCGCGGCTGGAGATGGCCCATTGCGCGCTCCATCCGTCAAAGTCGATGAAGCCGGCGCGGCGCAACACTTCCAGCCAGCCGGCTGTCACGGCATAGAATCCGTAGGGATAGGCAGCCGGCGGATGATCGGTCACTACGTTGCGCTCGTCATACACCTCTGCCATGTATGCGTAAATGTTCCAGTGTCCCTGATTGATGTAGTGCGCCTTCCAGGCTGGCAGCACCAGATCATTCTGCCCGGTCACCGGCATCAGGATCAGCCTGAGCAGGTAGGCGGCTGCAATGAGAGCAAACCAACCTGCCCGAAGCGATGACCCGTTGTCGCGTTTGAGCCAGAGCCGCAACGCTGCTTTCGACAACCATCTGCTCGCAGGGGTTTTGAGAGAAGGCAAAGAATCAGGCATGAATGACAATCGTTCCTTGACGGCACATCTAAGTCCGAGCGATGGCGCGAATTTTAGCCGGGCGCCCTTAACACAACCGGCAACAACGTCGCGGCTGACCAGGGTGATAGAATCCCGCTGTTTGAAAACTGGTCCTGAGATTGGCGCCAAGCTTGCTGAAGTCTAAAGCAGCTTGACGTTGCGCATGTCATCGGAATAAGTTCATGAATCATCGCGTTCGAGTCTTGTGCATCACCGGCAGTTCCCGCAGCGGCAGCACCATCCTGGGCACGGCTCTGGGGCAGATTGACGGGATTTTCTGCGCAGGCGAACTGCAGCGCATCTGGGACAAAGACTGGCTGCTGGACGAGCATTGCAGTTGCGGCGGGCCGATCCTGGACTGCCCGCACTGGTCGGGCATCTTCGCCACTGCCATCGGCCATTACGACGCGGAGACTGCGCAGCGCATTCGCAGGGCGCGCAACAGCGTGGTGCGCCTGCATGGGTTGCCCCGGCTGCTCAGCGCGAAATCGCTCGACCATCTGCCGGGCGCTGTGCGGGATTACGTTGCGCTTACTGAACGACTGTATCACTCGATCCAACAGCATACCGGCTGCAACGTTATCGTGGACACGTCCAAATATCCAACCTATTCCTACCTGCTCCGCCTGGCGCCGTCTCTGGATGTGCGCGTCGTCCACCTGGTGCGTGATGCTCGCGCCGTCGTCTATTCGTGGCAGCGGATCAAGTCATACCCTACCGCTAAAGGCACACGCTATATGGAGCGCCACACCGCGCCGCGCAGCGCGGCGGCGTGGGCCATTCTGAATAGTCTGGCCGACTTTTTGTGGGAGCGTGATGCAACACATTTTTGCTTGATCCGCTACGAAGACTTCATAGCGCAGCCTCGCCGCACCTTTCAAACCATCCTCACCCACGTCGGCGAGCCGGACGCCGTGCCACCTTTGATCGGCGACGAAGTGCTCCACATTCGCAGTCATCATATCATCGCCGGCAATGCCAACCGCTTTCAGACCGGTCGAGTCAAACTTTCGCTCGACAGTGAGTGGCGGCGCAAGCTGGGCCGGCTAGATGCCCTGGTGGCAACCGCTATGACTTTTCCCTTATTGCGCAAGTATGGCTATTTGCAGTCGGCCAAAGCGCCTGCTGTATCCACTGCTGCACACTCGACCGCGACTCAACGCGACGTCCCGACTCCCTGACATCCATCCAGGACATACACGCGAACCCCCTGCACCTCGCCCAGATCCTGCGCCACCGGCATAGCCTCCATCGCCTCGGTCCAGCGTGTTCACTCCTCCTCGATCATCCGGCGTGTGTTTAACACCACATACCGCGCCTCCCATGCGCACAATGCCTGCGCCGCCTCTGGCGCCGGCAGTTGCTCGATGACGGCCCGTCGCTCCACATCAGCTGGCGGCGGAAACGAACCACGCAGCCCGAGCGCCAGCGGTTGTCCGTGTTCGATGCGCGCATAGACGCTCAGACGCTGGGTAAATGGATCGAGCGGCAATTCCAGCACGGCCCCAAACGGCTGCCCGGCGAGCCACACATCAACTGCGCGCGCTGTCAGGCGCACGGCTTGATATGGCTTTTGCCAGTATTCAAACACGACCAGCCCGCCGGCGCACAACACGAGCACAGCCAGCCACTGCCGCATGCGCCGCGATTCGCCTGTTCGCGCAGACAGCCGCCGAATCAGCGCGTCCGCGCCCAGCGCAGCCAGCCCGCACACCGCAAAGTTCATCAGAATGGCAAACCGCCCTACCGCGCGCATCGATGCGATCACCGGCAGTCGATGGATGAGCGCATACGGCAGCGGCACAATCACCCCTTGCCCGGCCCTCATGCCGGCTGCCACCTCCGGCCCGAACCATTGTCCGGCCGCGTCTAGCACGCCGGCCTGCTCCAACCAGTTCATCGTCGAGGCCGGCACGGCGATCTGAACCGGACGCCCGGTGTGATCCACCAACACCGGCCCCATTGCTCCAAAGATCCCCACGCACGCCACACCGCACAACGACCAAACCACGCGCCGTCGCCGCGAGAGCAACACACCGGCGCCGGCAGCCGCCAGCATCAGGTAGCCGGGCATCACCACGCGCTCCACGATATTCTGCTTTTCGGCAATCGGCAAATGCGCGGCAGCCCATTCGCCCCACAGCGGATGCCGAACGCTGAGCGTCACGAACTCCAGCGGGCTGATCGACCCGCGCACGATCTCAGCCGCTGATCGGGCGCGATCGTCGCTCCCTTGAGCGCGCAGATACGGTCCTGCCGCCGGCGCAAGCAGCGCGGCGATTACCACTACAGCAATGGCCAGATCGCGGCGGGCAGCCGATGTTCGAACAATCTGGCTCAACAGGCGGGGCGCGCGCAACAGAACATACACCGGCAGCGCCAGCGCCACAAAGACCAGTGTGTACCAGGACGACAGGGCATTCAGCCCAACCATGACGCCCACCCCGGCGGCCCAGCGCGTCTGTCGCGCGCGCGTGTAACGTTCGACGGCATAGAAGCACAGTGGAATCCACTGCGTCGCCATCTGCGGCAGGTGGCCGGGCAAGTGCGCCAGGCGAAAGGGAAAGAACGCGCTGGCTACGCCGCATGTGAGCGCGACAACGTTGTTGCCGGTCAGCGCGCGCACCCACAAGAACGCCCCGTAGGACGTGAGCGCGAACGACGCCAGGAGCACGATGTTATACGCCGCCACCGGCCCAGCCAACAGCGCCACCGGCAGCGCCGGCGCGGTGTTGGCCAGCGTCGATTCGATGGCAGACAGGTCATATCCCAGCGGGTAATAGAAGTACGGGTCGAAGAAAAGCGACGCGCCTGTCGTCACAGCCTGTTTCAGCCAGTGGATTAGCCAGATGTAGGCAATATTGTCACCCGGCCAGCCCGGCGCCCGGGTGGTGATCTCGGCCACAACGGGATACGTCTGGATGCACGCCAGAGCCAGCGGAATCAACAGCGCGGCCACATGCCACATCCACTCACGGCGTGGGATTGGAGCGCGACCGGCGTATGTCATCTGCGAAGCGGGAATTGCGGCCATCAGTCAGTCTGGATCACGCGGATTGCCTTCGCTTTGCCCGGCACGCGGCCATCAGCCATGGCGGCGGCGTCTTGATTTCGACAACGTCGAAGTGCTGCTCCAGAAAGGGTATCCACCCCCGGAGCGACCAGTGATTGATGTGCCCCGGTGTGTTGCCCCACTCGCGCCAGTAGGCCCCGCGCGCCATGTTCAGGATGCGCCAGATTGGCTCGTGCGGCACGCTGAAAACGCACCATCCTCGCGTCACCCGCGCCGCCTCGCGCAGGGCTGCTTCGGGATCGGGCAAATGCTCCAGCACTTCCAGCATCACCACCAGATCAGCCGAATGGCCGGACAGGGGCGCGCGGGTGACATCGCCGGCCACGAAGGCTGCCCCCGCGCAATACTGCGCCGCGATTGCCACCGACGGCGCATGGATGTCGAACCCGATCACTGTCGCTTCGGGCAATATGCCGCGCAGCGCGTCGGACGACACTCCCTCGCCGCATCCGAATTCGACCACCGTGCGCACTGGCCGGCTGACGCGGATGCAATCCGCCTCCGCCAGCCGGACACACGACGCCAATGACTCAAAAAAACCGCGAATCAGCCGGCGGGAAATGGGATTGCCGGTGAGGTATTTCGATTTCTGATACTGAATCAGTGACGCGCGCGGGTTCTTCATCGTTGCATTTCGCCGTAGGCCGATTATAGTGGGCGGCTATGGACGCAACGCCGATTACCCCCCCGCTCAGGCTGCCCAGGCTGTTCGTGCAGATATGCGCCCTGAACGAAGAGCAGACGATTGGCCAGGTGATTCGCGCCATCCCGCGCGCCATCCCCGGCCTGCAATCAGTGTCCGTGATTGTCGTCAACGATGGCTCGACCGACCGCACGGTTGAGGAAGCGGTCGGGGCCGGCGCCGATCTCATCGTGCAGCATGCGGGCAACAAAGGTCTGGCGCGCTCGTTCCAGGATGGACTGGATGTCTGTCTGGAGCGCGGCGCAGACATCATCGTGAACATCGACGCCGACGGCCAGTATCGGGGCGAAGACATCCCCGCCCTGATTGCGCCCATTCTGCGCAGGCAGGCTGATGTGGTGATCGGCGACCGGCAGGTGGGCGGTCTGGAGCATTTCTCGCCGGCCAAACGCCTGCTGCAGAAGCTGGGCAGTTGGACGGTTCAGCAGGCGTCGGGCATCTCCATCCCGGACGCAGTGTCCGGCTTTCGCGCCTACTCGCGCGAGGCGGCGCTGCGGCTCTTTGTCACCAGCCAGTTCTCGTACACCGTGCAGACGCTGATTCAGTCTGGCAAACTGGGATTGGCCGTTGCCAGCGTGCCGATCACCGCGCGCCACACCCCGCGCCCCTCGCGCCTGCACCGCGGCACGCTGCACTTCATCAGCCAGCAGGCATTGATCCTGCTGCGCACCTACATCGCCTACGAACCCATCAAGATGTTTGGCGCCTTAGCTGCGCCGTTCCTGCTGGTCGGCGCCGGCCTGCTGGCGCGGCTGCTGTTCCGCTTTGCCGAACAGGGCTGGCAACTGCCGGGCAATGTCCAGTCCCTCATCGTCGGCTCGATCTCGCTGGCGATTGGCCTGCTGCTGCTCATCACCGGTGTCATCGCCGATCGGGTGCGCGAGAACCGCCGGCTGCTGGAAGAGATTCTGTACCGGACGCGGCGCCAGGCGGCGACAGGCCCGCACGACGCCCTCAGCGCCAGCCCTTCTTCCGCGCCACCGCTTTCGTGATCTCGGCCACAAGAGCCGGCGCAAAGATGGCCGGCAGCAACAGCGCCCATTGCTGCAAGGTCAGCGGCGCGGTGTCGAACACCGGGTTGAAGAACGGAATGTACATCACTGCCAGCAGGCCGGCAATCGATGCCAGGACGGCCCACTGCATCGCGCGATTGGAGAACAACCCAACGCGGACAACCGAGTATCGCTCGGAGCGCGACGTGTACGCCAATGGCAATTCGGCGAACACCAGCGCCGCAAATGCCATGGTCTCGGCCTGAGCAGGAAAAATCTGCAATGCGATGGCGTAGATGCCCAGCACGGCTCCCATCAGCGCGACGGTCTGGGTCGCCATGCCCAGCGCCATGCGCCGGTTGATGATCGGCTCCTTGGCCGGCCGTGGCGGAACCTTCATCACATCGGGGTCGCCCTTCTCCAGCCCCAGCGCCAGCGCCGGCGCGCCATCCGTCATCAGGTTCAGCCACAACAACTGGATCGCCGTCAGCGGGCTGCGCAGGCCGGCCAGCGTCGCCCCCAGGATGATGAAAATCTCGGCTACATTGCAGCCCAGCAGATAGAACACAAACTTGCGGATGTTGGAGTAAATGATCCGCCCCTGTTCCACGGCGCTAACGATGCTGGCGTAGTTGTCATCGGTCAGCACCATGTCGGCGGTCTCTTTGCTCACGTCGGCGCCGGTGATGCCCATGGCCACGCCGATGTCGGCCCGCTTCAGCGCCGGCGCGTCGTTCACTCCGTCGCCGGTCATGGCCGCCACGTGGCCGTTGCCGCGCACCGCCGTGACAATGCGCACTTTGTGCTCTGGCGCCACGCGCGCAAACACGCTGGTGGTTTTCACCGTCTCGCGCAGCGCCTCCTCCGACATGGCCTCAAGCTCAGCGCCGGTTACCACCTCTGGATTTGGGCTCGCGGATTGTGACTGGCCGTTGCGCCGCGCTGCCTGTCCATCGTCCGTCAGCAGGCCGATTTGTCGCGCAATGGCCCGCGCCGTCGCGGGATAGTCGCCGGTAATCATGATGGTGCGGATGCCGGCTTCTTTGGCCTGGCGGATGGCTGGAATCACATCTGGCCGGGGCGGGTCGATCATGCCCAGCAGACCCACAAAGGTCATATCGCGCTCAGCGATCTTTGCCAGCGCCGGCCCGCCGCCCGCGTCCTGCGCCTGTTTCAATTCCGCCTCGCTTACGGTTCGCGTGGCGACTGCCAGCACCCGCAGCGCCTCCGATGCCAGCGCCGCGTTTTTCTCCAGCCACGCGCGGCGATCGGCCTCCGTCAGTGGTTTGACCTGGCCCTCCACCAGCCAATGGCTGCAACGCGACAACACAATGTCGGGCGCGCCTTTGGTATAGGCCACGAGCGCGCCGGTGTTGCGATCGCGGTGAATCGTTGTCATCATCTTGCGGTCGGCGTCGAAGGGCGCTTCGGCGATGCGCGGCAGCAATTGCTCCAGGTCGTGTCGCCAGAGGCCGGCCCTGGCTGCGGCAACCACCAGCGCGCCCTCGGTCGGGTCGCCCACCATGCGCCAGGTGGGCTGGTCATCGTGCGCGCCGCTGGCCTCCAGCAGGGCGTCGTTGCACAACAATGCTCCGCGCAACAGCGTCATCAAATCGGGCGCATGGCCGGCCTCTGCGGACGAAGTCCTGCGCGCGCCAATCTCCCGGATGTCGCCCTTCGGCTCATACCGTTCGCCCGTCACCGCATACTCGCGTCCGCCGGCAACGATGCGCGCCACGTTCATCGCGTTTTGGGTCAGGGTGCCGGTCTTGTCCGTGCAGATGACCGTCGCGCTGCCCAATGTCTCGACCGCTGACAGCCGGCGAATCAGCGCGTTGCGCTTCACCATCTCGCGCATGCCCAGCGCCAGGTTGATCGTCACCACCGCCGCCAATCCTTCCGGCACCGCTGCCACCGCCAGGCTGACCGCCAGAATGAAGAAGTCGGTGATCGCCTTCGAGTAAGCGGCCAGATAAGTGGCAAAGCCCTGGCTGAAGATCAATCCCACGTCGGTGTTGCGCGCCACTTCGATCACGAACACCAGGCCGCACAACGTCAGCGCGATCAGGCTCAGCGTCTTGCCAAGCTGATTCAGCCGTTTCTGCAGCGGCGTGCTTTCCTCTTCGATCTCGCCCAGCATCCTGGCGATCATGCCGATCTCGGTGCGCTGGCCGGTTGCGGTGACGATGCCCTTGCCGCGCCCGTAGGTCACGACGGTGCTGCTGAACGCCGTGTTCAGCCGGTCGCCGATCGGCGCGCCGGGTTCGATCACCTGGTCGGCGCGTTTGGTCACCGGCTCGCTTTCGCCGGTCAGCGCCGATTCGTTGATCTGCAGGTTGTATGATTCGGCCAGCCGGATGTCCGCCGGCACATAGTTGCCGGCCTCCAGAAACACGATATCGCCCGGCGTCAGCTCGCGCGCCGGCACTTTGACCCGCTTGCCGTCCCGGAGCGCAAAGGCATTCGGCGCCGCCATCTTCTCCAGCGCCTCCAGCGCCTGATCGGCCTTGCGCTCCTGAACGAGGCCGATGATCGCATTGAGAACGACGATGGCCATGATTGCGATCGCCTCGATCGTGTCGCCCAATAGCGCCGACACGACCGAAGCCGCGATCAGCAGGAGCACGACAAAGTCCCTGAACTGGTCGAGGAACAACCTCCACAGCGGCGTTCTGGACGCCGCCGGCAGTTCGTTGGGTCCATAAACGGCCAGACGTTGCCGCGCTTCCTGCTCCGTCAGGCCGGTTTCCAGACGGGCTTCCAGATGTTGCGCTGCCGACTCTACGGGCTGACTGTAAAACGAATCCGCTGCGCCATTGGCGGCAGCCGCCGGGGCAGGCGTAGCGGCAGAAGTGGACTGGGAGATGGCAGACATGGTGCATCATGCGCGCATGCGCAAATCAGGACTCCATGAATCAGGATACAACAAAATGTCCAGTGTAGGAGCGGGGCGTTAACACTGCATTAGCGCGAGCAGAGGGCGGGCGATTGCGCCGGTGGGGAAAGGGTCAGGCCTTTTGCAGGCTTTCGCGCAGAGATTCGACAGCCGCCTTCAATTCCGCCTCGCGGAAACTGACGGTGACATCGCCGCGCGTGCGTTCCAACACACCGCGCACCATGTCCGTGTTGCGGCGCAGGTTGCCGGTGATGGCGTCGGGAAAGTCCATGGTGACCAGCAGGTCGTAGATGTCATCCATGGCTGTCAGCAGGCGTTCACTCTCCGCATTGTGCCCGCTGCGAATCTTGTCCAGCGCGCGCCGGCGCAACTCGCCGGCCGCCTCTGCCAGTCCGTTCAGATAGGCGGCGTATTCGACGCCGATCTCCTCCGGGCGCGGGAAGTCCCGGCCCTGCGCCAGCGCCAGCGTGATATGCGCTTCAGCCAGTTCCTTCAGCGCGTCCTGGGTATAGCCGGTGAAGTACAGTTCGGGGTAGGGCCGCACTTTGCCTGTCAGATCGCCGGCGATCCGGCGCGCCTCGCTCAGCAACCGCCCCGCTTCATCCCACTCATCTCGATGCGAGGCGCGGATCGACAACGCGCAATAGCGGATCAATTCGCGGGAAATGGTGACCGCCGCGTCGCGCGCGGCGGTCTTGGCGACGAAGTCGGCGCGAATCTGTTCGCCGATTGCCTGCAAGGTTTGAATGGTCATGCGGCGTATTGTAGTCTTCTCGTTCAGCAACCCTCCCGCAGGTTGTCTGAACGCATGGGAGGGTTCAGGGTTGTTCCAGGACAACGGCCTGCCAGTTGCTGTGTCCGGGGGCCAGCAGGCCGGCTTGCAGCAATCGGGCTGCCGCGACCGCGCCGGTTACCGGCGCCTCGACCGCGCGCAAATCGACCTGGCCGATGCGTCGTTCCACAGCCTCGGCGAACAGAGCGCGATAGAAGGCGTTCTTGACCAGCAGGCTGCCGGTGCAGGCCAGCGCCAGCGGCGGCTTCAATCCCACCCCGCGCATCGCGGTCGCCGCGCCCAGCGCTAGCTCATCTGCGCCGGCGCGCGCGATCGACAGCCCCACCGCGTCGCCCGCTTCGGCGCACGCCAGAAGCACGCGCGCCAGCGGCGCAATCTCCGATGGTTCCCAGCGCCGGCTGTACATGCGCAGAATCAGCCCGCGCATGTCCGGCAACTGCCAGTGCTCCAGCACGCGCGCCGTCAGCGCCGTGCGGGGGCCGCGCCCGTCTTCCGCGCGCGCGATGTGGCGCAGCGTCTCATGGCCCAGCCAGTAGCCTCCGCCCTCATCGCCCATCAGATAGCCCCAGCCCGACGCGCGAGTTACGCGCCCCGCGCGCGTGGCCGCCCACACAATCGCGCCGGTGCCGGCCACAACGCCGACGCCTTCCCCATCCGGGCAGGCGGCGTAGATCGGCAACATGCCATCGTTGACGACCACAAACGCGCGCGCCCAGCGATACTGCGCCACCCACCGGCTCATGCGGGCCAGCTCCTCCGGCGTGTCGGCGCCGCCGAAGCCAAAGCCGGCGAAGTCCGTCGGCCTGCGCTCCAGCCCGGCCCGGACAAACGCCTGGCCGATTGCCTCGTCGATGGCTTGCAAGGCGCGTTCCTCGCCCACGTACTGATAGTTCGACGCGCCGGCGGCCCCGCTGCCGATGTCGCGCCCGGCCGCGTCTGCCAGAACGGCGAGCGTCTTCGAGCCGCCGCTATCCACGCCGAGCAACAAAGCATTCTGATTCATGGCGAGCGTGATTATCATCTACAATCAAGTGGCGCGCGGCGCACAAGCCTGCGCCATCTGCAAATCCATCACGGAGCTAACACATGAGAACACCTTTCATCGCCGGCAACTGGAAGATGAACAAGACCATCTCTGAAACCCAGGCGCTGATCGCGGAATTGCGCGGCGCGCTGCCGGCCGGCGACAGCATCGCCGGCGACGCTGTCGAAGTCGCGGTATGCCCGCCGTTTGTGGCGCTGGCTGCGGCAAAGGCTGCGCTGTCCGGCTCGTCCATCAAACTGGGCGCGCAGAATGCGCATCCCGAATCAAAGGGCGCCTTCACCGGCGAAGTCTCGGTCAACATGCTGGCCGGCCTGGTGGACTATGTCATCATTGGCCATTCCGAGCGCCGCCAGTTGTTCGGCGAGACCGACGCATTTGTCAATGCGAAGGTTCTGGCTGTCCTGGCCGCCGGCCTCAAGCCCATCTTGTGCATTGGCGAGACGCTGGCCGAAAACGAAGCCGGGCAAACCGAGGCTGTGCTAGAGCGCCAGTTGCGCGAAGACCTGGTGAACGTGAGCGCCGGAGACGCTCCGCGGATTACGATTGCCTATGAGCCAATCTGGGCCATCGGCACCGGCCGCGCCGCCACCGCCGCCGACGCGCAGAACCGCATCGCCTTCATCCGCGCGCAGCTCCGCCAGAAATACGGCGTCGTCGCAGACGAGATGCGCATCCAGTACGGCGGCAGCGTCACCCCCGCCAACGCCAGAGACATTTTGTCGCAGCCGGACATCGACGGCGCGCTGGTCGGCGGGGCCAGCCTGAAAGCCGCCGACTTTGCGGCGATTGTGAAAGCAGCCGTGAAGTGAAACGCGGCGCCGGGGCAGGGGCTGTCTCGCCCACGTCCCCATCGCCGAAGCCCCACATGCTGGCCAGCCTGCTCGCTTTTCTGATTGCGTTCGCGGCGCTGCTGGCGCTGGAGCGCATGGCGCACCGCAAGTTGCAGGAGATTGCGTTGCTGCTCACCGGCCATGTGGATGCAGCCATCTATCTGTACTCGATCCCGCTCCTGCCGGGTGTGGCGTTGCACGAACTCAGTCACGCGGTGATGGCCAGACTGTTGGGCGTGCCGGTGCGCAATATGACGCTTTTCCCTCAGCGGCAGCGCGGCGGCGCCGTGCGCCTGGGGTCGGTGGAAGTGCTGCGCTCGGACAACGTGCGCAGCGCGCTCATCGGCGCCGCGCCGTTGTTCGCCGGCCTGCTGGCCCTGGGCTTGATCGGACTCCTCGTCTTTGACGGATCGGCGGTGGCCGGCGCGCTCGTTGCCGGCGACCCTGGCGCCATCGCAAGCAGCATTCTGGCAACGCTGCAAACGCCCGACTCGTTGCTGTGGTTCTACATCGTGTTCGCCATTGCCAACAGCATGATGCCCTCGGCTTCCGACACGCAGTCCTGGCCGCCGGTGATAGGCTGTCTGAGCCTTCTGGCGGCGGCAATTGCTTTGTTTGCCGTTGACCTTGCGCGCGCGCTTGCGCCGGCGGTCGAGATGACATTGCGCTGGTTGGCGGCCGCGCTTGCCATCACTGCGTTCATTGATCTGGTCGTGGTCGCCTTGCTCTGGTGCATTGCCCTGGTGGTGGCGCGCGCGACCGGCCGCCGGGTGGAGTATTGACGCGCGTATTCGCGCGGACTGCGCACATCGACATGATATTCGACGATCTGCTCTCGCTGGAAGTGGACTGCGAGATTGTTGCCTCGGACACGGCGGCGCTGTTGTTGCTGGGAGACGGCGCAGGCGACCTGGCCGGCGCGCTGTGTCAGGCCGGCGACGCTTCACCGGCGCCGCTGCTCGTTCCTGTGCCGTCTCCGGCTGCGCTCTACTTTGGCCTGCCGATTCTCACGGCCCCGTTTCCCATTCTGGTTCACGCGCTGATGACCGAGCGCAACACGCAGTTGAGCCAGTTGTCGCTGTTTGGCTGGATCGAAGACAACGCCATCCTGGAGCCGCGCGCGGAAATCATCGGCCTTACGCCGCTGGGCGAGCAGCCGGTGTTGTTCCTGCGCGACCTGGACCTGGACCGGCCCCCGGAAGCCTGGCTGCGCGCGGGCCAGCCGGCGCGCTGGCTGCGCGTGTCCGGCGTCGCGTTGATCGACCCGGCCCATGCTGGCGCTCCGTTGCCGCTGTCGGGGGATGAGGCGGCGCTCGCCGCGTTCGCGCGCGTGTTGCCGCCCGCTGCGTCGCAGTTCATCGCCGGCCTGCGCGCCGAGGTGGCCTGCGGTGTTCCGTTGCGCGTTGCGCTGCGCCAGCGCCGCAAGACCACTGACCCCGGGCTGATGCGCCTGTGCGATGGTTGGCGGGTGCTGTCGCGCGCGGCGCGTTTCGCGCGCCTGAATCCTGCCGGCGAGCCGGGTGCGGCGCGCGCCGTGGCGCGCGATCAGGTGGCGCAAAGCTTTCGCCTCAGCCTGCCGCGCGCCTGGTAGTGCCGCGCCGGCCTGACTGCGCGGGCGTGTCGGCTATTTATGGGCTGGTTGTCAGCGGGCGCGCGCGCTGCGCGCAGTCAGCCGGGGTAAGATTGACCCCGCAGATTGCATCCGCAATTTGCGTAGTCTGACAGTGCTTGCCCGGATGGTTCGATCGGCGCTGTCGTGTCGATGGCGCAGGCGTGTCAGGGGTGTGAGGTGATCGAATGGCGTTCAACCAGAACTCAGATCCGAATCAATCGGCCCGGCCAAACATGAACATCTTCATGTCGCTGGTCAATCGTTTGCGATTGACGTGGCGGCTGATGCTCGACGGTCGCGTGCCGCTTTGGCTGAAGGTGATTCCGTTCGCGCCCATCGCCTACCTGCTGTGGCCGATCGATCTCCTGCCGGATCTCTTTCCCTTCCTCGGCCAGCTCGATGATCTGGGCATGTTCATCGTGGGGATGGAAGCATTCATCGCGCTGGCGCCCCGGCAGGTCGTCCAGGAGCATCAGGCCGAGCTGGAGGCCGGCAACGCTGGCGGCGGACACACGCGCGCGCGCCGCAATCCCGATGATATCGTGGATGGCGATTGGCGCCGGGTGCGTTAGCCGGATCAATCCATCTGCCCGAAATGCCAGGGCAGAACCGCCCACGCGCGATAACGCGATGTCAGCCCGCGCAGCCAGCCATACACATCCGCCAGCCAGTATGCCGGCGCTGAAACCGGAAAAAGAGGCGGCAGCGTCGGCTTGCGCGGCGGGGCGACAAGCGTGACTGGCGGGCGCGGTTCTTCCGGCAATCCGGCCAGTTCGCGCGCCCGCTCCACGGCCCGGCTGAAGTCGCCCAACCCATCCACCAGTTTGCGTTCCAGCGCCTGCCGGCCAGTCCACACCCGCCCGCCGGCCAGCGGTTCGATCTCGCCGGCGTCGATCGCGCGGCCCGCGACCACGGCCTGCTTGAAATCGTCGTAGGCGCGGCCCAGCGACTCCAGAATGGCGTTGCGCTCATCATCACTCAGCGGCGTGGATGCGCTCAACAGGCCGGTTCGACCGCCGCGTTGCAACACGGCGCGATGCAGGTTCAGCCGCTCGTCCACGCCCGAAGCGTTCGGGCGAAGCACGATCACGCCGATGCTGCCGGTGATGGTCAGCGACTGAGCGATGATGGCGCTGGCCGGCGCAGAAACATAGTACCCGCCCGAAGCCGCCGCGCCGCCCATGTAGGCCACCACCGGCTTTTTTGCCCGCACCCGTCTGACCTCGCGCGCGATCAAGTCCGATGCCAGCGCGGACCCGCCGCCGGAATCCACGTGCAGGATGACAGCCGCAATGGTGTCATCGTCTTCGGCGCGCCGCAGCGCCTGGGCGATGGTGTCGGCGCCGGCCAGCTGCTCGCCGATAAATGGGATGGGGATGGGCAGCGGCAGGGGCAGCGACTGGCTGCTGCCTTCAACGATCATGCCTTCCACGCTGATGACGGCGATTGCTTTTTGGCCGTAGCGCCGGTAGGGGATGAGCATCGACCTGCGCGCGTCGTTGTGCAGTGCCAGCGTGGGCGGCCCGGCCTGGCGGCCTTTTCCACGCCGCCGGTCAGGCGACTGCGGATTGTGTCCGCGCGGCTGTGACTCAGCAGCCGGCGTCAGAAAACGCTCCAGTTCATCCTCATACAGCGCGGCGTCGAGCAGGCCCTTCTCCACCGCAGCGCGCGCGCTCATGGGCGCGGCGTCGATCAAGGCTTGCACGCGCCCTTCGTCCATGCGGCGACCTTCGGCGATGCCGCGCAACAGCTCGCGCCATGTCTCCTCGATCAGCCATTCGGCCTGGGCGCGCGATTCCTCAGAGAAGTCGGCGCGCGTGAATTGATCGCCGGCTGACTTGAACGGCGAGACGTTGAACACATCCACGCTCAGGCCCAGTTGCGCCAGCGCGTCCTTCAAGAACACGTATTCCCGCCGCAGGCCCAGCACGGACCATTCTGCGCTGGGAGGCATGACGATCTGGTCGCACGCGCTGGCCAGGTAGTACTGAAACGGCCCGAAGCCGGTGGCATAGGCGACAACGCGTTTGCCTTTGGCGCGGAAATCCAGCAGGAGCTGGCGCAGGTTCTGATACACCGCCGCGCTGGCTGCGCATCCGATGCGCAGCACGACACCCTCGATGCGCGGGTCGAAAGCGATCTGCTCGAACAGCCGGCGCAGGCTGCTCACGCTCGCAGGCGGGGGCGGCAGGAAAACATCAGCGAACGGGATGCGCGGCCGATAGGGAGGCAATTCACGAATCACGCCGTCCAGATTGACCACGACAAAGCGCGCCATTGGCCGGCGGCGCCGCAACGCATTCGCCAGACCGATCCGTCCGCGCCGGATCGCTTCTCGCACACGAGCAACCACGTCCATCTCCTCCTCTGATGCGCAACTTGCGCTTTGCCTTGAACCCTCAACCCTCAGCACCCAGCACTCATCACCCAGCACTCAGCATTCAACCCACAAAGTCAATCTCGACGCGCTCGCAGAAATGGATTGGCTCGGCCAGCCGGATCACACGGATTGCATCCGCGTCGGCGTCAGCCGCGTGGATACCATCGGCGATGTCGCGGGCGGCGTGATCTGGCGGATGCCATCCGCGCTGCCGGATCATCGTCAGGTCCGCTTCGTTCGGCGCGTCGCAGATCCAGACCGGGTAGATGCCGGGCGGCGGCAGGGCATGGTGCGGCGGGACTTGCGCGTGGCGCGCGTCGAGCCATTTGCCGATCACACGGAAAGGTCTTCCCAGGCAGAGGTTCACATCGCGCAGATCGCCGCGCGCCAGCGATTGCCGGATGCGCGTGCTGGAAATGCGCTCCGGGCCGACATTGACCGGCGGCAGCACATTCACCTCGAACCCCCGCTCGCGGCCCAGTTCGGCCAGGTACTGCGCGTTGCCCTGGCGTTGTTTGCCCAGCGCAAAATCCGGCCCGATCCACAGGCTGACCATGCGCAGCCCGTCGATCATGTTCTGAATGAAATCGCCGGCGCTGATCTGCCGGGTGCGCTCATCGAAAGGAAAGATCACCAGCGCATCGACGCCCAGCGCCGCCATTTGTTCTGCCTTCTCTTCGGGCGTGGTGAGATAGATCTCAGGAGCGCGCCCCAGAAAAATGCGCGGGTGTGGATAGAAGGTGACGACCACAGACTGCGCGCGCTGCGCGTGGGCCTGGTTGACCACGGCATGGATCAATTGCTGGTGGCCAAGATGGACGCCGTCAAACGCCCCGACAGTGCAGATGGATGCGCCCGGCGGATCGTGCTGAAACAGGGAGTGCAGGATGTGCATCGCGCAATCCAAGATGCCTGCGCACAATCAGGGCAGAGGTGCGCCG
>Ga0272446_1004331_pt1 | contig 16885 bp, 13 predicted proteins | sample YNPCB0061_FD_194587 | JGI IMG/M metagenome (GOLD analysis project Ga0272446, IMG submission 194587) | Hot spring microbial mat communities from Yellowstone National Park, WY, United States - YNP-CB-006-1 | ecosystem: Environmental > Aquatic > Thermal springs > Hot (42-90C) > Sediment | place... | reverse complement strand
CAATATCGATTTGAGTGGAGTGTGTAGAGGGGCTGTGGCAGCCCCTTCTAAGGTCAAGTTAGAGCAGATTGGCTTTGCTCTAGCCTAACTCAGAGAAGCCTCGCCGTTCCACGGCGGGGAGTGTCACGAAATTTTTGGCTTGCCTACGCCTTTTTAAGTCTCATTGTGTTGCACAGGATTGCCCAGAGGAACGTTGTAAACTACTCCCAGCTAAAGCAGGGAGCTTTTAGTAGCCCTGCAGTTAGCAAGCCAACCGCGAGCCTCTGGGGTGGTTTACAACACCCCCAATCGACCGTTACCAGTGCCTTGAACAACCGTTTCTGGTGTCCGCAGTACAATTATAACCTAAAACAACTGAAGTTGCTAAAGGAGCTTTCCTCCCCGCACTGAAGTACGGGGCTTCCAGCCCTACCCGATGTGAAAGCGAACTGGCGCCGCTTCAGGGGGTTTGTGCAAAAGCGGTTCCGCAATCCCGTATGATCAAAAGTTGACGCTTCGAGAAATATCTGCGCCATGGAAACCCTCAAAATCACTGTTTATATCGTGGTCACGTTCTTTGTCTTGCTCTTTGTCTTTGGCTTCCTGTCTGGGGATCCTGCCCGTAATCCCAAACGCAAAGATCTAGAGTAACCCTCGCCAAAGGGGGGGAACATCGGGTAACGTATCAAGGCAGTAACCATGAGGAATCTTGACCCTTGTTTTGGCTGCCAGTATTTGCAAGTCTTCCCCCCCCGTTACTCAATCAACCGGCGGATATTACGGAGGTCACTGGGGTAGCTCAAGCAGATCTGCTCGGGGCGCCGGTTGTTCCAGACCTGAGCGTCTCCGTTCCACCAACGGTCAACCCAACTGCGGATTTCACTGCGCCATTACGTTTAGCCGAGGCCGATGCAGATACTGCCGTTGTCCGAGATCAACCCCTTGAGGTTACCGCCGATCGCCAAGAATTTGATCTGCTGCGTCGTCTCTTTAGTGCCATTGGCAATGTTTTATTGCGTTTTCGGCAAGCCGAGCTAAGTGCCGATCGCATTCAAACCGACCTGACGTCGCAAATTTTAGTAGCGGAAGGTAATGTCACAATTACGCGGGGCGATCAGGTGCTGCGGGGCGATCGCCTCGAGTATAATTTGCAACTTGATCAAGGGCTGATAACTAATGCCAGTGGCGTTGTCAATGCCGCCCGCGTCAATCAAGATTTAGACATCAGCCGCAGTGCTGACCCATCCAACTTGCCTAGATTTAGTGACAGTGAACGACGGACTCTCCAAGCAGAGGTCACCGATGCGCTAGATCGGTTGCGCTTTGAAGCCGATCGGCTGGAATTTGATGGTCGCCGTTGGTACGCCACGAATCTCCGCGTTACTAACGATCCCTTTAGTCCACCAGAATTAGAAGTGCGGGCACAGGAGGCCACCGCACAACCCATCAACCCCGACGAAACACTCTTAACTCTACGACGAGGCCGGGTGGTGTTTGATCAGCGAGTGGCCTTACCCATTGTCCTACGACAATTTGTGGTTGGCCGTCCCTACGAAATTTTACCCTTAGAATTTGGCTATGATGAGCAGGATCGCGGCGGGGTGTTCTTAATCTACCGTTACGCCGCCATTAATACCCGCAACACCACGCTGACGCTGTTGCCCTCTATCTATCTGCAGCGCATTCTCAGTAATAATTTTGCCCTTACCCGTGCCAATAGCTATGGAGCGGCCATGGAACTCAGCCATCGGTTTAGTCCCCAAACCCGTATCCGTGGCTATGGGTTTTTAACGACCCTAGACCCTACTGACTGGCCTCGCACCTCGCGGGCGATCGCCCAACTACGCCACAGCATCAACAGCCAAAATCTTTTTAATGTTTCGGCGATTTATCGCCAACGCATTTTCAACGGCTCCCTGGGCGAGCAGGAAGTCAAAAGTAGTTTTGGCGGCACGTTTACCTCCCCCGGTATTCCCTTGGGCCATGGTCTCACCCTCAGCTATCTTCTTGGTGGCCAGTATGTCACTGCCGCCAGTGATTTGGCCTCCTTACCCCCAGAACCCACCCTCGGTCGGCTGCAAGCAGGAGCTAACCTGAATTGGGTTACCCCCCTCTGGCAGGGGACGCCCTTGCCCCCCACCCAAACCGAAGGATTGCGCTACACCCCTCGCCCTGTACAGCCCTTTTTGCAGTTCTACACAAACGTTGGTGGCGTGGCCAACTACTATACCAACGGCAGTACCCAGCCCGCCCTGATCACGGGCGCCGGGTTTCGGGGACAGTTTGGCCACTTGTCTCGCAACTGGTTTGACTACACTAGCTTCGATCTGGGGTTTACCCAGACCTTTAATGATCAGTCGTCCCCCTACCTGTTTGATCGGATTGCTGACTTTAGCGTTGTCAATGTTGGTCTGTTGCAACAACTGTACGGGCCGGTGCGAGCAGGGGCACAAATGCAAATTAACGTTGATACCGGTGCTGTCTTTAATACGAATATTCTAGTGGAGTATAGCCGCCGCACCTATGGGGTGGTGGTACGCTATAACCTTGATCGCCAAATTGCCGCCATTCTCTTCCGCATCAATGGGTTTAACTGGCAGGGCAATGCCGATCCCTTCTCTAGTCCCGTCCTTGGTACTGCTGAGGATGGCGTTATCCGCCCCGATTTACCCTAGTCCCCCCATGGTTTATGAACACACCACGCATTCAGATCTTCCCCACCTTACAGGCACTCACCGCTGCCGCAATTGATACTGTTCTTGAGCAGGCGGCAGCAGCAATTAGCAAGCGGGGGTGCTTCACAATTGCCCTAGCGGGAGGTAACACCCCCAAACCCCTGTATGAAGGATTGGCCAAGGCGAACACCCTTTGGGCGCAATGGCAAATCTTTTGGGGCGATGAACGCTACGTTCCCCACGATCACCCCGACAGTAATGCGGGTATGGCCATGGCCACGTGGCTTAAGCACATTGACATTCCAACCGCAAATATTCACCCGATGCCAACGGATGAGCCAGACCCAGCCGTGGCGGCTGATCGCTATGAAGCAACCTTACAGCAGGTGTTGGCTCCTGCAACGGGCACCATTCCCTCGTTAGATCTCATCCTTTTAGGGATGGGGCCGGATGGCCATACGGCTTCCTTGTTTCCACACACTGCCGCGTTGCAGGTACGCGATCGCCTTGTTACCGTGGGGGATAAGGATGGGCAACCGCGCCTAACCTTGACCGTACCGTTTATTAACCAAGCGCGGTACATCCTCTTTCTGGTGACTGGAGCGAATAAACAAACCGCCCTTCGTCACATCCTTAGCCGCACTGGTGACCCGCACACCTATCCAGCTATGCTGATCGAGGGGCAGTGTACATGGTTCCTAGATCAGGCTGCCGCAGAGGGAGTGGTTAAGCAGCAAAGCATATAAACTGTATGGGCGAGGTCAGACTCGAACTGACATGGGGAAACCCCGCTACATTTTGAGTGTAGTGCGTCTACCATTTCGCCACTCGCCCTCGGACTTATTACTATAGCACGCTTGGCGCAGCATTCTTGCGCAGTTGGTTGCACATCAACCAAAGCGCCCACTCACATAGTCCATCGTTGCTTGCTCTTTCGGACTGTTAAAGATGACGCTGGTGGCATCACACTCCACAAGGTAGCCAACTCGATTTCCCTTAGCAGTGGCCTCAGCATTGAAAAAGGCGGTGCGATCGCTCACCCGAGTTGCCTGCTGCATATTGTGGGTAACAATCACAATGGTATAGTTCTGTTTTAATTCGTGAATCAGCTCCTCTACTTTGAGGGTGGAGATGGGGTCAAGCGCAGAGCAAGGTTCGTCCATGAGAATCACCTCTGGCCGGGTGGCGATCGTCCGGGCAATACACAGCCGCTGTTGCTGACCACCGGAGAGCGACAGACCACTTTCTTTGAGTTTATCTTTTACCTCATCCCACAACGCCGCTTGGCGCAGAGACGTTTCCACAAGCTCGTCTAGGTCGCCTTTGTACTTATTGACCCGTGCGCCAAAAACCACATTATCGTAGATAGATTTCGGGAATGGATTTGGTTTTTGAAACACCATGCCAACCCGCCGCCGCACTTCAACTGGATCAACTGTTTTTTCGTAAAGATCTTTATTGTGATAGGTAATCTTGCCCTCGACACGGGCACCAGGAACCAGATCGTTCATGCGATTAAAGCAACGCAGTAGCGTACTTTTCCCACAGCCAGACGGGCCAATGAGGGCAGTGACTTGGTTGGCATAAATATCCAAAGTCACATCTCGTACCGCTTTGAAAGAGCCATAAAAAATCGAAGCATTGGCAACTGAAAAAATTGTTGTAGGCTGAGGAATCGTAGAATGACTGTCCATGGGAAAACTACCTTAGTAACTGACTAACTGACTACAAACAACATCATCAAAATCAACTCTTAATAGACTCGCTTGCGGGTAAATACCCGAGAGGTGATGCTGACAAAAAGGATAATGGCCAAAAGCACTAGGGCACCTGCCCAAGCTAAATCCTGTTGGGGTTTGTAGGGGATGATGGCAAAGAAATAGACTTGCACCGACAAAGTGGCAATGGGGCGGAACAAATCCGTTGACCAAAAGTTGTTGTTCAATGCCGTAAAGAGTAAGGGAGCAGCCTCGCCGCCCGCACGGGCAACGGCTAAGGTCACCGCTGTTGCAATCGAGGGCAAGGCGGCAGGCAACACAACACGGCTAACTACCTCAAAACGCGTGGCGCCTAGGCCAAAAGCAGCTAAGCGGACGTCCTCAGGAACCAATACCAGACCTTCTTCAGCCGTGCGCATCACAATAGGTAACATCACCACTGCCAAGGCAACGCCGCCTGCAAATGCACTGAAGCTTCCCATCGTCATCACAATAATCGTATAGGAAAATAGCCCCGCAATAATGGCCGGAACGCCACTCAGCACGTTGGCGGAAAACCGTACCCAATAGGCGATTTTGGTGCCGCGGCCAAATTCCGAGAGCCACACGGCTCCCAAGACGCCAATGGGGACACTGATGACAACGGCGATCGCCAGCACAATCAGGGTACCCACGATCGCATTACCTAAGCCGCCGCCACTTAATCCAGGAGGTGGGGGTAGTTTAGTAAACAGATCAAAATTAATGAGCGGTAGTCCTTGAGCAGCGACATTGATAATAATTGCAGCAAGGGGAATCACCGCAATGACAGCAAACAGACCTGTCAAGCTGGTCATGAATAACCCAAAAAGGTTACGCATCGATGTCCAGACTTTTGCAAGCTGAACAGTATCGGACTCTGGCGTATTTGGCTGGCTTAAACCCGTCATTTTTTGCTACCTATCGCTCAACATTTTGGAATTTCTGAATAATGATTTCGGCCAAGATATTGACCATAAGCGTCAAAATCATCAGCACCAAACCAGCGTAGAGAAGGGCAGACACTTGCTCTCGCCCTGCTTCACCAAATTGGGATGCAATCAGGGATGCAATGGTCGAACCGGGTTCTAAAAGAGAGATGTTAATGCGGTTCGCATTTCCCACTAGCATGGCAGCCGCCATCGTTTCTCCCATGGCTCGTCCCAGCGCCAGCATCACTGAGCCAACAATTCCCGAGAAACCGGCTGGAATCAGTACCCGCAAAATGGTTTCCCAGCGGGTCGCTCCCAGCGCCATGGCTCCTTGACGCAGGTGCGGCGGCAGCGACACCAACGTTCCCCTAGAAATAGAGGTAATCAGCGGCAAAATCATGAAGGCTAGCACTAACCCCAACGTCAGGATACTATTCCCCCGTGGGCTGCTGCCAAATAGAGGAATCCACCCCAGATAGGTGTACAAAAAGCCATAAAACGGTCTTAAAAAAGGAATCAGCACAAAGATCCCCCACAGACCAATAACCACACTGGGAATCGCAGCCAGCAGCTCAATGGCGAAGGCAATAGGAACACTCACATCGGGTAGGGCTGGAAGCCCCGTACTTCAGTGCGGGGAGGAAAGCTCCTTTAGCAACTTCAGTTGTTTTAGGTTATAATTGTACTGCGGACACCAGAAACGGTTGTTCAAGGCACTGGTAACGGTCGATTGGGGGTGTTGTAAACCACCCCAGAGGCTCGTGGTTGGCTTGCTAACTGCAGGGCTACTAAAAGCTCCCTGCTTTAGCTGGGAGTAGTTTACTGAGGAAAACTGCAATCCCCAACCCAAGGGGCACCGCTACCAGTAGGGCAATGAGGGCACTGACAATTGTGCCGTAAATTTGCGGCAGCACTCCGTAGATATTGCGAACTGGATCCTAGGTGGTGCTGGTCAAAAAACCTAGCCCGAACTTTTCAATCGCCGGAAAGGCTGTTATCCCAATCTGCAAAATAATCCACCCCAAGGCCACCGCAATGGTAAGGGCAAAGATTAGGGTGGTGAGGCTGAGGAGCTGCACTGGCTGGTGTTGGTTCAAATGCTCAGCCGCTGGTAAATGTCTTCGAGGTGCTTGAGGTGGTGATCGGGGTTAAAACACGCCTCTAACTCAGTGGTGCTCAGGTACTGCATCACCTCGGGATCGCCTCTGAGATTAGCGGCAAAGTCACCATCGGTGCGGTTCCAAGCGGCATGGGCGTGTTTTTGGACTAGGGCATAGGCGGCTTCGCGGCTCAGGCCTTTTTCCACCAGTGCCAGTAACACCCGCTGACTAAAGATTACGCCGCCGTAGCAGTTCATATTGCGGCGCATATTCTCGGGATAGACTTGGAGGTGTTGCACTAAGTCCGTCATCTCGACCAGCATAAAGTGGCATAGAATTGAGCTATCAGGGAGGATGACCCGCTCTACGGCACTGTGGGAAATATCCCGCTCATGCCAAAGGGCAACGTTTTCGAGGGCAGCCATGGCGTTGCCGCGCAGCACTCGTGCGAGACCGGTGACCCGCTCGGAACGAATGGGGTTGCGTTTGTGGGGCATGGCGGAGGAGCCTTTTTGCCCTTTAGAGAAGAATTCCTCGACTTCGAGGACATCGGTGCGCTGGAGGTTGCGAATTTCAACCGCAAAGCGCTCAAGTGTAGCACCCAAAAGGGCAAGCGTTTGGGCATAGTCAGCGTGGCGATCGCGCGAGATCACTTGAGTAGAAGCAGTATCGGGGTGTAATCCTAGTTTTTGGCAGGCAATCGCTTCGACCTGTGGGTCAATATTGGCGTAGGTGCCCACTGCACCAGAAATTTTACCGACTGCAATGGTGCGCTGGAGCTGGCAGAGGCGATCGCGATGGCGCAGGAGTTCGGCCAACCAGCCAGCGAGCTTAAAGCCGAAGGTAATGGGTTCGGCATGAATGCCGTGACTGCGCCCTACCATAACGGTATAGCGGTGTTCTTGGGCACGATGGCGCACGGCTTGGATAAGATGCTCTAATTGTTCCTGAAGCAGGGTCAAGCTCGCCACTAACTGCAACGCCAAGCCGGTATCTAGCACATCGGAACTGGTCAAGCCAAGGTGAATGTAGCGCCCAGCATCGCCGACAAACTCGTTGACATTGGTGAGAAAGGCAATCACATCGTGCTTGACTTCGGCCTCGATTTCCAGCACTCGCTGCGGGTCAAAGGCGGCCTTTGCTTTAATGTCTGCCAACGCCTCCGCAGGGATGTATCCTAGTTCTGCCTGAGCTTCACAAACGGCTAGTTCTACATCGAGCCACGTTTTGAATTTATAGGCATCCGTCCAAAGGTGCCCCATCGGGGCAAGGGTGTAACGTTCAATCATGGGTATGCTGTCAATCGGTGATGGTCAATCTCTACTAATCAATACAGTCCAGCCCTACTTGCGTTCGGGATGGTAGGTGGCTGTGGCGGTTGCCAAGCCATTGAGGCGATAAATCAGTTGATACAACCGACCGTAGTCCCGCTGGTTAAAGTGCAGGATCAGGCGAGGCAGATGTAGGGTGTGGGTCAACTGGGGGCGGTTGGTGGGCTGTTCGTCTTCTATTTCGCGCGGTAGCGGTGCAGTGCGCTCAATGCTACCGGAGAGAAGAATATCGGCAAAATCGCGATTAAGGTCTGCCAAGGCCGCATCACTAATGTCTTGGTTGAGGCGCAACACGAGGCGATCGCCCACGTAGCGGCAGGAGTGATACACCCGATAAAACCCGCTTAAATACTCTAACCCCTCCTCAACATTGGTGCAGATACGATATAGTTCGCGGTCTTCGTTACTAATGAGACCCGCGCCACAAAACTCCTCTTGCACCAGTTGATCCCAACGTTTCCAGTAGGTGCCTTCCGGCACATCCATCAACACGAGCGGGGTTGGCGGGGCTTTGCCCGTTTGGCAGAGGGTGAGACACTCAAAGGCTTCATCTTGGGTGCCAAAGCCCCCCGGAAAGACGGCGATCGCGTCCGTTTCCTTGATCAGAAATACCTTGCGGGTAAAGAAATACTTAAAGTGAATCAGGCGGGGGTCGCCTTCGATGTAGGGGTTAGCTCCCTGTTCGAAGGGCAATTCAATGTTGAGGCCAAAGGACTTCTCTGGACCCGCGCCTTTATTGCCCGCCTCCATGATGCCGCCCCCTGCGCCAGTGATAATCATAAATCCGGCAGCACTGGCTGCTTGGGCAAACTTGACCGCCATGTGATAGACCGGTGCGGTATCCACTGTACGGGCGGAGCCAAAAATTGAAATTTTGCGGGTGTGGCGATAGGGGGCAAACACCCGCAGCGCTTGGTGCATATCCCGCAAGCACGAACGGAGTATTTTCCAATCCAGCCGTTCGAGTTCCTCGTCAGCAATATTCGTAAATATTTGCAGGGCTTGGTAAATGAGATCGCCGTGGGGTTGGCTGTCCAAGCGCGCTAATAACTGCTCTAACTCCCGCTGTAGGTTACTTAAAGCGACTCGCGAAAGGGTCATGGCACCCTGAAAATGTTAGCACCCTATTTTATCATTAGGGGTGGGGATCAACTCTCAGCAGTTTTAGCAATGGGGAAAATAAGGGTAAAGGTGGTGTAACCCGCAGTACTGGTGACACTAACCTCTCCCCGTAATTGCTGCACCAGTTTTTGGGTCAAGGCCAAGCCTAGGCCGGTTCCCCCCTGCTGCCATGGGTCGGCGTTGGGGATGCGGTAAAACTTTTCAAAAATGCGCGGCAGTTCGCTACTGGGAATTTCAGAGGGGTTGCTGACTTGAATTTGCAGGCGATCGCCCTCTAGCAGCAGCAAGGATAACGTAATTTGCCCACCCGCCGGACTGTACTTGTAGGCATTGTTCAGTAGCTCTGCCAAAATGCGCTCCAAGGCGTGGCGATTGGAGAGCAGTGGCGGCAACGAGGCGGGCTGGACGATTCGCAAACACTGCTGCCGCTGCTGCATCCGGTTATGAAACGGTTCAAGGATGAGGGGGAGCCATGTATTGAGATCAATCAGCTCCTGTTGAATTTGGCTGTTCCCCGCTTCTAGGCGCTGAAGGTCGAGCAGGTCGTTGATCAGCTCTGTTTCACGAGCACACTCATTGCTGAGGATATTCAGATAACGCTGCTGTCGTTCGTCCATGGGCGTGTGTTTGAGCATGTGAATTGCCATTTTCATATTGGCCATGGGGGTGCGCAATTCGTGAGACACGGTACTGAGAAAATCATCCTTGAGCGCATTGAGCCGCTCTAGCTCTTTCATTTTTTGCTCTAATTCTGCGGTTCGCGCCCGCACTTGCCGCTCGAGATCCGCATTCAGTTCCTGCACCCTCTGGTAAAGCTGGGCTTGATGAATCGCTAGGGCACACTGATCGGCAATGGTTTTCAGTAAGCTTAAATCATCGAAGGTCCAACCATTGGGTAAGGTTTGCTGTAGCCCTTGGCCATCGCTCCAAAAGATCGAGGTGCGCTCAATCGCCTCGCCCTCAACCTCCAGCAGAGTAATATGCCCCAACAGTTGCCCCAGATAAATTAAGGGGGTGACCACCAGAGCATTGACATTACAGTGAGTGATCTGCTCTTGGAGGCGATCCGGAATCTCCCCACTTCCCGTGATCAACATGATCTGTTCACCCGTGATTAAGGCGGGTTCATAGGTGGCAATAACTGCTCTGTTCAGGGCAACCAACGGTGACGGGGGCGGGTTCAGGTGGGCACGCGCAGCATAGGTAGAACTATCAACTGTAGATTGGGTAATCAAACACAGACTAGAACCAAGAACCTCCAGTAAAAGATCAGCCGTAATTTGCAAGACTTCCGCCGCCACCATGGTCGTCCGCATGGCTTGAATAATCCGGTTAATAATTGCTTCGCGACGGGCTTGGTTGCGCAACTGCTCCTCCGCTCGCTTGCGATCGGTAACATCCATCACATAGCTGCGAATTAATTCACTCTCATAGATATAGTGAATGGACTGTTCATAGATACGCTGCTGGTATTCCACTTCCCGCACATGGACTTTTTCTTGGGTTTGCTGCATATAGCACGCTAGCTCTGGCAAGCCAATGAGCAAGGGGTGACTCAGTTTGCGCTGCTGTAAATCCCCAAACTGCATCACTGCTGCTGGGTTCAGATACGTCACCGTACCCTCTAAATCCACTTCTAAAATGGGGGTGGGGGTCAATTCCGGGTAGGAAGCCAAGCGCACAAGGGCAGCTTCACTAAATTCTTCAATATTGGCTTGGTCATGGGGGACCAAGGTGGCAAACGGGTTGGTGGTTTTCGATAGGAACCCCAATACATCTGTACTTTGGCAAAAGTCGCTAAATTCTTCATTGGTCAGGTTGGTCAGCGTCAAGTAGCGTGCCCGCACATCGCCACCAAAGACGATCATGTCGCCGCTGCGCAAATCATGGGCGATCGTACGCTGACCATTCACTAAAATACCGTTGGTGCTGCGCTTCCCTTGGAGATCGCCATCAATAAGCCGAAAAAGATAGCTATTACTCTCGGGACTGGTGACTCGCAACAGTAAGCCATGCTGCCGTGACACCATCTTTGAGTGCAGCACAATGGAGTTCGTAGGGTCGCGCCCAATGGAATAGGTGGCTGCTTCCAGAAGAATAGGACGACGACCCGCAGTATCTTCGAGCACTAACAGGTGCCGTACCTGCTCTCGCTCCCCTGCCGCCATGGGTTGCTCCTAAGCTATGACTGTTGTGCGTCATTGGCTACAAAAGATACTGGCGTAGCCATTGCTTTCCACGCGGGTTCTTTCACCGGTAAATGGGTGTATTGGCGCACCAATGCTCGGAACTCATCCCCATCAATCGTTTCTTTTTCCAGTAGCAGTTCAACGAGTTTGTCAATCGCCGCGCGATGTTCGCGGATGAGCTTACGGGCAATGTCGTAGCAGTGCATTACAATTTCGCGCACTTGATGGTCAATCTGCACCGCCACCGCCTCTGAATACTCCGATCGCGGCATGAGATCCCGACCTAAAAAGACTTCATTGCCCGGGGTTTCAAGGGCAAGGTGCCCCAAATCAGACATCCCGTAACGGGTGACCATTTCCCGCGCCAAATTAGCCACCGCCCGCAGATCACTACTCGCACCGATGGTAACCTCGGCATCGCCAAAAATTTCAACTTCGGCAGCACGCCCCCCCAAGAGAATAGTGATCTCATCTAGGAGCCAAGCGCGGGTATAAAGCCCACTGTCCACTCGCTCTTCATCAAAGATCTGTTGGGCAAAGCCCCCCACTCCCCCAGAGCGGGGGATAATCGTCACTTTGTTGAGGGGGTCTGCGTGCTTCAGCAGCGTCATGAGCAGTGCGTGCCCCACTTCGTGATAGGCGATGAGCCATTTCTTTTTGCTATTGAGTAGGGGGGCGAGGGTCATGCCAATGGTGACTCGATCAATGGCATCGTCAATTTCGGCGTTTGAGATGGCACTCTTGCGCCGACGCGCCGTGAGAATAGCAGCTTCGTTGAGGAGGTTCGCCAGTTCTGCCCCAGAAAACCCAGGGGTACGACGGGCGATCGCCTCTAAGGAGACCTCTGCTGCTATCTTTTTATCGCGGGCATGGACTTGCAAAATTTGTAGGCGGCCTTTGTAGCTCGGCAGATCCACGGTAATTTGGCGGTCAAATCGACCGGGGCGCAGCAGTGCTGCATCTAAGACATCGGGGCGATTTGTAGCTGCAATCACAATAATGCCGGTGTTCCCCTCAAACCCATCCATTTCTGTCAGGAGTTGGTTGAGGGTTTGCTCGCGCTCATCATTGCCACCGCCAATGCCAGCTCCCCGCTGGCGACCCACGGCATCAATTTCATCAATAAAGACCAAGCAAGGGGCATTCTCCTTGGCTTTTTTGAACAGATCCCGCACCCGTGAGGCACCAACGCCGACAAACATTTCTACAAATTCCGAACCGGAAATAGAAAAGAAGGGCACTGCGGCTTCACCGGCGATCGCCTTGGCCAGAAGGGTCTTACCCGTGCCCGGCGGCCCAATCAACAGCACCCCCTTGGGAATACGCGCACCAATAGAGGTAAACTTCTCGGCACTTTTGAGGAACGTAACGACCTCTTGCAGTTCTTCCTTAGCCTCTTCAATGCCAGCCACATCATCAAACGTAACACCCGTCTGAGCTTCCATCTGAAAGCGTGCCCGCGACTTGCCAAAATTCAAAATTTGACCGGGGCCACCAGCGCCATTGGCACGGCGAATAATCATCAAAAACAAAATGAGCAGGAAGAACCCCAGCAACAGATTAGAAATCACCCCCACCACAACGCTATCACTACCGGAGGGCACAACTCGCACATGGGTGCCATATTTAAGGCTGACTTGCCGCAGGAGTTCCACCAATTCTGGATTGCGGTCAAAGAGGAAGACATCGTTTGGGGGCGACTTCTCTGGCTGATCCTTGCGCCGAAACTTGGCTAGACGTTGCTCTTGGTACAGCTCGACAGAGCTGACCTCCCCAGCTTTGAGGTCAGCAATAAACTGGCTGTAGGACACGGTCTGGCTATTACTCGACTGCGCCAGCCCAACGCTTGTGGGGGTTAACGATAAGCCCAGCACCAAAACCAGTTGACTGAGTCGCTGGGAAATGCGTTGACCGTGCTTCATGTGCGGCTGCCACTGACGAGTTCGAACAATTATTCCCAGTTTAACTGATCTCGCGGAACCCCCTATCCACCTACATGGCGGGGATGAGTCGATCGTCGCTATTCACGCCTGCGACGGGTCAACGTGGAAAATTTTTAGATGCCCTGTTAATTTACCCCCTTGGCATGGGTATGTTGATCTCTAGAGGCAGTCTGCCGTGCCCCACTCGAATTCAAGGAGTTGCATTGTTATGAAAACTGAGCTTTAAGCTAAATTCCTCCAGCACCTGCTCGCCAAGAAAAAAGCCGACGAAGGCTTCACCCTCATCGAGCTACTCGTGGTAGTTATCATCATTGGTATTCTGGCTGCCATTGGGCTGCCCTCCATGCTGAACCAAGCCGCCAAAGCCCGTCTCTCTAGTGCCAAAAATACCATCGGTGCCATTAACCGTGCCCAGCAAGCCTACCGTCTTGAGAGTACAACGTTTGCTTCTAATGTTACCCAGTTAAAATTAGGCGTTTCTACCCCCGACGGCTACAGCACACCAACGATCACTGCTAATGCTGGAAACTCTGCAAGCGCTAGTACAGCTGCCACCGATCCCGCTGGCACAGGGGTGACCGGCTGTGTCACCGTCGCCAGTGGCATCACCACCTCCACTGTTATAGAAGGGAATAGTAATGCAGCTCCTGGTTGCAGTTAACTGCTAAACACGATATTTTCATCCGGCCAAGGTGACTCCCTTGGCTTTTTTTGTGTTTTGTAACACATTCGCGTGTCGTTGTTGTAGTTCCTGCTGTTCACCTGCTCTGAGGATGGCCTGAGATAGGGCGCATCGGGACATATCGTCTTACTGAATGCGTCCTCTAGGCATCCATAACGGTACTCAGCCGCTAATGGGGACGGCTAGGATAAATGCGTAGCCGCCGGTTGGGTTCTTCGCCGAAGCTACAGGCGGTTAACTGATAGTGCTCAATGAGTTCGTGTTGCATCCGGCGAATATTGGCGGAGCGGGGCAGTAGCTCGACCGCCTGCCCTTTGGGCAGAACAATTTCTTCGACCGCAAGGCGCGCTTCCTCAAGGGCTTCGAGTTCATCGTTACTGCCGCTAGGACTAAACAGGGATAGATCGGCTGTGTCCGTTGGGCTGGTGTCTTCCATCCCTAATAGGTGCCGCAGCCCCCGCACAATTTGAGCCATGCTATTGGCTTTAATGCTATGAACTGGCAAATGGTGAATATGAGCCAGATGCCGTAATTTACTTTCCCCCTTTAGGTGCGATCGCAGGGTAAGAATTACATCTGCTTGATCAATGTCTCGCGTAATCACCACCGGCAGATGCAGGGTGTGAATGGCTTGCTCGAGGTGGTGGCGGCTCACCGCGTAGGGAAAAATGTGCAGGGGCAGTTCCTCGCCGTTGGGGCCAACGGTCGGTGCATCTAGGGTTGCTTCGAGAAGCTGGGCAAAGTTGGCGCGATCGCGCAGCGGCTCTCCTAGGGGTTGCATCTGGCCACTGTCGCGCCATGAACTGCGGACGTTGGCAGGTGGCCACTCTGAACGTTGGGGACTAGGTTCCGGCTCCGGATGGGTGACAACGACAGTGCCATTCTCGGCAACGGTGCGTAACTCAGGATTGGGTACGCGCCCCCGCAGGAGCAGATCGACACTTTCGGCCACATCGAGGTGAACAACCCAGCGATCGCGCTCGAGCATTTCGACTGCAATCTGAAAGGTGGGAGGAGCTTTCCGTTCAAGAACACTTTTTTGGGTGCCCCGCCGCCGTGCCTCCTCATCCCCAAGGGTCACGGATTGAATCCCCCCCACCAAGTCTGCCAAGGTCGGATTTTTAATCAAATTTTCAATTTGGTTGCCGTGGGCGGTGCCAATGAGTTGCACCCCCCGCTCAGCAATGGTGCGAGCCGCTAAGGCTTCCAGTTCGGTGCCAATTTCATCAATAACAATCACCTGCGGCATGTGGTTTTCCACCGCCTCAATCATCACTTGGTGCTGGAGTTCGGGGCGGGCTACCTGCATCCGCCGCGCTCGACCAATGGCTGGATGGGGAATATCGCCATCACCAGCAATTTCGTTGGAGGTGTCAATAATCACCACTCGTTTACGCAAATCATCCGCTAAGACCCGCGCCATTTCCCGCAAGGCAGTGGTTTTACCCACACCGGGGCGACCCAGCAACAAAATGGATTGGCCACTTTCTACCAGATCGCGAATCATGCCAATCGTGCCAAAAACAGCGCGACCCACGCGGCAGGTGAGGCCAATGATGGTGCCCTGACGGTTCCGCAGGGCGCTAATCCGGTGCAGGGTGCGTTCAATGCCAGCGCGATTATCGCCGCTAAACTCACCCACTCGAGCCACGGCGTACTGTAGCATCTCGCGGCTAACAGGGGTTTCGGCAAGGTACTGGGTACTTTGCATAAACCGGGCTTCCGGCAGCCGCCCTAAGTCTAAAACAATTTCTAGGAGTTCTTCGCGCTGGGGATGATCAGTGAGGGAATACCCCAAGGGTGGTGGCAAAATGGCCAGTAGTTGATCCAAATCATCGGTAACCTGACGTTGTCCAGCAGTCAATTCAACCATAGGGTGCAAGGGGCGACGGGACAGATTTGAGAGGGTGGACAAGAGCAGCCGCTGCGGCAACCGCCGCATTGAGAATGTCGGGCACGGTTTGCCAAGGTTGATCGGCCATTGTGTGAAACACGGCCAAGCGCTTGCGGGCATAACTGCCGTAGGCAACACCGGCGATCGCCTTTGCTGTTGCCCGTGGCGGCAATAACCCCATTGCCCTGAGTTTAGCAACCGTATGCCCATTTGTGCCGCCCGCAAGCTGGACAAATCCGGGTAAATTTGCCTCCAGAATGGCTTGGCCAAATTGAATGGTGGCTCGGGTTGCCCCATCGCCAATATCGCCACTCATAGGGCGACCATCCGCCTGCCAGATGAGTTCACACTGCAGGGGCTGGATCAACTCACTGAGCCACCGCAGATAGCTGATGACCTCTTCCCCTTGGGGACAGCTAATGGCTAGTACTTTCAGGTACCCTGTCCACGGCTGTACCTGCTGCCACAGGGCGTAAAAGGCATCGTAGCGATGGGGCTGGGTATGAATTTCAAGGGCTTGCACGGTGCCTGCCTGAATCAGGGGGGTGATGTTGGCAAAGGCAGCGGGTTGTTCGTAGGTCTGGATAAGGCCAGCGGGGCACAGGGGTAAACAGCGCCCACAGCCATAACAGCGATCGCGCAGGATTCCTTGCACATCGGCAGTAAACGAAATCGCAGCAGCAGGACAAATTCGCTGACAAGGCCGCTCACAGTCGGTGGGGCATTGGCGCGGATCAAAGGTGGCTTTGCGAAAGTGGGGGTCTGCGCCATCGTTAATACTCACCATGATCAGCGGACGGCCCCCCCCAAGCCTTTGGGCTGTTTCCACTGCTTCAACCGCTGCCTGAATCACCGCTGAATCCGCTGCCACATCAATGCAGTCGGCACCCGCTAAGCTGTAGGCCAGCGTCACATTATACACCTGTGCCACATCCTGAAAACTGGCACCGTTAATGAGCTTAAACCAGCGGTGCTGCCTGAGGGCGGCTAAGGGTGTGGCAATATTGGGCATAGGGCACAAGCGCATCAAGACTGTACATTTACCGTGACATACTTCCGCACTCATGCTGACGCATAGAGTATGGGTTTCTCAGTGACCCCATGTTACATACCATCCATCAGCCTTACAGGTAATGGTAACCGTTTTGATCGTAAAACCATTGGGTAGCAGATAAAGTTATAGGAGTGATGTGGGCGGGCTAAAACCCCTCCGCTTTAGCGAGGGGATACAGCCAACTCAGGGGGCTTTAGCCCTCTCTATGTGTTAAACTAGAGACGTGGAAAGTAGGCGTATCAACTACG
>Ga0272446_1004330_pt1 | contig 16885 bp, 17 predicted proteins | sample YNPCB0061_FD_194587 | JGI IMG/M metagenome (GOLD analysis project Ga0272446, IMG submission 194587) | Hot spring microbial mat communities from Yellowstone National Park, WY, United States - YNP-CB-006-1 | ecosystem: Environmental > Aquatic > Thermal springs > Hot (42-90C) > Sediment | place... | reverse complement strand
GGCCACATCCAGAGCTGGCGGGGGCCGTAGGCGCGGCCGCACATGGCGTAGTTCCCGGCGCCGAAGCTGCCGCCGATGATGACGGTGAACTTCGGGACGGCGGCGCAGGCGACGGCGGTGACCATCTTGGCGCCGTCTTTGGCGATGCCGGCGTTTTCGTACTGGCGGCCGACCATGAAGCCGGTGATGTTCTGGAGGAAGACCAGGGGGATGCCGCGGCCGGCGCAGAGCTCGATGAAGTGGGCGCCTTTGAGGGCGGATTCTGAGAAGAGGATGCCGTTATTCGCGACGATGCCGACGGGGTGGCCTTCGATGCGGGCGAAGCCGCAGACGAGGGTCGTGCCGTAGCGGGCTTTGAACTCGTGGAAGCGGGAGCCATCGACGATGCGGGCGATGACATCGCGGACGTCGAAGGCGTGGCGGAGGTCGGCGGGGACGATGCCGAGAAGGTCGTCGGCGGGGTAGGCCGGCGGCTCCGCGGGCGCGACGGGCCACGGTGGAGGCGGCGGGGGCGGGAGGGTGCTGACGATGTCGCGGACGATGCGGAGGGCGTGATGGTCGTCCTCGGCGAGGTGGTCGGCGACGCCGGAGATGCGGGTATGGACGTCGGCGCCGCCGAGCTCCTCGGGGGTGGTGACTTCGCCGGTGGCGGCGCGGACGAGGGGCGGGCCGCCGAGGAAGATGGTGCCGGTGCCGCGGACGATGACGGTTTCGTCGCTCATGGCGGGGACGTAGGCGCCGCCGGCGGTGCAGGAGCCCATAACGGCGGCGATTTGGGGGATGCCGCGGGCGCTCATGCGGGCCTGGTTGTAGAAGATGCGGCCGAAGTGGTTCTTATCGGGGAAGACGTCGTGCTGGAGGGGGAGGAAGGCGCCGCCGGAATCGACGAGGTAGATGCAGGGGAGGCGGTTCTCCTCGGCGATCTCCTGGGCGCGGAGGTGTTTCTTGACGGTGATGGGGTAGTAGGTGCCGCCCTTGACGGTGGCGTCGTTGGCGATGATGACGCAGGGACGGCCGGCGACCATGCCGATGCCGGTGACGATGCCGGCGGAGGGGACGTCGTCGTCGTAGACGCCGTCGGCGGCGAGCGGGCTGAACTCGAGGAAGGCGGTCGCGGGGTCGATGAGCAGCTGGATGCGCTCGCGGGCGAGGAGCTTGCCGCGCGCCCGGTGGCGTTCGACGGCGGCGGGCTCGGCGCCGCGGGCGACCCGGTCGAGCCGGGCGCGAAGGTCGTCGATCAGTTGGCGGTTGCGGGCGGCGTTGGCGCGGAAGGCGTCGGAGGCGGGGTCGACGCGGGAGGGGAGGCGCGGGAGGCGGTGTGGGAAGGGGTCCATTGGGCAACCTGGCGGGAGCGGTCTGGCGGGAGATTATCGCGCAGGCAGCGGCCCCGGCGGGCAGCGCAAGCCCGGAAGGCGCAGGAGCCCTAGACTTGGGCAGAATCCGCCGGGGGTTGCCGGGATGGTCCTGAGCGATCGCACGATTCGCCGCGAGCTTGCGGCTGGGAACATCGAGATCGAGCCGCTGGGCGAGGATGCGATCCAGCCGGCGAGCGTGGACCTGCGGCTGGGGCACCAGTTCCGGGTGTTCCGGAACTCGCGGGTGCCGTTCATCGACGTGAAGCAGGAGTACCCGGACCTGACGGAGCTGGTGACGGCGACGGACGAGCAGCCGTTCATCCTGCACCCCGGGGAGTTTGCGCTGGCGGTGACGCTGGAGCGGGTGCGGCTGCCGGATTTCATTGTGGGGCGGCTGGAGGGGAAGTCGTCGCTCGGGCGGCTGGGGCTGCTGGTGCATTCGACGGCGGGGTACGTGGACCCGGGCTGGAACGGGGCGCTGACGCTGGAGCTTTCGAACGTGGCGAACCTGCCGATCGCGCTGTACCCGGGGATGAAGGTTTCGCAGATTTCGTTCCTGCGGCTGACAGAGCCGGCAGAACACCCGTACGGGTCGCGGGAGGCGGGGAGCAAGTACCAGGGGCAGGAGGGGCCGACGCCGAGCCGGTACTACCTGAACTTCCGGAAGCGGGAGGAACGGGGGAGTTCAGGCTAGGGCGAAGGACTCGCCCATCGCCGGGATGACGACTTCGGACGGGACGCGGGGACGAAGGGCCTCCGCGAGCGATTCGGCGGCGGGCGGTTCGCCGTGGACGAGGAAGATCCGCTTCGGCGGCTCGGGGGCGGATTCGACCCAGCGGATGAGTTCGTCGCGGTCGGCGTGGGCGGAGAGGCCGTGGATGCAGGTGACGCGGGCGCGGACGTCGACGTCGATCCCGAAGACGCGGACGGTGGGCGCGCCTTCGAGGAGGGCGCGGCCGCGGGTGCCGGCGGCCTGGTAGCCGACGAGGCAGATGAGGTTGCGCGGGTCGGGGGCGAGCCGCTGGAGGTGGTGGAGAACGCGGCCGCCGGTGAGCATGCCGCTCGAGGCGATAATGATGCGCGGGCCGGGAAGGTTGTTGAGCTTTTTGGAGTCTTCGATGGTGCGGTGGAAGCGGACGTTGCGGGGGAAGAGGGCGCCCGGGGCGGTGTGGGGGATGTTGCGGTCGAGGTACTCGCTTTCGAGGTAGCGGTTGTAGAGGCCGGTCACATCGTTGGCCATCGGGGAGTCGATGTGGATCGGCACATCGGGGAAGCGGCCGGTTTCGATGGCGACGCGAAGGTGGTGGGTGACGAGCTGGGCACGGGCGACGGCGAATGCGGGAATGAGGACGGTCCCGCCGCGCTCGAGGGTGGGGAGGAGTTCGTCGCGGAGCTGCGTGATGACGGACTGGTGGCCGTGGGAGCGGTCGCCGTAGGTGGATTCGAGGACGAGGGTGTCGCAGGGGGGCAGGGGCACGGGGTCGGTGTGGATGGGCTGATGGTAGCGGCCGAGGTCGCCGCTGAAGACGATGCGGTGGGCCCGGTCTTCCCCCATGGGAACTTCGAGCTGGACGAAGGCGGAGCCGAGGATGTGGCCGGCGTTGCGGAAGGTGACGCGGAAGGTGCCGGCTTCGAACCGCTCGCCGTAGGGGCGGGTGCGGATGTACTGCAGTGCCCGGAGGGCGTCTTTGACCGTGTAGAGGGGGAGCGCCGGGTGGTGCTTGCTGAAGCCCTTGCGGTTGGCGAAGGCGGCATCTTCCTCCTGGATTTCGGCGGCGTCGAGGAGGAGGATGCGGGCGACCTCGGCGGTTGCGGGGGTCGCGTAGATAGGGCCGCGGTAGCCGAGCTGAACGAGGCGGGGGAGGTAGCCGGTGTGGTCGATGTGGGCGTGGGTGAGGACGATGGCGCGGGGCGCCCGGGGGTCGAAGCCGGGCCCCTGCCAGTTCCTGAGGCGGAGCTCCTTGAGGCCCTGGAAGAGGCCGCAATCGACGAGGACGGCGTCGTCGCGGGTGGAGACGAGGAAGCGGGAGCCGGTGACAGTGCCGACGCCGCCGTGGAAGACCAGGCTGGCGGCCACGCGCTTACTGACGGAGCCAGCTGGCGGCCGGGTCCTGGCCGCGGCGGAGCCATTCGAGGACGAACGGGTTGTGCTGCTTTTCGAAGCCGATCGTGGTTTCCTGCATGTGGCCGGGGAGGACGATCGTCTCTTCGGGGAGCACCAGCAGGCGCTCGCAGATGGAGCGCATCTCCTGCTCGAAATTCCCGCCCGGGAGGTCGGTGCGGCCGATCGAGCCGCGGAAGAGGGTATCGCCGCTGAAGAGGAGGCCTTCTTCGGCGTAGTAGGAGACGGAGCCGGGCGTGTGGCCGGGGGTGGCGATGGTGTGGAGGCGGAGGCCGGCGACTTCGACGATATCGCCGTGGGTGACGAAGGCGTCGGGGTCGGGCGGGCCCTTTTCGATGGGGATGCCGAAGCGGGCGGCGATCGCCTTCCAGCCGTGGCGGAGGAGGTCGAGGTCGGCCTGGTGGAGGAGGAACTTCGCGCCGGTGGCGGCGTGGACGCCGGCGACGCCCATGACGTGGTCGACGTGGGCGTGGGAGTTGGCGATGTACTTGATGGTGACGCCCATGTCGCGGGCGAGGGCGAGGATCTCCTCGGGCTCGTCGCCGGGGTCGATGCAGATGGCTTCGCCGGTGCGGCGGTTCCCGATGACCCAGCAGTTTTCCTGGAACACGCCGACGACGATGCCGCGGACCATGAGTTCGTTGGCAACTTCCATGTGCGTAGGGTAGCGCGGCGGCGGGGTGTGCGTTGGCCGGAGTGCGGAGGCATGCGATAAGGAGGCGTGGACTGGCAGACCGGGCTGGCGGTGACGGGGCTCGCGGCGGCGGCCTCGCTGATCCAGGCGCTTTCGGGGTTCGGGTTCTCGCTGTTCATCGTGCCGTTCCTGGCGATGGTGATTGGTCCGAAGGAGACGGTGGCGCTGGCGAACCTGCTCGGGACGGCGGTGAACCTGACCCAGCTGCGGGCGGTGGGGCGTGCGGCGGAGCGGCGGACGACGGCGCGGATGGTCGCCGGGTGTTATCTCGGGATGCCGTTCGGGCTGGCCGTGCTGCTGCTCCTGGAGCCGCGGGCGCTGCAGGCCGGCATCGCGGTGTGCGTGCTGGTGTTCACGGCGGTGCTGGCGCGCGGCCTGCAGCTGCGCGGCACGGGAGCCGGGTGGGACCTGGGGACGGGGTTCGTGAGCGGGCTGCTGAATACGTCAACGAGCATGTCGGGGCCGCCGGTTGTGCTGTACCTGCAGGGGAGGCGGCTGGCGCCGCTGGCGTTCCGGGGGACGACAACGGTGTACTTCCTTGCGACCTCGGGCGGGGCAGCCGCGATGCTGGCGCTCTCGGGGACGCTGACGTGGCACACCGCGGGGCTGGCGCTGCTGGCGCTTCCGGCGAGCCAGGCCGGGCGGCTGGCGGGCAATCGGCTGTTCCACCGGCTGGACGAGCGGCGGTTCCGGCTGCTGGTGTTCGTGGTTCTTGCGGCGAGCGCGTGCTCGGCGCTGGCGAACGCGGTGCGGTGAGGCCCGGGCGCGGCTGGCGGAGGCGCCGGTAGAATCCGTGGGCGACGCTTTTCGGTTCGGAACGGAGGGAAGGAGATGGCTGGACCGCTGGAAGGCATCCGGGTGGTCGAGATGGGCGTGTGGGTCGCGGGGCCCTCGTGCGCGGCGATCCTCGCCGACTGGGGCGCGGAGGTGGTGAAGCTTGAGCCGCCGGAGGGGGACCCGTTCCGGGGGCTGGGCGCGGCGTTCGGCATGGCGATGAACCCGCCGTTCGAGCTGGACAACCGGGGCAAGCGGAGCGTGGCGGTGAACCTGGAGACGCCGGAAGGCCGGGCGATTGCCGGGGCGCTGATTGACCGGGCGGATGTGTTCGTGACGAATATGCGGCCGCGGGCGCTGGAGCGGCTGGGGATGACCTACGAGGAGCTTTCGGCGCGGAACCCGGGGCTGATCTACTGCCAGGTGACGGGGTACGGGCCGGATTCGCCGGAGGCGAACCGGGCGGCGTACGACGTCGGGGCGTTCTGGTCGCGGGCAGGGGTTGCCGCGGGGCTGACGCCGGAAGGGGCGGAGCCGCCGCTGCAGCGGGGCGGCATGGGCGACCACATGACCGGTTCGAACGCGGCCGGCGCGGTGGCAGCGGCGCTGTTTGCGCGGACGCGGACGGGGCGGGGGCAGCGGGTGGCGGTCTCGCTGACGCGGATCGGCGTGTACATGATGGGGTGGGACACGAACACGCAGCTCCGGCTGCAGCCGCCGCCGACACCGCCGCACGACCGGCGGCATGCGCCGAATCCGCTCATCAACCCGTACCGTGATGCGGAGGGACGGTGGTTCTACCTCTTGCTCCTGCAGGGCGACCGGCACTGGCCGGACCTGCTGCGTGCGCTGGGGAATCCGCCGGAGCTGGCCCAGGACCCGCGGTTCGCGGACATCCCGGGGCGGCGGGACAACGCCCCGGCGCTGGTGGCGGCCCTCGACCGGATCTTCGCGACGAAGCCGCTGGCGGAGTGGGGGCCGATCTTCGATGCGCACGACGTGTGGTGGGCGCCGATCCTGAGCGTGGCCGAGGTGGTGAGGGACCCCGTGGTCCGGGCCGCGGGGGCGTTCGTGGAGCTGGAGTCGCCGGACGGGGTTGTGGAGCAGGTGAACACGCCCGCCGACTTTTTTGGGACGCCGGCCCGGCCGCACGGGTGGGCTCCGGAGCTGGGACAGCACACGGAGGAGGTGCTGCTGGAGCTGGGGTACGACTGGGAGCAGATCGCGGCCCTGAAGGATGCCGGCGCGATTCTCTGAGCCGGGTCAGGCGCCGGGGGCGGGCCCGGCAGCCGGGCGGTGACGGCGGAGCGGTTCGGGGACGAGAAAGGCGAGGACGGCTGCGCCGGCCAGCCCGATGCCGCCTGTGGCGACCGCAGCGGCGGCGAGGGAGCTGACGCCGATGATGGCGCTGACGAGGAGGGGCCCGCCGGCGGTGCCGAGGTCGGTGACGAGGCGCCATGCGCCGAGGAACTCGCCGCGGCCGACGGCGGGGGAGAAGTCGGAGCCGAGGGTCATATTGATGCCGCTGCCGAGGCCGTTGCCGAAGGAGATCAGAAGGCTGGCGAGCAGGAGGGCGAGGTAGGACTCGCTGAGAGGGACGAGGAGCGTGCCGGCGCTCATGAAGAGGAGGCAGGGGACGCCGGCGAACTTCCGGCCCCAGCGGTCCATGACGATGCCGACGGGGTAGAAGAGGGTCATATCGAGGGCCGAGGAGAGGCCGAAGATGACGGAGACCTGGGCGGCATCGAGGCCGATGCGGTCGCCCCAGAGGGGGATGACGGCCTGGCGGCTGGAGCGGAGGACCTGGATGGCGAGGGAGGCGAGCCCGGCGGTTGCGAACACGGCGGCGTGCTCGCGGAGGACGCCGAGGACGGGGTGGCCCGCGCCGGCGGCGCCGTGGTCGGGGGGTGTTTCGCGGACGACGGCGAAGATGAGGATGGCGGCAGCGAGGGCGAGCAGGGCCTGCAGGTAGAAGGCGGCGTCGGTGCCGAGCAGGGCGGCGCCGGCGGCGCCGAGGAAAGGGCCGGCGAAGTTGCCGATGCGATTGGAGCCGCCGATGAGGGAGAGGACGCGGCCACGCTGGTCGAGCGGGGCGACGTCGGTAGCGTAGGAGAGGCGGGCGAGCATCCAGACGGCCCAGGTGCAGCCCATCAGGAAGGCGAGCGGGGCGAGGATGAGCGGGGAGGGGACGAGGGCGAAGCCGATGGCGACGAGGAAGAGGACGGCGGTGGCGGCGAGCATGGCCCAGCGTTCGCCGAGGCGGGAGACCATCATGCCGGCGGGGATGTCGAAGGCCATGGTGCCGATGCCGCGGAGTGCGACGAGGAAGCCGGCGAAGGCGGGGGAGGCGCCGACCTCGATGGCGTACAGCGGCATGACGGGGATGACTGCACCCTGCCCGACCGCGAAGAGGAAGGTTGGAAGGTAGACCGGGACGGTGAGGGAACGGATGCGGAAGGGCGCCGGGCTGACGTTTCCGTTCACGTGAGCATCGTAGGGGCGGGGCCGTTCGCGGGCGAGCCGACTGCACGACGGGGCGGCTGCGGGTACCCTGCGCGCATGGGCCGGGAGACGCTGCTGGACGTGCTGACCGACGACCGGGCCGGGGAACGGCTGCGGGCGCTCGACGCGGGCGGCGGGCTTACGGCGCTCGTGCCCGAGCTGGAGGCGGCGCGGGGCTTCGCCCAGCCGGAGCTGCACGCCTACGACGTGCTCGGGCACAGTTTCGCGGCGGTGGACGCCGTGGATGCGGTGTTCGGCGGCGGGCAGGCCGGGAGGGAGTTCCGGGAGGCGGTCGGGTGGGTGGACTTCGACCGGTGGCTGGAGCGGGAGGTGGGCGGGGTGCCGCTGCCTGCGCTGGTGCGGCTGGGGGCGCTGCTGCACGACGTGGCGAAACCGGCGACAGCGACCTTCGAGGACGGGCGGCTGCGGTTTCCGCGGCACGGCCCGGCGGGAGCCGAGCTGATGGCGCCGCGGCTGGCGGCCCTCGGGCTGGAGGCCGAAGCGGCTGCGCTGGTGGGGCGGCTCATCCGCTACCACCTGCGGCCAGCGGAGCTGGTGCGGAACTGGCCGGCGACCGACCGGGCGGTGCGGCGGTTCGTCCGCGACCTCGACGGCGAGGTGCTGGCGCTGATGGTGGTGAACCTTGCCGACGGCTGGGCGACGCAGGGGCCGCGGTACACGCGGGAGCACTTCCGGCGGCACTGCGCGTTCGTGAACTATGTGCTGGCGCGGGCGTGGGGGGCGACGGAGGGGGAGAGCCCGGAGCCGCTGGTGACGGGCGACGACCTCATCGCGGAGCTGGGGCTTTCCGGTGGACGCTTGCTGGGGGCTGTCCTAACATCGGTTCGCCACGCCCAGCTCGAGGGGCAGATTCGGACGAGGGATGAGGCCCTCGCACTGGCACGCGATGTGCTGACACGCCCCGGGTTCGCGGAGTAGACCGGCCGGGTAGAGGGCCGGCGAGGAGATTCCAGCATGGCCGCAATGTGGAGCGTGATTTTCTATACGGGGCTGGCCGTTGCCGCCTTCTACTTCATCCTGCTGCAGCCGGTGCTGAAGGAGAAGAAGGAGCAGCGGAAGGCGGTCCAGCAGCTGAAGATCGGAGACGAGGTGATCACGACAGGCGGGCTGATCGGCGAGGTGAAGGACGTGGTGGTGCCGGCAGAGGGCCCGACGGAGATCATCCTGGAGATTGCGCCGGGGGTGCGGGTCCGGGCGGTGACCGATGCGATTGCGCGGCGGCTGAGCACGCTGGAGCCGGGCGATGCGACGGGGGCGGAGGGGACGACGGGCGAGGTGACACACTCGGGTGCGTAGTACCACGACGGTTCTGCTGTTCCTCTTCGTTGTGGCGCTGACGACGTTCAGCGTCATCGTGGTGTGGCCGAGCACGCCGGACCGGTACCTGCCGGGCGACTTCTGGCCGTCAGGCCGAGGGATCAAGATTGGGAGCTTCGAGCGGGAGACGATGCGGCTGGGCCTCGACCTGCGGGGCGGCGTGCGGCTCGTACTCGAGGCCGACCCGCCGCCGGACTACCAGGGCGACCTCGACCAGGCGCTGGAGAGCGCGAAGCAGGTGGTGGAGCGGCGCGTGAACGCGTTCGGCGTGAGCGAGGCGGAGATCACGCGGGCGAGCGGCAACCGGCTGAGCGTGCAGGTGCCGGGGATTTCGCTGACCGAGGCGCAGAACCTGATCGGGAAGACGGCATCGCTGGAGTTCATGGTGTACGACGACCAGGGCAACCTGGTGCCGGCGACGGGGGTGGTGAACGGGCAGACGCTGCAGATGACGGGCGCCTACCTGAAGAACAACACCTTCCCGTCGCGGCTGGGGACGACGTTTGCGGTGAACTTCGAGACGACGGGCGTGGGCGCCCAGCTGATGGAGCAGATTACGACCCGTGCGCTGCAGTATCCCCCGGGAGACCCGCGGCGGCTGCTGGTGGTGATGCTCGACGGCGAAGTGCTGAGCCAGGCCGAGGTGCAGGCTGTCATCCGGGACCGTGGGCAGATTACGGGGCAGCCGACGTTCAGCGAGGCGAACACGCTGTCGAAGCAGCTGAACGCAGGCGCGCTGCCGATTCCGCTGCGGACGGTGCAGGCGAGCGAGGTGAGCGCAACGCTGGGCGAGGATTCGGTGCTGGCCTCGGTGAAGGCGGGCCTCGTCGGCATGGCGGCGGTGATGATCTTCATGGTGCTGTACTACCGGCTGCCGGGCCTTCTGGCGTCGGCCGCGCTGGTGGTGTACACGTCGGTGACGCTGATGATCTTCAAGCTGGTGCCGGTGACGCTGACCCTCTCGGGCATTGCGGCGTTCGTGCTCTCGGTGGGCATGGCGGTCGACGCGAACATCCTGATTTTCGAGCGGCTGAAGGAGGAGCTGCGGCGTGGCCGGACGCTGAACGCGGCGATCGACATCGGGTTCCGGCGGGCGTGGTCGTCGATCCGCGACTCGAATGTTTCGACGCTGATTACGTGCGTGATTCTCTACTGGTTCGGCGACCAGTTCGGGGCGGCGCTGGTGAAGGGCTTTGCACTGACGCTGGCGATCGGCGTGCTGGTGAGCATGTTCTCGGCGATTACGGTGACGCGGACGTTCTTGAAGATGATGCTCGGGACGCCGATGGCGAAGAGCGGATTCCTGTTCAACGCTTCGGAGGTCCCGGCGGCGGAGCGGCGCCGGCGGCTGGCCGAGGCCGCGGGGGAGTAGGCGGATGCTGGACTTTGCGGGCAAGCGCTGGTGGTACCTCGGGTTCTCGGGCGTGTTTTTCGCGGCGGCGCTCGTTGCCCTCGCCCTCTGGGGGCTGAAGCCGGGCATCGAGTTCACGTCGGGGTCGACGTTCACGATTGAGTTCAAGGAGCGGACGGTTACGCAGGCGGAGCTGCGGCAGGCGATGCGCGACCTGGGCCATCCGGAGGCGCGGGTGCAGCAATCGGGCACGAACACCTTCATCGTGCGGACGAACGAACTGGAGAACGCGCCGAGCCTGACGGGCGGGGCCGGCCCGGTTCCGCCGGGCGAAATCGACGACATCGAGCGGGGGCTGCAGGAGCGGTTCGGGGCGCTCGAGCGGAAGGACTTCGCGACGGTGTCGGGGTCCGTATCGTCGGAGATTGCGCGGTACGCGACGCTGGCAGTGATTGCAGCGGCTGTGGCGATCCTGTTCTACATCTGGCTGGCGTTCCGGCAGCTGCCGAAGGCGTGGCGGTACGGCGCCTGCGCCGTGATCGCGCTGGTGCACGATGCGGTCATCGTGATGGGGCTGTTCGCGGTGCTGGGCGAGTTCCGGGGCGTGGAGGTGGACACGGCCTTCATCACGGCAATCCTGACGGTCATCGGCTTCTCGGTGCACGACACGATCGTGGTGTTCGACCGGGTGCGGGAGATGGTGACGCGCGACCCGTACATTCCGTTCGAGGAGGCGGTGAACGCGAGCCTGACGGAGACGCTGGTCCGGTCGATCAACACGTCGCTGGTGGTGGTGCTCACGATTGTGGCGATGCTGCTGATCGGCGGGGAGACAATCCGGAACTTCCTGCTGGTGCTGCTGGTCGGCATTGTGGCGGGGACGTATTCGAGCATCGGGGTGGCCTCGCAGATCCTGGTTGCATGGGAGAACCGGGACTTTGCGAAGCTGTGGCGGAAGATGCGGGGGCAGCAGGAGCTCGCGGCCGAGGCAGCCTGAGCGGTTCCGGAGGCGTCTCCTTCCTCTTGCCGGGACGTACAGGGATTCAGCGGGCCGCGGGGGCTCCGTGCGGCAGGGTGCGGTCGAGGTGGGCGAGGAAGCGGGCGGCGAGTTCGCCGTGGAGCAGGCGGCCGCGGCGTGTGAGACGGACACGGGGCACGAGTTCGAGCAGGCCGGCTGCTTCGGCCTCGGCGAGGACGGGGCCTGCGGCTGCTTCGAGCGGGAGCGACCAGCGGGCTTCGAACTCCCGGGGTGAGAACCCTTCGAGAAGGCGGAGGCGGAGGGCGAGCCAGTCGGCCACCTGCGCGGGGTAGGACGGCGTGGTGACGGCGGCGAGCGCGGGACGGGGGCGCCGGGAGGCGTTCCGGGCGACGGCATCGATGTAGGCGCGGGGGTGGTCGATGTTGGCGTACCGCTCGCCGGCGAGGTAGCCGTGGGCGCCGGCGCCGAGGGCGAGGTAGTCGGCATCGGTCCAGTAGGCGCGGTTGTGGCGAGACTGGTGACCCGGGCGGGCCCAGTTCGAGAGTTCGTACTGTTCGAACCCTGCGGCTTCGAGGAGGTCGGAAGCGGCCTCGTACATGTCGGCGGCGAGGTCGGGGTCGGCGGGGGTCACCTCGCCCCGCTCGACGCGGCGCGCAAGGAGCGTGCCGGGCTCGATGGTGAGCGCGTAGAGGGAGAGGTGGTCGGGCTGGAGGGCGAGGGCCGCCCGGACGGTCGCGAGCCAGCGTTCGAGCGGCTGCCCGGGCAGCGCATAGATAAGGTCGAGGCCGACGGAGGGGAAGCCGGCAGCGCGGGCAGCGGCGACGGTGGCGGCCGTGGCTTCGGGGGAGTGGATGCGGTCGAGGAAGGCGAGCTCGCCAGGGTCGAAGGACTGGGCGCCGATGGAGAGCCGGGTGACCCCGGCGGCGCGGAGGGCTTCGAGGTGCGCCGGGCTGGAGGTGCCAGGGTTGACTTCGAGGGTGATTTCGGCGGAGCACGCGAACGGGGCGGAGGCCCGGAGGGCATCGATGACAGCGGCGATGTCGGCGGCGGGGAGTTCGCCGGGGGTGCCGCCGCCGAAGCCGATGGATGCGATCGTGCGGCCTTCGAGAAGGGGGGCGCTGGCGCGGATCTCCGCGAGGAGGGCCTGGAGGTAGGCGGGCTTGAGGGCATCCATGCCGGCGTAGGCGTTGAAGTCGCAGTAGCCGCACTTCACGGTGCAGAAGGGGATGTGGACGTAGACGGCGATGTGGCGGCTCATGGGCTGGCGCGAAAGGCGTCGCGGAATTCGGCGACGCGGTGGGTGGTGATGCCATCGACGCCCCAGTCGGCGAGTTCGCGCGCGCGTTCGAGGTCGTCGACCGTCCATGCGACGACGGCGAGGCCGGCGGCGCGGAGCTGTTCCACGACGGGGCGGGCCAGGAGGGTGTGGCGGCAGGAGATGCCGCGGGGCAGGGGGTCGCGTTCGGCGACGGCGAGGAAGAGGTCGAGCTTGGCGCGGACGTCGATGGAGTAGAGAAGGGGAAGGGCGGGAACGGCTTCGCTGAGGGCGCGGAGGATGTTCCAGGACTGCGAGGAGGCGACGACGGGCGGGCGCGGCCCGGGAGCAGCGAGGAGGTCGCGCAGGGCGGGGGCTGCGTCGCGGCCGCCGTCTTTGAGGTCGAGGAGGACGCCGGCGCCGGCAGTGGCTGCGAGTTCGAGGAGCTGCTCGAGGCCGAAATGGGCGGAGGGGAGCCGCTTGAGGTACCAGGTTTCGACGAGGAAGGGGAAGAAGCGGATGCGGCGCTCGTGGCGGGCTTCGAAGCGGCCGCGGTGGAGCCAGAGGTCGACTTCGAGGAGGTCGGCGCCGGCGGCCAGGGCGGCGGCAGCAGCGGAGGGGCTGTTGCCGCCGCCGTGGGCGATGAGCACGGGACGGGGAATCTCCGGGGCGAACGGGTCGGGGTGCGCCAGGCTCACCCGGCCATGGTACTGGCCGGCGCGTTCACGGGATGGCGCGGGGAGACGGGCACCTCGCCGGCGGCGATGTCATCGAGGAGGTCTTCGTCGAGGATGCGGTAGCCATCGGGGATGGGTGCGATGGCGCCGAGGGTGGCGAAGCGGGAGAGGAGCGCGGTGACGGTTTCGCGGCTGGTGCCGATGGTCTGGGCGAGCTCCTGGTGGGTGAGGCCGAGGCGGATGACGCCGTTCTCGGCGCGGGCGAGGAGGGTATCGGCGAGGCGGGCCGATACGGGCTTGGAGACGATATTCATGAAGGTACGCTGCATGCCGGCGAGGCGGCGGGCCATGAGCTCCATCATGGCCATGCCGAGGCGGGGCGACTGCTGGAGGAGGTGGGAGAAGTCTTCCCAGGAGATGGAGACGGCGATGGTTTCGTCGATGGCCTGGGCGGTTGCGGTGCGTTCACCGTCTTCGACGATGGCCATGTCGCCGACGACATCGCCCTTGCCGGCGACATCGAGGATGATCTCCTTGCCGTTATCGGCGACCTGGTAGATTTTGACGCGACCCTTGAGGATGAGGTAGACGCGCTCGGCGGGGTCGCCGGTGGCAAAGATGACCTGGCGCGGCTTGAAGCGGCGTTCGGTGAGGTGGGGGATGAGCCGCTCGAGCTCTTCATCGGTGAGGACGTTGAGCACGCGGGAGAGCTGGCGGAGATACCAGGCGATGGAGCGCTGGAGGGCCTGGCGGCCGCGCGGCTGGCTGTGGCGGGCTGGCGTTTCGGTGGTCATCGCGATTCCCCCATGTTGCGGTAGCGAATTCGGAGCTGGTCGAGGAGCCGGATGGCGCCCGGGCTGGCGCCGGTTTCGCTGGCGGTGACGTACGTCTCGAGGTCGGGAAGGGCTTCCTCGAGGCGGCCGAGGCGGTAGCGGAGCATGCCGCGCTCGCCGATGAGGCTGACGTTCCACGGGGCGAGGCGCAGCTGGAGTTCGATCGTATCGTGCCAGCGCTGGATGTCGCGGCGGTTACGGAATGCGACGTGGAGGTTGTTGAGCATGCGCTGCAGAATCTGGCGGCGGGTGACGGCGGCGAGGAGGGTTTCGGGGCGGGCGCCGCCGAGGTCGAGGCCGCGGAGCATGGCGAGGAGCTCTTCTTCGTCAAGGCGGACGCCCTGCTGGAAGGGGTCGAGGTAGGTGTGGGCGCCGGGTTCGCCGTAGCGGACGATAAAGTGGCCGGGGAAACCGACGCCATCGGCGGGGAGGCCGACGCGCTGGGCGACTTCGAGGTAGACGAGTGAGAGGGTGATGGGGATGCCGCTGCGGCGCTCGATGACCCGGTCGAGGTAAGAGTTTTCGGGATTGTCGTAGTCGTCGAAGCTGCCGTGGAAGCCTTCGACCGTGAAGAGCTGGTGGTCGATGGCGTGCGCGAGGGCGTCGAGGGAGGGGGATTCGCCGGCTTCGGCGAGGACGTTCTCAGCGATGAGGTCGAGGGTGCGGGCTGCGCGGTGGGGATCGACCTCGTGGCCGCCGAGGCGGGCGATCACCATCGCAGCGGAGAAGAGGTCGACCTCGTGGTCAGCGCCGCGGATGGCGGCTTCGAAGGCGGCGAAGTCGGCGGTGTTCACTCCATTCCAGTATACGTTCGGGCGGGCAATTTCCGTCACTGGAGCGGGGCCGGGTCAGGGCATTTCGAGGCCGTGAGCTTCGAGGAGGGCGGCATCTGCGAGGAGGCGGCCGGTGGGGCCGTCGGCGACGATGCGGCCGTCATCGAGGATGACGGTGCGGGGGAAGATCTCGGCGACGAGCCGCATGTCGTGGGTGCTGACGAGGAGGGTTTGCTCAAGGCCGCGGAGGAGGGTGATCAGTTCGCGGCGGCCGCGGGGGTCGAGGCCGGCGGAGGGCTCATCGAGGACGAGGAGGGAGGGGGACATTGAGAGGACGGTGGCGAGGGCGGCGCGCTTCCGCTGGCCGATGGAGAGGTGGAAGGGCTGGCGGCGTTCGAAGCCGGCGAGGCCGACGGCGGCGAGGGCGCGTGCGACGCGGGTGTCGACCTCTTCTTTCGAGAGGCCCATGTGGATGGGGCCGAAGGCGACGTCGTCGTAGACGGTAGGGCTGAAGAGCTGGTCGTCGGGGTCCTGGAAGACGAGGCCGACCATGGCGCGGATGCGGCCGAGGTTTTCCCGGCTGACGGGGAGGCCGTTGACGACGACGCGCCCCTCGGAGGGCAGGTGGATGCCGTTGAGGTGGAGCATGAGGGTGCTCTTGCCGGCGCCGTTGGGGCCGATAAGGGCGATTTTTTCGCCGGGGTCGATGCGGAGGTCGATGCCGTGGAGGGCCTGGTGGCCGTTGGGATAGCGGAAGACGAGCCCTTCGACGAGGACGACGGGGGCCGAGGCCGGCGATTGGGGCGAGGCAGGCGCTTCGAGCGTCATGCGCGCGGGGCCCAGGTATGGGCGCTCAGTTCGAAGGCCACGAGGAGGGCGACAGCAGCCGCGAGGAGGGCGAGCTGGGGCCGGGGGAAGGGGCGGTCGTGGAGGTGGCGGAGGTGGCCGGCGTAGCCGCGCGACTGCATGGCGACGTAGACGCGCTCGCTGCGTTCGTAGGCGCGGATGAAGAGGGCGCCGACCATGTTCCCGACGACGCGGGCCTGCCAGCGCCAGCCGGGGGAGCGGCCGCCGGGGGGGATTGCGGCGCGGGAGGCGCGTGCGCGCAGCATGCGGGAGGCTTCTCCGGTGAGCACAGCGAGGTAACGGTACATGAGGGAGATGATGGCGACCATGAGACGGGGAAGGCGGAGCCGCTCGAGGCCTTCGAGGAGGTCGTGAAACTGGGTGGTGAAGACGAGGAGGGCGGCCGACTGCACGGAGACCCAGCTCTTGAGGAGGATGGTGGCGAAGGCGATCAGGCCTTCGCCGCTGATGACCAGGCTGAAGAGGCCGAGGTCGATAGTGCCGAGGGGGCTGCCGGGGCGGGTGAAGATGAGGGGCACTGCGGCGAAGGCGAAGGGGAGGGCGATGAAGGCGCCGCGGATCATCGGCAGGGGGCCGATGCGGGCGACGAGGGAGACGGCGCAGAGGAGGAGCCAGGCTGCCGCGAGCGCGAGGAAGGCGCCCTCGGGAAGGAGGCTCACCGAGAGGATGAAGGCGATGACGAGGAGGAACTTGAGCCGGGCGTCGGCGCGGTGGAGCGGGCTCTCGCGCGGGACGTAGCGGTCGAGGTTCAGGCGGAACTCCCCCTGTTCTTCTTCGCAGTGCGGACTGCTGCGCCGAGGCCGACGGTCACGGCGAAGACAAGGCCGACGCCGATGAGGCCGGCCAGGACGACGCTGACCGTTTCATTGTCGATGCCCGGGATGGAGTAATCAGTAAGCCATTGGTAGGGCGGGTCTTTGGCGTTCTCGACGAATCCATTGTCTTCGGCGACGCGGTCGAGACCGTCGGGGTCGGAGGAGGCAGCCGGTGCGAGGAAGATGACCACGAGGGCGGCGATGACCAGACCGGCGATAGCCCAGCCCCAGCGGCGGAGGAACGAGCGTTCAGAGGGTGCGGTGGCGGCCATGGGTGAGGCTCCGTGTCAGGCTGCGGATGCTTCGCGCAGGGTGAGGAGGTCGGCGCGGGCGACCCGGATGAAGGCGAGGGCGCCGACGGTGATGATGGCTTCGCCGATGCCAATAATGACGTGCCAGCCGACCATGGCGACGAGGGCGGCGCCGAGGGAGGTGGTGTCGGAGAGGGCGAGCTGGATGGAGACGACGACGGCGGCGGCGACGACGGAGAGCCAGGCTGCGACGGCGGCAGCGGGGAGGCGGCCCTTCTCTTCGCCGCCGAGGGCGCCGG
>Ga0272446_1004329_pt1 | contig 16885 bp, 15 predicted proteins | sample YNPCB0061_FD_194587 | JGI IMG/M metagenome (GOLD analysis project Ga0272446, IMG submission 194587) | Hot spring microbial mat communities from Yellowstone National Park, WY, United States - YNP-CB-006-1 | ecosystem: Environmental > Aquatic > Thermal springs > Hot (42-90C) > Sediment | place... | reverse complement strand
ACTCCATGGCAGGGCTCTTCGTGGGCTATCTCTACTTCTCGATCCCCCGCACGGTGCTGACGGTGATGGCGGCTGCCGAGACGCTCGACCCGGCGCTCGAGGAGGCGGCGCGGTCCTGCGGCGCGTCGCGGCTGCAGGTGCTGCGCGACGTGCTGATCCCCGGCCTCAGGCCGGCCTTCCTCGCCGCGGGCGCGATCTGCTTCGCCACAGCGATGGGCGCCTTCGGCACCGCCTTCACGCTCGCCACCGAGATCGCCGTGCTGCCGATGGTGATCTATGCCGAGTTCACGGTGAGCGCGAACATCGCGGTCGCGGCCGCGCTGTCGTTCCTGCTCGGCGCCGTCACCTGGGCAGTGCTCGCGGCCGCGCGCACGGCCGCCGGCGGCACGGTGGCGGCGGCGGGCTGAGCGGCGATGCGGCGCGGGCCAGGGTTCCTGTTCGGGCTTCTGTTCGTCGTGCTGGTCGCTGCCTTCCTGATCGTTCCGGTGATCCTCTCGATCCTCGCCGGCATCACCGTCAACTACCAGCGCGGCATCCTCTCCTCCGGCGTCACCCTCGCCTGGGTCGGGCGCGTGCTCGATCTTTACGCGCACACGATCCTGCTCTCGGTGAAGATCGCGGTCGCGACCCTCGCGGCGACGCTCGTGCTCGGCATCCCCGTCGCCTACGCGCTCGCCCGCCACCAGGGGCGTCTCGCGCGGCTCGTCGAGGAGGCGCTCGTGATGCCGGTCGCGATCCCGGGGATCGCGACGGGGCTTGCGTTGATCCTTGCCTGGGGCGCGGTCGGGGATTTCCGCCTGCACTGGACGTTCATCCTCGTCGGGCATGTGCTGTTCACCCTGCCCTTCATGGTCCGCTCCGTGCTCGCGGTGATGCTCGGGGTCGGGCTTCCCCTGCTCGAGGAAGGGGCGCGGTCACTCGGCGCCGGGTTCCTCTGGCGGTTCGCAACCGTCGTGATCCCGAACGCGAGGCCTGGGATCGTCTCGGGAAGCCTGATGGTGGTCACGCTCTCGCTCGGCGAGTTCAACATGACGCTCCTGCTCCACACCCCCCTCACCATGACGCTTCCCGTTGGCCTCGCCGACAGCTACGCCTCGATGCGGCTCGAGATCGGCTCCGCCTACACGCTCGTGTTCCTCGTGCTGATCGTGCCGCTGCTCGTCGCACTCCAGGCCGCGGCCGACCGCGCCGCCGGGGTCGGACGGCGGTGAGCGTCGCCGTTGCGCTCGAGGCCTGCGCGCGCACCTTCGCCGATGGAACGCGCGCTCTCGAACCCACCGACCTCGCGATCGCGCCGGGAGAGACGCTGGCCCTGCTCGGCCCCTCCGGCTGCGGCAAGACGACCACGCTCCGCCTGATCGCCGGGCTCGCCGAACCGGACCCTGGCGGTCGCGTGCTGTTCGACGGGCGGGACGTCACCGCGCTGCCGATCGAGCGGCGCAATGTCGGGATGGTGTTCCAGTCCTACGCCCTCTTCCCGAACATGGATGTGGCCGCCAACGTGGGCTACGGGCTGAGGGTGCGGCGGGTGCCGCGCGAGGAGGCGGCAGGCCGCGTCGCGCGGCTGCTCGGCATGATGCGGATCGGCGACCTCGCGCACCGGCGGATCGACCAGCTCTCCGGCGGGCAGCGCCAGCGCGTCGCGCTCGCCCGCGCTCTCGCCCCCGAGCCGGCGGTGCTGCTGCTCGACGAGCCGCTCGCGGCGCTCGACGCGCGGCTGCGCGACGAGCTCCGTGTCGAGATCGCCGCGGTGCTGCGCTCCCTCTCGATCACCGCCGTCTTCGTCACGCATGACCAGGCAGAGGCCATGGCGTTGGGCGACAGGGTGGCGGTGATGCGCCAGGGCCGCATCGAGCAGATCGGCACGCCAGAGGCGATCTACCGCGCGCCCGCCACCCGCTTCGTCGCGGGCTTCGTCGGCACGCTGAACGTGCTCGGCGGCAGGGTGGCGGGCGGCCGCGTGCTGCTTCCGGGCGGCTTCCTCGCAGCCGACCTGCCCGATGGCGCCCCTGCGCCCTGTTGCCGGCCGGAGGCGCTCCGGCTCGACCCGGAAGGCGGACTCGAGGGCACGGTGGTGGCAGCCTTCTTCCAGGGCGACCGGACGCGGCTCACCGTCACCGGCGCGGCTGAGGCGCCGCTGACGCTCGATGTGCCCTGGCCCGCGCCGCGCGTCGGAGAGCGGGTCCGGCTCTCCGCCGACCCGTCGGCCATCGTCTCGCTCCCAGAGACATCGCCGTGAGGCCCCTTTCCTCGCCGGACGGTTTCCACCATGTTGCCGACATCGGTCATGGATGGGAGGACATAAGAATGATCAAGCGACGTCATCTGGTCGCCGCCACCGCGCTTGCCGGGCTCGGAGTTCCAGTCATCGCCTCGGCGCAGCCGCGCAACCCCGCCTGGCCGCGGGCTCTCAACATGGGCACGGCCGCTCCAGGCGGCACCTACGCGATCTATGGGCCCGCCTGGGGCCAGATCGTGCAGGAGGCGACGGGGGTGAACATCTCCTATCGCACCACCCAGGGCCCGAACCAGAACATCATCCTGGTGAACCGCAAGGAGGTCGAGCTCGGGATGGTGACCATGGGTGTGGCGCTGCAGGCCTGGAACGGCCAGGGAGAGTGGACCCAGGGCAACCGCTTCCGCGACATCCGGGCGCTGTTCCCGATGTACGACACGCCGTTCCACGGCATCGCGCTGCGCCGCAGCGGCATCACCGACCACAGCCAGCTCAACGGCAAGTCGGTGGGCGTCGGGCCCCGCGGCGGCACGCCGGGCACGTACTACCCGCTGATCCTGCGCGCGCTGGGCGTCACCCCCTCGGCCATCCGCTACGGCAGCGCTTCCGACCTGATCGGCCAGGTGTCGGACGGCCTGCTCGATGCGTTCCTGTTCGCCTCCGGCGTGCCGATCCCCGCCTTCAGCGAGCTCGAGACCACGAACCAGGTCACCATCTTCGGCTTCACGCGGGCGCAGATGGAGACGATCACGAAGGCGATCCCGGAGCTCTCCATCGGCACCGTGGCCCGCGGCACCTACCGCACGCCGACGGAGGACCTCAACATCCTCGGCGTCTACAACTTCGCGATCGGCCACAAGTCCCTGCCGGATGACCTCGTCTTCGAGCTCGTCAAGGCGGTGATGACCCAGAACGCGCGGATGGTGCAGGCGACGGCGGCATCCAAGGAGACGCTGCCGCAGAACTGGAACAAGAACACCTTCCTGCCGTTCCACCCCGGCGCGGCCAGGTGGTTCCGCGAGAACGGGTTCGCGGTGCCGGACGCGCTCGTCATGGCCTGAGGGGCCCACTCCCCGGACCATCCGGGCGGCCGACGCGCGAGCGCCGGCCGTCCTCGCGTCCGGCCCCTGCCCTGGCCTCGAGCGGCCCCTGGCGTATGCTTGGCCGGGATGGACGCGCCACAGCCGAGGCCCGCCGGGCCGCGCCAGGGGAGCCACGGGGAGGCGCTGGGCTGGGCCGCGGCACTCGCGGCCGTCTCGATCTGGGCGGGCTGGGCGGTGGCGACGCGCTACCTGCTCGGGACGGCGACGCTCGGGGCGGCCGACATGATCGCCGTGCGGTTCATCACCGCCGCGGCGCTGATGCTGCCCCATGCCCTGCGCCACGGCCTGCCGGTGCGGCGCCTCGGCCCGCTCTCGCTCGCTGCCGTGGTCGGGGGAAGCGGCTTCGCGTTCAGCCTCTGCAACACCGGCGGGCTCGTGTTCGCGCCGGCCGGCCACAGCGGGGCGATGACGGCGCCGCTCTCGGCCGTGTTCACGGGCCTGCTCGCGCATCTCGTGCTGCGCGAGAGGCTGAGGCGGCGGAGCCTGATGGGGCTGGGGCTCATCGTCGCCGGGGTGGCGACGCTGGTCGGCGCGACGCTCGCCGGCCGCGACCCGCGCGTGTTCATCGGCCACGCCCTGTTCGCCTGCGCCGGCTTCCTGTTCGCCTGCTACACGATCGCGATCCGCCGGGCGCGCCTCGCCTCGCTGGATGCCGTGGCGATCAGCGTGATCGGCTCGGCGATCGTCTACGTGCCGGCCTACCTGCTGCTCGCAGGCCCGCGGTTCCTTGCCGCCCCGCCGGGCGAGCTCCTCGTCCAGGGGGTGCTGCATGGCGGGTTCGCGGCGACCCTCTCGGTCATCCTGTTCTCGATCGGCGTGGGTCGGCTCGGGGCAGCGCGGGCGGCGAGCCCGGCTGCGTTGAACCCGGCGCTGACGGCGCTCTGCGCCATCCCGGTGCTCGGCGAGGTGCCGACCTGGCCGGAGGTTCCGGGCTTCGCCGCGCTCACCGCCGGGGTGTGGCTTGCCTCCGGCGCGCGGCTCCGCGGCAGCCCGCCCGCTTGAACCCCGGGCGAAGGGGGCGTAACTCCCGCGGACGTTCTTTCGCGGAAAGGAGACAGCGTCATGGGCTACAGGGTTGCAGTGGTCGGCGCCACCGGGGCGGTGGGGCGCGAGCTGCTGAAGACGCTGGCCCAGCGGAACTTCCCGGCGACGGAGGTGGTGGCGCTGGCGTCGGGCCGTTCGGCCGGGCAGCAGGTGAGCTACGGCGACGACCGCGTGCTCACCGTGCAGAACCTCGAGACGTTCGACTTCACGGGCACCGACATCGGCCTGTTCAGCCCCGGCGCCGCGGTGTCTGCCGTGCATGCCCCGCGGGCGGCGGCGGCGGGCTGCGTGGTGATCGACAACACGAGCCATTTCCGGATGGAGCCGGACATCCCGCTCGTGGTGCCCGAGGTGAACCCGCAGGCGCTGAAGGGCTTCGCCAAGCGCCGGATCATCGCCAACCCCAACTGCTCGACCATCCAGATGGTGGTGGCGCTGAAGCCCCTGCATCAGATCGCCCGGATCAGGCGCGTGGTGGTCTCGACCTACCAGTCGGTCTCCGGCGCGGGGAAGGAGGGGATGGACGAGCTCTGGGCCCAGTCCAAGGGCAGTTTCGTCAACGACCTGCCGGCGCCGGAGCAGTTCACCAAGCCGATCGCGTTCAACTGCATCCCGCACATCGACCGCTTCATGGACGACGGGTCCACGAAGGAGGAGTGGAAGATGGTGGCGGAGACGAAGAAGATCCTCGATCCCGACATCGCGGTGATCGCCACCTGCGTGCGCGTGCCGGTGTTCGTCGGCCATGCCGAGGCGGTGCATGTGGAGTTCGAGAGCCCGATCAGCGTCTCGGAGGCCCTCGCGGCGCTCAGGAAGGCCCCGGGCGTGACGGTGGTCGACCGCCGGGAGGATGGCGGCTACATCACGCAGGTCGAGGCGGCCGGGGAGGACGACGTGTTCGTCTCGCGCATGCGCAAGGATGCGACGGTGCCGCACGGCCTCGCCTTCTGGTGCGTGAGCGACAACCTGCGCAAGGGCGCGGCGCTGAACGCGATCCAGATCGCCGAGACCCTGATCGCCCAGGGCCATCTGGCGAAGCAAGCGGCCTGATCTCTCGCCGGGTCCAGGGGGCGCCGCCCCCTGGCGGGGGTTCAGGGGGCAGCGCCCCCTGGCTTCTTCGCCGGCCTGACGGCCAGTGAGGCGGCCGCGAGCAGCCCGCACGCCGCCATCGCCGCCGGCATTCCGACCACACCCGCGAGCGCCGCCGCGATCGCGCCGAAGCCGATCTGGATCGCCCCGGCGAGGCTCGCGGCCGTGCCCGCGTTGCCCTTGAACTCGGCCAGCGCCTCGGCGAAGGCGGCCGGAAGGGCGAGGCCGAGGCCGAGCACGAACAGGCTCATCGTCACGTTCACGCCGTGCTTGACGAACAGGCCGAGCGGGGCGAGCGCGACCATGCCGAGGCCGCCCGCGAGCATCAGCACCGTGCCGGTGGCGAGGCCCGCGGTGGCGCGCCCCTGCTTCATCAGCCGCCGGGCGATGCCGCCGCCGATCACGACGCCGATCACAGCGATGAGCGGATAGAGGGCATAAGCCGTCGGAGTGAGCCCGAACTGCGTGATGTAGAGGTCCGGGCTGCCGGCGCCGAAGGCGAACAGCCCGCCCATCGCGCCGGCCGCGACCAGCACGTTGGCGCGGAACCTCGGCGAGCGCCAGACGCCGCGGTAGCCACGCGCGATCGCGCCCGCGTCCAGCGCGACGAGCCTGGTGCTGTTGGTCTCGGCGAGCGCGCGGGCGGCCCAGGCGAGGATCGCGAGCGCGACGGCGGCGGAGAACAGGAACCCGGCGCGCCAACCGGCGGCGAGTTCGAGGCCGGCCCCGGCGAGAGGCGAGAAGGCCGGCACGGCGGCGATCGCCATCGAGAGCGAGGCCATGCCGCGACCGACGCCTGCGCCCTCGTTGACGTCACGGATCATCGCGCGTGCGATCACGAGCCCCGCCGCGCCCCCCGCCGCCTGCAGCACGCGGCCTGCGAGCAGAACCGCGAAGCTCGTCGCCACCGCGCAGAGGAGGCTGCCGGCGGCGAAGAGCGCGAGGGTTCCGAGCACGACGGGCCGGCGGCCGTGCCGGTCGGACAGCGGCCCCCAGACGAGCTGGAACGGCGCGAAGGCGGCGAGGAACACCGCGAGCACGAGTTCCCCCCCGCCCGAGCCCACACGGAAGGTCTCGGCGATCGAGGGGAGGCTGGGCAGCGGCAGGTTGGCGGCCACCTGGCCGATCCCGGCGACGGCCGCGAGCAGCAGGAACGGCGTCGCGGCCTGCGCATCGGGTGCGACGATGATCGGCCCGTCGCGCTCTGCGCGTGCGGCTGGTGCTCCTTCCATGCAGCCACGATGTGCGGATGGCGCGGGATGCGTCAACGCCCCGGATGCGCCGATCAGCCCGGCCCGGCGAGCAGCGAGACATGCGCGGCGACGATCCGCCAGCCGTGGAACGCCTCGCCGACCTCCGCGGCGGGGAAGCGGATCCAGCTCTGGCTCTGCCGGCCGACGCGGGAGGAGCCCTCGCGCAGGAACTCGGTGTTGGCGGTGGCCGCGTGCGTGCCGAAGGTTGTGATGACGGTGTTGCGCAGCGTGCGCGCGAGGCCGGCGGGGGACCGCCCCGCACGGAAGGCGGCGATCGCGTCCCAGCCGTGGAGGTTCTCCGTCACCCCGTAGCGGAGCGTGTGCGGGGAGTTCCAGAACAGCAGGTCGAGCAGCGCGACATCGTTGCCGGTGAGCGCGCGCTCGTAGGCAGCGAAGGCCTCCGTCATCTCCGCGACCGGGCCGGGCAGGTTGACCGCGACGCTCATGCGGGAAGGTCTGGGCAGCGTGCGACGCCGGCGCGCTCGAGTGCCGCGGCGACGATGAGCGCCTTCTCTTCCTGCCAGGGCGCGGCGATCACCTGCACGCCGAGCGGAAGCCCCTCCGGCGAGAGCGCGCCCGGCACGCACACGACCGGAAGCCCGATGAAGGAGAGCGGCTGGGTGTAGAGGCCGATGTTCGGGCGCAGCGGCACCGTCGCGCCGGAGAGCATCATCGTCTGCTCGCCGATGCGCGGCGCGGGCAGCGGCGTGGCGGGTGCGAGGATCACGTCCACCTCCTGGAAGAGCTCGATCACGCGGGCGCGGTACCAGGCGCGGAAGCGCTGCGCGGCCAGATACCAGCCGGCCGGCAGCAGGCTGCCTGCGAGGAAACGGTCCCGCGTCGCCGGGTCGTACTCCATCACGCGGGCGCGGAGCCGCTCGAGATGCAGGTTGCCGCCCTCGATCGTGGTGATGACGAAGGCGGCTGCGCGGGCGCGCGCGGCCTCGGGGATCTCCACCCGGCGCGTCACGCCGAGCGCCGCGGCCGTCGCCTCGACCGCCTCGATCACGCCCGACGCTGCGTTCTCGGCGAAATGCCCGCCTGCGATGGCGATGCGCAGGGTGGAAGGATCGTCGCCGAGACGATCCGATACCGGAACCGCCGGGCGATCGGCCTGTGCGGGGTCCTCGCCGTCCGGCCCGAGCATCGCGTCATGGGCGGCGGCGAGATCGCGCACCGAGCGCGCGAGCGGGCCGATATGGTCGAAGCTGGCGGCGAACAGCATCGCGCCCGCGCGCGAGAGCCGCCCGTAGGTCGGCTTCAGGCCGAAGGTGCCGCAGAAGGCGGCCGGCACGCGGATCGAGCCGTTGGTGTCTGTGCCGAGCGCGATCGGCACGAGCCGCCCGCCCACCGCGGAGCCCGACCCGCCCGAGGAGCCGCCCGACATGCGCGAGGGGTCGTGCGGGTTCCGCGAGGGCCCGTCATGCGCGTTCTCGCCGGTGAAGTCGTAGGCGTACTCGCCCATGTTGAGCGCGCCGATGAGCACCGCCCCGGCGGCGTCGAGGCGGCGGATCGCGGTGGCGTCGCGCGCCGCGGGGGCATTGTCGCGGCCGATCCTCGAGCCCGCGCGTGTGGCGAGGCCCGCGATGTCGAACAGGTTCTTCACCGCGTAGGGAACGCCGGCGAGCGGCCCCGGGTCACGCCCCGCCGCGACCGCGGCGTCGACGGCGGCGGCCGCCTTGAGCGCACGCGCCGCCGTCACGTCGGTGAAGGCGTTCAGCGCCGGGTTGCGGGCCGCGATGCGCGCCAGCGCGGCCTCGGCGACGGAGCGGGCGGTGACGTGCCGCGCGCGCACCGCGGCGGCGATGGCGGCCCCGTCGCCGTCGAGCAGCGCCTCGGCGCTCACGCGCGGAACACCGGGGCGGCCTCGTCGGCGTCGTCCAGCGGGAAGGACATCACGAAGGCGGCGGCGTTCGAGGCAGCGACGATGTTGGCGATCGTGCCGGCGCGGCACGGTTCCGGGATCGGAAGGGCAAGCGCGCGCGATGCCGCCTCCATGAGCGCCTCCGCCTCCGCCTCTGTCAGCGGTTTCGGCCTGGTGTCGGTCATGCTGGCTCCGTCAGCGGGAAGTGGCAGAAGGCGCGCCGCTTAGGACCTGGCGTCACCTCAGGCGGCGCGGCACGGCCGCAGAGATCCTGCCCGCGCGGGCAGCGCCCGTGGAAGCGGCAGGCCTGCGGGTCGGGGTCGATCGGGCTTCGCGGCTCGCCCGTGAGCCTCGGGCGCGGTCCGTCGCGCTTCCGCCCCGGGATGGCGACGCTGTCGATGAGCGCGCGCGTGTAGGGATGGGCGGGGGCGCGGAACACCGCCTCGGCCGGGCCTTCCTCGACGACGCGGCCGAGATACATCACCAGCACGCGGTCGCAGATCAGCCGCACCACGTTGAGGTCGTGGCTGACGAAGAGGTAGCTCATGCCGAGGTCGCGCTTGAGTTCGGCGAGCAGGTCGAGGATCACAACCTGGACGGAGACATCGAGCGCCGAGGTCGGCTCGTCGAGGATGAGCAGCCGCGGCTCCGTTGCCACCGCGCGGGCGATGCCGACGCGCGCCTTCTGCCCGCCCGAGAGCTGGTGCGGGAACCGCCCGAGCAGCGTCTTCGGCAGCCCGCAGCGCTCGGCCGCGCGCTCGACGGCGGCGGCGAGCGGCGCGCCGCGGAGGCCCTTCAGCCGCCTGAGCGGTGCCGCGATCGCGTCGGCTGCCGTGAAGCGGGGGTTGATCGACCCTTCTGCGTCCTGGAACACCATCTGGATCGAGGCGCGCGCGGGGTGGCGCGCGAAGCGGGCGGCGGGAACGGCGGCGAGGTCCTCGCCGGCGAACAGGATCTCGCCCTCGGTCGTGTCGATCAGCCGCGCGAGCATGCGCGTGAGCGTCGTCTTGCCGCAGCCCGATTCGCCGACCAGGCCGACCGTCTCGCCCGCGCCGACGGCGAGCGACACGCGATCGACCGCGTGCAGGAGCGGCACCGCCCGGCGGGAGAACAGCCTGGCCCCGCCGACCGGATAGCGCTTGCAGAGACCGGAGGCCGCGAGAACGGGCGGGGCCGTGACCTCCGCCTCCACGAGCGGCGCGTTCACAGCGGATGCCTGCAGGCGACCTGGCGCCCCGCCTCGAGAAGACGCGGCAGCTTCAGGGTGAGGCACTCGTCGGTCCGGCGGTCGCAGCGCGCGGCGAAGCGGCAGGGCGGAAGGTCGCCACGCCGGAGGTCGGGCAGCCCGCCCGGGATCGTGCTGATCTCGGAGAGCGAGAGGCCCGGCCGTGGCGTGGCGGCCAACAGCCGTGCGGTGTAGGGGTGGCGGGGGCGCGAGAACAGTGCGCCTGTCTCGGCGACCTCGACCACATGGCCCGCATGCATCACCACCACGCGATCGCACCGTTCCGTCGCAAGGCCGAGATCATGGGTGATCAGCATCGTCGCCATGCCGCGGGCGGCGCCGAGCTCGGCGACGAGGTCCATGATCGTCGCCTGCGTGGTGACGTCGAGGCCGGTGGTCGGCTCGTCGGCGATCAGGAGCGCGGGGCGGCAGGCGAGCGCGATGGCGATGCCGACGCGCTGGCACATCCCGCCCGAGAGCTCGAACGGATAGGCGCGGGCGCGGCGCGAGGGATCGGGGATCCCAACCTCGGCGAGAAGCGCGACCGCGCGCTCCTCTGCCTCGCGCGCGCCGACATTGGCGTGGCGGAGCAGCACGTCGGCGATCTGGTCGCCGACGCGGCGGATCGGGTTCAGGCTCGCGCGCGGGTTCTGGAAGATCATCGAGAGCTCCCGCCCGCGCATCTCCGCGAGCGTCGCCTCGTCGGCTGCGAGCAGGTCGAGGCCGCCGAAGACGATCCGCCCGGAGGTGACGCGCGCGGCAGCGTCGAGCAGGCGCATCACCGTGTAGGCGGTGACGGACTTGCCCGAGCCGCTTTCGCCGACGACGCCGACCGTCTCGCCGCGCGCGATCGCGAAGCCGACGCCCTCGAGCGCGCGCACGGTTCCCGAGCGGGTGCCGAACTCGACCGAGAGATCCTCGATGGAGAGGAGCGGCGGCTGGCCCGTTCCGTTCACGTCACGTCCTTCGCCGCGGGTCGACGATGTCGCGCAGGCCGTCGCCCATCAGGTTGAAGGTGAACACCGCGAGCATCAGGGCGAGCCCCGGGAAGAGCGCGATCCACCACTCTCCCGAGACGATGTAGCCCGCGCCCTCGGCCACCATGATGCCCCACTCCGCTGTGGGCGGGCGTATGCCGAGGCCGATGAAGGAGAGGCCCGCGGTGTTGAGGATGGCGTAGCCCATGGTCAGGCTCACCTGCACCATCATGATCGGCAGCACGTTGGGCAGCACCTCGCCGAGCATCACCGTGGCCGTCGAGGCGCCGGCGAGCCGCGCCGCCTCCACGAAGCCGGCGTCGCGGCGGATGTTCGCCTCGGTGCGGGCGACGCGCGCGTAGATCGGGAAGTTGATGATGGCGGTGGCGTAGACCACGTTGGCGACCGTGTTGCCCGCTGCCGCCACGAGCCCCATCGCGAGCACGAACAGCGGGAAGGCCATGATCGTGTCGGTCAGGCGGCCGATCACGCGGTCGGTCCAGCCGCCGAGGAAGCCGGCGGTGACGCCCGCGAGCGTGCCGGTGACGAAGACGAGCGCGACGGCCGCGAAGGCCATGCCGAGATCGAGACGCGTGGCGACGACGACGCGCGAGAACACGTCGCGCCCCAGATTGTCGGTGCCGAACCAGTGCAGCGCCGAGGGCGGCGCGAGCGCACGGTCGGACGAGGCGAGCGGATCGTAGGGAACGAGCGCCGGGCCGGCGAGCGCGGCGAGCGCGAGCAGCGCGAACAGGCAGAACGACAGCGCGGTGACGGGGTTCTCCGCGAGCACGTGCCGCGCGTGGGAGAGCGCGCTCACGCCTCGATCCTCACGCGCGGATCGATCGCCTGGTAGGCGAGGTCGATCAGGAGGTTGAGCGCGACGTAGAGCGCCGCCATCGTCATCACGAAGCCCTGCACCGGCACGTAGTCGGACGCGATCAGCGCCTCGACCGCGTAGGAGCCGATGCCCGGCCAGGCGAACACCTTCTCGACGAGCACGTTGGCGCCGAGCAGGAAGGACAGCACCATCCCGAGCGTGGTGACGACGGGCAGCAGCGCGTTGCGGAGCGCGTAGCGGATCACGATCGTCCGACCCGCGAGGCCCGAGGCGCGGGCGGCGCGGATGAAGTCGGACGACATCACCGCGAGCATCGCCCCGCGCGTCATCCGCGCGATCGGCGCGAGCGCGAAGATGCCGAGGGTGAGCGCGGGCAGCACGAGCTGCGCCGCCGCGGCGAGGAAGGTCTCGCCATCTCCCGCGAGGGCGCTGTCGATCAGGTGGAAGCCCGTGACGTGGGGTGGCGGCGAGGAGAAGGCGTCGAGCCGGCCGAGCGGCGCCGGCGCCCAGCCGAGCAGGTAGTAGAACACGTAGACGAGCAGCAGCCCGGTGAAGAAGGTCGGCAGCGAGACGCCCGCGGTGGCGACGACGCGGCAGAGGTGGTCGACCCACGAGTTGGGCCTGAGCGCCGCGGCGACCCCCATCGGGATGCCGAAGCCCGCGGCGATCAGGAGGCCGAGCAGGGTGAGCTCGGCGGAGGCGGGAAGGCGCTGGGCGATGTCGGAGAGCACGGGCTGGCCGGTGGTGATCGAGACGCCGAGATCGCCGCGCGCAAGGTCGGCGAGATAGCGGCCGAACTGCACCCAGAGCGGCTGGTCGAGCCCGAGCTGGCGGCGGATCTCCTCCACCGCCTCGCGCGTCGCCGCCGGCCCGGCGAAATAGGCGGCCGGGTCTCCGGGCAGGGCGCGCGTCATCACGAAGGTGACGACGACGACGCCCGCGAGCGTCGGCAGCGCGGCGGCGAGCCGCCGCGCGAGCAGCCCGAGCACGGCGCCTCAGCCCTTCGACAGCACGCGGTAGTCGAGCTGGCGGTGGAACCAGTAGCGGTAGCCGTCGATGCTGTCGCGCATCGCCACCATCAGCTTCGGCTGGAACAGCGGGATGCGCGGCACGTCCCGGAACGCGATCGAGACGAAGCCCTTGATGGCCTCGGCGTACTCCGCCTCGTTGCGGGTGAAGCGCGAGCGGTCGATCAGCGCGTCCATCTCGGCATTCTGGTACGACATCGTGTTGAACACGGCGTTCTGGCCGTGATAGGCCCAGAAGAAGAAGTAGTCGGGGAAGTTCAGCCAGCCGCCGAAGGTGTTGGTGATCAGCGGCATCTCCTTCTTGAGCAGCTCGTTGCGCCAGTTCGCGCCCGGGATCTTGTTGATCGTCACGCGGATGCCGAGCCGCGCGAGGCTCTCGGCCACCAGCACCGAGATCGGCTCGTTCAGCGAGGCGAGGCCGAGGTCGAAGCTGAAGGTCGTCTCGAACCCGTTCGGATAGCCGGCTTCCGCCAGCAGGGCCTTGGCCTTGTCGAGGTCCGTGACATAGGGCGAAGGCTGCGGCCAGGTGGCGTCGGCCGGCTGGGCGGGGCCGCCGAACAGCGGCACCGCGGTGCCGAAGGTCACCTGGTCCATGATGCGCTGGTAGGGGATGGCGTAGGCGATCGCCTGGCGCACGCGCACGTCGTTGAACGGCGGCTTCGTCACGTTCATGCCGATGTACTGCATCGCGTTCTCGACCGGGGTGCCCACGATCTTCAGCCGCCGCGCCGCGGCGAGCTCCTGGAAGTCCTTCGGCGGCAGGTCGAAGGAGATGTCGGCGTCGCCGCGCTCGAGCAGGGCGCGGCGGTTGCCGGCCTGCGGGACGATCCGCCAGATCACGCGCGCGAGCGCGGGGCGTCGTCCGCTCTTCCAATCGTCGAACCGGGCGAACACCATCTCCTGCCCCGGCACCCAGCGCTCGAGCCGGAAGGCGCCCCCCGCGGCTGGGTTCGCGCGCAGCCATTCCATCGCCCAGGGGTCGGCGGCGGTGGCGTTCCTCTTCGCGAGCCCGGAGTTGTAGATCGCCGGCACCGGCACCGCGAGGTCGGGCATCGTCAGCTTGTCGGCGCGCAGGAAATCGACGCGGAAGGTGTGGCGGTCGACCACCACGAACTGCTCGGGCTTCTCGAGCGAGCCCGCGCGCATCTGGAAGGTCGGGAAACCGCCGACGGAGACGGCGCGGTCGAAGCTCCACTTCACGTCCTCCGCCGTCACCGGCGTGCCGTCGTGGAAGGTCGCGTCTCGGCGCAGCTTGAAGGTGACTGAGGTCTGCGTCAGGTTCCAGCTCTCGGCAAGCTCGGGCTCGAGCCGCGTGTAGTCGTAGTGGTCGACGCCGTTCTGGTCCTTCTTCACGCCGAACGTCATCAGCCGGTCGTAGAGGTTCCAGGACGCCTCGTAGGCCGGGCGGTTGGCGCCGACGCCGTGGATGTCGGTCGAGTTGGGCGGGTTCTCGCTGATCAAGAGCAGCGTCTCGCGGCGGGCCTGCGCGGCGGCGCCGTGGATGGCGGGAGCCGCGGTGGCGGCGCCGAGCGCGGCGGCGCTGCTGCCCTTCAGCGCGGTGCGACGTGAAATCATGCCCTCTCTCCCGTTCCGGTTCAGGCCTCGCGGTACCTGTCCACCAGCAACCGGCATGCCACGTGCACGGATCGGGCGAGGCCGCAGAGAACAACGGCATGGAGGCAACGACGATCATGCACATGCACATGAAATGGGCTAAATGCACAGTATTTGTCCGCAAGAGGCCAACTTGCATGCAATCAACCGCCGCGCCTCCCCTGCCGGCGACCGGCCGGTGAGCTCGTCCGGCCCCTTCGCCCTCACGGCCCTGCGCGACCGCTATCGCGGCGGCCAAAAGCCCAGCCGGGTCGCCGAGGAGGTGCTTGCCGCGATCGCCGCGCATGACGACCAAGCGGTCTGGATCGGCGGGCCGTGCGCGGAGCGGCTTCGCGCCCAGGCCGCCGCGCTCGACGGGCTGGATGCCGCCGCGCTCCCGCTCTACGGCATCCCCTTCGCGGTGAAGGACAACATCGACGTCGCCGGCCTGCCGACGACCGCCGCGTGCCCGGCCTTCGCCTACACGCCCGGGCGGTCGGCGCCGGTGGTCGAGGCGCTCGAGGCGGCCGGCGCGATGCTGGTCGGCAAGACCAATCTCGACCAGTTCGCGACCGGCCTCGTCGGCGTGCGCTCGCCCTACGGCGTGCCGCGCAACGTCCTGGTTCCCGATCGTGTGCCGGGAGGCTCCTCCTCCGGCTCGGCGGTCGCCGTCGCCGCGGGCCTCGTCGCCTTCGCGCTCGGGACGGACACCGCAGGGTCCGGCCGCGTTCCGGCGATGATGAACGGCATCGTGGGAGTGAAGCCGTCGCGCGGGCTCGTCTCGACGCGCGGCGTGGTGCCCGCATGCCGCTCGATCGACTGCGTGTCGGTGTTCGCGGCGTCGATCGAGGACGCGATGGAGGTGCTCTCCGTCGCGGCGGCGTTCGATCCGGAGGATCCGTTCGCGCGCGCGGCCCCGCCCGGCTGGCTGCAGGCGGCCTCGGTCCGGCCCCGGCCGCTTCTCGGCATCCCGCGCGCCGACGGCCTTCGCTTCTTCGGCCGCGCCGCACCCGAGGCCGCATTCCGCGCCGTCGTCACCGCCTGCGCCGGCTTCGCAGACATCGTCGAGATCGATTTCGCGCCGTTCGAGGAGGCCGCACGGCTTCTCTACGACGGCCCCTGGGTGGCCGAACGCACTTCGGTCGTCGAGCGGCTGCTCGCCGACCATCCGGAGGCGATCCACCCCGTGGTCCGCGACATCGTCGCGCGCGGACGTAACCTTTCCGCCCTGGAGACGTTCCGCGCCCAGTACAGGCTCGCGGCGCTGAAGCGCGCGGCCGAGGCGGCCGTGGCCGGGCTCGACGCGCTCCTGCTGCCGACAGCGCCGTTCGTGCCGAGCCTCTCCGAGGTCGCGGCGGAGCCCGTGCTGGTCAACAGCCGCCTCGGCACCTATACGAACTTCGTCAACCTGCTCGACCTCTCGGCGCTCGCGGTTCCCGCCGGAACCGATCGCGAAGGGCTTCCCTTCGGCATCACCTTCGTCGGCCCTGCCTTCGCGGAAGCACGCCTTGCGGCGCTCGCTGGGCTGTTCGCCGGCCAGGAGCCGAGGGGAGCGGCGGCCGCCTCCTGGCCTTGGCTCGAGGTGGTGGTGTTCGGCGCGCATATGCGCGGGCTGCCGCTGAACGGAGAGCTCGTCCGGCTCGGCGCATCGTTCGTGTGCGAGGTCACCACCGCGCCGCTCTACCGGCTCCTCGCCCTGCCCGGCACGCCGGCGCGGCCGGGCGTGATCCGCGCTGATGATGGCGCGCCGCTCGCGGGCGAAGCCTGGCGCGTGCCCGCCGGGAGCATCGCCGCCCTGCTTGCCGCCATCCCTTCTCCCCTCGCGCTCGGACGCGTCCGGCTGTCCGACGGAACCGAGGCGGTCGGGTTCCTGTGCGCCGATGCAGCGCCTTCGGGCGCGGTGGACATCACCCGCTTCGGCGGCTGGCGCGCCTATCTCGCCTCGCGCGCGGGCGCGGCGGCGATGTAGCCCGCCGCCGCGTCGGCGATCCGCCCGACATGGACGCGCATCGCGGCCTCGGCGCGTGCCGCATCGCCGCGCGCGATGGCGGTGACGATCTCCCCGTGCTCGGCGTGGCTCAGCATCAGCCGTCCGTCGAGGTTGAACTGGCCGCGGCTGAAGGGGCGGATTCGCACGCGCATCGCCTGCGCCGTCTCCTCGAGGAAGGGGTTGTGGGAGCCGGCGAAGATCGCATGGTGGAAGCGGAGGTTCATCGCCTCGTAGGCGGCGGCATCGCCGCTGCGCATCGCCTCCGCCCCTTCCGCATGCAGCGCCTCGAGGGCGCGGCGCTCCTGCGGCGTCATGCGCAGCGCCGCGAAGCGCGCAGCCGTCGCCTCGAGCTCGGCCATCAGCTCGAACATGCCGGAAAGCCGCGGCGCATCGGGCAGCGCCACCACCGCGCCGCGATGCGGCCGGTGATCGACAAGCCCCGAGGCGGCGAGTTCCCGCAGCGCCTCGCGCACGGGGGTGCGCGAGACGCCGTAGCGTGCCGCGAGCCCGGCCTCGTCCAGCCGCTCGCCAGGCGCGAGGCCGCCATCGACGATCGCGGCGGCGATCGCGCGCGCGAGCCGGGCGACCTGGGTCTCCTCCCGTCGCGGCTCAGCCGATGCGGTCATAGGCAAGGCCGCGTGC
>Ga0272446_1004328_pt1 | contig 16898 bp, 16 predicted proteins | sample YNPCB0061_FD_194587 | JGI IMG/M metagenome (GOLD analysis project Ga0272446, IMG submission 194587) | Hot spring microbial mat communities from Yellowstone National Park, WY, United States - YNP-CB-006-1 | ecosystem: Environmental > Aquatic > Thermal springs > Hot (42-90C) > Sediment | place... | reverse complement strand
AAAATCAGTGGCATCTAAAATGAAGTCAGGGTTTATTTTGCTCCTATCCCGAGCAGTAGTGACTACCTGATGCCCTAAACTTTTGAGCAAGGCCACCGTAGCTTGTCCCATCCCACTACTTGCGGCGATAATCAAAAAAAGCGCCATCATCAACCTCGTTCGTGAAAATTTTTTGTTTTCTCAATAAAAACCAACACGAATATACGAACCCATACTCGTTGTGGTCAAATTTCTAAGGCTTTTTTAGAGGGTTTTTATTTAACTAACATCTCTCAAATCTTAACTTTTTAGGTATTTTTAGAGTCACTAAAGTTCTTCCAGAAATTATGGCCAAATCGAATTAGGTAGAATTATATCTTTTTGAACAATTCAATTTTACAATTCTGATTTTGTCTACACATCAGGTTCAATAATTAGAAGTTTTCTAATTTTACAATAGAAATTGATTGCTTAGAAAATATAAGACACAATACCAACCATTTTACAGTTACCAAATTTAAAAATTAACAATGCATCAACTAAAAGGAATCCTAACTTAAAATAGAAATTTTTAATTATTCCTATACTTCTCTTTAGCTATCTCAAATTTGTAGTGTATTATAACTCTAAATTTTAGTGATTTAACAAAGTTTTAGTGATTTTAAAAAATTTTTTTATAGATAGTTGAATTATAAAATCTCTTTTGTAAAATACCTTATATGGATAAACTGGATTTAATTTTACCTCTTCAAAAATTTTTAACATTAACTAAAAGTGAGCAAGAAAATGTTTGGCAAAATGCACTTGAACGACTCTTAAAATTAGCTAAAGTTGATCAAGGTTTTTTTGTTTTAGGAACTTATTCTTTAATTGAAGCCTGGGTCTCACAACATCATGTTGGTGATGATTTTTATCCAGCATTTTCGGGATTTACAGAAAAGGTAAGATTTCATCTCGATGCATTTGGAAAAAATCATAAACAGAATTACTCCAAAGTTTTAGAGTATTTTCTTAATTCTCCTGCTCTCAACATCTCTAATCGTGTTCGCCATGAATTTGCCAATTGTGACAAATCTATATTTTATAGTGTATTTAAATATTTAAAAACCTTTACATTAAAAGCCTCACTTGCGAGTAAGGATTATATTTCAGAACTTGAACAAAAATTTGATGATTTAAAAGATTATTACGAATCTCCTATTAATGAGCTAAATGAAGAGCTACAAAAAACGAAAAATGAATTAGAAAAAACTAAATCGAAATTAGAAAATTTAACATCAATTTTCTTGGAATTAAACAATAAAGAAAAACGAATTCAAGAATTAGAATCAGAGATTTCAAATTTAGATACCACAATAAAAACCCTAGAAAATGAATCACATGATTGGAAAGAAATTGCTAGGAAAAGAGATCAAAAAATCGATGAACTCAGAAATGAGCGAAAAAAATATGAAGATATGGTAAAACAAAACTATATCGTAGTAAAATATTTTAAAACTCTTATTAATGCGCATCAGCTAAGTCGCAGTTATCTTGAATTTCAAAAAACTCTCCTAAAACTTTCTCAAGAACAAAAAGACGCCATGAAATCGTTCGAACCAGGACAAAGTTTTCTAATTCGCGGCGGAGCGGGAACAGGAAAAACTTTGGTGCTTCTAACCGCGATAAAGCGCCTCCGAAACACTGACTCATCTTCTTTAGGTTTTGAATCACCCAAAAACATTACTATTCTCACTTATTCAAGAACACTTCAACGTTACTCCCTTTGGCTTCTTGACCTTTTAGAAGGGGGTATCCCAGAAGAAAACGTACAGACTATTGACTCTTTCTTTTTGAACTTATATCACCAATTGATTTCACCCAACCATAAAATTCTTTATCAAAATCCACAAGAAACACTAGCACCAAACATTGATAAAACTGTGTGGGAAGAGCTTGAAAATTTTGTATGGGCATGGGGTTTAAGTCGTCAGGAATATGTGGATCAACGAATTCCGCGAAATGGAAGAAAATATCCACTTCGAATCGAGCAGCGTGCTCAAGTTTGGGAAACCGGGGAAAAGCTTTTAACAGAAATGGAAATAAAAGGTTTGTTTTCTCGAGCGGCTATGCGTTTTTGCCTTCTTCAGAAAATCCTTAATAACAATTCATCAGTTAAACTTGATGTCATCGCCATTGATGAAATCCAAGACGTTTTACCAGTGGAATTGAAAATCGTTGGCAAGATTTCTAACTCAGTACTTATGGCGGGTGATTCCTCTCAAAGCATCTACAACGCTGGATTTAGTTTCTCTCAAGCTGGAATCAATTTGAAAGGGCGTAGTCGAGTTCTAAAACTCTCCTACCGCTGCACTCGACCTCTCTCACTCCTTGCTGAGGGATTTTTAAATTATATAAAGCAATCAAACATTCAAATACCTGATAAAACCGATATTGAATCAAACCGAATGGGACTTCCCCCGACGCTTAAAATTTATGATAGCAATAATTTTTCAAACGTTCTAAAAGACTGTTTAGATTTCTACATGACTGTGTTGAAATACCAACCCTCGTCCATTTCTATTTTAGCGCCAACTAACGAAGCCCTCGAACAAGCAAAAAAAATCGTGGCGGTTAACTATCCGATTGTTTATGTCCACGATAATCCAACATGGATGGAACAAGACGGCATCAAACTTTCAACCATCCAAAGCGCTAAAGGCCTCGATTTCCCCGTCGTCATTGCCTACCTCCCTAAGTTACCCTATAACGATCAATTAGAGGACAGTGTTCGCTACATTCACCAAGCCAGCCTCGTCTACGTCGCAATCACGCGATCGCTTGAAAATCTCACCGTCATCATGCCCCAAAAAACTGATTCAACCGTGTTGAAGGCGCTAAAGGAAGCTTTTGAGAATTTAACCCTGAGTTAAATTCATGTTCAGGGTTCGAGAACCTTTTTCATTAAGGGCTTAAGCGCTTCCCACTTAGGCGCAGGAATTTTAGATAAATCCTGGTCAAGGGTTTCCATAAGTCCAAAACTGCCAAATCGAGCGCTCAGCGCATTCACCAAGGTAAAGTGCACGATGGTTAACAGAGGCTCGCCCGAATTTCTTAAACCAGCAAGCCAGACCAACCACTCACGATAAAGATCAAACATCAATTGCGAACGCTGTATCTTGAGTAAGGCATCGGCATAACTGGGCTCCTCTCCAAAAGGATGTGCCGTAACATGCTGGCCCCCCTCGTAAAAAATCATCGGAATTTTCAGTGGTCGTGCAATGTTATCTCGCACTGCCAAAATCCAGTTTTTCTCATTATTCCAAGATTCACGCACCAGACGCGCAACATCTTGGACGGTTGCCCTTGAACCTAAACGATCAAGTTCAGCATCGGCTTGTTCAGAAAGTCCAAAGTACCACGCGGGAGCAATTGCATCAAAGCTCCCAGGCTTCATGCTTCGTACCACACGTTGGCTTACGTCCAACCAACCGGTTTGAAGTCCTACAACGCGAATAAGTCGTGACGAAGAACCTCCAAAACCTCGCGTGAATGAGTCCAACGCACCTTGAATGAATGGAACGATTCGTTCCGGCCAAGGCGTAACTTGGTTTCCGCGCTTGTTCAACCAATTTGTTTGACCAAACATCCAGTTCCAAGTTTCATTTGAATATTCAACGATCAACTTTCGGTTTGATTTTAAGTTTTGGGCAAAATATCGCCCCATTTCCTCTGCATAGGAATTAGAAGCAAGGTGTGGAATGCAAACCCATCCATCCAAATCGTGATCGTTCATTAGTTTGATCATCATTTCATAGGGAATTCCTTTTGGAGTGGCCCAGGTGTAATAATCCATCTTTGCTCGGTTAGCCCACTCCACCGGTGCTGTATTTTCCCAATCCCAGGGTTTTACCTGGCTCCAATTGTTGGTTTGGCCCCAGTCCATGAATCGAACCAAATGAAAGGCCTTCACCAAGCGCAACCACCTCGGATTGAAGGGTTGTTGTTGATACGATGATTCAAAACCAGGCATAAGCACCCGAATATTTCGAATGGGATTCTGTTTTACTGAACGCCGAATTCGTAATTCTACCTGTCCTCCTTTTGGTTGAAGTAGATCAAATAACATCCTTCCCGGACCTGTTTGGCGTACATTTTGAATAGAACCTCTAAACGTAATTTGCCCGTCCCCATCATAAAGAACAGTGTAAGTTCCAGAAGGCCACCCATCTGTCACAGCCCAAATGGTAGCAACCTCTTGAGGATAGGCTAAATTTGGGATTCGTTGGGGTATTTCCTCAGGATAACCAGCTGGTCGAAATTTTAGTTTAGAAACCTGCTCGCTATTCCAGGGGTCGTTGGGATTGCCGCTATCTTTAGAATACCATTCCCGAGCGTTTTTCATTAAATCAACGAAGGGAAGTTCCGTTGACCAATCAAACAAGCCGCTTAGATTCGTCCCTAAAATAAATGCATCGGTTGGAGTTTCCTGACCAATTAGTTGCAAGCTTAAAAAGCAAACTTGAGCAAGGAATAAAAAACCGCTTCTAAACTTAAAATGTTCCATCAATGAAGTATAAGTTTTAGTTCACAAATTTCAAACTTGTAATTATTTAAAATTTTTCAACAATATTTCTCCACAACCTCGGCCAAGATCGGCATTGCTTGAGCAACAACCTCTTCACCTTGGCTGTAAGTCAAGCGCACGCAACAATGAGCATCGGGGTTGGGGGCATCGCTTCCAAAGAAAAAGTACTCACCCGGTACCACTAAAACCCCACGTTCTTTTAAGTGTTGATATAGCTCTCGTGAGGTGATGCGGAGTTCGGGAAATTTTACCCACAAAAAGAGAGCCCCCTCTGGTAGGTGCACTTGATAAGAAATCCTTCCAGCAAAAGCTTCGTGCATATGCGCCAAGGCCTTGTTTCGTAAATTAAAGTAATAAGGCTTAATCACGTTCTGGGCTAAATCCAAAATTTGACCTGATTTAATTAAGCTCATCGTCAGACTCGCCCCCAGGTTCACCCCTGCCAAGTTCATCACAGCGTGCGCACTAGAAACAACATCAATGATTTCAGGTTCGGCAATGATGATTCCGGTTCTTAACCCTGGTAAACCCAGCTTGCTTAAGCTCATTGACAGGATCATTCCCGGTTCCCAAAAAGGTGTCACTTCGGTGAATAAAATCCCCGGAAAAGGAGCTCCATAGGCATTGTCCACCACCAGGGGAACTTCGTGTTGGCGCGCCAGGGTCAAAAGTTGTCGTAGCTCAGAGTCAGTTAACACATTACCGCTAGGATTGGTGGGACGACTTACACAGATCAATCCGACATCGTCTGTCAAGTGAAGACTGTCAAAATCAACGTGATACTTAAAAAAGGGACTCTCTAACAATTCAATTTTAGGAGGATGGGAAACAAACACACCCTCATCTAAACTTTGATCTGCGTAACCGATGTACTCAGGAGCCAAAGGAAAAAGAACCTTTCGTTTTTGTGTACCGATTCGTCCCGAAAAAAGATTAAACAAAATAAAAAAAGCGTTTTGGCTCCCATTGGTCAAAACAATGTTGCGTTCATCGATTGGCATGGCGTAGCGATGTCGAAGAAGCTCTGCTAATGCAACCCGCCACTTCAGGCTGCCCTGGGGTGTGTCATAAAAAGCTAATGAAGCGGTAAAATCCGACAAATCGTGTTGCAATCGCTCCCATTCTTGAAGCCAAGTTTGTTGCATTTCTTCAATGACAGCTGGATTTCCACCCCCAAGCATCAGCATTTTTGTTTGGCCACTCATTGCCTTACCAAGATCATCCATGAGCTGTAAGATACCACTTTTCGATGTTAGTTTTTTACCATAGTCACTTAAAATCATTTTCCCTACTTATATATTTTTTGGTGTGCCTGCACTTGAGCCACAAGGCCACTACTAATTTTACTCAAGACATTCTCTTTTTGTCTCCCACTTTTGCATCACTTCATACAAAATAATTCCAGCGCTTACCGCAACATTCAATGAATCAGCACCATTTTTCATTGGGATACCCACCCTATTAGAACAAAGGTCTAAAATTTCAGCAGGAACCCCTTCAGTCTCATGCCCAAATATCACCGCTTGTTTTTGATTGGGTTCAAATTCCCTTAAAGGTATTATTCTTGAACCGACACTTGCCGCACTTAGCGTAAAGCCTTGATCGCGTAACCCTCTCCAATCCTCTTGCTCAGCATAATACAGCGTTAAACAAAAGCTCGCCCCCATCGAAGTTCGCAACGTCTTCCGCGAAAATGGATCCGCTGATCGTTTTCCTAAAAGAACCGTCTTAACTCCAAGCGCCCACACCGTTCGGAGAATGGCTCCTAAGTTTGCCTCATCCGTTATCCAAGGACACCCCACCACGACTTGGGGCTTAGCTAAATTTTCATCGCTCACACTCAGTTGCTGAATTTGAGGCCGCTGGGCTAAGGCGATCACCCCTCGGTGAAAGGGAAATCCTAAGAATTTTCCCATTTCGGGTTCGGATTTCACCTCGATCGAGCATTGCCCCCTCGTCAATTGGCGAATTTGTTCATAACTTGAGGGAACACACGTTACACTTAGAAGCTTGTGTCCCCCCTCAACGTAACGACGCACCAGATGATGCCCCTCCAAGACCATCACATTCTGGATTTTAAGGTCTTCAGCTTTTTCAATTATGTTTTCCAATAAGGACTCTAACTTCATGGTGCCTTATTGAATGTACTTGATCTGTTGCTCATCCCCCGCCTTATTGCCAATTAGGTTTTTCACCGATTCTTGGAATTTTTCGGCTTTACGCTCAGTCTCTTCATATTTTGACTTTGCATTTGTAAGATGACTTCCCACTTTTTTATATTCTTCATAAAATTTATCAAAATCAACTTGAATTTTTGATATCTCCTTCAGGATCTCTTGGGCGCGCTTTTCAATACTCATTCCCTTCAAACCAAAAACGATCGCGAGCAAATACGCATAAAAACTCCCAGGCGAGACGGGAATAACCCGTTTCTCAATCGCATAATTAAAAATGTTAGCCAGTTTTTCTTCCGTTTTTGCACTACTAACAACAAACTCGTAGTAGATGTTCTCGGCCGGAATATACATCAAAGCAAATTCATAGGTGTTCTCTTCTGGTTTGATATACTTAGATGCTATTGAATCAATTTTTTCTTTAAGCGATTTCACAAACTCGCTTTGAGCATTTTTCTTTTCTAGCTCATCCTTTGCTACCAGAAGCCGTTGAAAACTTTCTAAGGGAAATTTGGAATCAATAGGAACCAATCGATCACCTAACTTGATGACCGCATCAACAATGATACCATTTTTGAATCGATACTGCATTTCGTATTTATCCTTGGGCAAAACATCTTGAAGTAATTTCTCAAGCAGGTACTCTCCGATGTTTCCTCGTAATTTTGGCGCACGAAGGATGTCTTGAAGACTTGAAATGTCCTTACTGATGTCTTGGATGTTTTTGGTGGTTATCTCTAATACACCCAGTTTTTCTTGAATTTGCAAAATAACTTGATTCGATTCTTGTAGCCTAGAGGTTATCTGACCTTGTGTTGAACTTAGGTTCTCCTGAACCAATCGTTGAACTGCCATCAATTGTTCGCGAAGTTCTTGTTGGTTTTGAGAAATTAAACTTTGTTGATTGATGAATATATTTTGCTGATTGGTTAAAAAATTGTTTTGCATCTCGGATTGTTTGTCTTTCATTTCATCAATTTGTTTTCTTAATTCTTGAATAGGAGCGGTGGTGTCCTTGTTTGCATTTTTGATTAACAAAAATAGGGCAAACATTACCAAAATAATTAGCACTGAAACCAAGGCAATTAAAACTTCGATCATAGCTCATCCTCCTCCTTTACGATGTTTAATTATGACACCATTAGGTTTTTAGTGGACGCTGGATCAACACAATAGCTATCAAGCTGAGAGCGCCCCCCAATACACTAGTGTATTGCGGTAATTCACCCAGCAAAAAATAGGAAAGAACCAGGACGGTGACAGGAATGGTGAAGGTAAAGCTAGAAGCCCTTGCCGCTCCAATTTTTTTGGCTGCATAAAAATACATGGTTGTTGCGAATGTCCCTACCAGTAAGGCAATGAAAAGAATGTTCCACCAAAAAACTTCTCCCCAACGATTCACATCAATCGCCCCAGCCACAGCTGCCAAGGGCATGATTACCACAGCCGAAAGCCCATAGAGAATGGTAGAAAAAACAAATAAATTTAGGGTGTGCTGAGCAAGCTGGCCAAACACAGTCAAGAGTGCATAAAAAGCAGCGCTTGCCACAAAAATAAGACCGGTGGGATCTAAAAAGGCCACTAAACTCAAGCCATCGCCCAACATCTGGATGGCTCCCCCCAGAAAACCCAAGCCCAAGCCCATCCACGAAAGCCAATCTCCGTGACGCAGACGGAAGAGGGCCGCCCATAAAAACGTGAACAACGGATTCATGGTTGTTGTCAACACTCCATGTTTACCCGCGTATCCCGCGTGGAGTCCCCAAAAAAACATCAGGTTATACACCACCAAGGCGATGGCAGCCAGGCCTGTATAAATCATTCCCTTTTTGTCCCAACGGAATTGATCTCGGTTGAAGACTAGGAAGGGTAAAAAGGAAGCAAACATCAACACAAAACGCCAAAAAGCGGCAACGGTAGGCGGTACATCGGTAATCGATTTGGCACTGATCCAACTTGCCCCCCAAAGAAACATACTCACCGTCATCAACACGTAGAACAACCAAAGATTACGCTGTTTCATTAGAATAGAATTGTGGTGACTTTTCCTGTCCCTGTAAAGACGCCATTTTGACCTCTTGGGGATTTCATCACTATAATTAATTTTAATGAATACCCTCGGACAACAACTGCTCGATTTTTATCTCAACCTTCAATTTCCCTTTGATTTACCTGTACATTTCCGCGTAATGAACCCTTTTCACGACGATCGAGTACGTCGAACCATTTCTGCCTTTTATCTTCGTTACCTCAACAGTTCAATCCCACATCGCGTTCTTATGGGAATTAATCCAGGTCGGCATGGCGGTGGAATTACCGGTATCCCATTCACGGACACCAAACGCCTAACCCAAGTTTGTCAGATTGCCTGGGACGGCCTCTCAAGCCACGAACCCTCCAGCGAGTTTTTTTACGCTATGGCAACTGCACACGGAACGGTTGATGATTTTTACGCTAAATTTTTCAGTTTTCCTGTAAGCCCCTTAGGTTATTTAAGACAGACGTCCAGCTTGCGTTGGGTGAACGCAAACTATTATGATTCTCCTTCCTTACTTCAAGCAACCCACCCCTTCATCATCGATTGTTTGAATCACCTCATCCATTGGCCTGTTGACCGTAATCTCGCATTTTGCTTGGGACAAGGACCCAATTACAAAATTCTTGTGGAGCTCAATCAAACTTATCACTGGTTCGACCGAATCGAAGCACTTCCCCACCCACGCTTCATCATTCAATACAAACGAAAAGAAATCCTTAAATACATTGACCTGTATTGGAAAGCGCTTTTATCCCATTGATTTTTGACCTATAATTTTTATATGAACGTGCTGCTCTTAATTGGAGGCTCTCGGGGGCTTGGTCGGGCTTTGGTCGACATATTCCACAAAGAAAGCTGGTCGGTTTTGGAATTTTCCCGAACAGGACCTGTTCCTTTTAATCATACCTTAGACCTTAATCACCCTTTTGAATCCTTGAACTCATTCACCCATGTGACAAAATCTCTGGATCAACAAAATATTATTCGCGTGGTCATGATTTTGAATTCAGCCGCAATTCTTCCTATTCGAAATGTGGCAAAACTCACTCCACAGGAAATTCAATCCAGCGTTAACATCAACATCACTAGTGCCATTTTGTTGTGCCAGGCTTATGTGTCACTATTCAGAAACTTTGCAAGACCCAAAATGCTCATAAACATTGGTTCAGGAGCTGCCCACCGAGGCTTCCCTGGGTGGTCGCTTTACTGTGCCGGAAAAGCTGCAATGGAAAGTTTTTTCCGTGCTCTCCATGAAGAAGAAAATTTTGAGCCTCACCCATTCACTGTTTTCACATATGACCCCCACGTCATGGACACCCAAATGCAAGCAGAGATCAGGCAAAGTTCCGAAACTGAATTTCCCCTTGTCGAACACTTCCGTAAGCTTCACTCAGGAGGCCAACTAACTCCCCCTGAAAAAGTGGCCATTCACCTTTACGCTTTGATAGAACGACCCGACATTTTTAAAAACCGATTTGATTACAATGAATAAGTTTTAACTTGGATTATCCTCGTAGAAACGCTGCATCGCTTCAGCCAGGGATAGTGCCAGTAGCGGCTCAAAGAGTTGAGCGTGGTCTGCGCAAAACCACTCCAACCACGGTGGATGACCCACAAAACCTGGTGTGATTTTTGCGTGTTTTTGCCATTGTAAATCTTTTTCTGTTAATCGAAAGGAAAGAAGCTTTCCCTCTGTCGGATCGAACCGTTTTCCACAAATAGCACAAATGGGAGGTTTCATTTTGAGCTTAGCCAAATGGATTTGTTTCTCTCAATAAATTCAAGGTGAAAATCCACGTGCTCCGCGTATATTTTAAGAAGATCTAAAAAACTTGTTCGCCCGCGCTTGGGATGGTTTATCCATGCTTTTTCTAAAAGATTTACATCCATCTCACGCACAAAACGCGCAAAGAGCGTGCGTAGGACTTGGAACAACTTTAAATACTCATTCAAATCCTCATCGATTTGATAGACTACCCTTGCCCACGCCTCTTCATCGAGCATCATTACTGACGCACCTGGTTCTGCAATACTCATTTTAGCCCGAAGGATGAAATTAAATTCATTATCCACCACGTGACGCACATGCTCCGAAATTGTCCAAGCACCTTCCAAATTTGGGCGAAAATTCAGCAGTTCTTCTGGGGCGTCTTTTATGGCCTCGGCTAATTTTTCCGGACCTTCCTCATATTCAATTAGAAAAATTATTAGTGTTGATTCAAAATTTCTCATACTTAAATTATAATACTAAAATGCCCCTTTTAAGAGTCGGTTTTCAAAAAACTAGTCTCATTGATTTTCCGGGAATCATCGCTTCTGTTATTTTTACTCATGGTTGTAACATGGCTTGTGGCTATTGCCACAATCCCGCCTTAGTTCGTGGCCCCCTTCCTGAAGATTTTGTAAATATCGAAGAGGTATTTCAAATTTTAGATAAGCGAAAAAATCTTCTAAAAGGCGTAGTCATCACCGGGGGTGAACCCTTACTTCACGACGATCTTCCCGAGTTGATCAGGGAAATCAAAAAAATGGGCTACTTGGTCAAACTTGACACAAATGGAAGTCTTCCTGAAAAGTTAGCCTGCACCAACCCCGATTACGTGGCCATGGATTTCAAACTCCCCTTATCGAAATACTATTTTTACCACCTAAAAAACCCTGAAAAAATCAAGGAAACTATCCATTACCTTAAAACAAGTCAAATCAAACATGAATTTCGGCTTGTCTGGGTACCCACCATCAATCAATTGGATGATATTTCGATCATGGCCCAAGAGCTAGGGGAAGGCGCCCCTCTTTTTATTACTGGATTTCGTCCTGGCACAAATTTGGATCCTACGATGCGCACGATGAGCGCTCCCAATCAGAATCTATTACTTCAAGTAGTCCAAGAATTCACCAAATACGGAATTAAGGCTCAATTAAGAACTTAGAAATAAAATCGTATTCCAAGTCCCGCCGTTCCCAAAAACTGCACTCCAGGGAAGATATAAATTCCAGGACCAATTTCCAAAAACAATTCCCACGGGGAAATGAATTTCCAGGAAGCCCCAAGAGTTGCCCTCACCCCCAACCACAAATTACTTGCTTCGCTTCTTCCCTTTGGTTTATTGTCAGCTGGAGGAAACAGTATTTCCACAGCAAAACCAGGACCTAGGTACCAAAATAAGTTTTTTATTTCAGCGGTGATCAGTTGATTCACGATCTTGTAATCAAAAATTCCAAAAAGACTCGCTTCATTTATTAGCGAATAAGCCAGGTGAAATTGAGCATTTTGAATGGAAAATGTAAGACCGGTTGGAGCCCCTAGGACAAACCCAACCCCAAAGGACTGATTATTTTGTGCGTGGATCGATATGTTCATTCCAATCAATAACATTAATAATAATTTTTTCATCGTTCAAAAGCTCCTTTAGTGTTTTCTTTTTTTTCCGCCATCTGTTGGTGAATTTGAATTATCTAGATCTCCAGCTGGGTTTTCAGGGGGCTGTTGATTGGAGTTTTCTGAGGGTCTAACAGCTTGTGAATTTTGCGATGCATGGGGGTTTTGACTTTCTCCAGATTCAACTGCTTTTAGGACTTCAGCTAAGCTCCTAAATCCATAGCGAAATCCCATATCAACCCCAGACGCTTGCCAAAGTGTTTTCATCATTTTCAAGTGGGTATAAAACACTAAGTCGGGTAGAGAACTAATCTCTAATCCAAAATCGATACCCAACTCTGCACTAGGATGAAAGGGCAAGTAAGCATTTAGCTCAAAATAAGGTCTAACGGTGAAAAGCAACGATTTTGGTGAACCTAAACCCCATAAAACGTGAAAGCCAGAACCTGCTAAAGCATAACCCAGTCCATAATTCAATACATCATAACTAGGTGAACCATGATAATGACTCTTAAAGAATTTTTGCAAAAGAAAAACATCTTCTGCGCCAATCATACTGCCATGAGCATAAACTCCCCACCGAAATATTCCTACTTCATTCTCATCATAATAATCCACACCCGTTCTTCCATACAAATAAAATATCCGTTGATTGTAAGCTAAAAAAGGATTAGTTATGATTTGGACGTAACTTATCGTTTTTTCTGTACGATGCCGAATAGCAAAATTGATGGCTGGAAAATTCATTTCATTTGGATCAGCGCTTAAAAACTCAAAAAAATAGGTTCCCATGCTTGCCCAAGCCTTATCCTGACTAAGGAAAAAAGGAAGTGTCGATTTTGATTCATCGTCATCTAAAATTTCTAAGAGAGCGGCCCAGTTAATTTGAATAAGTGGCAGCATGGTAACACGAGAGTAACCAACCTCTACTTCGAGGTTCTCTAGAAAATCTCGAACATCCTTCAAATCAAATGAATGAGTCATCGTTGTAAACAATAAAAGAAATGAAAATACCAAGGTGCTTTTCACTCAGTTACCCTAAAGCCTAACAAATCAATTTCTTTTTTGAGTTGCATCCGTCCATCAAAATTATTATCCATACCAACTTCCAATCTGATGTGATAAATTCTTACATCTTCAGCAAACGGAAGGCGCTTGGTGTTTTCACTTGCATTCATACTCGCACCGAATATAATTCGAAGGGATGCTGGTAAATAAAGTCCTGTCTCTGCAAAGAAACCGTGCTTTTGCTCATCACCTTTGTAATAGGTTATATAATCGCCACGGATACCAAGACCAATTTCTTTAGAGCCAAGGGAATACAATAACGTCGCACCCACCCTTAAATCATTCAGAGGTTTCCAATCATTAAAAGGTAAGTACCACTTCCAATGGAAGTATAACCAATCGCTAATTTTAACATCTCCCTGTGTGTCCAAGGATAATCGTGATAATGAGCGAATATAATTTAAGTACAAATCGGGACGTAGTACATTAAAGAAGTTTAAATAAAGTCCTAAACCCAAGAAATTAATTATGGCTTCTGCCCCCCAATCGATGACTGCAGTAAGACTAAGCAAATTGGCATAATTGTTGTAGAAAAACAATTCTCCCGTGCTTAGACCCTTGTTAGTAAAAACAAAGACTTGGTTTCCCTGTTGCTGGGTTTTTTCTTGAACATAGGCTTCCCAACCCTCCAGGTAAGGGATGTCAACAAACGAGTAACCCGCAAACAAGTAGTTTGTGTCTAGAATTTTAAGGGCTAATCCAGCATAACTACGACTAAGGTTAACGTTTGAATCGTTCCAAATGCCATCTAATCCATCAGTACTTAAACCCACAACATCACTGACATAAATAATGTTTAATTTAATGAGATCGGCGAAGGTATTTTGCTGTTGTGATTCAACACTTGTTATGACTGTTGACCACACTGCCGCTGTTGTTAAATATTCCCAATCAGAATTAAAATAATTTAATGTAAAATCCGTTAACAAGGCAAACGGTGTCCACACAACTGCAGAAAAAATAGGAGCCCAAAAAATTCCCTGAAAAGTAAAATGATACAAAGTCGATTCTCTTGGAAGTTGATTTGTTAATTTGATCCAACGAGATTCCTCTGCCACCTTTAGATGGGAACGAACCCCTAGCATGTCTGTTCGAAGAGTTTGCTCTAACAATTGAATACTGGGGCGATCATCGTCCAACCAATATCGGATCGAGTTAAATTTAATAGGATTTAAACTACTTTTACCCATTTCTGTCTGTGACCACAATGCTGAATGAAAACAAACAAGTAAAATAAAGTTTATTTTTTTCATTAAAGAAATACTATAAAAAAAAATTGATTTGTCAATCTCTAATTTCTTCAACTAAGGCTTGAAAAATTTTAAGCATATCATCGGTTGTTTTTCGTAACCGTGCCGCTAGGGTTTTGGAAATTTCTCGTACTATCGGGAGTGCCAATTCAGGATGCTTCTTAGAAAATTCATCAAATCGAGCCTTTTCAAGGACTAAAGACTCGCCTTCATCAAGAGCAACTACCGTTGCGCTTCGTCGATCATCATCTATTAGAGCTAATTCGCCAAAGAACACTGGGGTGTCCGAGGTGAGTTTTGAAACGGTATATGTGTCTCCTTCTAGGGTTTTTTTTAAAATTTCGAAAGAACCTGAAATGGGTATATAAAGACAATTCCCATGATCGCCTTCATAAAAAATGACTTGGTTTTTATTGAAGGAAACAATTTTCGCAATAGACAAAATCTCACTTAAAGCCTTGGTATTATGTTGAAGCTCAGAAAAAAGGGATATTGTTTTTAATTTTTGGATCAGTTTATCACTCATATTCGCTCGAGAACTATAGCGCGCGCATGCTTGCTCAAAACGTAATCATCCGGTGGAAGTAAAACGGGTAAGTTAGGTTCCATTTCCTTTACTTTAACAAGATTGTGCACTAATTTAGAAACATCACTCGTTTTTTGCGCATCTCTTAATGCATCTAACTTCATTTTTCGAGGTGAGCCAGAGTTTTCTAACACTCCTAATACTAATTTTGAATAATTATCCCAGTAATGCTTTCGAAGTTCAAAAAATGATTTTCCAATCCAGGCCATTGGAATGAGGGGGGTGGCCAACCTGACTCCACCATCTTGCCGATCGATTATGGCATTCATGATGTGTGCCATTCCTTGAATAACACTTGTATTTGTTAATAATTTCCGTGATAAATCCCTTATCAAGAAAATTTCATCACACGCAACTGACTTAAGATTCTTTTCATACTTTTGATCAATAAGCTCGGCACACACATAGGTGTCCTTTGAGATATTTTTGATGGTCATGACGGTCATCACCGTTTTGGAATCAACCTCAGAACTACCTTTTGATTCTAGGGTATCCGCTAAAACTATTACTTTCGCAGCTTTTCCGACATTTGCGCGTTTAAGATTGCTTTCAGAAAAATAATCTCCCCGAACAAATTTTAAATCTTTTAATTCTTTTTCTTCCCGCAACGCTTCCACTCGTTCAGGATCAATATTGGACACCAATACAATGTTATCCGATTGGAAATCCTGCGAAAGAGTTACAACGTCGAGTAAAATGAATTTAATATGATCCTTCCAACCGCATATTACCATATGGTCAGTTAATTTCGAATAATCCATAAGACCCCTCCGAGCTTTACTATTTCGTTCAACAATCCTTGAAGTCGCAACACCTGCAATATATCCCGCCATGACAATACCAAAAAACATCATTAAGACAGCGATCAATCTCCCCATCAAAGTTTTTGGTACTAGATCGCCGTAACCCGTGGTGGTGAAAGTGACAACCCCCCACCACAAACTATTCCAAAAATCTACTAAGAGATCCTGATTGGATTCAAATAAATAAAAAACAAAGGATAAAGATAAAAATATGGAAAGAATGATAAAAACAGTTGAGATAAAACTATTTTGAATGATACGATTAAATACTCTTCTAAACTTCCTAATGATAAACAAGACAGCCTCTCTTCTAATTATCGAAAAGAGGCTAAAGTCTTTTAATGAAACTTACTTTGATTTTACATTAGTTTGAGCTTTGTTTTTGAAGAAAAAGAAAGCGATTAGTCCACCTACAATCATTAGGAAACTATAAATTTGACCCGTTGTAAAGTTCCACGGGGACACAATTAAATGACTAGTAATTATATTGCCACTCACATCAGTGATGGCGCCCGGATCGAGCATAATCGGGAAGTCCATCCCCTTATCAGGGGTCCGGAAGTATTCAACAATAAAACGTGCCAGTCCATAAAGAATAATATACATTGATAGATAAAATCCCTTAAAACACTGACATCGCATGGAAATAATCCAGAAAATTAAAAAGATTAAGATTCCCTCTGAGAAGGCCTCGTAAAGTTGACTGGGATGCCGTGGTAAATTGACGAAACCATTGACAACAGAATCATTGCTAATACCAACTTGATTCATCACATCGCGTACCCAAGCCTCTCGAACTGGTAATTTTGCCGCATTCGGAAACAAAACTCCCCAGGGTGCGGTTGTAACTCGACCATAAAGTTCTCCATTGATAAAGTTTCCTAAACGCCCAAAGGTATACCCTAGAGGTACCCCAAATGCCACCATGTCACTCCATTCAACAAGGTCAATTTTTTTCCAACGTGCGTAAATGATTCCCCCAACTAGGGCCCCAATGAGGCCCCCATGATAACTCAATCCTGAAAAACCAAATTGCCCATCACGAAAGGGC
>Ga0272446_1004327_pt1 | contig 16899 bp, 13 predicted proteins | sample YNPCB0061_FD_194587 | JGI IMG/M metagenome (GOLD analysis project Ga0272446, IMG submission 194587) | Hot spring microbial mat communities from Yellowstone National Park, WY, United States - YNP-CB-006-1 | ecosystem: Environmental > Aquatic > Thermal springs > Hot (42-90C) > Sediment | place... | reverse complement strand
AGGGTCATCTGCAAGTATTATCAATGGTTCAAAGACAATGGCACGCAAAATATTTAAAAGCTGTTTCTCCCCTGAAGACAGGTTTGCAACAATAGCATCCTGTTTAAGAAAATGATAATCTTTAAACAGTTTTTCAAGTTTTTCTTCAATGTTGAGGATTTTTCGTTTGTCTGATTTTATTAAAAGTGTAAGGAGGAGATTTTCCCTGACAGTCAGGTTTTCAAAAAAAAGAAAGTTGTGAAAAACATAGCCTGTCTGTTTTCTGATTTCAGGGATTTTTTTTCTGTCATCGGGCAACACATATTCAAGTACATGAAGTTTACCATTGACTGGCAACAACGTCCCATAAATCAGGTTTAAAAGGGTGGTCTTATATTCAGCAGTTTGTGCCGCAATGCAAACAAAGTCGCCCTTGTTAATCGTTAAACTAATATCCTTAAGACCAGAAGTTCGGGAAGGATGATTAAAGAAGACATTTTCAAACCTGACCATTCATAATTTCCCTGATTTTTTGGTCATAAATGCCTTTGCTCAGTTCAATAAGCATCTTTTTGTGTTGTTTCTCTATAAGCTCTTTAACAAGCTCGTTTAGTTCTGGAGAGCTTTTTGCATCGCCGTAATAGGTCTTTTTGGAGGCGATAATTGTTCCTTTAAGGTAAAGATGTGTTACAACCTGATAACCTTTACTGCCCGTATCTTCGGTTTGAATATGAAAGACCATGTTTTTATATTTGAAATTGTTGTTTAAACCCGGCACCATATCACTTAATTATATACAATTTGCCGACAATATCAAATATTCTTTTAATAAACCAAAAAATGAAATATAATTTTATGATAAATAATAAATTTTTGGGGAAGGTTTTTTATGACAAGAGAGCAGCTTGAAAAAATAAAAGAAATACTCTTTACTTGGAAGAAAGAGATTTTAGAGGCACAGGAAAAGGCTGTAAAAGAGATGGCAAAAGAAGGCTCTGAAGCAACTTTTTCTGATCCTGCCGACAGGGCAAGCTACGAAGAAGACAAGACAATACAGCTACGTATAAAAGACAGGGAAGGAAAGTTATTAGCCAAGATTGACGAAACACTTAAACGTATCGAAAAAGGGGAGTATGGCAAGTGTGAGGAGTGTGGAGAAGAGATACCTTTTGAAAGACTTTTAGCAAGACCTGTAACTACACTCTGTATAGAGTGTAAGACAGAGCAGGAGGAGAAAGAAAAAAAGTGAGAAAGACAAAAATCATTGCGACCCTTTCGGGAAACAGTGATTACAAAAAGATTAAGGAGATGGCAGCCATATTTGACTGCGTGCGGATAAATCTGTCTCACGGCAGCTATAACGAGTATAAGCAGATCGTTGATGCCATCAGAAAGATAGAGTTAGAGACAGGTCGTTATATACCTATACTTTTTGACCTTTCTGGTCCCAAAATCAGAGTTAACGCATTAGAAGAGAGTATCGAGATTAAAAAGGGAGAGCAGCTTTTTTTTTCAAAAAGGTGTGTAAAGTCTAAAGAAAAAACAATAACAGTAAACTTCCCAGAAATCATAGACCATCTGAAAGTTGGAGACCGTGTTTATATTGATGATGGAAAGTTAAGATTTAAGGTTATAGAGTGTCTGCCTGATACCTGCAAACTTTCGGTAATAACCGATGGTATTATCAAAAAAAATAAGGGAGTAAACTTTCCTGATACTGAGCTACCCCTTCCATCTCTTACGGAAAAAGATTTACATGATATAGAAACAGTAAAGGCATTAGGCGGCGATTATATTGCCCTTTCCTTTGTTCGTCAAAAGAAAGACATCACGTTATTAAAGGAGATACTTTCCCAAAAGGGGCTCAACATACCTGTAATTGCAAAGCTCGAAAGACCAGAGGTGCTAAAACGGCTTGATGAAATCTTTCAAGTTGCAGATGGTGTGATGGTAGCAAGGGGTGATTTAGGGGTAGAGGTTTCATTAGAAAGGGTACCACTTTACCAAAAAAAGATTATCGAGATGGGTAGGGAAAAGGGTAAACCTGTCATTGTAGCAACACAGATACTTGAAACGATGGTAGAGAAACCAGAACCTACAAGGGCAGAAGTTTCGGATATTGCAAATGCGATAATAGATGGCTGTGATGCCCTCATGCTTTCTGGGGAAACGGCTTATGGTAGTTACCCCGTTCAGGCTTTATCAACGCTTGAAAGTGTAGCGCGAGAAACAGAACGCTATATGCAAAGGTATGACAGGGATTTCTTGGCGACCGATTACAAATTTTTAAAAGGTGATATCACCTCCGCCATCGCATATGCCGCCTTTAGTGCAGCAAAGAGCTTAAAGGCTAAGGCAATCGTGTGTTTCACTGCAACGGGGCAGACAGCATCTGTTATGTCCAAATTTAGGGCAACATCCCCAGTAATTGCAGCATCCTTTAGCACAGATACCCTGCGGAGGGTTTCTTTATACTTTGGTGTAAAGCCTTTATTGATTAAGAAAGGGCAGAACACGGATGAGATGTTGTACGAAATAGAGAGGGCATTACTTGCCTCTCAATTTAAAGAAGGGGACCTGGTTGTAATTACCATAGGACTTCCGGTTGTCGGGAAGGGTAACACAAACATGATAAAGGTTCATGTCTTGGGTGGTTATCTTCCTTTCAAAGACACCAAATTTGTCAAAAAAAAATGATAATGTATAATTGTAAAATGAGGAGCCAACTATGCCAGAATTAAGAAAAGATCCAGTTGCCAACAGATGGGTTATTATATCGTCTGAAAGGGCACAAAGACCCCACAGCTTTGTGGCTCAGAAAACAGAAAGAAAAACAGCCTTCTGTCCCTTTGATTATGGCAATGAAAACATTACTCCAAACGAGATACTTGCAATAAGACCTGCTGGAACTCCAGCAAACACACCTAACTGGACATTAAGGGTAGTTGCAAACAAGTTTCCTGCACTGAGAATAGAAGGTGACTTGAACAGAGAAGGTGAGGGTGTTTACGATAAGATGAACGGCATAGGTGCCCACGAGGTAATCATTGAAACACCTGATCACGACTTAACACTATCAAAGTTAGAAAGAAGGCATTTTAAAAATGTGTTGTGGGCTTATCGCGAAAGGATGAGTGATCTCAAAAAAGATTTAAGATTTAAATATGTACTTGTGTTTAAAAATCAAGGGGAGCAAGCTGGTGCCTCCTTGCCACACTCCCATTCACAGTTAATTGCTTTGCCAATAGTGCCAAAGCGTGTTCTTGAAGAACTTGACAACTGCAGCCGATACTACAACTTTAAGGAACGCTGCCTTATCTGTGACATAATAAGGCAGGAAATACAGCAGGGAACACGAATTGTCGCTGAGAACAATGATTATGTTGCTTTTGCCCCATTTGCCCCTCGTTTTCCGTTCGAAGTGTGGCTTTTACCTAAAAAACATGAGAGTGCCTTTGAGTTTATCAATGATGAAAAGTTGGACACCCTTGCGTTAATATTTCAGTCTGTTCTACAAAAGATTGATACTGTTCTTGAGGAGCCGGCTTACAACTTTGTGTTGCACAGCACACCTTTCACAGATGTCCACAACAGTTACTACCACTGGCATTTTGAGATTATACCAAAACTGACAAAGATAGCTGGTTTTGAGTGGGGGTCAGGTTTTTATATAAACCCCACACCGCCAGAAGAGGCTGCAAAGTACTTAAGGGAGGCGTAAGACAATGAAGGTTCTTTACGCATCATCAGAGGTTTTTCCTTATTCAAAAACAGGCGGATTGGCAGATGTTGCTTCGGCTTTGCCTGTTGCCTTGAAGGGAAAAGGTGTTGATGTTGCAGTAATAACACCCCTTTACAAAGGGATTAAGAAAAAGTTTAGACTTAAACCAGCAGATGATAGTTACACCGTCGTAATTTCTTCAAACACCTCTCAAGCAGGTATATTAATGACAACGTTGCAAAAAAAGGTTCCTGTTTACTTTGTTGATTGTGAAAAATATTATGATAGAGATGAGCTTTATACCACAAAAGAAGGCGATTACCCTGACAACGCAGAAAGATTTATCTTTTTTTCTCGCCTTATCGTAGAGTTTGCGATTAAGCACGGCTTCGATGTAATTCATCTAAACGACTGGCAAACGGCTATGGCAGCGGTTTATGCAAAGGCGTTATACGATTTTAAGGGCAAGACTGTGCTAACAATTCATAATTTGGGCTATCAAGGTCTTTTTTGGCATTTTGATATGCCTTTGACAAATCTTGACTGGAGTTATTTCAATCCCAAAGCGTTGGAGTTTTGGGGCAAAATTAATTTTTTAAAGGGTGGCATATACTTTTCTGATGCCGTAACAACCGTAAGTCCCACTTATGCGAAAGAGATACTCAACGAAAAAGATGGTTTTGGGCTAAGCGGGGTTTTGAACGATGTCAAAGACAGACTTTACGGCATACTAAACGGCATAGATTATAAAGAGTGGTCGCCAAAATCTGATAGGTATATCGTCGCAAGATACGACAAAAACAGTGTAGCAAAGGGAAAAAAGGCTAATAAAAAGGACGTTCTTAAACATTTTGGTTTAGAAAATGACAAAAGACCTCTTTTCGGCATAATTTCAAGACTTGCTCAACAAAAGGGCTTTGACATATTAATTGATGCGGCTGATGAGATTATGAAGTTGGATCTTTCTTTGATAATACTTGGTTCAGGGGATAGAAAGTACGAAGATGCGATAACAAGTTTAAAGAACCGCTATCCTGACAAAATTGGACTGTTTTTGGGGTTCAATAACGAATTGGCACACAAGATTGAAGCGGGGGCAGACTTTTTTTTAATGCCGTCGTTATACGAGCCTTGCGGCTTAAATCAGATGATAAGCATGGTTTATGGCACAATACCAGTGGTTTCATCTGTAGGTGGGCTTAACGACACCGTAACTGACATCTCTGACGTTAAAGAAGGCTGTGGAATAAAGTTTTCTCCTAACTCAAAGGAGGACCTTGTTTCTGCTGTTGATCGTGCCTTAAAACTTTATAGCCAGCCACAAAAACTCTCAAAGGTTAGAAGAAAGGCAATGGAAAAAGACTTCTCGTGGAAAGCGTCGGCAGACCAGTATGTAAAGCTTTACGAATTTTTAAAGGGATGATTAAAAGGTGTTCGAAACTAAACTTGCAGAATTTATCGAAAATTTTCACATTGCGGGCGGTTTGCAAAACAAGCTGAATGTTTTGTCGAACTTCTTTTTGATAATGGGGATGGAAGAGGCATTTTTTGTCAGCACTTCAGAACTATGTGGCAAAAGGGTTTTTTCAATACTCAACGCAGATGAGGCGGCTCTTGTTCCTTTAACTGACACTTTGATAGCAAGGTTTGACGACACACAACAGTTCAGTAAAGAAACTGTATTAGGGAAAGAGTTTACAGTTTTCACAATAAAAGATGAGGAAAAGAAGTACGGCAAACTATTCTTTTATCCGTACTTTGAAGATAAAGAGGCTTTTTATCGTATTATAAGGGAAGTGACAGTTTGTGGGATTAAGGGATGCGAACTTAAGGAACAGTTTTTAAATAAGACAAAGCAGTTAGAAATTTTCCGCAAATTATCAGGAAAGGTAAGTAGTTACTACAACTTATCGGATATGCTGAAGATGTTAACAGAAGGTGTGACGGAGGCATTATGCGCAAAAGGAACGGTTATACGGCTTGTTGATAAAGACTCAGGACTGCTTAAAGTTATGGCAGAGTATGGCTTGCATGATGTTCATATAAGAAGACATGGTATTAAAAAGGGGGATGGTGTTTCTGGTGAGGTGTGGGAAACAGGAAAATCAAAACTCGTTTTGCCTGATACAGCCGAGTCTATAAGCCTTTTAAGGTCCAAGCTAAATGTCAGTTCTTTAATATGTGTGCCTCTTACCTTTGAAAATGAGATTATCGGCACTTTAAGTGTTTATGAAAGGGTTGGAGAACGAACCTTTACAGAAGATGATAAAAATTTTCTTGAGGTGTTGGGAAGCCTTCTTGCTCCAATTATTGCCTACACAGCAACGATAGATAGAGAGAAAGAACTTCTTGCAAAACTCGAAAAGCATCTGAAAAATCTCACACTAATCACAGAGATTAACAAAATTTTGATGGAGCCACGAAAGTTAGATAGCCTGTTGTATATGGTGCTTACCACGTTAACCTTTGGTGAGGAGATAGGATTTAACAGGGCGGTGCTTTTCATGTATAATGCCAAAACTGGAACTCTTCAAGGCATGATGGGGGTTGGTTGCGAAACGGTTGAAGAGGCATATCAGGTTTGGCAGCGTTTACCTAAGGATTTGCCAGCCATTAAATGGATAGAAAGGTTAAGAGAGCTTGAAGCCGCTAACGATACAACTTTTAATCAAAAGGTTAAATCGCTAAGGTTTTTCTTGGATGAGGTACCATCCTTTGCCACAGCCTACAGAACCTCAAAAGTTTATGTAGAAAAGAATACAGAGGATGTTCTGGCAAGGATTTTTGGTGTTAGCGAGTATGCTATAATCCCCCTTGCGGGAAGGGAAGAGATTTTGGGCATGCTCTATGTGGATAACAAATTTACTAACAAACAGATTAGTGACGATTACATAAAACTTTTAGAGACCTTTGCTTCACAGGTTTCTATAGCCATTGAAAATGCAAAACTTTTTAATGAACTAAAAGAAACAAACGACATGTTAAAGGCTGCAAAGCAAGAACTGTTGATAAAAGAAAAGCTTGCTGTTGTTGGGGAAATGTTAACAACTCTTGCCCACGAGGTGAGAAATCCTTTGGCTGCAATGGGTGGATTTGCAAAGATTATAAACAGACGCAGCGAAGATAAAACAGTAAAGGATTTATCGCAAAAGATTCTTTCTCAGGCTGAGAGAGTTAATAAGATGTTTAATGATTTTTTGTATCTCACAAAGACAAACACATATAAAACCTCTACCTGCGACATCCTTCAGGTGATTAATAACAGTATAAACAATCTGTCCTTCCTTTTTACGGAAAAAATAAAGCTTACAGTTGATGTTTCCCCAAATATCCCCTGTATCCCAATAGATGAATCTGTTTTAGGTGTTGTGTTGGACAACCTTATCAAAAACGCTGTACAGGCAATGCCAGAGGGCGGAAGCCTTGTTATAAAAGCCTTTCAAAATGGCGAAGCGGTTCATATCATAGTTGAGGATGAAGGGCAGGGTATTTCTAAAGAAGTTCTGCCACACATTTTTGACCCTTTTTACACAACAAAGTTTAACGGTGTAGGTGTAGGGCTTTCGGTTAGCTATAAAATTATAAAGCAGCATAACGGCAACATTTATGCTGAAAATAGAGAGGAAGGAAAGGGTGCACGATTTGTTATAAAGCTGCCCTGTGTTTGTGATAAAGAGGAAGAACAAAGCCTTAAAGGAGGTGTATCATGAAAAAACACAAAATTCTTGTTGTAGATGACGAGGAAAATATTCGTTTGCTTTATAAACTTGATTTAGAGGATGAAGGGTATGAAGTAGAGGTGGCAGAAAGTGGTGAGGAAGCCTTAGAAAAGCTGAAAACATTTGATGCAGACCTAATTACCCTTGATATCAAGATGCCTGGTATGGGAGGTATTGATACGCTGCACGAGATCAAAACCCGCTTTGCTGATAGAAAAATCCCTGTCATACTTTGTACAGCCTTTGAAGAGTTTAAACAGGATTTTTCGACATGGGCATCTGAGGCTTACATCACAAAAAGCCACGATTTAACAGAGCTTAAAGAAACAATAAAATCGCTTCTTAAGGAATAGGAATGCTTAGTCATTTAAAGGTAGTTGAGTTAGGCATGTATCTACCTTTACCCTATGCAGGTGGGGTTTTGAGACGCTTTGGGGCGAAGGTGACAAAGATAGAACCACCGATTACTGGAGATCCGCTAAAAGATTTTGACCTTTCTGCCTACGACTATCTTAACAGCGGTAAAGAGATACTGTATCTTGATTTGAAAAAGGAAGAAGACAGAAAAAAGGTTTACGAAACAATTCTCTCTGCAGATGTTGTGTTAAACGGCTTCAGACGGGGCTTTTTAAAAAAGATGGGTATCGATTACGAGGGAGTAAAAGAGAAAAATCCTTCCTGTATCTACATATCTCTTGCAGGATATGAAAAGGGATTTAAAGATGGCGACAAGGCAGGGCATGATTTGAATTTTGTCTCACTTTCAGGTATAATGCAAGACTTTGCAGAACAGGGAAAGCTTTTTCCCTTTCAGTTAGCCGATATGGCAGGTGCTTTGTGGGCAGTTATAGGCGTCTTTTATATGCTTGAAATGAGGAGACAGACAGGCAAGGGAGGAGAACTGGATTTATCGCTTTTTCGTTCATTACTGTCGTTTTTCCCGTTTTTTTATGCTGCAAGCAAAGGTGGCGGTATAGAAAGCGGCATTTTTTCGGGCAAGTTTGCCTGTTACAATATTTATAAAGCCAAAGATGACAAAAATATCGCCTTTGGCTGTATTGAAAGGAAGTTTTTCAAACGTGCCTTAGATGTTCTTCGTATCAATTATGATGAAGAAATTCTCTATAAACCAGATCATCAAGAGGAACTTATAAGGAATATATCTAAGGTTATAAGTCAGAAGGAGTTTGCTTACTGGAAGGAGTTGTTTGAGAAGGAAGATATCTGTGTTACACCTGTTCTTGATAAAAACGGTTTTTATGAGTATCTTAAGTTACAAGGGCTAAACGAGAAGGCATTTAAAGATTTTTTGTTTTCTCCTATAACTTAAAGAAAAGAGGAACAATATGCGACCATCAATTTTGATTGTTGACGATGACAAACTTATGTTAGAACAGTGTGTTGATATGCTTGTAGACCTTGATGCAGATATATTCCTTGCAACGTCTGGCAAAGAGGCTCTTGAGATTGTCAACAGCAGGAAGATTGATGTGATTGCATTAGACCTTGTTCTCCCTGACCTTACTGGTGATATAGTGATGGAAAATATAAAAATGAGAAGTCCAAACACTGATGTGATTATAATGAGTGCCTTTGCAACAGTTGAGTCAGTAATTAAGCTCATGAGAAAGGGCATATTTGATTACATAAAAAAACCCCTCGTGCCTGAGGAGTTTAGATTTATTATTCTTAAATGTTTGAGGGAACGGGAAATCATCGAGGAGAACAAAAAACTAAAAGAGTATGTTACCATTTACGATTTGGGAAAGATGCTTACAAGCACTCTTGAAGTATCAAAGGTCTATGACAACATTCTTCTGCTTTTTGACAACTTTTTGAAGGATGCCTCTGTTGTCATTTTGAATAACGAGCTTGGTATTGAACTTGAGGTAAAGGCTTTTAAAGGTTTTGAGAGGAACGAGCTACTTGAAATGAAAGATGAACTCTTTAATTTTGCTGAAAATTTAGGCAAAGCCCCCCGTGACGAGCAGCTTCAAGATGGTGTCTTAATTTACGAGGTCTCAAAGTTAAACTGCTTTAAAAAGGTTAACAAGAAAAATCTCATAGTCATTCCTATAGAAAGAAAAGAAGAGGTTAAAGGCTTCATTTTCGTTTTTGTTGATGAAGTTTTATCTGAAAAGTTAGAGGTGCTCGGTTTCATCAAAGACCAAATAAATCTGGCGATAGAAAATTCCCTCAGATACCTAAATGCACAGGAAATGGCTTATATAGACGAACTTACAAAGGTTTATAACATTAGATACCTTTATGTTGCCCTTGATAACGAAATTAAGAGGGCAGAACGCTTTGGCACATTTTTATCGGTGCTGTTCCTTGATTTAGACCACTTTAAAAACGTCAACGATACATACGGACATCTTATAGGTAGCAGGTTACTTATAGAAATCGCCTCTGAAATAAAAAAGAGTGTAAGGGGCATAGACATAGTTGTAAGGTATGGTGGAGACGAGTTTGTCGTAATCTGCACCGAGACAGGGGTTGAACTTGCAACAAAAGTAGCAGAAAGGATAAGAAGGCGGATTGAAGAAAAGGAGTTTTTCAAAGAAGACGGCTTAAATATAAAAATAACGGCTTCCATCGGTATTGCTACCTACCCTGTTCACGGTTTACAAAAAACAGAACTTATTGACCTTGCAGATAAGGCAATGTATAAAGGCAAAGAAATCTCAAGAAATATTGTTGTAGTTTCGGAAAGGAAGGTAAAAGGTGATACAGGCAGTAAGAGGCTTTAAGGATTTATATGGCAACGAAGTACGTTGTTGGCAACACATTGAAAAAATTATTAAAAAAAGCTTTAGTCTTTGGGGATTTGAAGAAGTAAGAATACCTTTGCTGGAGAAAACAGAACTTTTTCAGAGAGGCATTGGAGATGACACGGATATTGTCGAAAAGGAGATGTACACATTCACAGACAAAGGTGGCGAACAGGTTACTTTAAGACCTGAGGGAACCGCATCCGTAATCAGATTTTTTAATGAGCATAAACTTTACGGCAGCGAAAAGTTTTTCAAGTTTTTTTACTTAGGACCAATGTTTAGATACGAAAGACCACAAAAAGGCAGGCTGAGGCAGTTTCATCAGGCAGGTGTTGAGGTGTTAGGAGAGGCATCACCGCTGGCAGAGTTAGAAGTTATAACCCTAATAATGCATCTTGTTGAAAAAATTGGCATAAAAAACGTTGAGCTTAAAATAAACTCTTTGGGATGTAATAACTGTCGCAGGGCTTTCAGAGAAAACCTTGTGCAGTACTATCAGGCAAAACAGTCTGGTCTTTGTGATGATTGTAAAAGACGCCTTCAAGTTAACCCCTTAAGGCTCATAGACTGCAAAAGCGAAGGCTGCAAAAGTTTAGCAAGCGATGCCCCTTTGATTACGGGCTTCCTTTGTGATGATTGTAGACAACACTTTGAGGCGTTGAAAAAACTTTTAAGGGAGCACGAAATTGCATTTACGGAATCTCCACAAATAGTAAGAGGTCTTGATTACTATAACAGAACAGTTTTTGAACTTCACTCCTACGACTTAGGTGCTCAGAGTGCTGTCCTTGCAGGTGGAAGATACGATACGCTATCAGCAAACTTAGGTGGTGTAGATATACCAGCCGTAGGTTGGGCAATGGGTTTGGAAAGGGTTGTTTCTGTAATCAATAATGAGAGGCTTCCAGAGAAAGAGAATCTGGTTTTTGTTGCCTTTCTTGGTGATGCTGCAGAAAAAGAGGCACTGTCACTTATTTACACACTGCGTAAAGCTGGTATAAAAGCAGATTTTGATATTTTTAAAGGCAGCTTAAAAAGTCAGTTTCGCAAGGCGAGTAAACTTTCTGCCAAATGGGTGGTAATTATCGGCGAAGAGGAGTTGAAAAAAGGCGTGTTTCAGTTAAAGGATATGGAATCAGGTGTTCAAACGGCAGTAACAAAGACGGAGCTGATCTCCAATTTAACACAGAAAAAGAATGACTAAAAATAAAAAGAAAGGAGTTTGTAGATGGAGTTTTTAAGCCCATGGAAGAGGAGTGACTACTGCGGCAACTTTACAGAAAAGGAGATCGGGAAAGAAGTTGTAATAGCAGGCTGGGTCTTTCGTAGAAGGGATCACGGTGGTGTTATTTTTGTAGATCTTCGTGATAGAGAAGGTATAATTCAGGTTGTTTTTGATCCCAAAATCAGTGAAGCAGTTCACAAGAAGGCAGAAGGTATTCGCTTAGAGTATGTTATAGCTGTAAAGGGTGTCATCAGAAAACGCCCTGAGGGCACTGAAAATCCAAACCTAAGGACAGGTCAGGTTGAAGTTGAGGCGAAGGAACTTAAGATTTTAAGCGAATCTCAACCGCTGCCATTTTCACTTGAAGACATGGAGTTAGAGAAGGTTTCAGAAAATGTCAGATTAAAGTATCGCTACTTGGATATACGCAGTGAAAGGCTAAAAAATAACATAATTTTCAGACACAAGGTTACAAGTTTAATCAGAAATTATCTCAATCAGGAAGGTTTTATAGATGTAGAGACACCGTTCTTAACAAAAAGCACACCCGAAGGTGCAAGAGACTTTCTTGTGCCAAGCAGACTTAATCCAGGTTGCTTTTATGCCCTACCACAGTCTCCCCAGCTTTTTAAACAGATGCTTATGGTAAGCGGCATTGACAGATACTACCAGATAGCCCGCTGTTTTCGCGATGAAGACCTTAGGGCAGACAGACAGCCCGAGTTTACTCAGGTTGATATCGAGATGTCTTTTATAAGTGAAGAAGATATTATTTTGCTTATCGAAAATATGATGAAAAGGCTTTTTGGAGAGCTTTTGGGTGTAGAGATTAAGACACCGTTTCCACGTCTAACTTATGATTTTGCGATGGAAAATTACGGCAGCGATGCACCCGACACCCGTTTTGGTTTGAATATTAAAGATATAACAGATTGTCTGAAAAACTCAGAATTTAAAGTGTTTTCCGACACAGTGAAAAAGGGCGGAGTAATAAAAGGCATAAATTTGCAGAAGTTAGCACTAACGAGAAAAGAGTTGGATGAACTTGTTGAGATGTCAAAAACCTTAGGTGCAAAAGGGTTGTTATGGGTGAAAATTCAGGAGGAAGGCTGGCAATCTCCTGCCGCAAAATTTATAAAAGATGACGAAAAGATTGCTATTGAAAGGGCTTTCCAAGCCGAAAAGGGTGATACGTTAATATTTGTAGCAGACACAAAAAAGATTGCCTTATTTGTTTTGGGCAAGATAAGACTTTTTCTTGCAAAAAAGTTTAATTTGTTTGACGAAAAAAGCCTAAACTTTTTGTGGGTTTATGATTTTCCACTTCTTGAGTATGATGAAAACGACAACAGGCTTGTTGCAGTTCACCATCCTTTTACAATGCCAAAGGACGAGGATATACCTTTACTCGACAAAGAACCTGAAAAGGTAAAGGCAAAGGCTTATGATATCGTTTTAAACGGAAGCGAGATTGGTGGCGGTAGCTTGAGAATCTATTCCATGTCATTGCAACAAAAGATTTTTGAGGTAATAGGGCTTAATGCGGAAGATGCTAATAAAAAGTTTGGCTTCTTTCTTGACGCACTCAACTTTGGTGCGCCACCACATGGTGGTATTGCATTGGGGCTTGATAGGCTTGTAATGCTGATGTTAGGAGAAGAGTCAATAAGGGATGTCATCGCCTTTCCAAAGACACAAAAAGGCACCTGTCCTCTTACCGATGCCCCATCTGTTGTAGAAGACGAACAGCTAAGAGAACTTTTTATCAAGAGGATTTTGCCAAAACAATGAGAAGCATCCTTGTTTTTCTGTTAATTTTTGCACTTTTTTCCTGTGCAAGATTTCCTGAGGAAGAGGTAAAAAGGGCTAAGTTAGAGATCGAGACCATGTACTACGCCGATGTTCCAAAGTATCTGCCAGAAGAGTGGGGGCTTATGCGTGATGTGTGGCAAAAGATTGATGAAGCTGAAAGACAAAGAGACAGAGAAGCTGCAATGCGTTGGTACAACTACGTTATGGAAAAAGCCTCGCTCTTTGAAGACATGCTTGCAGAAAAGAAGCAGGAAGAAGAAGCGTTAAAAAAGCAAAAGGAAGAAGAGAGGAGGAGGCTTTTAGAACTCGAACAACAGAAACTTGCAGAAAAAAAGGAGCTTCCTTCCCAACCCATTCAGACACTACTAAAGGAAGAAAAAAAAGAGGTTGTAGTTTCAAGGACAAGGAAAAAAAGTATTGATGACGTACGATATAAAATTGAAAAAAGGTATCCTTCATTTTATACTGTTAGGGAGGAGGAAAGTTTAGAAGAGATTGCAGAGCTGCCAAGTATATACAACGACAGATACTATTGGCCTCTGATTTACAAGTTTAACAGAAATCAGGTGCGTGACCCTAAAAAGCTTTATAAAGGTCAGATACTTAGGATACCAAGAAATATTACAATGGAGGATATTTTTAAGGCACGTGAGGAGGCAAAGGCAAAAACACCAAGAGTTTTACCCAAGACCGCCTTTACGCCAGAAAAATACAGAAAATTTATAGAAGAGCTAATCTCGGAGGAGTAAACGTGATTTACTGGAACAGAAAAACCAACAGATTTGAGCAAAAGTCCACAAACAAGCAGTCACTTGGCATGTTAGAGGCTTCAGAAAAGCCCAATTTGCTAAGAGACATGTTCCCCTACAAAGAGGTGTGCAAGCAAGTGTATGATAACGAGCTTGTTGCTATGGATATACCTGATGACATATTCATCACCGACACTACCTTCAGAGATGGTCAACAAGCAAGACCACCTTATACAGTGCAGCAGATAGTTGATATTTTTCAGATGCTACATCGCTTGGATGGTGATACAGGTGTTATAAGGCAGTCAGAATTTTTCCTTTATAACAGTAAAGATAAAGAGGCGGTAACAAAATGTATGGATTTGGGCTATCGCTATCCCGAGATAACCGCATGGGTTAGGGCTAACAAAGAAGACTTAAAGCTTGTAAAGGAGTTTGAGATTAAAGAAACAGGAATTTTGACATCCGTATCGGACTACCACATTTATTTAAAATTAGGTTGGGATAGAAGAAAGGCAATGGATAACTATCTTGCAATAGTTAAAGAAACACTATCTCTTGGCATAAAACCACGCTGCCATTTTGAAGATGTTACCAGAGCAGACATATACGGTTTCGTATTGCCATTTGTGATAAAGTTAAAGGAACTTTCAGATGAAAGCGGTATTGATATTAAGATACGGTTATGTGACACGATGGGTTATGGGCTGCCCTTCCCGCAGGCTTCTCTTCCCAGAGGCGTGCCAAAACTTATATACCTACTGAAAAAAGAGGCTGGTATGCGTTCGCAGGATCTTGAGTGGCACGGTCATAACGATTTTCACAGAGGGCTTGTAAACGGTGTCTGTGCTTGGCTTTACGGATGCAGTTCGATAAACGGTAGCCTGTTAGGTTTTGGAGAAAGAACGGGTAACCCCCCAATAGAGGCGTTAATTATTGATTACTTGAGCATTCGTGGCAACGGTGAAGAACAGATAGACACGACTGTAATCACAGAAATTGCGGAGTACTTCAAAAAAGAGTTAGGTTACGAAATACCTTCGAACTATCCATTTGTGGGAGAGTCTTTCAATGCAACATCCGCAGGTATCCATGCCGATGGAGTGATAAAAAATGAAGAGATATACAACATTTTTGACACATACAAGATCCTTAACAGACCGATTAAGGTGACTATTACGGATAAATCTGGAGCAGCAGGCATCGCCTACTGGGTAAACCAAAGGTTGGGCTTGAAGGATGATAAAAAGATTGATAAAAAACACCCCAGCATTTTAAAAATATACAGTTGGATAGAAAAGCAGTATAACGAAGGCAGAACGACTTCAATCTCTGATGAGGAGATGGAAAAGCTCTGTCGAAAGTATCTGCCAGAACTTTTTATGTCTGAATTTGACAAAATTAAGGCTCGCGCCAAAGACATGGTTTCCCATCTCATCGAAGAACTGGTAGAACTGCCTGATATTAAAAGTATGCAACCAAAGAAGCAAGAAGAGGCGTTAAAGAAGTTTGTCTTTGACAACCCCTTTGTTCAATTTGCATACATCACGGATGGAGAAGGCAAAAAGATTACAAGGAACATAACGCAGATAGAAGATAAGCCAAAGTATGAAAAGATAGGCTATCACGAAGATTTTTCTGACAGGGAGTGGTTTATAGAACCTTTAAAAACAGGCAAGATTTATGTAACAGACCTTTACACATCAAGAATAACAGGTGCACTTTGTGTCACTGTTTCTGCCCCTATCAGAAATTATAAGGAAGAGATTGTTGGTGTTATAGGACTTGATATAAAGTTTGAATACTTGACAAAAACGGAGGATTAAGCAACGATGACAGCATTAAAAGCAGAACATTTTATAAAGTACGAAAAGAACGAGCTTGTTGTTCCTGATAGCCCTTATATAGTATTTATTGAAGGAGATGGAACAGGTCCTGACATATGGAGGGCGTCGAAAATGGTGTTTGATGCAGCTGTAGAAAAGGCTTTCAATGGAGAAAAGGCAATTCAGTGGGTTGAAGGCTTTGCTGGAGAGAAGGCTTTTAAGGAAACAGGTAGCTATCTGCCTGAGGAAACATTAAACTTAATAAAGCAGTTGCGCGTTGGCATAAAAGGTCCGTTAACAACACCAGTAGGAAAAGGAATAAGAAGCATCAATGTTACTTTAAGACAAGAGTTGGATCTCTATGCCTGTGTGAGGCCAGTGAGATATTTTTCAGGTGTTCCTTCTCCTATTAAGCATCCCGAAAAGGTTGACTTTGTCATCTTTAGAGAGAATACGGAAGACGTGTATGCTGGAATAGAGTGGCAGGCAGGCAGCGAAGAGGCGTTGAAAATGAAAAACTTTCTCGAAAAAGAGTTCGGTAAAAAACTCCCTGATGAGGTTGGCATAGGGATAAAGCCTATCAGCAGATTTGCTACGGAAAGGCTTGTTCGTATGGCAATGCAGTATGCAATAAAAAAGGCAAAAAAGGTGCTGACGCTTGTTCATAAAGGCAATATAATGAAATTTACAGAAGGTGCCTTCAGAAACTGGGGTTATGACGTCATAAAAAGGGAGTTTTCCAGAGTTGCCGTGATAGAAGGAGAAGGCGAGGCGGTTGAAAATAAAATACTTATAAACGATCGCATTGCTGATGCCATGTTCCAGCAAATAATTTTAAGACCCGATGAGTATAGCGTTATTGTAACCCCCAATCTCAACGGTGATTATATCTCAGATGCCGCAGCTGCCCTTGTAGGTGGGCTTGGGATGGCACCCGGTGCAAACATAGGTGATGGTTACGCAGTTTTTGAGGCTACACATGGAACTGCTCCAAAATATGCCGGGCTTGACAAGGTTAATCCATCGTCTGTCATACTTTCAGGGGTGATGATGTTTGAGTATTTAGGCTGGAACAAGGTTGCTCAGATTAT
>Ga0272446_1004326_pt1 | contig 16899 bp, 21 predicted proteins | sample YNPCB0061_FD_194587 | JGI IMG/M metagenome (GOLD analysis project Ga0272446, IMG submission 194587) | Hot spring microbial mat communities from Yellowstone National Park, WY, United States - YNP-CB-006-1 | ecosystem: Environmental > Aquatic > Thermal springs > Hot (42-90C) > Sediment | place... | reverse complement strand
ATCGCGACGGATTCGCGCCAGAATGGCGCCCCGTAGAGCAAATTCGCAGAATTTGCGGAGGAATTCGTCGCGATTAGGTTATCTGCGCAAGCAGAAAAGTTGCACCAGCGACCTGCCGCGCAGCCCCTAAAGTGAAGCCGGCCCAGCTATCATGTTTTGCCGGTTAGCCATAAGGGCTTAAGCGACCTGCCGCTTAAGCCCCTACAGCCAGCCAGCACGAACTAAATTCGCTGCGTACGTGCATACGCGAGATACTGATCAATGCGATCGAGCATGGCAATCTGGGTATCTTTTTCGAAGAAAAGGGCCGCGTCATTGAGCAGGGCAATCTCATGGATTTTTGCGCCAGCGGCACAAAGACCCCCGTGGAGTTCAATATGAAGGGCAACCAGGTCACCCTGGCCAAGAAACACTCCATTACCGGCGCCAAAGCCGTCTGACCAGCGCTGAACTGCTGGCAGCCACCAGGCAAATCACGAGCCCGGCGGGCACATACCACGTCCACGCGAGGGGAGTGAACGCTGCAATCACGGCCATTGCCGCTGCCGAAGTGATAAATCCCACCTGGGCATCACGCTCAGATGCACGGCGAAAACCCAGCATATAGAGGCCGACGATACCGCCAGCGAGAATGGACGATAACTTCAAAGCAATCACCACGACCGGATTTTTCTCGTCGGTAAAGAGCAGCGCGATGAGCATAATGGCAAAAGCCCACACGACCGTGAGCAGGCGTGACAGGCGCAGCCGCCGCTTGTTGTCATTGGCTGCGTAACCCGGAAAAAGGTCGAGCATCGTCGACGACGCGAGCGAACTCAGTGTCGCTGACAGTGTCGATTGCCCGGTCGCGAAGATCGCCGCGAGCACGAGACCAATCAGACCTGCCGGCAGATGCCTGATAATGAATGTCGGAAACACCGCGTCGGGTGTCGGGAAAGCAGCACCTTTGAAAAATGCAAACAGCCAGACACCGATTATCAGGAAGAGCAAGAATTGCAGGTCAACCAAAATGCCGCTCGTGATCATGGCCTTCTGCGCCTCGCGCAGGTTGCGGCAGGCGAGGGCTTTCTGCACGATGAGCTGGTCGGTGCCGTGCGATGAGATTGCGAGCAGCGCACCGCCGATGAGCCCCGCGGTCAGATGAAATGGTTGAGTCCAGAAAGAGGCCATGCCGTTCTCGAATCCCGAAGCAAAGAAGCGGAATTTTTCTGCACCGGCCGCTGCGAGAGGCACGCCGCTTGCCTGTAGCACGAAGACTGCAGCAAACGCTCCGGCAAGGTAGACCGCGGTCTGTATGAACTCCACCCACATCGCGGCACGCAGACCGCCAAACGAAGTATAGGGCAGGGTCAGCAGTGTGAAAACGAGTATCGACGTAGTGATCGACCAGCCACTGATGAGGCTGAGTGGGAGCGCCGTCGCGTAGAGCCTGACGCCGGTGCCGAGCAGGCGCGTTACCTGGAAAAGTACGGCAGCAAGCCGCCGCATGTGTACGCTGAACCGGTACTCGAGGAAGGCGTAAACCGTTTCGATATTGCCTTTGAAATAAGCGGGCAGAAGCAAGAATGCCACGATGATACGCCCCAGCACGTAACCGAGCGCCAGTTGCATAAATGTCAGGTTGCCTGCATACGCCAAACCTGGTATAGATATAAATGTCAGGCTTGAGGTTTCCGCCGCTACAATCGATGCCGACACAACCCACCACGGCAGTGAATGGCTTCCAGATAGATAATCGGCAGCATGGTTATGCCTGCGGCTCGCGACAAAGCCAACCAGCTGCAACAGCGCGAAATAACCGAAGAGTACGATGAGATCGGCTGGCGTCATAGCCCGCGGACACTTCGACTGCGCCCAGTGACCGCAAAAGCGGTAAACAGATCTGGCGCGCCGTACCCGGTACGTTGGGCAATAAAAAAAGCCCCGAAGGGCTCTTTTGGCTGCCGAAGCAGCCCAGTAATTTTCTGGAGGAAATTACTTATTTCTTAGCTTTCTTTTCTGCTTTTTTCGCTTCGCGTTCTGCTTTCTTTGCAGCTTTCATACAATCACGCTTTTCTTTGCCTTTCAGCGCTTTGCAATCAGCAGCAGGTGCTGGAGCTGGTTGTGCGTCCTGGGCAAAAGCAGGTGCTACGAGCGCAAGCAGCGCGAGAACTGAGAGAAGTGATACTGTCTTTTTCATGTTGTCTCCAATGTTTTTTTTAAGTCCCTTGCGGGCTTGCAGATAAGACGTTCGATCAGGTGCCAGCGGTCTTTTTTTTCGAAAAAATCACCGGGAGCCAGCTGATATTCGTCCTATTTTCTGGCGAAGCAGCCTGAAATGCAGCGGCCCGTTGACGCAGCAATCAATAGAGATGGAATTCCCGCGCCCGTTCGGCGAACTGGCTGGCTTCGGCGATATACGCCCGCCGGTATTCTGCCAGGTTTCGCTGTGCTTCGACGGCTAGGCGAAACTCGGCTGAACCACTCAGAATATCTATCGCCAGCTTGTCGGTGACGTACTCGTAAGGCTCGCGGCGCCAGGCAAAATCGTTTGGGTACAGGTCGTGCGCGGTTTTGACCATGACCAGCCCTGTATAAAATGCCTCATAGCTGTGGAAATCCACAACATGCACAAACACTCCTCCGCAGATTTCATCTTTGAACTTGTGGAAGGTCGGCTTGAAGTAAAGCGGGCGAAAATACACACCGGGGAGCTTCTGCGCATTGAGGGCTGCAGCGTATTCTGTGGGATTGATGAACGGTGCGCCGATGGTCTCGAACGGGCGGGTGGTGCCGCGGCCTTCTGAGACATTGGTCGCTTCAAAAAGACAAGTGCCGGGATATACCACCGCAGTATCAAAAGTCGGCATATTCGGCGAGGGCTGAACCCAAAGCCCACCGGTCTGCGGATAGAGTTGTTCGCGTTGCCAATTTTCTAACTCGACAATGGAGAGCCGGGCATTCCAGTTTTGCGTTGCGTTGAGAAAGCGGGCGAGTTCTCCCAATGTCAGCGCATGGCGCACGGCCAGCGGGTAAGCTCCCACAAATGATTCGAAACCCGGCTGGACGACATTGCCCTCGACGACTATGCCACCGAGCGGGTTCGGTCGGTCGCACACGATGACCTCAATTCCGTGCGCGGCGCAGGCTTCGATGCAGAATGCCATCGTGTAGGCGTAGGTATAATACCGGCAGCCGATATCCTGAATATCCACGACGAGTGCGTCGAGGCCCGCGAGGTCGGCGGCGCGGGGCCTCAGCTCTTCTTTCGTCTGGCCGTACAGGCTGACGGCCTTGAGGCCGGTGAAACCATCGACCTCGTCGGCGACGGTGACTTGGTCTTGTTCAGTGCCAAATAGCCCATGTTCGGGAGCGAAGATTTTTTCAGGTCTGTAACCCTGCGCGCTGAGTGCCTCGAAGAGATACCTGCCGTTCGATGCTACCGAGCTTTGGTTGACGAGCAGCGCGAAGCGTTTGCCTTTGAGGTATTTACCGGGCTCGGCAAGCAGGCGGTCGATGCCAAAGGTGGTGCGCATGTCAAAGAATCTGCACCAGTGAATCTTTCACGCTCTTCCAGAAGCCGCCATGCACGGCAAGGGCAAGCTGCCGATCGAACTCGCCGGGTGTGTAGACGAGCAGGTCGATGCGGGGCCAGATATCGAAGATTCCGCTAAACTCTCCCGCGCGTTCAAGGAACGGCAGCTCAGTTGCTGTGACTACGATGAGGTCAATGTCGCTCTGGGGCTCGTGGATATTCTGCGCAAACGAGCCGAAAAGGTATGCTCTGTCAGCTTTGGACTTGAGAAAGCTGTGTAGCTGCCCGATGAGAGCTGCACGGTCTTGTTTTACCAGATTGCGACTTTCAGGAGTGAAAACGATGCTCACGAAATTTTCTCCTGTTTGATCAACTCTTGCACGAGTTGAAACAGACGTTCTCCGCTGGTTATAGCGCGTTCTGCCTGCTCTTTGGAGAAGAAATCTGACGGTGGTGTGTTATCGGGCAGACTATCAGGATAGCGTGCGGAAATGTAATATAGGTCAAGCTCCCGACCGATGGTTTCAATTTCACCATCGACGCCGAGCTGTTTCGCAAGCGCCGTAATCGAATGCCCGCGGACGCTTTCAGCCCCACGCGCATAGGCTAGGGCTTTCAGTGATTTTTCGCCGACCTGCTGCGCGATAAAGCAGGCGCGCGACGCAAAACCGTGCGCAAGGCTGTCCTTTGCCCAAAGGATATCTTGTTCTGCCTCGCGTAACCAGGCTTCGAAGAGCCGCATTCGCTTGCACATCAACCTGCGCCATCAGCGCGGCAAGAAGAATCAGGCCGCCGGCTGCAAATGTTCACAAGAACTCCTGCGGGTAGTTTGCCGCGGAAATGCAGTTGTAACCTGCCGATATCGAGTGATCAACAGAAGGTGCGAGACCAATCGACTCGAGGTGAGCTTCAAGTTTTCGTGCGGCGGCGACCGCCAGCCTATGGATTCCCTGCCGAACGCTTTTACCGTCCCCATGCAGCATGATGTCGAAAAAGCCATCACCTACACTAATGAAGCAGAACACTCCCTCTAGCGGACAGTTTTTCACCTGGCATTCGCCTGGAACAAGATACTGCGGCAGAAAATGGATCGGGTAACGCATCCAGGGGAGTTCGGGCGGTGTCGGTTCAAGCTCGGTGAGCAAGCCAATTTTCTGTAAGAAGTCTTCGGTATCGCCGAAAAGAATGCGACACTGCAGCATTTCTGGCATCCACACGTGGCCCGATTCAAAGTCGCCAAAAAGGTAAAAATAGCGTAGCTGCTTTGCCCATTGAATCAGCTGCTCTGCACTATGATTGCGAGTAAAGCGGCTCAAGGGTTCGCGGCGTGTATTCGCCATACGCAACCGTTGCAGAAGCGTGAGAAAGAGTCAAGTGCGATACCATGCGGAGCGAAAATTCCGGACGGGGCTTTGCCCGAAAAACACTTGCCGCGATTTATCACAGAAGCTTGCTGCGTTATGGCAAGGGGGGCGAAAAAGAATTCGCAATACTATCAGCTTTAGTCCATAGCTGAAAGAGTTATTCTAACTTACACCATTCGCACCATCTCGCGCACAGCGCTCTGCCAAAAGCCGACCGTAGGCTCGCTGGTTAAGCGCGCCCATTCAGCAGGCGTGTAGATGAGTGCTTCGATATTGACGTTGAAGTCGCGCAAGTCTTCGAACAGGCGGCCGCGTTCGTGAAACGGCAGATCGGTCTCGGCAACGATGAAAAGGTCGATATCGCTTTCGGGCCCCGCGTCGCCGCGCGCCACTGATCCGTAGAGCCAGGCGCTCTGAGCCCGACCTGCGAGAAGCTGCTTCAGCTTGTCGGTGAATTCTTTAAGCGATAATCCCTGCAGAGGATTGGGGTGTTTGTGATAGGTGATAATGCTCATAGCTAGCCAGCCATCAGCTCTCTCACTCGCCGCAATATCAGCTGTGCTTCTACCTGTGCAGCGAGGGCTGCTTCTTGATCCAGAAAGTCTGCCGGAATTCCCTCGGGAAAAGCATCGGGGTAGCGGCCGGAGATATAGTAGCGATCGAGAATCTTGCCAGCGCGTTCGATTTCAGCATTGATGGAGAGGACCTGCGCTATCTTGGTGACCGATTGGCTCTTTACTTCTGACGCTCCACGAAAGAAGGCGAGGGCTTTGAGTGCCTTTTCAGCGACCTGCTGCGCGATGTAGCACGCCTGTGCGTAGTGCCCCCGCTCAATCGAGTCGGCTAGCCATGCCGCGTCGTCTTCGGCCTGCCTTAACCAGTCGCCTGCGCGCGATTGAGCCATACTACTTTTTACGCAAGCGACAGGCTCGCGTAAAGCCTATTTAAGCCTACCCGCCACGTCGCGAATCAGTTTCAGCGTCGTCGCGTCGCTGTCATAGACACTGTACCAACCCTGCGCTTCGTGCGGCGGGTCGCCGATGAAATTGTCGCCGGGCTTCCACTGCACGCGCGCGGGGCGGCCTTCGGCACCCCAGGCCCAGAAGTTGACGCCGGCAATGGGTGAGTCGCTCTTCTGCGATTCGAGCACGTGGTAAAAGCCTTGCGCGTAAAAATCGTCGCGCAAAGTGACAGGTGTGCCGGTCGCAAAACGGTTCAGGTCGCGTGAAAAACCGAACTCCTCAAATGCGTAAGTTCAAATGTGCTGTCTGCGGCTTAATCTACGATGCGGTGCAGGGTTTACCAGAAGATGGCATTGCACCGGGCGCCCGCTTGGTAGAATGGAACGCTAACACCTGTTAAGATGCGGGCTTGAAATATTTTGGCCATTGCTTGTGAAAAAATAGACAGGCTCTAAATATATGCTTACTTTGATAAACACAGGATAATGAAAACCAGGGCAGAACTCGTTGATTTTCTCAAAAGCCGCGGGCTGCGCATTTCGCTGCCCAAGCTTGAGATTGCTGCCCATATTTTCAAGTCGCACCGGCACTTCACCGCCGAAGAGATCTTCCGCGAAATCAACGCCGAATACCCCAAGGTCTCCCGCGCGACAGTCTTCAACGTTCTCAATTTTTTTGTCGAGCACGGTCTGTTGAAGAAGGTCGAAGCGCGCAGCGACGTGCAGCTGTTCGATTCGAACACCGAAGACCATGATCACGTCGTGGTCGATGCAACCGGCAAGATTTTCGATGTGCAGATTCCCGAGCGCGAAAAGCTCGGCTTTCTTGAGCAGATTTGGGCCAATAACCCGCACCTGCCCCGCCGCCACAACGCGTCGGTCGTTGTGCACGTATAGCAGGCTGTTGAAAAACAGCCTAAAAGCAGGATGTTGAAACCGGGCGCGGCGTCTGCCGCGAGCACGGTTTTCTTTCAACATCCTGCTAGCTCCTCGCTCGCATATTCCTGGCGCACGCTTCAGTGTGCCCCCGCGGCCGTCGAAAATTAAGTATTACCTGTGAAGGCCGAGTGCTTTGTCACCGGTTATGTCACATACATGACCTCGTCTCCAACGATATTGCTGCCCGATTCGCGTGCCCGTACGCTGTGGGATTTTTTTCTCTTCTTGGTTACACTCACTATGGCGGTACTGGGCCCCCTGGAGCTCGTCTACAAGCTCCGTGGCAAAGTTTTCCTGATCTATTCGGGGGTTTTTCTTACTTGCTTCTTTCTTATCGACATGCTGCTGAGCTTTCGCACCGCATTTTACTTTCGCGGCGAACTGGTAGAAGATCCGAGGCAAATCCGGCGGCATTATCTGCGCACCTGGTTCGTCGTAGATTTTATTTCGCTTTTCCCGTTTGACCTGCTCGCTAGCCCGATCTTTATCGGGCCCGCGCAAAATCCCGTGGACGTTGTGCCTGCGCTCAGGCTGGTGCGGCTCGTGCGCTTGCTGCATCTCAAAGAACTCATCAACCGCTGGCGGCATGCAGATTTTCTTAACCCAAGCCTGATGCGCCTCGGCATACTGGTACTGTGGATGCTCATCATGGCGCACTGGGCCGCCTGCGGCTGGATCGTGCTCGGCAACGTGAAGACCGACTACAGTGCCGCGGAAAATTACCTGCGAGCGTTCTACTGGGTCATTACCACTTTCGCGACCATTGGCTATGGCGATATAACTCCCGCCAATATACCACAGATTGCCTACACGATCTGTGTCGAGATTGTCGGCGTTGGTATGTTCGGCTACATGATCGGCAACATTGCGAGTCTGCTCGCGAACCTCGACATCGCGCGCTCGAAGTACCAGGAGAAGATTAACCGCCTGAATCTTTTTCTCGAGTACCGCGACATTCCGATCGCGCTGCGGCAGAAACTGCGGCACTACTACCGCTATATGTGGGAGAGCAGGCGCGGTTACGACGAAAATCTGATTTTGAAAGATTTGCCGAGCGCTTTGCAGAAAGAGCTCGCGCTCCACATCCACGCCGACGTCATTGAGAAGGTGCCGATCTTTAAGGGAGCTTCAGACGCTTTCATCAAAGAAATCGTGATGAAGCTTACCCCTGCCATGTTCACGCCCGGCGATTACATCTTCCGCGAGGGTGAGATTGGTCATAACATGTACTTCATCAGTCGCGGGAGCGTCGAAGTACTGTCAGAAAAAACCGGTCAGGTGTATGCAACGCTTGGTGAAGGCGGTTTTTTTGGCGAAGTCGCTTTGCTGCGGCAAACACCGCGCAACGCATCGGTGAGAGCGCTACAATACTGCGATCTCTATACGCTCGATAGCAAAAACTTTCAACTGGTACTGAACCAATTTCCTGATTTTGCCCGCCACATCAAAAAAATGGCGCGCGCCCGATTGCACAACTCCAGAATGAAAAGGCGCAGAACCCGTTAAGGTTTTAGCTCCTCTGCTGTTTGCGGTCAAATGCCTTCTTTGTGCCGGTCGTGCCCTGCATCGACAGCGGGTCTTCAGGCCAGAAGTGTTTGGGGTACTGTCCGCGCATTTCTTTGCGTATCTGGGCGTAGGTGGATTTCCAAAGTTCTGGTAAATTTCTTGTGATGGCAATCGGCTGCCTTCCCGGCGAAAGCAGTTCGAAGGTGACAGGCAGTTTGCCGCCAGCAAGCATCGGGTGCGATGCAAGGCCAAAGACTTCTTGTATGCGCACCGCGACGATGGCCTTGCCGTCTTCGTAACGAATGCGGTGCGCCGAACCGCTTGGAACCGTGAGCCTTGTTGGTAAATTTGCCTCGAGCAGCTTTTGCTGTGCGTGACTCAGTCGTGCGAGCAGCGCTTCTTTTATCACGGCGTCGGTGATAGCGGTAAGAGAGTGTGCGTCGGTCAAAAATGGGGCAAGCCACTCGTCGAGTGTCGCCTGAAGATTGGCAGGTGAGCAATCGGGCAGGTCTGCGCCGAGCGAGCGCATGAGCTCAATGCGCGCCACAAGCGTTTTGGACTCTTCGCCGAGAAAAGCTGCAAATTCACCCTCGCGGAGCTTCTGCAACACCAGCTTTGCCGCATAGCCTTCTGGCAGGGGGATTTCTTTTTCGGCAAGAACAATTGCCCCAAGGCAGGTCTGCTCATACGCGCGCGGCTTGCCTGCGTTCTCGCGAATCTCCTGTCGCATTTCGATTTTGTGCGCAAAGTGACGGAGAACCTGTTCGCGCGAAACCGCGACGCCGAGCCTGAGCTTCGCATTCTTCCCGGCACCACTCACATCAACTGCGACAATGAATTCCGATTCAGCAAGCCCGTCGCCCTTTTCGGTGTAGATCCCGCGGCCGTTGCGCATGAGAAAACTGCCCGGTTCGCGCCTGATCGCTACACGATCTGGAAAGGCGAAGAGCAGCGCGGAAAGAACCCCTCCCCCGGCCCCTCCCCTTATCAAGGGGAGGGGTGTCGTAGACGGGGTGGGGTCTCTTAAGGCGCCAGAGTGTGGCAAGTGCCTAAAAACTTTCTCAATGGCACTTAAACCTCTTCTATCTGCACCCGATGGCACTTCACCCGTTGCCATAAACCTCTGCAACGACTGGAAACGAATTTCGAGATCGGTCGCGACCCCTCCCCTTCGCCCCTGCCCTGGATCAGGGGTGGGGTTGCGGATTGGGTTTCGCATCGCGTCGCGTTCAGAGAGCATCGCCGCCAACAGCGTGGTCTCTTCTGACGGCGCGGCAGCAAGCATGGCCGCCAGACGTGGATGCAGCGGCAGCGCAGTGGCTTTTTTGCCGAGTGGGGTGAGTTGGCCGTGTTTGTCGGTAAGACCCAAATCATGGAGCAGATGCTCCGCCTGCGACAACATCGCCGGCGATGGTCTATCGGGCAGCAACAGTGATTTGAGCGGTGAACCAAATGCGAGCGAGCGCAGGCAGGCCTCGGCAAGATCGGTGCGCAAAATTTCAGGCGTGCGGGTTTTGGGGCGGCGGCGAAAATCCGCTTCGGTGTACATGCGGTAGCAAGTGCCGGGGCCAAGCCGCCCAGCGCGACCCGCGCGTTGCACCGCAGAATCTTGCGTGATCGGTACGGTTTCGAGGTATGAGAGCCCGCTGCCCGCGTCGAACGCCGGCTGGCGCACGAGGCCACTGTCGATAACCACACGCACTCCCTCAATCGTCAGGCTCGACTCAGCAATCGGTGTGGCGACGATAATGCGCCGCTCGCCCGGCTTCGGCGGTTCGAGAACGCGGTCTTGTTCTTGCGCGGTGAGTTCGCCGTAAAGAGGCAGCACAATAGTGTTTTTCAGGTTGCGGTCTTCGATAAATTCGGCGGCCGCAAAAATTTCAGCGGTACCCGGCAAGAAGAGAAGAAAATCCCCCTCATGCCTGGCATGCACCTCGATCGCCTTACGCGCGCAGGCGATCGCCATCGACCTGTTGCCTGCTTCGATCGGCTCGTTGTGGTATTTCACTTCGACCGGAGAGTTGGTGCCGGCAGAGGTGATAACAGGTACCTGCGTGGGAGTTTCTTCTGCGTCGAACACCTTGCCGAAAAAACTGCCGATCGCCGTGGTATCGATCGTGGCAGACATCACGAGAATTTTGAGATCGCCGCGAAAAACCTTTAGTGATTCGAGCGTGAGTGCAAGCGCCAGATCGGTTTCGATGTGTCGCTCGTGAAACTCGTCGAAGATAACCAGGCCGACGTCTTTCAGCTCGGGGTCATTCACAATACGCCGCGCGAGAATGCCCTCGGTGACGACTTCAATGCGCGTCGCCGCGCTCACCTGGCTGTCGAAGCGCACTGAGTAGCCGACAGTTTTTCCCGGTTTTTCGCTCAGGTGGTATGCCAAACGTGAGGCTGCAGCCCGGGCCGCCACCCGACGCGGTTCGAGCATGAGGATTTTTCTACCTTGAAGCCAGGGCTCATCGAGCAGTTGCAGCGGCAGCCAGGTAGTTTTACCCGAACCGGTTTCTGCAGTGAGGATTACAGCGGGTGAATCTCTGAGACCCCTCTTAAGTTCAGGCAATACACTGGCGACGGGAAGCTCGGCCACAGCCCAGATTGTAAAATCCAAACAGGCAGCAAATCAACGGCTAAAGCTCGCCAATGCCGTTTCGATATCGTCATAGATCTGCAACTGGTTAAGGGTCTCTGTCACCATAAGGGATTTGTGAACCCCGGGTGAAAGCCTTGCGAGTTTCAATTCTCCCCCTTGGTTTAGAAACAGATCGCTTTCCTGGATGAGAAAGCCAATCGTCATCGAGTCGATGCCCGGTACTCTGGCCATGTCAATCAAGACTTTTTTGTTGCCCGATTCGCGCAGGCTTACGAGCACCGCTCTGAGTTCACCCAGATTGTAGAGACCCATGTCGCCCACGGGTGTAAGTATCGTGACATCGCCCTCGATTCGACTGTCGACCTGCATGTTCGATTATTCGTTCAGCCCCAAACTCCTACGCAGCTTTCGGTCTGCTGTACGCTCCCCGGAATTCTTACGTAAATCTTATCGGAAGCATTTCCCATTTGCTCGACCGATTTTTAAGCATGCAGACGTCACGATCCGTGCAGAAAATTTTGTACAGAGTCCGTAATGCGACTATGCAGACTACTCAATAAAACAGGCCATAGGCCGAAACATAATTGGAATCGTATCCGGCTGATCGCCGCGCTGCGCCGCAGGACGTATTCGACTATTACTCGCTATTGCGTTTTGCGGCTCGGTGGCAAGAGTGCCGCCAGATTGAGCAGCGTGGGGGAATTGCCGCCCACACACTTTACAAGTGTAAAGAGCTGATCAATTTGTCTGTGTTCGATTCACTGGTAGAAGCAGACGCAGCGAGCTGAAAAAGCAAAAAATAATTCCAATTTCAGGCGGTTAATCCATGGCCCAACGCCGGGTATTTGGCCGAACAGTAATGATACCACAAAATCTGGCTAAATCAATCACTTTTTTTAGCTTGCACCGCCGCAAGAGGCCCCAAAACAATACGTATAGACGCCGGCGTTTGCGGCGTCAGAACCCGGTCGACCAGGCTGTCGCGTTGCAGCTGTGCCACGAGCGCATAATTCAGCTGGCCAAAGCGGAGTTCAATCTGCACAGACGAATCTAGCGCAAGTTCAGATAAAATCCGCGACAGCGTCTTGGCCTTTTTATCCCGACCCTTGTTTTGCTCAACTTTCTTGAGGTCTTGCAACAGCTGCAGCGCTTTTGTCTTTTCCGGGGCATCGCGAAACATCTCGGGAAATTCTTTCAGCAGAACCTCGGGCTTGTTGCCCAGGTTCGATTGCCCCAGCCGGGATGAATACACCAGGTAGGCGTCCAGATCGGGGTATCGGGTCTTCAGCTCGTTTAGGATGTCTTTCGCCCGTTGCTCTATTTCAGGCAAGTCGGATATTCTGCATTTCAGAGACATCGACACAGGCTACAGCGGCCGGCCAGCACCGAGGGACATGATTGTGTCCCTCGCACGAAATCCCCCTGCGCATTATGGCAGGGTGTGCACCAGATCGGCGTTAGTAAAACGACTCGGCTATGTCGCGCATTTTCGGCAGGTTATGCTATAGTTGTGCCCATGCTTCTTGTGGAGTTTCTATCGTGACAGACCCCGATATCCAATTTCTGATTTTGCGCCTGGTCGAACGCGCTCCCGCTACTGCCGAGCAATTGTGGCTCAAAGGCTGCAGCGCCGGCAGCGAAAAGAGCCTCAAGACCTACCGCCGCGCTTTGGCCGAGTTGCAGCAACACGGTATGCGCTTCACGCGGCTCAACATGGCGTATGCAGTACCGCAGGGATTCGCCTACTGCGAGGCGCTGGCTGGCATGTTCAAAAGACTGGTAGATATGAAATCTACATGGCGGAGCGTCGTCTACGGTGATGTGGACCGCCGACACCTCGCTCGCCTATTGTGCACAAGGCCTGCACCGGCGGAATTTCTCTGGCAGCTCTTGTCGGCAGCCGTTGAATCACGCCTGGTCGAATTTCAATACGCGCCGCAGCATCCCATGACCCGCGAGTACGTGCGGGCGAACCCGCCGGCGGGTAACATCTGCATCCCCCGGGGCATAATTCCGGTGCGCATGATTGTGCATTACCTGGTCTTTGCCGGGCAGCATTCTGTGTTGCTCGGCGAGAGTCTAATCGATGGCGTGATGGAGCTGCGCCAGTATGAAGTCGCGGGCGTAGGCAAGCTGCATCTCCGGGACATTACGTCGCGCACGTTAAAAGTAAGTCCGGCGGAGCTCTACCGTGACTCGGTCTACGTCTGGCTGGGCGGAGATATTCATGAAGTCGAGCTCGAAGATCTCGCCGACCCTGCCGGCAGAGTCTGCGTAACGCGGGTCAATGGCGAAGACGAGATTCTCGCGTACGTCATGGCTTCTATGGGCAACCTGCGCTTCAGGAAAGCCCCGCAGGCAATCATTGAACGGGCGCGGGAGCTCTCTCTGCCAATCGACAAAATATTCAGAACAGTGAGTGAACTATGATCATAACCAAAACATTTACCGCGATCGATTTTGAAACCGCACAGGGCGCAAGCCACAGCATCTGCCAGACCGGCATCGTCCGCGTCGTCGACGGTGTAATCACCGAGCAGCGCAGCTGGATCACCCAGCCCCCCGGCAACTATTACTGGCCGCACTTCACGGATATTCACGGTATGTCTGCGGTGACAACCGCCAACAGCCCGACGTTTGATCGCATCTGGCCAGCGATCGCACCCTACCTTTCGGGCCAGCACGTGGTCGCGCACAACGGCCACGGCTTCGATTTTCGCTGCATACGCAGTGTTCTACAGTACTACGAGCTGCCGCCCGTCGAGTTTACCGGGCATTGTACCTACAAGATATTCCGCCGAAATCTCGCCGATCTTTGCCGACAATTCGAGATTCCACGTAACCACCACGATGCGCTTTCTGACGCGCACGCCTGCGCACAGTTATTTCTCATCGCACAGAAAAATACCGAACTAGCTCAGCAGAATCCTGAGGAGCGTGTCATAAATGGCAGATGAAGCCGCCATAGCAGAATTCGAACTCCCCACCGGCGAACACATCGCTGTTCGGGAAATTTTTATCAGGGTAACCTACGGCAATTTGCTTGCAGGTACGCCGTGCCGCGAATACAACGAACGACTGCTGCAAAGTCTCGCGACCGAGCCGGTGCAGCTCTGGGGCGATGAGTCACCCGCGACGATCCTGCCGCCAACGGCCGACGAATTGAATGCGCAACTACCGAGGTACGCGATTACTCTGCTTCTCGACTGCGCAGCGCCGATCAACGCGGGCAATGACGGCAGCCGGTTGCGGCTTGTGTACCTTGCGGATACCATACCCAGCGGATGGCCGGAATACCTGCGCACAACATTGCAGGACCTGGATTGGAAATCGCACGCGCGGGATTATGAGTTTTAGAGAACAAAAGAGGTAAAACATGTTTACAAACCTATTTAAGCACTACGTCGAAAAAGGTGTCATCGCGGACAACCAGGGCAGCCTATACGCCGGCAAGCTCTATGAGTCGTGCACCAAATGTGGCGAATGCTGGGCTGGCCTCGAAGATCGGCGAGCTGAATGGAATAAGATGCAGATTCCGTACGTCGGTGCTAAGTACCTTGGCGAGGCGCATAGGGTACTCGTTGTCGGCCTCAACCTGAATGAGTTTGGGGGGCTGTTTTCCCTGATTGACTTGGCAATGAATGCACAATTTGCCCTGATGAACCATTGGCAAAAAATCCGCTTTGGGAAGACCTACAAAGAATATCGCGGCAGCATTTTCTGGCACAGAGTCGCGCTCTACTCCGCCATTATCTTGAGCGATAGAGAACAATATTCGCTCGCCAACGATGTGCTCACAGATTTTGAAAGTCTGGCCGCAGCCATGGAAAAGATCGCGTTCGTCGAAGCGGTAAAATGTTCACCCTGGGACCCGAACACAGAAAGCCAACCGACCAGCACCATGAAAGCAAACTGCATGGATACTTTCCTTATCAAGGAGATCGAAGAGCTGAATCCCGACACGCTTTTAGTTATGGGTAAAGATACTTTGCTTCTACCTGCGTCATCAGCAGTTCGCGGTACAGCCTCTTCAGTGAGTGGCAACATTGACTTCATGTCTATTGATATAGCCGGCAAAAATCGAAGACTTTTTAAGGTCACACATCCCACTGCTCGCGGCGGCAATAGCACGGATATTCCGCTTGAATTCAGGAATTTTTTGGCCCAGATGCGGAGGTAACGTGAAAATACTTTGGGTCGCTGACATCAGAAATCCACCGGCCGCCATGGTCTGCGATACCGCGCGCAACTACGCGCAGGCGATGGATTTACTCGCCACGCATCCCTATGATGCCGCCTACCTCGACCATGACCTGGCATCTTTTGCTGCAACCGGCGACGAAAAAACCGGCTACGATGTTCTCATGCAGATTGTGCAGATGAAGATGGATGGCAGGCCCGTACCCAGAGAGTTCTACCTGCTGACCGCGAACCCCGTGGGTGCAGTGCCCATGTAAGGGGTGATAGAGAGATATCTATGCAAAGATTGAAAACGTACCAGGGCCTGAGCTTCTTTCTGTTTTACCCGTTAATACTCATTCCCTTACCCGCGCTATGGCTAAATATTCTGTGCACGGTTAGTTTCTGGTTTTCTGTACTCGCGTTCATGCTCGCAGCAAATGAGAGACGACAGACACTCCGCTGGTTTCCTGCTGCTCTCGAATTATCGGCGCTCTGCCGTCTCTGTCTCTACGCGCCAATAGCCCGGTTGATCCTGGGGCAACCGGCTCCGCCGAACGACTGGCTATTGCAGCCCCTAGCTGAATTCCTGGCGCAAGACAGCCCAGTGGGCCTGCTGGTCGAGTTTGGCATGTTTGCCGGCTTACAGCTCGTGGTAATACCAGTTGGAGTTTCACGAATCTCTGCGGTTGCTGCGCGTTCCGCGCTCGACAGTCTGCCTTCTCGCCAAATGGCAATCGAGCAGAAGTTTACGCTGGCTGAAATAACTCTACCTGAGGCAGACCGGCTTCAGGAAGAATTGCAGCTCGCTACAAACCGTCTCGGCAGGCTAGAGAGTGCCGCGCGGTTTATGGTCCTGGAAGCGCGCATCGGCATCGCAATCACGGCGCTCATTCTGGTTCTCGGCTCGGCGCTGGCCCTCTTTTCACAGGGTGCTTCGCCAGCGGTTACATTTCCGGAAAACCTGAAGCTTGCCATCGCTGCCAATGTTATTTGCGTCACGCCAATGCTCATTCTGATCGTGGCGACCATGAACCTCATGCGTCAGGTCGTTTCGGAGTAGCAAAGATGGATTACCTAACCCGCAGAGCCAGAAGAGTCTTGTTCGAATTGGCGCCCCGCGAAGCGCGAAGGCTGGACCATCAACAGGTACGCGAAGAGCATGTCTTGCTTGGTATGGTGGCGAAGGAGAACAGGGGGTTCTTACAAGAACTGGTGGTGGCGAGCATATTCTCTCAGTATGGGGTCGACATTGACCGTTTAGCCCACGAAATAGAGAACGATGTCAGGGATGCCTGGCAACCTGAGCAGATTCCCGGGCGCAAGTTGAGATCGCTTGAAGAACGCGCATTCTCTGAGGCTCTGCAACTCAAGGATTGCGTTATCGGAACGGAACACATTCTGCTGGCGCTGTTACGTGACAAGCGCGGCACCGTAGCTGCGTGCCTCGAACCCTATGGCTTGACGTACAATGTCTTGCGGGCAGAATTGGTGCGGCGGCCGAGATTATAGATGCATCATGATACACTACTATGGTGAGGACAGGCAATTTACCTACATGCACTCGCGATATCTTCTATTATCAAACAAATTTAAGGGAGTAAAAAAGATATGGCAGATTTCTATTGTGAATATTGTGGCACCAAAATGAGCAGTATCTCATCGCTCACTGGAAGCAACTGCAGCAGACATCCGAAGGGAGCACTGAAGGGGCAGCACTCGCCTGCACTATAAGAATGGCTCATGCGGGCCGCGAGGGCCCGCACTGCATATGAATCTTAGGCGGAAACCTCTTGCTTTTGCAGCTGCTCAGGGTTGCGCCAAGTGTAAACATCTAATT
>Ga0272446_1004325_pt1 | contig 16904 bp, 5 predicted proteins | sample YNPCB0061_FD_194587 | JGI IMG/M metagenome (GOLD analysis project Ga0272446, IMG submission 194587) | Hot spring microbial mat communities from Yellowstone National Park, WY, United States - YNP-CB-006-1 | ecosystem: Environmental > Aquatic > Thermal springs > Hot (42-90C) > Sediment | place... | reverse complement strand
GCGGCGATTTTCGAGGCTTCCGCATCCAGCTCCGCGTAGGTCAGCTTTTCGTTTCCACACACCAGCGCGAGGGCGCCGGGCGTGAGGCGGGCCTGCTCTTCAAAGAGGCGGGCCACGGGGACGAAAGGCAACTCAGGGGTCCGGACGCCGTTCCAGGTCTCGAGGACCCGGCTTCGTTCCGCCGCGCTGAGCAGGGGCAGATCCCAGATGCGGAGCGAGGGATCGGCGGCCGCTGCGCCGAGTAAGGTATCGAAGTGGGCTGCCATGCGTTCGATCGTCGCCCGGTCGAACAGGTCGGTGTTGTAGTTGAAAGCGAGCCGCAGGTCGTCGCCATCCTGCTCAGCGAAGAGAGTCAGGTCGAATTTCGCCGTGCCGCTATCCACCTCGAGGCGGCGCATGGCGAGGCCCGGCAGGTGGCGGGGCTGCATGGGCGCGTTCTGAAGAACGAACATCACCTGGACGAGGGGCGTGCGGGCCAGGTCGCGCTCCGGCTGGAGTTCCTCGACCAGGCGCTCGAAGGGCAGATCCTGGTTCGAGTAAGCGCCGAGCGAGACCTGCCGGACGCGAGCCAGGAGTTCCCTGAAAGTCGGGTTCCCGGCGAGCCTGGTGCGCATGACCAGGGTGTTGACGAAGAAGCCGATCAGGCCCTCGGTTTCGGCGAAGTTGCGGCCGGCGATGGGAGTGCCGACGGCGATATCCTCCTGCCCCGTGTAGCGGCAGAGCAGCGTCTGAAAGGCCGCCAGAAGGGCCATGAACGGCGTGACGTCCTCGGCGCGGCAGAGCGCGCCGAGCGCGCCGGCGGTGGGCCGCGGCAGAGAGCGATAGAGGGTGGCGCCGCGGAAACTTTGGAGCGGCGGGCGGGGCCGGTCGGTGGTCAAGTCCAGGTGGGGCGGGCAGCCGGCGAGTTGGTCCTTCCAGTAAGCGACCTGCTTCTCGAGGGTCTCACCGCGAAGCCACTCCCGCTGCCAGGCGGCAAAGTCCGCGTACTGGATTCGCAATTCCGGCAACGGCGACGGTTCGGAGCGCAGGAAGGCCTCGTAGATCGGCGCCAGCTCGTTCAGGAGCACGCCGACGGACCAGCCATCGGAAATGATGTGGTGCATGGTGAGCAACCCGGCGTGTTCGGTGTCGCCCAGCCGCACCAGGGTGAAGCGCAGCAGTGGTCCGGAGCCCAACTGGAAAGGCTGCGAGCCCTGTTCGGAGATGAGCCGGGAGATTTCCGCGGTCTGTTCGGCCCCGGAGAGCCCGCTGAGGTCCACCACGGGGCACGCCAGCTTCAATTCGGGAAGAATCACCTGGACGGGCCGGCCGCCCTCAGACCGAAACACCGTGCGCAGGACCTCGTGCCGGCGGACAATCTCGTTGAGGCTGCGCTCGAGGACGGCAGCGTCGAGCGGCCCGGTAAGACGCACCGCCGCGGAGTTGTTGTAAAGCGGGCTGCCGGGTTCGAGCTGATCCAGAAACCAGAGGCGTTGCTGGGCGAAGGAGAGCGGCAGGTCGCCCCCGCGCGGGACCGGGACCAGGGCCGGGCCAGCCGGGGCGGCCTTCCGCGCGCGGGCTTCTTCAATGAGCGCGGCGAGGCCGGCGACGGTGGGAGTTTCGAATAAGCGGCGGAGGGGCAGGTCCACCTGAAAGCGGTCGCGCAGCCGCGACACCAACTGGGTTCCCAGCAGCGAGTGGCCGCCTAGTTCAAAGAAATCGTCCTCGACACCGATTCGCTCGATGCCGAGCACCCGGCGCCATTCGGTGACAATGGCGCGTTCCAGATCCGTGCGTGGCTCAACGTAACCGGTAGCCAGGTCCGGACGCTGGTAGCCCGTTCCGAGTTCCGCCTCCGGGGCAGGTTGGGAGGGCCTGAGCCAGCGTTCCATCCGCGCGGGAAGGTCGGCGGTGGAGATGATGATCTGGGACAGCCCGGTGAGCGAAAGGACGCGTTCGAGCGCCAGTTCGCCTTCTTCGGGAGACATGGCCAGATCGAGAGCTTGAGCGGGCGCGGGGGGCTCGTCGCCGAAACGCCAACCGTCCCAGTTGACGCTTAGCCATGGAAAAGAACCGATCCTGGTCTGCCGGCGCGCAAACAGATCCATGAACAGGTTGGCCCCCGAGTAAGCCGCGAAGCCTAACCCTCCCAGAACAGACGATAAAGAGGATTGTAACAGGCAGAAGTCAGGATTCTGATCCGCCAAGACCCGGCTCAGTACCACGGATCCCAGAACTTTCGGTCTAAACTGAGCGTCCCAATCGGCAGGGCTCAGTTCCTGGATGGCTTTCACAGCCCCCTGTTCGGTAACACCCGCCAGGTGCAGAACTCCGTTCAGCCCGCCGAACCGGCGGCAGGCGGTTTCAACGACCGCGCGCATTGCGGCCTCGCCGGCGACATCGGCTGCGAACACCAGCACCTCTGCGCCGAGGGATTCGAGTTCGCGGACGGCGGCGGCCCGGGGGCCGGAGGCGGGTAGAGGCAGGCGGTCAACCAGCACCAGGCGCGCGCGCACCCGGCGGGCCAGCCAGCGGGCAAAAACCAGGCCGATGCGGCCCAGACCGCCGGTGATCAAGTAGACGCCCCGGTCGCGCAGGGTGGGAGCGGGAAGGCCGCCCGGCGGCAGTTGCTCGACGCTCTGGACCCAACGGTGGCTGCCGCGGCAGGCCAGGCTCGACTCGCGGGGCGCTTCGGCGAACTCGGCCAGCAGGCGCTCGATGAGCGCATCGGCCGGCCGCGGCGGCACATCGATACTCTGGCAGGTGATTCCGGGAAGCTCCTGCGGGATCACCCTGGCCGCTCCCAGGGCGATCGCTTTGGAGGGGAAGAGAGTCTCTTCTCCAGTTACTTCCTGAGCGCCGGAAGTTAGTAAGATAATGCGGACCTCGCGCCGCGACTTACTAAGTTCCCGGGCAAGATGAACCAAGTACGAAAAATCCGAGTAGCCGGTGTCGTCTCCGGGATCGATGCCACGACAGCAGACGATGTTGTCGAAGGCCGCCACATTATTCGGGACAGCCAGGCGGTCGCCGCTGATTGTGGTGACATCCTGGTTGGATTGTTCCAGGCGTGCGGCCAGCCTGGCGGCGTACCCGGCGGCGTCCGCGATGAACAGCCACTTCTGGCGCCTGGCGGCGAGTCCGGCGGAGGCCCCGAGAGGCAAGTCGCACTGTCTCCAGGAGGGGACGTAGAACCATGTGGCGACGTCAGAGCGCTTGCGGACCGCCGCCTTCGAGGCCGCTTCGTGGGGAGGCGTCCCGGCATCCACCCAGTAACGTTTGCGCTCAAACGGGTAGGGAGGAAGAGCGACGCGCAGGCGGCGCTGGCCGGCGTGAAGGCTCTGCCAGTCGATCCGGACTCCGGCCAGCCACAGACGGGCGAGGGTTTCCGGCAGCCCGCCGCGCGAGAGGGAGGCCAGCGCCACGCGCTCGCGCGTGCAAGCGGGATGCCGCCGGGCGAGGGAGAGCAGCGTTTGCCCCGGCCCCACTTCCAGGAGCACGCGCGACGGCTCCTGGAGCAATTCACCGACGCCGCTTGCGAAGCGGACGGTATGGCGCAGATGACGCGCCCAGTAAGCCGGATCAACCGCCTCCTGGGGAGTAATCCAGGCGCCGGTCAGGTTGGAGACAAAAGGAATACGAGGCGTTGCTCGCTCGACCGCCGCCACGCGCTCCCGAAAGGCATCGAGGATGGGTTCCATCATGGCGGAGTGAAAGGCGTGCGAGGTGCGCAGGCGGCGCGCGGCGATGCCCTGCGCAGCGAGGCGGCCTTCCAGGCTGTCGATGGCATGGACCGGACCGGAGACTACGGTGAGATCGGGCGCGTTTTCGGCTGCGACGGAGCAGTCCCCGTTCAGCAGGGGCATGACCGCGCCGGCCGCAAGGGGGACGCTCAGCATGGCGCCGGCGGGCAGAGCCTGCATCAGGCGGCCGCGCTCGGCCACCAACGCCAGGACGTCCTCGAGGGAGAACACGCCGGCCAGGCACGCGGCCACATACTCGCCGATGCTGTGGCCAATCATGGCTTGAGGCCGCACACCCCACTTCATCCAGAGTTGCGCCAGGGCGTATTCGATGGCGAATAAGGCGGGCTGGGTGAAGCGGGTTTCATCGAGCCGGCGGGCAGCCTCTTCGGTCCGCTCGCCGGCTGGGTAAATGACATCGCACAGATCCAGCCCGAGGTGGGGTTTCAAAATGGCGGCGCACCGGTCCACCGCCTCGCGAAACGCGGATTCAGAACGGTACAACTCCGCGGCCATCCCGACCTGCTGGGCGCCCTGCCCGGTAAACATGAAAGCCACCGAGGGCTCAGCGCCTTCGCATGTACCCGCCAGCGCGGGCGCGGACCGCTCGAGGGCGGCGATGGCTTCGGAGGCGTCGCGGCAGACCACGGCGCGCCGGTGCGGGAACGCCTGACGGCCCACCTGGAGCGTGAAGGCTACGTCGGCGAGGTTGAGTCCGGGTTCGCTTTTCAATCGCCCGGCCAGCCGCGCGGCGGCGGCATCGAGAGCGGCGGGCGTCTTGGCGGAGAGCGGCAGCACCTGCCAGTCGCGGGAGGGTCCGGAGCGCGGAGCGGCCGGAGGTTCCTCGATCACCAGGTGGGCGTTGGTGCCACCCAAGCCGAACGAACTGACCCCGGCCCTGCGAGGCCCCCGTTCGTTGGCCCAGGGGCGCAGAGCGGTGTTGACATAGAACGGGCTGTGGTCGAAATCAATACGCGGATTGGGCCGCTCGAAATGCAGGCTGGGCGGCAGGACACCGTGCTCTACCGCAAGGATGGCCTTAATCGCGCCGGTTACCCCGGCGGCGGCGTCGAGGTGGCCGACGTTGGTCTTCACCGACCCGATGGCGCAGAAACGCCGGCTGGCGGCCTTCGCGCCGAACGCCTGGGTGAGCGCGGCGATCTCGATCGGGTCGCCGAGAGCCGTGCCCGTACCGTGCGCCTCGATGTATCCGATGCTCTCCGGATCGACCCCCGCGACCGCCTGGGCGGCGGCGATCACTTCGGCCTGGCCATCCACGCTGGGAGCGGTGAAGCCCACCTTCAGGGAGCCGTCATTATTTATAGCGCTGCCCTTGATGCAGGCGTGGATGTGATCGCCGTCGGCCAGAGCGTCGGCGAGGCGTTTGAGCACGAGGATGCCGGCGCCGTTGCCTCCCACCGTGCCCTGCGCCTTGGCGTCGAAAGCCCGGCAATGCCCGTCCGGGGAGGCGATGCCGCCCTCCTGGTACAGGTAGCCGGCTTTCTGGGGGAACCGGATGGAAACCCCGCCGGCCAGAGCCATGTCGCACTGGTAATTCAGCAGTCCCTGGCAGGCCAGGTGAATGGACACCAGCGACGTGGAACAAGCCGTCTGAACATTCACACTCGGGCCGCGAAGGTTCAGCTTGTAGGAAACCCGGGTGGGGAGGAAGTCCTTGTCGTTCGCGATGGTCAGGTGGTAGCGTTCGACCGATTCGGCAACCCGGGGATTCGGGAGGAGATTGAACAGGAGATAGGTATTAGCGCCGCAACCGGCCCACACGCCGATGAGCCCCGGGTAAGCGGCTGGATCGTAGCCGGCGTTCTCGAGCGCCTCCCAGGCGCATTCAAGAAACACACGCTGCTGGGGGTCGATGATCTCAGCTTCGCGGGGGTAGTAGCCGAAGAAGGCTGCGTCGAACAGATCGGCGCCTTCGAGCACGCCGGCCGCCGGGACGTAGTGGGGATTGCGAATGAGCGCCGGATCGACGCCCGAGGCAGCGAGTTCCGCCGGGCTGAAGAAAGAGATGGACTCGACGCCGGCGCACACGTTGCGCCAGAACTGGGTCACATCGGCGGCGCCGGGGAATCGGCCAGCCATGCCGATCACCGCGATATCCAGAGTCTCCGACGAGTTCGATACCGGTTCAGCCATTCGCTTCGCTTTTCGAGACTTCGTCCCTTTCCAGCACGCCGGTCATGCAATGAATTCCGCCGGCTCCTTTCATCAGCTCGGAAACATCCACCTCGAGGCAGGCCACGCCCGCGCCTTCGAGCGCCCGGCGGGTAAGCGGATTCCCGGCCGCCATGACGACGAGACCCGGCCGGAGGGCTACCAGGTTGAGGCTCATACCGCGTTCGGCCTCGGCAACGTCGGGCGCCTCGAGCAGGCGGAAACCGTGGCGCCGGAGAGCGTCCCGGCAACCCTGCGGGGCCTTTCCCGGATGGACCAGCGCCAGGTCGCGATCGACAATGCTGACGGCGCAGTCCAGATGCAGACAGGAGGCGGGCAAAGTGACACGGACGACCTCGCCGATGCCGGCGGCGCGCAGGAAGCGCTCGACCGCCGCGGCGCCCAGAGCGTTGGTGCGGCCGCTGCGGGCAAGCAGCGCGAGGTCGCGGCTGACGATCATCAGATCCGCGCCTTCGAAGGTTGCGGCGCCGCCGATGGCAAGGACGATCGGGACGCCCAGAGCGGCGAGGGTAGCGGCCGCTATGGATTCTTCGCCGCTGCGGCTGGCCGTGGCCGGATGAGACAGAATGGCCCCGTGGGGCGTCATGGCGAAGGTGTCGCGCACGAAGTACAGATTCGGGCGCGCCTGCAAGCCGTCGTCGAGGAGATGGACGCGCACACCGGCGGCGCGATACACCTCCGCCAGGGCGTCGTGCTGCTCGCGGGCTTTGACGGGATCCAGGGCGTCGGCCCAAAGCACGGCGCGGGGGTTGTCGATCGCCTCGATTTCCCGGCCCGGCCGGTGCAGCAGAACGGCGCGCAACAGGCCGCATTCGGAATCGCATCCATACGCGCGGGCACAAGCGACACTAGCGGCCATCTCCACCCTCCTTGGCCGGGTACGGCACAGCACGGCGCGGGCGCATCCGCTGCCGTTCGAGGGCTTCGCGCTGCTGGCGGGCGCGGCGGTGGACGGCCGCAGCGACGGCCGGCTCGCTCTCGCCCCGGGCGATGCATTCGGCCAGGGCGGCCACGGTAGGGTGCCGGAACAGGTCGGTCATGGGCAGTTCCCGTCCAAGCCGGTCCTGAATGGCGGCGTGAACCCTGGGTATCAGCAAGGAGTGGCCCCCCAGGTCGAAAAAGTTGTCGTGAATTCCGACTTTGGGGATCTCGAGAGCATCCGCCCAGATTGCGGCGATGGTCCTTTCCAGTTCGTTGCGAGGCGGCCCCGAGGTGTCCGAACCAGCGCCTGGAAGCGTGCGCGGATCCGGCAGGGCCTTTCGATCCACCTTCCCGTTGGCGGTGAGAGGCAGTTTGTCGAGGATGACAATCCAGGCCGGCACCATGTAGTCGGGCAAACGTCGCTTCAAACTCGCGCGTAACTTTGCAGCATCGAGGAGCGGGTCCGCGGGGACCACGTAGGCGGCCAGGTAGCGCTCGCCCCGGCTGCTCTCGCGGGCCAGAACTACCGCGCTGAGGACACCCGGCTGGTTTTCGAGAGCGGCTTCGATTTCGCTCAATTCGATGCGAAAGCCGCGCACTTTCACCTGGTGATCGACACGGCCCAGGAGCTCGACAGCGCCGCCGGGAAGATAGCGGGCGAGATCGCCGGTGCGGTAGAGGCGGGAGCCGGGGGTATCGGCAAAGGGATCGGGCAGAAATTTCTCGGCCGTCGCGGCCGGCTGGTTCAGGTAACCTCGGGCCAGTCCGGCGCCACCGATGTATAACTCTCCAGCCGCTCCCTCCGGCACCGGAGTGAGATGCTCGTCGAGGATATAGAAGCGGGTATTGGCGATCGGGCGGCCGACCGGCACACTGTGGGTGCCTTCGACCATGCCGGTTACTTCGTGGTAGGCCGGGCCGATGGTGGTCTCGGTGGGTCCGTAGGCATTAAAGAAGCGGCGTCCCTGCCGCCAGCGCAGGGCCAGATCCCAGGGGCAGGCTTCACCGGCGGAGATCAGGCATGAGAGATGGGGCAACTGTTCGGGAGCCACCATGGTCAGGAACGAGGGAGGAAGTGTGATGGTCGTGATCTCTTCCTCCTGCATGAGCCGGACCAGGCCGGATGGTGAGAGCAGGGTCTCTGCCGGAGCCAGGTACAGGGCCGCGCCGGTGGTCAGAGCCATGAAGATTTCTGAAACCGAAGCGTCAAAGCTGAAGGAGGCAAATTGCAGGACCCGGCTCTGCGGGGTGAGGCCGAATCCGCGGGTCTGCGCCAGTACGAGGTTGGTGAGACCGCGATGATGCAGCAGCACGCCTTTCGGCGTTCCCGTGGAACCGGATGTGTAAATGGCGTAGGCGAGGTTGTCGGGGGACAAGCGGGGGCGAACCAGAGGCGGCGCCTGCCCGGGTAGAGAATCGATCAAGAGGGTCCGGCCGGAGACCTCGGGCAGGCGGTGAAGCAGGCTGCTATGGGTGATGAGGACCCGGGCTCGTGAGTCCTCCAGCATGAACTGGAGCCGCTCAGCCGGATAGTTGGGATCGAGCGGCAGATAAGCCCCACCCGCCTTCATCACTCCCAGCAGGGCGACAATCATCTCCACCGAGCGTTCCAGGCACACTGCGGCCAGTACGTCCGGACCTACCCCCAGCGCCTGGAGACGGGCCGCGACCCGGCTGGAGCAGTCATCGAGTTCGGCGTAGGTCATGCGCCGGGCGCCACAGGCCAGTGCGACTGCATGCGGCGTTCGCCCGGCCTGTGCTTCGAAAATCCGGTGCACCGGGGTATCGAGCGGAGCGTCGTCCCGGGTGCGGTTCCATTCGACCAGAATGCGGCGGCTCTCGCCGTCATCGAGGAGGCGGAGGGCCGAGATGCGCTGTTCCGGGCCGGCGGCGATGGATTCCAGCAGGTTGCGGAAATGCCCCAACATGCGCCCGGCGGAATCCTTACTAAAAAGATACTGGTTATATTCCAGGGTTGCCCCGAGGGAGTTCGCCATTTCCGCCATGTGCAGGGTCATGTCGAGCGGCGCCGGGCGATGGTCGAGGGCCAGGGATTCGAGTTCAAAGGCTTCGTTGCCGAGCTTGCCGCCGGACTCGTTCAGGGCAAAAGAGGCAATCTGCATGCCCACCTGCTTCGTGGTCTTCTGCCAGGCCAGAGCTACCTGATGCAGGGCGGGGCGGCTGGGGTCGGGCGCGGCGCGCAATTGCTGCACCAGCAGCGAGAAGGGATAGTCGCCGTGCGCGAAGCCATCGGCGGCGGTTCGGTGCACCTGATCGAGAAGGCTCGAAAACCTGGGGTTTCCTGAGAGATCGGCGCGCATGACCACCGGATTGATGAAGTACCCCATGGACTCGGCCAAGCTGAAACTGCGGCACGACTTGGGTTCGCCAATCAGGATGTCGGTCTGTCCCGAGTACCGGTACAGGAGGACGAAGAAGGCCGCCAGGCAGAGCGAGTGCAGGCTGGCGGAGCTTGCCGCGGCAACGCCTTCGAGCGCGGTTTTCACGCGCGAGTCCAGGACCACCGAGCAGGAACCCCCGCGAAAAGTCTGCACCGGGGGGCGAGGCCGGTCAGTGGGAAGGTTCAATACCGGCAAATCGCCCGAGAGTTGCCGCTTCCAGTAGGACGCCAGGCGCTCGCCCTCGGGGCCGGAGAGCATCTCCTGCTCACGGCGAACGTGATCAGAGTAGCGGCCCCGCAAGGGGCGCAAGTCAGGCGGCGCGCCGGATTGTTCCGAACCGTAGAACACGGCCAGATCGCGGATGAAGAGAGCCATCGACCACAGGTCGGTGATGGAGTGGTGCAGCACCGGAATTGCGATGTACCGGGACCCGGGGAGGGCGAAGAACGTCACCCGGGCCAGGGGGCCGGTCTCGAGATGAAAGGGCCGGTAGACCTCTTCGGCGATGCGTTCGTTCAACGCTTCGCGGGACAAAGCGGTTGCGTCCTCCAGGCGAAGCTCGAAACCGGCATTGTCGAGAACCTGCTGCACGGGCTCGCCGGTGGGATCCGCCACGGGGAAGATCGTACGAACGGCGGCGTGGCGCTCGGCGACCCGCCCCAGGGCGCGGCACAGGATACCCAGGTCAACCCCTTTGGGCAACCACACGCCATAGGCGACATTGTAAGCGGCGGTATCTGGCGCCAATTTCTGGAGAAACCAGAGCGCGCGCTGGCCGTGCGTCAGCGGATATTGATCTGTAACGCGGGGCCGATCCCGGTCAAACGGTCCTGGCGGGCCGTTCCGCAATGCCGATTCCTCGGGATGGACCGCAGGCTCGAAGCTCATGTCAAAACCTCAGACCGAAGCGGTCGGGACCTTGAATATTCTGGGTCACACAAGGACCAGCGGTCCACGTCTGATTGTTACGCGGGCATAGGGGTGAGGCAAGGTTTAATTGCCGCAGCCGAAGGGACTATACCTACCAGGACCCCTCGAGCCGGTTCCAGCCCAACCGGCAGCAGCAGTCTGGTCCGGCGACGCCACGGGAGCGGTGCGGGAGTCCGCCTGGATACTAGTACTTAGCTATCCATAACGGCTCGAAAAGGTGTTCCAATCCCCCCGCATTCCGATGTATGATGCACTGTCGAGCAGATCTACGCGTGCCACGTTTGCAGGAGAGGAGGAACAAGTTGTCTAAGAAAGTAGTTCTTGCGGTTGCCTTGGTCTTGGGGCTGTTTGCGTTCGGTGCGGAGGCCGATGTTATCACCCTGAGCGACACCCAGTTGCAGAGCGGTTTTCAGGGGAATCAACCGGGACCTCCGGGGACAATTCGCTACGATGCGCCAATCACGGGTCCGACCAACGGGAGTTGTGTTTTGATCATCGGCTGCCCTTCGGAGTCGAACCCGTACAGCGATTATAATGCTTCCAACCCGTTCACATTTACCGGGTACAACAATCTGACGTCCATCGCTTCGTTGAGCATCACCCTGACGGCTTTAGCGTCCGGTCTGCTTCCCGGTGAATCGTGGGGGTTGTTTCTGGACGGGATCGACACAGGGATCCTGATGTCCGGCTTCAAAGCTTACAATGTTGAGGGAGTTCCGGCGGGTTCCGAACTGACGTTCACCGGGGTGCCGATCAACCAGGCCGCGATTCTTGCGGCCCTGGCGGCTGACGGTCAACTGGTGGCGACGATTCACGATTTCCACCTCCTGCCTTGCGAAGGCCAGAATGTGGACTGGTGCGAAGGCGAGGCCATCTTGAGCTATGTCTGGCTTCCGTACACGGATGGAATCTGGAGGCCGGGACCGAAGATCTGGGCCACGCTGTCGATGGATGTCGTGCAGGAACTCAACGAAGGCGGCCTGAACGAAGTTCCCGAGCCTGCGACACTGCTGCTGCTGGGTGCGGGACTGGTGGCCATTGCCGCGGTCAGGCGCCGCCGGATCGCGTAGTTGATACCGGTTTCCAAGCGATGCAAGTGGGTGTTGGCGGCTTCCCCGGGCCGCCGCAAGCTACGACTCTAGCGCAGTTACGACAGTTCGCGAGGCATTTGAGACGGCCCATAAGAAGGGGCCGTCTTTTTTTATGGCTTCATTTGTAAGTTGAAGCTGCCGCAATCATAGTAATTAGTTCATCAGTACTGGGAGGGCGTCTCGAAATCAGGGGTGGATAGTGTTGACTTAGTGTATGGTTAGTGCAGAATAAGGATTGGTTCCAGTGAGGGACCGCTGGTGATGCCGGCCAACGTATACCAGGTTATCCCGTTCAGCTTCGTCGTGGGTCTTCTGATTGGAGTCACGAGCATGGGCGGCGCCGCCCTGATGACTCCGTTTCTGGTGCTGGGACTCGGCATACGGCCCGTCGTCGCCGTGGGCACCGACCTGGTGTACGGAGCGGTCACCAAGGTGGCCGGCGCGTGGATGCACTGCCGGCAGCGGACCGTCGACTACTGGATGGTCCTGCACATGGCGTGCGGCAGTGTTCCCGGGGGGATCCTGGGAGTTTTTTCGATACGCGCACTGCGCCGTTTTGACATCGATCCGGATGTATGGGTGAAAGAGGCCATTGGCATCGGGCTGGTTGTTGTGGCCGTCATTCTGGTCATACGCGCGCTGCGGGGCCGGCAGGCGGACGAGCCCAACCCGTGGCTGCTTCGCCATCGCCGGGCCTCGGCGACCGCGTGGGGATTCGTAGTGGGTTTCGTGGTCGGGCTGACTTCTCTCGGCAGTGGAACGCTGATCATTCCGTTCCTGTTGAGCATCTATCCGTCCAGACCCGCCCGGGCGGTGGGCACGGACGTATTCCATGGCGCGCTGCTGGTGGCGGCCACGGGAGGTCTGCATGCAGGCGAGGGTCACGTGGATTGGGGTCTGCTGCCGCCTCTGCTGGCGGGCTCGGTGCCGGGCGTATTGCTGGGCGGCTATCTGGCTCCCCGCCTGCCGGTGCGGCCGCTGCGGGTGGGCATCGGCCTCATCCTTTTTGCCAGCGGCGTGAAACTCGTGTGAAGACTGCAACGGGACGCGGGGTGTGATTCACTGAGTACTTACGATATGAATGGAAATCACAAGAACCTACTGATTGAGCCGTACGGCGGCAGGCTCGTGGACCTGATGGCGGGTGAGGAATCGGAGGAACTCATCCGCCGCGCCGAGAAGCTGCCCTTCATTCAGCTTTCAACGCGGGCGCTTTGCGATCTCGAGTTGCTGGCCACGGGCGGGTTTTCGCCGCTGGACCGGTTCCTTGGCAAGGAGGACTACTACCGGGTTCTCGAGGAGATGCGGCTGGCCAGCGGCGCCCTGTTCCCTGTGCCGGTCACCCTGACCGTGAAGGATGCGGCTTTGTTCCGGCCCGGCCAGGAGATCGCGCTACGGAACGCCAATAACAACGTGATGGCCTGGATGCGTGTCGAGGAGGTGTACGAGCGCGATCCGGAACTCGAGGAAGTGCGGATGTGCGGATCTTCGCACGAGCACCATCCGCTGGCGCGGGAGATGCAGTCCTGGGGCCGGTACTGCCTGAGCGGGGAACTGAAAGTGGCGCGATTGCCGCAGCACTACGACTTTCCGGAGCTCCGTCACACGCCCGCCGAAGTGCGCTTGCTGCTGGAATCAATGGGGAATCCGAACGTCGTGGCGTTCCAGACGCGCAACCCCATGCACCGGGCGCACGAGGAGCTGACCAAGCGCGCCGCCGCCGAGGCGAAAGCCAGCCTGCTGCTCCATCCCGTGGTGGGCATGACCAAGCCGGGCGACATCGACCACTACACCCGAGTCCGCACCTACAAGACTCTGGTGGACAACTATTACGACCCGATGTCCACTCTGCTCAGCCTGCTGCCGCTGGCCATGCGGCTGGCCGGCCCTCGCGAAGCCATCTGGCACGCCATCATCCGCCGCAACTACGGCGCGAATTGTTTCATCGTGGGCCGGGACCATGCCGGACCCGGGAAGGATCCCAACGGGAAGCCGTTCTACGAACCTTACGCCGCGCGCGACCTCGCCGTCAGATACAGCCAGGAGCTGGGCATGCGCATTCTCGCTTACGACGAGATGGTCTATCTGGCCGACGGCGACTGCTACGAGGAAATTACCGCCGTCCCCCCGGGCGCGCGGGTGCTCTCGATTTCGGGAACGGAGGTCCGCGAGAAGTATCTTGCGCAGGGAAGACCGCTGCCCGGCTGGTTTACCCGGAAGGAGACCGCGGAAATCCTGGCCGCCGCCTACCCGCCGCGTCATAAGCAGGGCTTTTGCATCTGGTTTACCGGGCTGCCGAGTTCCGGCAAGAGCACGGTGGCCGAGATTCTGACGGTTATGCTGATGGAGCATGGCAAGCAGGCCACGGTTCTGGACGGCGATGTGGTGCGGACTCATCTGTCCAAAGGACTGGGCTTTTCGCGAGAGGACCGGGACACCAACATCCTGCGCATCGGATTTGTGGCTTCGGAGATCGTGCGTCATCACGGCGCGGTGATCTGCGCCGCGGTCAGTCCCTACCGCGCGACGCGGAACCAGGTGCGGAGCATGATGCGGAAGGGCGAATTCATTGAGGTGTTCGTGGACACGCCGGTGGAGGTCTGCGAGCAGCGCGACGCCAAGGGGTTCTACCGCCGGGCGCGGGCCGGCGAGTTGAAAGGCTTCACCGGAGTGGACGATCCGTACGAGGCTCCATTGAGTCCGGAGTTGACGCTGAACACGGTGGACCGCACTCCGGAAGAGAACGCCCGGCAGATCGTGGAATACCTGGCTGCGGAGGGTCTGTTAGCGGAGGAATCCCAAACCCGAAAGACCACTGTTCGTGTCGAAAAGGCTACCGGAAGCAGGCCCTGACAGCGGCGGAGGGCAGGTGCGTGATGTCGAGCCGGAGCGGAGAGGAACCAATGTCGCTGGCAACGCGCATCGCCGGTCTTTCCCCTGAAAAGCGCGCCCTGCTGATGGCGCGGTTGGGCAAGGGTGGGGCGGCGCGCGAGGAACCCATTCCGCGACGCGGCGGCCCGGGGCCTTGGCCCCTGTCGTTTTCACAGCAGCGGCTCTGGTTTCTCAACCAGCTCGACCCCGGCAGTCCGGCGTACAACATCGCCGCGGCGGTTCGGGTGACCGGCGCCCTCGATTTGGCCGCGCTCGAGCGCAGCTTGAACGAAGTGGCCCGGCGGCATGCCACGCTGCGCGCCAGGTTCACCACGGTGGACGGCCATCCCGTACAGGTGATCGCGCCCGAGTTCGACCTCAAGCTCGAGGTCGAGGACCTCGGCCGGGAAGACGACCGGGAGTCCGCAGCCCTCCGCCTGGCGGCGCAGGAGGCCCGCCGTCCGTTCGATCTTGCGCGGGGACCTCTGCTGCGGGCCGGGGTGCTGCGCCTGTCGGCCGATGAGCACATTCTCCTGCTGACAGTGCATCACATCGCGGCCGACGGCTGGTCTATCGGCATCCTGCTGCGCGAGCTGACCGCTTTGTATGTCGCATTCGCTTCGGGCGCGCCCTCGCCGCTGGCGGATCTGCCGATCGACTACGGGGACTATGCCGAGTGGCAACGGCAGCGCCTGAACGACAAGAGCGTGGCCGGCCCGCTGCTGGAGTACTGGAAGTCGCGGTTGGGCGGCGAGGCTGCCGGCGTGACTCTGCTGACTGATCGTCCCCGTCCGCCCGTCCAGACTTACCACGGAGCGCACTTCCGTTTCTCGCTGCCGGGGGAGCTTTCGCGGAACCTGCTGAAGCTCGCCGCCGAGGAAGGCGTCACGCCTTTCGTGCTGCTCCTGGCCGCTTTTCAGACGCTGTTATTCCGGCATTCTGATCAGGAGCAGATCAGCGTGGGGACTCCGGCGGCCAACCGGAGCCGCCGGGAGACCGAGCCGCTGATCGGTTTCTTCGTCAACACCCTGGTGCTGCGCACGGACCTCTCCGGGAACCCGACCTTCCGCCAGTTGCTCGAACGGGCCCGCGAAACTGTGCTGGGCGCCGAGGCCCACCAGGAGCTGCCCTTCGAGATGCTGGTGGATGAACTCAACGCCGCGCGCGATCCGAGCCGCACGCCTTTGTTCCAGGCCGCTTTTGTGCTGGACCGCGATCCGGTGCGCGAGATCCGGGTTCCCGGTGTGCAGTTCCGGCTGCTGGATGTGGAGACCGGAACGGCGAAATTCGATCTGACCTTGTTTATGCAAGAAACGCCGGAGGGACTGGCCGGCGGCTTCGAGTACAACACGGACCTCTTCGAGCAGCCGACCATCGCGCGGATGGCGGAGCATTGGCGTGTCTTGTTGGAGGGAATCGCCGCCAACCCGGATTGTCGAATCGCCGGTCTGCCGGTCATCACGGCCGCCGAGCGCCGCCACGTCACCCTCGAACTGAATGCGACCCGGAAGCCCTATCCCCAACGCTGCGTGCACGAACTCTTCGCCGAGCGGGCGCGGAGCAAGCCGGAAGCGACGGCGGTCTGCTACCGGGACCAGCGGCTGAGCTATCAGGAACTGGACCGGGCCGCCTCGAGGCTGGCTCACCGTTTGCGCCGGGAGGGCGTGGGGCCGGACTGCGTGGTGGCGGTGCTGATGGAGCGGAGCCCGGAGCTGGTGGTGGCGTTTCTGGGGATTCTGAAGGCGGGGGGTGCGTACCTGCCGCTGGATCCGGAGCATCCTTCCGAACGGCTGGGGTTCATGGTTGCCGACGCGGGGGCGCGGGTGGTGGTGACGGTGGAGGAGTTGGCGGGGCGGCTGGGTGCGGGGGCGGGGCGGGTGATCTGTGTGGACCGGGAGCGGGGGGAGCTTGCCGGGGAGAGCGAAGAGGGGTTGGAGGCTGGGGTGGGACTGGACCACCTGGCCTATGTGATGTACACGTCGGGGTCGACGGGGATCCCGAAGGCGGTGGAGGTTCCGCACCGGGCCATTGTTCGCCTCCTGTTCGGGACGGACTACGTGGAGTGGGGGGAGCGATCGGTGCTGATGCAACTGGGGCCGCCGGCGTTTGATGCCTCGACGTTCGAGATCTGGGGGGCGCTGTTGCACGGGGGGCGGCTGGTGCTGTTTCCGGGCAGGACGCCGGTGCCGCGGGAATTGGGGACGGCTCTGAAGCAGGGCGGGGTGACGGCGCTGTTTCTCACCACGGCGCTGTTCAACGCAGTGGTGGACGAATCGCCGGAGGTTCTTGCGCCGGTGAGGGAGTTGCTGGTGGGAGGGGAAGCGCTGTCGGGGGCGCACATTCGGCGGGCGCAGGAGGCGTTGCCGGGGACCCGGATCAGCAACGTGTACGGGCCGACGGAGAGCACGACGTTTGCGACCTGGCAGCCGATACCGCGCGGCTTCGACTGGGGGGTGATTCCGATTGGGAAGCCGATTGGGAACACCCAGGTTTACATATTGGACGAACGGTGGGAGGCGGCGCCGTTGGGGGTGGCTGGGGAGCTGTGCATTGGCGGGGACGGTCTGGCGCGGGGGTACACGGGGCGGGCCGAGTTGACGGCGGAGAAGTTCGTTCCGAACCCGTACTGCGGGGAAGCGGGCGGGCGGATGTACCGGACCGGGGACCTGGCGCGTTTTCTGGCGGACGGGTCGATTGAGTTTCTGGGGCGGATGGACAGGCAGGTGAAGATCCGGGGGCATCGCATCGAGCCGGGCGAAATCGAAGCCGTGCTG
>Ga0272446_1004324_pt1 | contig 16909 bp, 12 predicted proteins | sample YNPCB0061_FD_194587 | JGI IMG/M metagenome (GOLD analysis project Ga0272446, IMG submission 194587) | Hot spring microbial mat communities from Yellowstone National Park, WY, United States - YNP-CB-006-1 | ecosystem: Environmental > Aquatic > Thermal springs > Hot (42-90C) > Sediment | place... | reverse complement strand
GCGGCCAGCTCGATCGCGAGTGGCATGCCGCTGAGCGTGCGGCAGAGCTGCGCGACCGCCTCGCGGTTCTCGGTGGTCAGAGTGAGCTGCGCGCCCGCCTGCTGCGCGCGCTCGATGAACAGCGTGACGGCGTCGGATTGCGTGATCGCCAGCTGGCTGGATGACCCCGGCAGGGTCAGGCTGTCCACCTCGACGATCCATTCGTCACGGATGCGCAGCCGCTCGCGCGAGGTGACCAGCAGCCGGAGCCGGGGGGCCTGAGCCAGAAGCGTGGTCAGCAGGCCGATCAGCCGGACGCCTTGCTCGCCACCAAGCAGATGTTCGAGGTTATCCAGCAGCAGCAGCAGTTCGCGCTCACGCAGGAAGGTCAGCAGGTCGGCCTCGGGCGGTGCGACGCCGCTGAGCGTGAGTCCGAGGGCCTCGGCGATTGCGCCAGGCACGTGAGCGGGCGCGGCGACCGATCCCAGCGGCACCAGGGCGGCGCCGTGGGCGAACGTATCGGCGACATCGGCGGCCGCCTGCAGGGCCAGGCGCGTCTTGCCGATCCCGCCAGGGCCGACAAGGGTGACCAGCCGTACCTCCGGATTGGCGAGGTGTTGTCGCACCTGAGCCAGTTCGCGGCGCCGCCCGATCAGCCGGCTGGCGGGGAGGGTCACACGATAGCGCCGCTGCTCGTCGCCCAGAATCTGCGCCTTGATCGCGGCGAAGTGTGCCGTGGCCTGCGAAAGCGAACCCGCGCTGTCACCGTCGCCAGGCCGGGCCAGGCGAACAAATGCGGCCCGGTCGCCCTCGGGTACGGCGAGCAACCTTGCCAGACGCTCAGCCAGCTCACGTGAGGGACGGCGGCGCCCGGTCTCAAGCGCGCGGATCGTCGCAACCGCGCAGCTGACCAGCTCGGCCAGCTGCTCCTGGGTCAGATCGGCGGCTCGTCTGTAGCGCCGGAGCACAGCATAAAACGGTTCCATAGCGATCGTGGCTGTCGTAGCGGTAACGAGACGGATGATCATAGTATAGCATCGGTTCTGATCGTACCGCTCGCTTCAGGCACCCTCACCGACACCTGCCACAACGTAGGCGCTCGAAGTCGTCACGGCGAGGCGCAGCGCCCGCAGCGCCCACGGCATCCTTCATGGTCAGCAATCTCGGCGATATGGAGATGCGCCCCGGCGGTGGTCGGATTGGTCGGCCACTGACGACACGTCAGGCTCGATCGATCACAAGGCTGCCCCTACCAGCGGACGCTTCGGTGACTCGGCCGCCTTCTCGCTGCGCTCAATCTGGCCCGAGGGTTAGCACGAAGGAGGCGCCGTTTCGTGCCGCCTCACGAACTTGAGCAATCCTATCACTGTGCTATGATAGGTGCGTACTATTCCACTTGCAGAGCCTGCACCCACGATGCACGACGAGAGCTTCGGCGAGCAGTTGCGCCGGCGACGGCGCGCCCGCGACCTTACCCAGGAGGCCCTGGCTGAGCAGGCCGGTTGTGCCGTGGACACGCTACGGGCGATCGAGAGCGGCCGCCGCCGGCCCTCCCGCGAGCTGGCGGCCATTCTTGCGGAGCGACTCGGCGTGCCGGCGACCGAGCGCCAGGCGTTCGTTGACCTGGCCCGTGGCATGGGCGCTGAATCCACTCAGCCACCTCTACCACCGCCGACCCGAGCGCCGCAACCCCCGCCAGCCCCGCCGCTGATCGGGCGGGCCATTGAGATCGAGACGCTTGCCCGGCGCTTCCACGACCCGGCCTGCCGCTTGCTCACCATCACCGGCCCGGGTGGCATCGGCAAGACCAGCCTGGCGACCGCCCTGGCCGCTCGCATTGCCGCAAACTTCCCTGACGGCGTGCTTTCGCTGGCGCTTGCCGGCGTCCAGCGCCCACCTGAGGCGGTGAGTGTGATCGCCGCAGCCCTGGGGCTGCGCCCCGAGTATGGACAGGCTGCGACAGCGCAGGTCGTCACGGCCCTGGCCGCGCGCCAGCAACTCTTGTTGCTGGATAATCTGGAGCAACTGCTCGATGGTCCTGAGCTGCTCGCGCTGATCAGCGCCATCCTGGCAGGAGCCCCGGGAGTGTGGCTGCTGGTTACCTCGCGTGAGCGGCTACAATTGTGGGACGAATGGGTGCTGGAACTGGGCGGGCTGGCCATCGATGGTGAGGCTGCGATTTCGGACGCGGCGCTGCTGTTTGTGGAGCGGGCACGGCGGGTGCAACGTACCTTCGCGCTGATCCCGGCCAGCGCCGCTGCGGTGAACCAGATCTGCCGGCTGGTGGGTGGCACACCGCTGGCGATTGAGCTCGCGGCGAGCTGGTTGCCCACACTGAACCCGGCCGAGATTGCTGCTGAGCTGGAGCGTAGCCTGGATCTGCTCGACAGCAGCGCCCGCGATCTACCGGCGCGCCACCGCAGCGTGCGTGCGGTGTTCGAAGGCTCGTGGCGCCTGCTGAACACCGATGAGCAGCGCCTGCTGGCCCGGCTGGCCCTGTTTCGTAGCGGATTCACCCGGGAGTCGGCCGAGTTTGTTGCCGGTGCCCGACTGCCGCAACTGGCCACGCTGATGCAGAAGTCCCTTGTGCGGCGTGAGGGCGAGCGCTACATGCTCCACGAGCTGATCCGCCAGTTTGCCGGCGAACAGTTGCAGGCGAAGGGCGAGGCTGAGGCGACGGCGCAGCGGTTTGTGGACTACTATCGCTCGCTGGCGGCCCGGATCGCGGCGCGGCTATCTACCGAGGGCGAGCTGACCTGGATCGGCCAGATCGCCGACGAAGCCGACAATCTGCGCGCAGCCCTGCGCGCAGCGCTTATGCTACGCCAGGGCGACGCCGGCGCCAGCCTATGCATGAGCCTATATGCGCTCTGGGCGGTACGCGGTATGACCCGCGAGGGCCTCCAGTGGGTCGAGCAGTTCCTGGTTCTGGAGCCGCTGTCGGCCAGTGCTCGCGGGCGGCTGCTGACGATCGCCGCCCTGATGCAGCAGTTGCTCGGGGAGTGGGATCGGGCACTGCGCAGCGCCGAGCAGGCACTCACCCTGCTGCCGGCGGACGACGACACCGCACGGCCGATGGCGACCTACGGCGCCGGCCTGGCCGCACTGGATCAGGGCGACTTTGCCGGCGCGCGTCACTATCTGGCCGCCAGCCTGGCCTATGCTCACGAAAGCGCGCAGCGGGCCACCAGCGCCGCAGTGCTGGCGATCACCGGCCTGACCTACTACTTCGAGGGCCTGCCCGATGAGGCCCGCACCTACTACCGGCAGGCGCTGGCGATCGCCGAGCAGGATAACCTGGTCTTCGTCGTCGCCTACGCCACCTACGGCTTCGGCGCCCTGGCTGTCCTGGAGGGCGACTCGTCCGGGGCGGCGCAGGTTCGCGAGGCGCTGGCGATCTTCCAGCGCTACGACTACAAGATCCTGATTGCCTACTGCCTGGAAACTCTGGCCGCCCACGCGGGACTCTGCGGCGACCACGAGCGGGCCGGTCAACTCTACGGGGCGGCTCAGCGGTTGCGTGCCACCCACCATCTGGTTGTGACACCCGGCATCCAGCCGATGTACCGGCGCCTCGCCGCGCTCGCCCGCGGCCTCCTCGGCGACGTGGCATGGGAGGCGGCACTGGCGGCGGGGCGGCAGATCAGCCAGGCCGAGGCGATCGCCCTCGCTATGGAGGTCGTTAGCGCATATAGTGATCGGAAACAGATTTAGGGCCAATACCTTTCACATACGCCCGTCACCCCCACCCCGGCCCTCCCCCGCCGGGGGAGGGAGTCCGACTCCTCCCCCCGGTGGGGGGAGGTTGGGTGGGGGGCTGTGCGGTGCAGAACGCCTTATTTGAAAGGTATTGGATTTAGGGCACCGTCAAAGTCGGAGCGTCCCGATAAAGGTGAGGGCAGCGGTCACGGATGCGGTGGTCGCGCGAATGGCATCCGCGATATTCGTCCATCCAGCCCGCCGCCAGAGGGCGATCATGGCGTTGTGCATGGCGGCGAGCACCTCGGGTGCGTGACCTGTGTGCATGTGGTGGTGGTCTTCGTTCAGAACGACGTCGCGCACGTAATGGGATCGGCTTTCGATCGCCCAATGGCCACGCCAGCGCTGTTCGAGCAGGGCCGCACTGGTTTCGCGCTCGGGCAGATTGGTGATACCCTACGTGACCGCCCGACTGACTCGTCCGGTCTTGAGCACATGCCGTTCACACGTGCGGCGGGCCACATGCGTGGCCCCTGGCCAGCCGAGCCAGGTACAATCGCCGGTGGTGCAGTCGAGCGTGCGAATCTCCAGCCGGCCATGCGCGCGGGTAACGGTTTGCACGCGGTCCCAGCGTTCCCGATCCGGATCCGCCGCAATGGCCGGATAGTCAAAGAACCAGGCCAGGTTGTCACGCAGGCGCGCCTGATTCGCTGTCACAATCATCAGAGAGTAGCCGTGCTGGTCGATGATCTGTTGGGCGAGCGCGCGGTGCGTCAGGAGCGCATCCATCGTGATGACGGTATCGGTGAGGTCGCGCCCGCGCAGCAGGGCCGGTACGGCGCTCAGGTCGCTCCGTTTGCGTTCGACGGCGGCCTGTGCCAGCACGACTCCCCGCCCATGGCCGACGAGACTGACCAGATGGGTGGCCATGCCGCAGGCGGTGGCGCCGCGGGCCGCTTTCCCGTCCACCGTCTGCGCCTGCAAGATGGTGCCGACCGGGGTGACGACCCGGTCGGCCCGTTCCTCAGCGGGCGTCTGTGGCTGATTGAGCTGGGCCACCGCATGCTCCAGAACCTGGTGATCGATCTGGCGCAGCGTGCGCAACAAGGTCGACTCGCTCGGCAGCCGGATCGGATCGGGAAGTGCCGTGCGGAGCGTATCGGCATGCAGCACCACCCACCGGGCGATGGCGTGGGCCGTCTGCTGGCCGCTCGCCAGACCGGCGGCCAACACCGTCAACAACAGCAACCACGGATGCCGCTTGCCGCGGGCCTTACGCGGATCCAACAGCACGGCGAGTACGTCGAACAGGGTGCTATCCTGCGCATAGTCCATTGGGCACCTCCAGAGAGTTTGGCGACTCTTCCGGATGATACCCGATGGACTTCCAACTTTGACGGCGCCCTACCCGTGCTGATTGACAGCGGGTTCAGTGGATCGCATGATCCATTCCAGGCCACCTCCAGCGGTAGGTCATATCGGCAATGCTGATTGGATGACCTGTGCTGAGTCTCGAGAGGTCACCACGCCGATGTGTAAAGATATCATAGCACGGTTGTAGGAAAGGGAAACGGCTAATACATCACCCTGAAGCCATAGACGTGCTTGAAAAATCCCACAACAAGCACGAAAAGCACTGACAATCGAAATTTCCTGCCGTCGCGACACTATCGAAAGACCAGCTCCAGGGTACCCGATGAACGAGGAACAACCGTGACATCACCGGGATTTGCTGCCCTACGCATCCAGATCTTCGCTCACTATGCCCGGCACGCCTGGTAGGAGGCGCTGGCGCTCCTGGAGCATGCCACGCCAGCGTTGTTCGCGCCGGCCGAGGCGGCAGCGATCGTCTTCTGGCGAACATGCTTCCTGGCCCTGCTCGGACGCAGTGACGCGGCGCTGGACACGCTGGACGCCGGGCTCCAGCAGGGTCTCTGGTGGGCGGAGCAGCGCCCGCGCCTCGACCCGGATCTCCAATCCCTTCAGGGACTGCCGCAGCTGGAGACGGTCATCGCCACATGCCGGGTACGCTGCGCCGAGGCCGAGCGCCACGTGCAGTCCACACGGCTTGTCGCTGAGCCGCCGGCCCACACGAAGCCTCCGTACCCGCTGCTGGCACTCCATGGCTACGACGGCACCGCTGCCGCATCGTTGCCGGTGTGAGCGCCCGTAGCCACCCATGGCTGGCTGGTCGTAGCCCTGCAGTCGGGGCAGCTGGCAGGGATGGCCGGCCAGCACTGGATGGACGCGGTGCGGACACAGCGGGAGGTTCGCCAGCACCTCACCGAACTGGTAGCGACCTCCGCACGAGATCTGAGGCGGCTCATCGGCGGGTTCTCGAACGGCGGTCGGGCGGCCTTGCTGCTGGCGCTCACCGGGGTCGTTCCGGCGAGCCAGATCGTCAGCGTGGGCGCGACGCTGCGCGACGAAACCCTGGCCGCAATCGACTGGCAGGCTCTCGGCAGCGCCGGATCCCCGCGCGTGCTCTGGATTGTTGGCAACCAGGACATGGCGGTCCTGCCGCACATAACCGGGCAGGCCGACCTATTCAGCCAGAACGGTGTTGACGTGACCGTACAGGTGATTCCTCACCCGGGTTATACGGTTCCACTCGACCTATCAGCCTGCGTCGCTGCATGGGATACGCGTGGGAACTGATTGAACGACGCAACCTGCATCGGAAAAGGCCGTCGAAGCAACCCCAGCCAGATAAGAGCCTATCCGAATAACGGACTGGATGTCATTGCGAGCGAAGCGAAGCAATCTCCTCTCGGGCCGGTAGCTTGCGTCAGCCACGCTGCGCTCGCTGCAGGCGGTCGCTGGCGCTCCTCCAATGACAGCATGCCCATGGGTATTCGGATAGGCACTAAGCGCAACTACGCCCTTGCACCAATAGAACAGTGGCTGGCACGCTATACCACGACCCGGAAAACGCAGCATGCGTATGCTACAATACCCGTAATCATGTTGCCGATGCGACGGAAGGAGTATCCGATGGATCATGAGGAGGCACTGGCAGCGATTGAGCGTGATAATGAGATCCTCAGCGGTGTGTGGATCTTTCGTGGAACACGCGTACCGGTATCGGCGCTGTTCGAGAATCTGCGTGATGGTGCAACCATCGACCAGTTTCTCGAGTGGTTTCCAGGGGTGACCCGTGCGCAAGTCGAAGCAGTGCTGGAATACGAGATGCAGCACTTCGCGGCGACTGCATGAAGATCCTCTTCGATCAGGGAACACCTGTGCCACTGCGCCGGGCACTGCCATCCGGCAGTGTGACGACCGTCTACGAACAGGGATGGCCGACGTTGCAGAATGGTGAGCTACTGGCGGCAGCAGAACAGGCCGGTTGTGATATCTTCGTGACGACCGACCAGAACCTGAAGTACCAACAACAACTGACAGGCCGACAGATGGCTATTCTGGTGCTTGGTTCCACTTCCTGGCCGCGTATCCAGCAGCACAGCGCCGCGATCTGGCACGTTATAGAACAGCTAACCCCTGGTTCCTACGACGAGTTTCCCATTCCATAGATCACAGGACTTTCGCTTCATGTTGATCTCAGTTATGCAGTAAGCAATGATGCAACGTGCGGATGCTTCAGTTCGGCTTTGAGCTAGTTCGATAGCAGAACATCCTTCACGCGATAGAGCGTTTGTCTCAGTCTCGTCGCTGGACTTTGAGTGCGAGCCAGGCATGATAGCAACACGCGATATGATTGCGTTGCGCCCAGGTATCCTGACACTGACACTTCTCAATCCCAGTTAGCTGCTTCAACTCGCGATAAAAACGTATCATATCCATTCGAAGATTGCACCACGACATCATGCACACGGCCCGCAACCGCTAGCGGCTTAGTTGGATCTGCAACGAAAGTCCTGTACTTTTCAAGTACGCCCGTCACCCCCACCCCGGCCCTCCCCCGCCGGGGGAGGGAGTCCGACTCCTCCCTCCGGCGGGGGGCTGTACGGTGCGTGTCAAGCCTTATGTGAAAGGTACCGGGTTGAATTGTTCATCTTCATCAAGCCCTTAGCTCGTATCCCACGCCCCGCTGCCGGAGCCGGGAGCGTCTCCGGCAAGTCGTTGGAGCTCGCCGGCGTCGCTGCCGGGAGCGAAGAGGAGCAGCAACCGGGTCGGGCTTGAGCTGGGGTTCCAGTAGCGGTGGGGCTCGCCGGGGCGGATGAGCGCGAAGCCGCCCGCCGAGAGCGTAATGGTCGCCTCGCTCCTGGTCAGCGCCACGATCCCGGCAACGACGTAGCAGCCCACCAGCTGGCCTACGTGCTGGCGCAGCCCCGCGCCCGGGCTGAACGGTGGCAGGGTGCAGGCAACCAGCCCGAAGGCCCCACCGGTCTCGGCGCTGGTAGCGAGGATCTGCCGCGAGTACTCGATCTGCTCCATGGCTGTGGCTCCTGATGGTGCTGGTAGCGATACGCCCAGTGAACCGCCGGATACGGGCTATGGCGGGGACAGCGGTGTGCCCTGAGGCCGGGCGGGGAAGCTCCCGTCGAAGTCCCAGTCGCGGATCAGGATGTCGCCCCAGTGCTGGCCGGCGCTGACGGTCAGCACCACCAGGCTGTGGTCGGTGCATTCGATCCGCTCGCCGCAGCGGATGTACTCGGTGTAGGCGCCGGCTGCAGTCGCCGGCATGCTCGGGTCATCGGCGTAGGCGAGCAGGTAGTAGGCGCCAGCCGGCAGGCGCAGGGTAAAGGCGGGCATATTCAGGCCGGTGCTCACGGCGTAGAAGACCTTCGGATTGTGGACATCCACAGCGTAGACCGTCATCGGCGGGACGCCGCCGGCCGGGAAGCCCACGAAGCCAGTGACCACTGCGGCGGTAGGCTGGGGCGGGGGTGCGCCAGGGCCACTGACCAGGCGGTACTCGCCGGCGGCAGAGTCCCAGCGCAAGCCGAAGCCCTGGGCGTAGCCCTTGCCGGCGCCGTCGAGCGGGATGGCTGCCAGCGGGGTGGCCTCGTCGAGGGGCACGGCTACGAAGAAGGCCGCCGGCCGGCCACTGGCCCCGGCGAGCGTCGCCAGCACGGTGCGCTCCGAGCGAACCTCGGTCGGGCTGATGGTCGCCAGGACGCGCCGGCTGCCGCCCTGCTCCTGGATGATCAGCGCCTCCTGGGCGACCCGGTGGTAGTCGCGGTAGGCCGGACGATAGAAGGTCGCCTCGTCGGGCACGACGGTCGAGGGCAGCACGTAGATCTGCTCGTTCAGGCCGTCGCCGTTGAAGTCGCCCTGGTGAGCCACCTGCCACTCCGGGCCGGGCCGGCCTGGCTGGCCACCGGGCATGGGCAGCGCGACAAGCTCGAAGCCGCCGCGGGCTGGAGCAGGCCGGATCTCAAAGCCAGTGGCAACCGGGCGGCCCTGGGTGTCGAGGGGCACCAGGCGCAGCGGCGCCGACGGGTGATCGTGGGCCAGCGCGAAGCCCTGGGTGCGCGAGTCGGGACCACCGGGCACGGGAGTCGGGCTGCTCTGACCGTCAACAAAAACGCCGCCCGGCTTGACCAGCACCCGCACGAAGGGTTGGCCGGCGGGGTTGCGCTGCACTACTACCAGCTGCTCCAGAGTCGTACCGTAGCCGACATACGCGGACGGCAGCTCGGCGCGCGCCGGCTCCATGCCCGAGCGACTGTAGCCAATCGCCGTCTCGACCCCGGTGCCGTACAGGTCGCCCTGGGCCAGGATGATCCATTCGGTGCCGAGCAGGGCCGGGAGCTGGTCGCCGGGCAGGGCCAGCGGCGCGATCACCATGCCGCCAATCGAGGGATCATAGCGCACGGCCAGGCCCTCGGCCACCGGCCGGCCGGCTGAGTCGAGGGGGACGATGTGGATCGGCGCCGGGCCGCCCGCGAGGGCGACGGCCATGGCGACGGTACGGCTGTCGGGCAGGCCGGGCTGCAGCACCGGGTTGCGGTTGTCGCCATTGAAGAAGATCCCGGCCAGGCTGATCTGGGCTCGTACCCAGGGCTGGCCGGCGGGGTTGCGCTGCACCACCACTACCTGATCGGCAGCGGTGGTAAAGCCGGCGTAGCGAGCCGGCAGCTGGGGCCGGCTTACCGCGCCCGAGGGCCAGTAGGCGACCACGGTTTCAACCCCGGTGCCGTAAAGATCACCCTGGGCCAGGATGCGCCACTCAGAACCCACCAGGGCCGGCTGGCTCGGAGCGGTAGTGGGCGCCGTCGTTGGAGTAGTGGTGGGCGCCGTCGTTGGAGTAGTGGTGGGTGCACCTGTCGGCAGGACAGAAGGAGCACCATTTCCAGGCCGGGGGGGCGGCTGATTGGCCGGCTGGGTACAGGCGCTCAGCACGAGCGCGGCCAGCAGCCCCAGTATAACGAGGGTCATGCGAAGGTAAAGCGTATGTGTGCGGTTCATGGTAAACACTCCTGATATCGAAAAAGCACGTCGGCGTGTGCGCTACAGGACGTTCTGTCTCAGCGCCAGGAAGAACAACGGTGCTGCGCGGTCGTCCGTTCCGGGATCCCACTCCATCGTTGGATCGATCTTGCGATGTCCACCATGGTGCAGCGCCGTGCTCAGGCCGGCGGCATACCGCCGCCTTATACTGCCGGACTACCGGATCACCTGCACCTCACCGGGGTTGACGGGATTGCCGAAGGCGTAGCTGTAGCCCGCCTCACGCAGGTGAACGAGCAAGATGCCGCTGTCGAAGAGCTGAAAATCAACGCGGTCGGGGCGAGCCTGAGCCTCACGGGCCCAGCCAATCTGGCGCCGTAGCTCGGCATCCTGGCTCCAGACCTTACCGAAGCCGCGCCAGGGCGCGAACAGGCCGGGCTGCGGCGGTGTACCCGCCGGCCGGTCAGGGTCCTGGCCGGCGACCCAGGTGTTGCTATAGGCCCGGAAGCTGATGCCGTCGCCGGGGGCGATGATCGCGAAGATGCGCGCGGGCTGCACGAGCATCGGTGGGCCTTGCTGGCGGTCGATCCAGAGCATCTGACCGCGCTCCATGGCCATGGTCGAGGCGGGCAGATCATTGCCGGGTAGCAGCGTGGGGCAGCCGAGAGGGCGCCCCAGCTGGACGCGCGTGTAGATGGCCTTCAGCGCCGGGTTGATCTGCGCAGCGCAGGCAGGCACCCCGGCGAGGGAGTCTTGCTCAAGGCGCAGCACCTCGCGCCCGAGCAGGCCGAGCAGCAGGAAGTTGGGCGTGCCGCCGTACTCCGGGTGGTACTCCATCCGCCGCCGCTCGAAGTACTGCACCTGATAGACCCGGCCCTCGATCTGCTCCTCGATCAGGCCGGTCAGCGGGTAGCCGAAGCGCGCCAGACCACCGTTGGCGTTCCAGTAGTCGAGCATCGCCCCGCACACCTGATGCCCGGTCTCCTCAAACCAGCGGGAGTTGCCCAGACAGGCGGTGCGCTCGCCGCGCTGCCAGGGGCGACCGGTCAACTCCAGGTAGCGCGCGCCGAGCCGGCCCGCGGTCACCAGGCCGTTGGCCTGGATCTCGAGCCGGTCGCGCTCGAACCACTGCACCTGCAGCGTCCGGTCCTCGACCATCTCGACGTGCTGCGCGGTGATCGGGAAGCCGAAGACCGGCAGGCCGCCGTTGCGCTCCCAGTAGGCGCGAATGGAGCCGCTGATGCAATAACCGGTCTCGGCGAAGCAGCGCTCGCCGGTCTGGGCCGCAGCGGATGCCGTGAGCAGGCTCCCCCCGCATACCACCATCATCAGCACGAGCACAAGAAAACGATGCATGACGTGATCTCCTCATACGATCGTCACGACGATGCCGCGCGTTGCGAGCGGCGCAATGGAGGCACGCCGCACGAGGGCGGCGTGTCGTCCATAGTGAGGAGTAAAGCACAGGAAGGGAGCGACGGTAAGAGACAGACCGTGACAAAAACAGTGACAGCGATTGTCATGGTGTGTCACTGGTTTGCCCGACCCTCCCCTGCGATGCTCGGATCAGCAGCGCGACACGCTGCCTTGATCCATCGAGCATATGCATCGTACAGCGCAAGCGCGCTGTGCACGCCATGAGGACAACATGATGATGAAGAAGCTGAAAGCATATTCGCCTATTGGCGCCCGTGATAAGATGGCATACGAAGCGCTGTACACCCCGGAGGCGCCTGCCCTTTGTGTCGCCCCGAGCCTGCAGCAGCGAGCAGCAACCGTGATCCGCGGACGCGCCTCCGTTCCTGCGCGCCGCATCGGAGCGCAAGATTGTTGCATGATGCTACAGACTGCTATGACACAGGGAGCGGGTTGTGGCAACGGGCGACGCCTGGGACTGGCGGCTATCCGAAAAACCATGCGCCTCGTGTCATTGCGAGGAGCGCGAGCGACAGTGTGCAGCGAGCGACGCGTGGCGGAAGCAATCTCCGGTCGCGCCGGTCGATTGCGTCGCTTCGTTCGCAATGATATCCAGCTATCCGTTCTTCGGATAGGCTCTTCATCCGGCGCTCTGAGGCTCACATCCATGGCAGGATCGCTGCTCGCTACAAAATATCACCGCCCCACAACCGTGCGGGATGACATCCCGCGCCCGCATGTAGCCAGGCTCCTCGATGCCGGCCTGCATGGCCGGCTCATTCTGGTCTCAGCGCCTGCCGGCTTCGGGAAGACAACCCTCGTCATCCAGTGGCTCCAGAACATAGAACGCAGAATGCAGAACGTAGAACAACCGAACCATGAGCATGATGACCCTGTTCTGCGTTCGACGCTCTACACTCCCCGTTCCGCGTGGCTCTCGCTCGACGCAGACGACAACATGCTGCTGCGTTTCTGGACCTATGTCATTGCCGCCCTCCAGACAGTTGCGCCATCCCCTGGGCGCGTCGCCCAGGTAGCGCTCCAGGCGCCACAAGCGCCACCCATCGAGCCCGTTCTGACGACACTCCTGAACGACCTCATCGAGATCCAGACACCGCTGCTACTCGTCCTTGACGACTACCATGTGATCACCGAGCCGGAGATTCACCGCAGCGTCGATCACCTGATCGAACACATGCCAGCATCGCTGCGCCTGCTCATCGTTACGCGCGAAGACCCGCCGCTGGCCCTTTCGCGGCTGCGCGCCCGCGGCCAACTCAGCGAGATCCGGGCGTCTGACCTGCGATTCACAACTGGCGAGGCTGCGCTGTTCCTCAACACCAGACAGGCGCTCGCGCTGTCTGACCCGGATATCGCCACACTCGTTGAGCGTACCGAAGGGTGGATCACCGGGCTGCGGCTGGCTGCGCTCTCGCTGCAGGACATCACCGACCGGCATGGATTCGTGGCCGCCTTCAGCGCCAGCGATCGCTTCCTCACTGACTATCTGCTCGATGAGGTGTTGCGGCGGCAGCCGGCTTACCGCAAGGCCTTTCTGTTGCAGACCGCCGTGCTGAACCGGTTCTGCGGCCCGCTCTGCGACGCCGTGCTGGGCATCGAACAGCGTCCGTTCAGCATCACGCAAGCCGGGCAGGGGAGCGACCATGCCTCGTTCGCTCGGCCTCAGGCACACCACGAGTACGGCTCGTACAGTCAGCAGATCATTGATGAGCTTGACCGGGCAAACCTTTTTCTTGTACCCCTCGATCGCGAGCGCCGCTGGTTCCGCTACCATCACCTCTTCGCCGAGTTCCTCCGCCTGCGCCTGCGGGAGGCCGGGCCCGAGTGGGAGGCGGCTCTATCCCGGCGGGCCGCCGCCTGGTGCGTCGCCCACGGGCTGCCGCACGAGGCCCTGGGCTACGCCCTCGCGGCTGGCGACCATAGCACGGCAGCCGACCTGCTCGAGGCCATCCTGACAGAGTCGCCTGGTCAGGAGGCGCCGGATGACACCCTGCGCCGGCTCAACGCCCTGCCGGCGCCGCTACTCCGCCAACGCCCGGTGTTGTGCGTCCAGTTCGCCTGGGCGCTGATATTCGCCGGGAGGATGGCTGAGGCAGCCGAATACCTCGACGCGGCCGAGGCGGCCGCAGCCGTAGACGCCGAGTTGGCGCGGCAGATCGCCGGGCCGGTGGCGGCCCACCGTGCCTACCTGCACTTCTTCGCGGGTGCGTTCCAGGCCGCACAGCACGAAGCGCAGCTGGCGCTCACCCTCCTGCCACCCGGCGAGATCGTGCTGCGCGCCCGCGCCGCCGTTGTACTCAGCAGCGTGCTACGGTTTGCCAGGCAGCTCCAGGCGGCGGAGGCGGCCCTCCTGCCCCTCCGCGACACCGTCGCGTCGGCGAGCGTCTACACCGCGACGCTCTACTACGCGACCCTCGGCGAGATACAGCAGGAGCGGGGACAGTTGCACCAGGCGATCGAGACCTTCGGCCAGGCCCTGGCCTTCGCCAGGCGCACGACGGGGCGCCCGGACACGCCCTTCACCGGGTTCGCCTCCATCGCAATCGGCCACGTCCATCGCATGTGGAACGAGCTTGAGGCAGCGGCCACGGCGATCACCCGTGGACTCGCGCTGTGCCGCGAGTGGCGCCAGGCCGACGCGCTGGCGATCGGCCTGATCGAACTGGCCGAACTGGAACAGAGTCGCGGCGCGTTCCCCCTGGCCCAGCACGCACTCGATGAGCTGCGCCAGATCGTCGCGACGATGGGTTCACCCTGGGGTCAGGCCCAGGCGCAGGTGGCCCAGGCCCGCCTGGACCTGGCCCGCGGCGATATGGCTGCCGTCGAGCACTGGGTGCGAACGAGCGGCGTGGGGACCGACGCAGTCATCACCGGCACAGGCTTCGACGAGCTTCAGACCTTCGGGCAGGTGCTGGTCGCTCGCGGCGATCTTGCCAACGCCGTGCGGCTGTTCGAGCGCCTGGCCGACCAGTTCCGTCCCGCCGGATGCGTTGACCGCCTGCTGCCGGCTCTCGTGTGGCGGGCGCGGGCCCTGGCGGAGCTCGGGCGCCACGAGGAGGCCCTGGCCGTGCTCGGTGACGCGCTGGCCCTCGGCGAACCTGGTGGGTACGTGCAGGTGTTTCTCGCGGGCGGTTCGCCGGTTGCCGCGCTCCTCCAGGCGCAGCGCACAACGCGCAGTGCGCTGCGCGATTCGTTGCACCGCTACATCGAGCGTCTCCTGGCGGCGTCTGGCCGAGAGAGCCATGGCGCAACCGCTGCCTGCTCCGACACCTCAGCGGTCGATCTTCTCGCGGAACCGCTGAACCCCCGCGAACTGGCGATCCTGCGCCTGATGGCCGCCGGGCTCTCCAACCAGGCCATCGGCGCCGAGCTGTCGCTCTCGGTCAACACCGTCCGCTGGTACGCCAGCCAGATCTTCGCCAGGCTTGCGGTGAATAGCCGGGGCGCAGCGGTTGCACGGGCCCGCGAACTCGGGCTGCTGCCGTGACCGCACCCTGGCCTGGCGCACCCCGGCGACGAGCGCAACCTCGCGGGCGGGATATTTCCATCCTCCGCTCCATCCGGATGGATGGAGCTATTCCATCCTGCCGCGCGCTATCCTCCAGATGATGAATGCAGATCACGATGTTCTGGAGGATGCGATGAAATACCTGTTCCTGGTCGTCGTTGCCGTCCACGGCCTGATCCACCTGATGGGTTTTGCAAAGGCCTTCGGCCTTGCCGCGTTCGAGCAGTTGCGCGTGCCGATCAGCCAGCCGCTCGGGCTGCTCTGGCTCGCCGCGGCGCTGCTCTTCCTGCTGAGCGCCATGCTCCTGTTCGCCGCGCCGGGCTGGTGGTGGGCGCCGGCCCTCGGCGCCGTGCTGGTCTCGCAACTCGTCATCCTCACCTCCTGGAGCGACGCGAAGTTCGGCACGCTCGCCAACCTGATCGTCCTCGTGCCCGCGCTGGTCGCCGCGCTGGCCCACGCCCCCTGGGGCTACCGGGCGCAGTACGCCCGCGATGTGGCCGCCGGCCTGGCCGCGCCAGTGGCGCAGACCACCCCTGTGACCGGGGCGGATCTCACCCACCTGCCCCCGATCGTGCAGCAATACCTCCGCTTCACGGGGGCGGTCGGCCAGCCGCGCGTCGTTAACTACCGGCTGCACTTCCATGGCGCATTACGCAACAGCCCGGACAGCGCCTGGATGCCGATGGAGGCCGATCAGCAGAGCTTCGTCGCGCCGGCGGAGCGCCTGTTCTTCGTCGATGCCCGCATGTTCGGTGTTCCCATGACCGCCTATCACCGCTACATCGGCCCCAACGCCACCTTCGAGGTGAACGTCGCCTCACTGGTGAAGGTTGTCGACGCCCGCGGGCCGGAGATGGACCGCAGCGAGACGGTCACGCTCTTCAACGACATGGTGCTGCTGGCTCCCGCGACGCTGATCGACCCGGCCATCACCTGGGAGGAGCTCGACCCGCTGACGGTACGCGCAACCTTCACCAACGCCGGCCACACGATCGCGGCGGTGCTCACCTTCGCCGAGAACGGCGCGCTGACCAACTTCATCTCCGATGACCGCTCGCGCACGCTCGACGGCAAGACCTACGAGCGGGTGCGCTGGTCGACGCCGGTCAGCGGCTGGCGCAGCGTGAACGGCCACCGGCTCCCGGACGCCGAGGCCCGCTGGCAATTGCCCACGGGCGAGTTCGCCTACGCCCGCTTCGAGGTGATCGATGTCGCGTACAACGTCGTGAGTCACTGAGGCGTGGTTCAGGTTCAAAGGCACAGCCATGAACACCTACACCTTCCAGTTTGTGGGGCACCTGGACCGACGCTGGGAAGCCGCTTTCGACGGCTTCACCATCACCCACGCCTATGCCCCGGATCACCGCCCGGTCACGCTATTGACCGGCCCGGTACCCGACCAGGCGGCCCTGTACGGCCTGATCAGCCGGCTGCGCGACATCGGAGTGACCCTGATCAGCGTACAGCCCGCGGAGCCTGGCGCCGTCGGCGGTTCGACGGCGCCCTGATCACCACACGAGGACGATGAATGGGTTCAACCTGCTGGCCGGCGTGCCGACCGACCCGGGCGAGCTACCTGGCTTCTACACCTTCCTTGCCGCCGGTGGGCTGGCGCTGTCGCGCTGGTTCTTCCGCCACTGCCGGGCATCGCGCATGCCGACCAGCTATTCGCTACGATTCCACCGCGCGAGAACGCGCGCTCGCTGGCTGACGCGCGGTCTATTCCAATGCCTGCCCCGAAGTGCTGCGATAAACGGTGGGCGCCACGCCCATCAAGCGCTTGAATGCTTTGCTAAACGCTGCTTCAAAGCGATAGCCGACACGGGCGGCAATTTCACCGATACGCAAAGAGGAGTCTTCAGTCTACAATCGACAAGCAATCTGCATACGCCAGCGAGTCAGGTATTCGGCCGGCGGTTCGCCAACCAG
>Ga0272446_1004323_pt1 | contig 16910 bp, 15 predicted proteins | sample YNPCB0061_FD_194587 | JGI IMG/M metagenome (GOLD analysis project Ga0272446, IMG submission 194587) | Hot spring microbial mat communities from Yellowstone National Park, WY, United States - YNP-CB-006-1 | ecosystem: Environmental > Aquatic > Thermal springs > Hot (42-90C) > Sediment | place... | reverse complement strand
CGTGGCGGAAAAATGAAGTCGACTCATGATTAAAACTTCAATTCAAGCCGGTGAGTTCTTGAAATTATCGGACCTTGAGTGACGTTTTGTAATTCCGGAATGAGTCGAGTTCAATTTTGCTTACAATACAGTGTAGTTGTACTAATTGAGCTCCTGCTCCATTTATCAAGCTCGCAAACTCGAGTTTGGATGGGACTTCCAACTTGCTAAGCATTTTCAACGGCGAATGACAGAGTTACACCACATTGAATTCGCCAATCAGAATGAATTACCCCTGCTCATTCAGCACACCGTGATCTTCTGACTTGTGGACGAATCGGATTTCCGCAATTTTTGTCTTGTCTTCCGTGCTACTAAGACTACTATCTCGACTTTGTGAAGAGTGCGGCAAAGTCTCCCACTAATTAAACACAAGAACGGATTTTCAAGCATTCTTCTATTCAGGCTCACGACTTACGATCGTTCTGGCTTTATCAAAAAAGGATAGTAACTGTTCGGATTTTGTTGATTTTCGTCGGGGTTAGGAATTCTCATGTTGGCCTTTTGCTCTCGTCTTATCGGTCAGTCGCGCATCCTCCTGGGGTTGAGAAGGGCTCACGACCTGGCACGCGCTCGTATCATTGATCAGTCATTCGTGCATTCAAACGATCAGCTTAAATCCTCGGCTCAATCCTTGAATGGGGCGAGCTGCTTTGAAAACTGAGGGAGTGAGGATGGAAGCACCGACTCCAACAAGTGGATCGACAGACCCGCGATCGGAATCAGTTGTTGCTCGCGGGATTGCCACGGCACCGATCGGCTTAGGCTTTTTCGCTGCGGTAGTCTTTTGGTGGGTTCCCTTTAGTGGGATTCTCGCGACCGTAGGAATGGCTTTGGGTTTCTATTCGCTGGCACGTGGGGTACGGGGTCTGCGAGGCGAAAACTACGCTTTGGCGGGAACGGCTCTTTGCATTGTGACATTGACGATCGCGTTGACCCTGAATCAATTCCTGCGGTACTTACAGTGGGACACGTGGTGAAAAGTGGGACACGTGGTGAAAAATTGGGCAGCCGGATCGTTCTCGTCCCTGTGAGGTGGTTTTCCCCATGCCCCAGATCTTCCCAAAAGCGTTCAACCCGATTGGCCGAATCATTGTGATTGGGTTACCGCTCCTGGCGGCCACGGCGGGTATTACCGGGGCTGCATTTTATCGATCTTCATACGCCACAGGCGTTTATGAAACAGTACCTCAACCGGTCGCATTCAGCCATGCTCACCACGTCGGTCAGCTGGGCATCGATTGCCGATATTGCCATACGAGCGTCGAATCATCTGGCTTCGCGAATGTTCCGCCCACAAAAACGTGCATGAACTGTCATCAGCAGATCTGGACAGGAGCCGACATGCTGGCGCCTGTGCGGGAGAGCTATAAGAAGAACCTGCCTATTGAGTGGAATCGGGTCAACAACCTGCCTCATTACGTTTACTTCAATCACTCCATACATGTTGCCAAGGGCGTGGGCTGCCAAAGCTGCCATGGCCGTTTGGATGAGATGAACCTGACCTACCAGACTAGCACCCTACTGATGGAGTGGTGTATCGCCTGCCACCGCGAGCCCGAACGGCACCTTCGACCAAGGACTGAAATCACGAACATGACTTGGACCCCGGCTCAGGGCGGGAAATGGCATCCAGATGACTTTTTGAAGCCGGGTAATCCACTTGCTGGCCAGGACCGTCCAACCTCGCAACGTGAAATCGGCGCGATCCTGAAGAAGGAAAATCAGGTCCGTGACGCCATTACTCTGACCAACTGTTCAATGTGTCACCGCTGAGGCCATCACCGGACGAACCACGAACTCGGGACTGAGGATTTCGACGATGCACGATAGCCCCGACATGCACCAGGCACCCAACAGTGCCACGGACGAGTTCACAGGGACCACGGACTACACCGAGGTGATGCACAATGAATTTCCAACCGGTGCTAGCGAGTTTACTGACGAAGTAAGTCGCCGCCGTTTCTTGACGGTCATGAGCGCATCGCTCGCTTTGGCCGGAGCTGCTGGATGTAATATTCGTCCGGCACCGCAACGAAAAATTGTTCCTTACACCACGCAACCGGACGAGATTACCCCCGGTGTCCCCATCTTCTACGCCACGGCAGCTCCGCTTTCAGGGTATGGAACCGGTGTGCTAGTTCGGAGCTCAGAGGGTCGACCGACAAAAATCGAAGGCAATATCGACCATCCATCCAGCCTGGGTGGCACCGGTGTTTTTACACAAGCGTCGTTACTCGATCTCTACGACCCGGACCGCTCAACCAGTCCAACTCACCGTGGCGTACCGACCGCTTATGAGCCCGTCATCCAGGCGGTGCGCAGCAAACTTTACGACACAAGCGGACAGCCCAACAAAGCCACTCGGCTCTACATCGTCTCTGAGTCCGTGACTTCCGATACATTGGCATCGTTGCTCAACAAGCTTTTGGCCGATTTTCCACTGGCCAAAATGGTCTTTCACGATCCTGCGGTCAGCAGCAATGCCCGCGTCGGGAGCATTCTGGCGTTTGGACGCCCCGTGAATGCGATTTACAACTTCAAACAGGCCGACGTGGTTTTGAGTCTCGATGCCGATTTCCTCTGCTCGGGACCGGGGCACGTCGCCTACAGCCGCGACTTCGCGTCCCGTCGCAAACTTCGTACCGAAGATTTTTTTAAGCACACTCCTGAACAACAGAAGAAGGACTACACAACACCAGATCAAGTGAACCGGCTCTATGCTGTTGAGTGCATGCCCACGAATACTGGGGCTGTCGCAGATCATCGGTTGGCACTGACCACCACACAGATCGAATCCTTCGCCCGAGCCTTAGCACGTGAACTTGGGTTAACGAGTATTCCTGAACCAGGGCCTTTGCCCTCAGCAGCTCAAGCCTGGATCAAGCCCCTGGCAGACGATCTCCGAGAGGCCCAAAAGCCGGATCCAACGGACCCCGAAAAGGATCCGGCCAAGAAACGGAAGGTGGCTCGCCATCGTGTCGTGGTTGTCGGACCCCATCTACCCCCGTCCGTGCATGCACTAGCGCATACCATCAACGAAAAACTGGAAGCCAACGGCACTGTTGTCCAATTCACGAGTCCAATCGAGTTTCGACCTGCCGATGAAAAGCAACTGATTGATCTGAAAACACTTGCCGCCGATTTGAATGCTCGGCAGGTTGATGTTTTGATGATTCTGAGTGGAGCGAACCCGGTATACAGCACTCATGCTGACGTTCCTCTAGAGGAGGCCATTAAACAAGCTGGTCTTTCCGTCCACATTGGTAGCCATCAGGATGAAACAGCAGTGCGCTGCCAATGGCACGTCAATGAAGCCCATTATCTAGAAAGTTGGGGAGATATTCGCGGCCACGACGGAACGGCCAGCATTCAGCAGCCGCTAATCGCGCCCTTGTACAACGGTAAATCACTCATCGAGTTCCTGGCCGACATCACAGCCACACCAATCCGTGATGGGATGGAGCTGGTCAAAGCGACCTGGCGCGATTGGTACACCAAGCAAAAGCAATCTGAGCCATTCGAAATCTTCTGGCAAGAAGCGGTTCGACGAGGCAGTGTCCCCGGCACAAAAGCTCCAATCGAGAAGGTTGCTGTCAGGCAGGATTGGGCTCGCGATCTCCCGACTCGATCGGCCTTGGCAAACGCCGGTATCGAGTTGAACTATCGGCCCGACACCACCCTTTACGATGGACGTTATGCCAACAATGGCTGGCTGCAAGAGTTGCCGAAACCGCTCACCAAACTCTCCTGGGACAACGCGGTCTTCATGAGTCCGGCAACCGCTGCCAAGCTCAACATTCCCAAGACCTCCTTCCGCTGGACGGGGGGTGAGCATGGTCGTGCTGAGGTCGGGGTAGTCGATCTCAAGCTGCGCGACAAATCAGTAAAAGCACCCGTTTGGGTACTTCCCGGTCACGCCGATGATGCGGTGACGGTGCATTTAGGTTTCGGACGAACCCGAGCAGGCCGTGTCGCCTATACCCCGGACGAGCCGAATGCTGAAGGGCAACCCGTCCGCGGCTTTAATGCCTATGCCATTCGGTTCAGTGACTCGCCTTGGTCCGCAACCGGTGCCACGATTACCCCAACTGGAGCGACCTATCTGCTTGGCTGCGTTCAAGGCCGTTGGTCGACGATGCAGAAAGATCCCATCTCGGGTCACGCACTTGATCGCAAACCCGTCCGCCGGGGCACCGTTGCCGAATATGATTTGAATCCGGCCTTCGCCAAGATACCGCCGGTAGCTGCTGGCGAAACCGATCTGATTGATGCAGGTGTTCCGCGCGGCCGACACCATCATGACCACGATCACGACCATCACCACGACCATGAGCATGAGCACGATAAGCGTTTGATGCCGTTGACAATGTATAACCCGCCAGAAACCCTTACCCCCAACCTGCCGGACGCTCAACGTCGACGATGGGCCATGTCTGTTGACCTCTCGGCTTGCACGGGCTGCAGCGCGTGTGTGGTAGCTTGCCAAAGCGAAAACAACATCCCTGTGGTCGGGAAGAAGGAAGTGACTCGCGGTCGGATTATGCACTGGATTAACATCGATCGGTATTACGGCGGGCTGCAAGAGGAGCCCAATCCGGACGAAACAAGCTTCCAACCTCGAATGTGCGTCCAGTGCGAAAATGCCCCGTGCGAGGTGGTGTGCCCGGTTGGTGCCACCGTCCACTCGGCGGACGGCTTAAACGACATGGCCTATAACCGCTGTGTTGGAACTCGCTACTGCTCCAACAACTGTCCCTACAAGGTTCGGCGGTTCAACTTCCTCACCTATGCGGATTGGTTCACGGAATCCTACAAACTGGGTCGCAACCCCGACGTGTCGGTTCGTAGTCGGGGGGTCATGGAAAAATGTACCTTCTGTGTTCAACGCATCCGCGGTGCAGAAATTGTCGCCGAGCGTGAGGGTCGTAAGATCGCGGATGGGGAAATCTTGACTGCCTGTCAGTCGGCCTGTCCGTCGGGGGCCATCATGTTTGGCGACTTAAACGACGAGAAGAGCGTCGTTGCCCGCTGGAAGAATGAACCAACGGATTATGGCTTACTTGCTGAGCTGAACACACGACCGCGTTTGACCCACATGGCTGTCATCCGAAACCCGAATCCCGCGATGCCGAAGGGAGCTTGAAGTGGCGATTGCGGAACTTCCTCCTGGTACCCGGCCACCCGCCGGCATGCCCTTGGAACCGGAGCTGCATCCGCTCGTGGAAAACAAGCATGGGCTTGTATCCGTGGGCGACGCTTTGGGTGAAATCGTACTCTCCCGTCCCCACCCGAAAGGCTGGCTACTAGGTTTCCTGGCTGGCTTCGCCATGCTGCAGGTCCTGGCGGTCGCCGTGGCCTGGCTATTCTATTTGGGCGTTGGCATCTGGGGAATTAATGTCCCCGTAGCCTGGGGCTTTGCAATCGTCAACTTTGTTTGGTGGATCGGTATTGGTCATGCTGGCACACTCATCTCCGCCATTTTGTTGCTCATGCACCAGAAATGGCGAACATCGATCAACCGTTTCTCCGAATCGATGACGATCTTTGCCGTTATGTGCGCCGGCATGTTTCCGCTTTTGCACATGGGGCGACCGTGGTTCTTTTACTGGTTGTACCCCTTTCCTAATGTCGCCGGGGTCTGGCCGCAGTTCCGTAGTCCGCTAACCTGGGACGTCTTCGCGGTCACAACCTATTTCACCGTCTCACTTGTATTCTGGTACACTGGCCTGATTCCTGACCTGGCCAGTCTCCGAGATGCAGCCCAAAAGCGCTGGCAACGGATCATTTACGGTTTGCTAGCACTTGGTTGGCGTGGGTCGGCGATTCACTGGCGGCGTTACGAAAAAGTCTATCTCATTCTAGCCGGCATCTCGACACCGCTGGTCTTGTCAGTCCACACCGTGGTGTCGTTCGACTTCGCCGTTTCGATCGTACCACTCTGGCATGCGACGATCTTCCCGCCTTTCTTCGTGGCGGGCGCGATTTACTCGGGCTTCGCGATGGTTGTCGCCTTAGCCTTGCCAATCCGCCGCTGGTATCATCTCGAGGATTTCATCACCGACCATCACTTGGACCTGTGTGCTAAGGTCATGCTGGCAACGGGCTTTCTGGTTACCTATGGCTACTTCAGCGAAGCCTGGATGGCCTGGTATGGTCACTCGCTCTATGAATGGGGCACCACGATCGAGCGGATGTTTGGCCCCTACTGGTGGACTTACTGGATTCTCATCCTCACTAACTGTGTCATCCCCTTGACGCTACTATGGTCCAGCCGCATCCGTCGGAGTTACTGGCCGCTGATGTTGATTAGCATCTCGGTTCTAATTGGCATGTGGTTTGAGCGGTATGTGATTGTGATTACGTTGACCCGCGAGTATATCCCGAGCGACTGGGGTCGTTATGCACCCACGATGTGGGACTATGCCACCATGATTGGCTCGATGGGTCTGTTCCTGACCCTCTTCTTCCTGTTCATTCGCTACCTGCCCATGATCTCGATCGCCGAGATGCGCGAAATGTTGCCACGCAACCAAGGCGGCGGTGGCGCGCACTCGATCATGGAGAACGCACCGTGAACCCAACTGCCCCCCCAAATGGCGGTCATCCAGAACCACTGCAACCCGCTGTCTATGGGTTACTTGCCGAATTTGAGAGCGGTGAGGCGATGGCTCATGCTGCGAGTAAAGCCAAAGCTGCTGGCTACACGCACCTGGATTGCTACAGCCCCTACCCCGTGGGCGAAGCGGCCGATGCATTGGGCTTTCCCAAGTCCGAAATGGGACCGATTATGTTCATCGGTGGCCTGACCGGGGCTTGCACCGGCTTCATCATGCAATACTGGGCGAATACCTGGGGCTATACCCTTAACGTGGGTGGCCGTCCCTGGTTCAGTTGGCCCTCCTTTGTCCCGGTGACGTTCGAGATGATGGTATTAACTACCGCATTGACCGGTTTCTTCTCACTGATCGCGCTGTGTGGGTTGCCAAGACTCCATCATCCATTGTTCAATTCCAAAACGTTTGACCGTGCCACACGGGATCGTTTCTTCCTTTGCATCGAAGCGACGGATCCCAAATACGATTCCACTGTGACCCGCGCCTTCCTCACGGAACTTCAACCCGTATCGGTCGAGGAGGTGCTGGAATGACACCCATGCTGTACTGCGGAACTTCGTATCGGTTCACATTGGTGGTGATTGCCCTTTTGGCCAGTCTACCTGTGAACCTGGGCTGTCGGCAAAAAATGGCCGAGATGCCGCTCTACAAGCCCTATGAACCGACCGACTTTTTCCCCGATGGTCGCTCGAATCGACCGCTAGAACGTGGGGTGATCCACCGTGCCCAGCATCTGGAAAGTGACCCTTTGGTTACCGGGTTGACCCGCGAGGAGTGGGGGCGGGCGTATGCCTTGCAGGCTAAGCCGATTGTCTCGGCTCCCCTGATGACTCCCACACCCATTGAGAATCGCGAGGAAGCTATTGGTGCCCCTCGCTTCGATCCACGCGATCCGACCAAACCCAAGATTTACCTCGAAGGATTCCCATTCGAGATTACAGAAGCGGACCTTCGTCGCGGCGAAGCTCGCTATTCGATTTACTGTGCCGTTTGTCATGGTGCTTACGGGAATGGCCAGGGCAAAATCTGGGAGCGTGGCTATCTGACCCCAACATCGTTCCATACCACACCGGTGACCTCTGAGGATTTGGTCGTTCAACGAGATGGAATCTGGTACGAGAAGAAGGGCCCCTCGGGGATTCCTCTGGGCTACTCACGGGGCTATGCTCTGTGGGGCATTCAAATTCCGTTACGCGAAGTGCCGGTGGGTTACTTCTTCGAGGTAATCACGAAAGGTTATGGTGGTATGCCAAGCTACTCGGCACAAATTCCAGCAGCTGATCGTTGGAAGATCATTGCCTACATTCGTGTCCTGCAACTTAGTCAACATGCACCGGCCAACGCACTGCCCGAATCAGTACGCACTCAACTTAATGCAGGGGGACTTAAGCCGTGAGTACTGACCCGAGCACCCCCTCAGCTGAAACTCCATCATCAAACGCATTGGCACCCAATTGGGCGACGTTCACCCGCTTGGCTGCAACCGCCGCGATCGCCGGGGCGGCACTCTACTTGATTACCGGTATCGCCAATCTCGCAGCAGCGGGCGAAGAAAACGCCAAGCATGCTCAGATGCGATTTGCCTCTTCGTATTTGACTGGATTCATTTACTGGTTCAGCTTGCCCATCGGTGCGATGGCCTTGCTGATGATTGCGTATCTCGTCAAAAGTTCATGGGGCCTGCTCCTGCGTCGCCCCCTTGAAGCTGCCACACGAACCTTGCCCGTGATGGTGATACTTTGGATTCCCTTGGCTGGGGCCGTCGCGACCAACACCGGTTCTCCTTACTGGTGGACCAACCCCGAGGAGACCCCCATTCCGCCGGATGTCTCAGCCAATCCCGCGGCGGGAGTGGATCCCGCGGATAAACGGAAACTCGCAGAAAAATATGGCGAGTACATGATTGCCAAGGCTGTTGATCACGAGCGCAAGGAACGTGCCGAGGGGAATAACGGTTTCCTTTCTGCACCCGCGTTTATTGGTGTTAGCCTGGCTCTTTTTCTGATCTGGGGTCTTCTCATTTTCTTCCTCGACAAATGGGGCAAGGAAGCGTCCGACGAAAACAACCCCGCGCGTGTTGATGCGGCCCTGGAAAAGCTCAAGAATCTTTCTGGTCCGGGCATCATCATTTATGCACTCACGATTACCGCAGCAGCCACACAATGGGTCATGTCGGTGGAACCAGCCTGGTCCTCGACGATGTTCCCAGTGATCTTCGCGGTGAATCAGTTCCTTACCTGCTATGCCTTCTGTCTCGCTTTGTTTCTGTACTTCTCCAGTAAACCGCCAATCCAGAATGTGCTCCGTCCGAAATTTCAACTCGACATGGGCACGCTGCTGTTGGCTTTTACGATGTTCTGGTCGTATACATCGTTTTCCCAATTCATGCTGATTTGGATTGGGAACCTACCCGAGGAAATTCCCTTTTACCTGAAACGCTCGAACTATGACGGACACCGATCGGGTTGGTGGTATGTATCTGCAGCCTTGATAGTCCTGCACTTTGCCTTACCGTTCCTACTGTTACTCTTCCGCGATATTAAGCTCCACCCGGTCCGCTTGCGAATGGTCGCAACATATCTGTTGGTGATTTGTGCCGTGGATGTCATCTGGTGGATCGCACCCGCAATACCTGCGGAAAGTGCCTTCTTCTGGCTGATGGATGTTGGAGCCATTATCGGTATCGGTGGAGTGTGGGGTCTGTTCTGGATCTGGCAATTGAAGCAACGACCCTTGATTCCCGCCAGCCAGGTATTCTTGTTGCCGGAGGGGCATCACCATGAGCACCACTAATCCGCCACCAAGTGGCTCCGATCCGGTTCAGAGTCTGGCCCAGCATACTACTGGGTCCCGGCGGGCTGATGATCACTCATTGGGGGGTGTGGATCCCTCGGCAATCACCCGCGGACACGAGGTCGATACTTACGATAATAAGAGTGTCTTCAGCGTCCCATTGCTCGTAGTGCTGTTCTTCGTCCTTGCATTTGGTACAGTCACTGTATTATTCCGCCTCATTGCTTACCCAGCCCCAAACCCCAACGCTCACCCCGGTGCAACGGAGCGAAACAGCGAGACACTCAACAAACGGTTGGAGCGGATGACTCGTGGTGGCGAAGTCGATCAGCCACGCTTGGAAGACTTGAAGTTACGCGAAGGCGAATCCCGGGCAATGACCGCTCCCGAAAAGCCGACTGGGAACTCGCCGTTCGTCCATCCCGAGGACATCCGACTGGGTCCAAAAACAACTCCCGATCTCTATCGCTCAGAGTGGATTGTGAAGGATAAGATTGCACGAATTTCCATCAATGACGCCATCCAACTGGCAACTCAACCCAACTCGAAAGTATTACCAACCTTGCCCAAGGGTGAACAATCCTCACCTTTGAGCTCCGAACATCGCCCCACGGCCGCGAATGCCGGGCGAGGATTTGCGGAATCGCAAGCCGAACTGCCTCGGCTACCAGAAGGGAAAAAGTGATGCCACCGATATCCTCAGGCAGACGTTTCTTTGGTTGTGCTGCGATATTGCTCGCGGTTAGTACGAGTGTTTCTGCTGGTCCCGATGGCCTGGTGCCAGCCTCGAATGTCCCAGCTGAACGGCCCGAATCGCGCATTGAAGAAAAGATCGGTGCTCAGGTACCGCTCGACACGGTCTTTCGCGACGAAAATGACCAACCGATTACGTTGCGGGAGTGTATTGCCGGCAAACCAACTATATTGGTCCCGATGTACTACCGTTGCCCCATCCTCTGCAATCGGATTCTTGCCGGCTTAGTTGAAACGCTCCGAGAGATGCCGCATGAACCCGATCGAACCGTTGGCGTCAAGTTCAATATTGTCTGCGTGAGTATTGATCCCAAGGAATTCGGTGGGCTCGCAACAGCCAAGAAGCAAGCCGCCCTGCAAGAATACGGTCGCGAAGTGGCAAACAACGGCTGGCGTTTTTTGACAAGTTCGAAAGAAGCGATCGCGGAATTGACCTCTGCAGTGGGCTATATCTACGAATTCGATCGAGCTTACAAGGAGTATAACCATCCAAGCGGGATCATCATTTTGACGCCGGAAGGTAAGGTCGCTCGCTACTTCTACGGCATTGCATACGATCGGACTTTCGAGACGGCCGACGGGGGGACGACGACATTATGGCTGTCACTCGTCGAAGCATCGAACGGAAAAATGGGCTCCTTGAAAGATCGTTTAATTCTACTCTGTTACCGTTTTGATCACATTAACGGCTATTCGTTAAACGTACTGCGGGCGGTGCAGATCGGTGGCATCCTGACGCTATTCCTTCTGGCCGCGGGTGTGTTCATCGCCTTGCGACGGGAACGGCGTAAGAGCCGCACCTTAACCGTCGCCACCTCACCGCTGTTGACTCCAAATGAATTGTCTGGGAGAACCGCATGAGCGGGCTATTACATCTCATCCCCGAGCGCGCTTCGACTTTGGCCGATATGTTCGAAGCGCTTTTCTGGTACATCACAATTACCGTGAGCCTGGCAGGCTTACTGGTTTATGGTGCGCTTTTTTGGTTTTGCGTCAAATATCGGCGCGGTAAATCCTCGCCTTCCACGCCACGAATTTTGGGTTCCGAGCGTCTAGAGATTACCTGGACGATCATTCCACTTCTGATCTTCTTGACCTTCTTTGGTGTCGGAGTCTGGGTTTTCAATTACTATGCCCACCCGCCCGAAGATGCGATGGAAATCTTCATCATCGGTAAGCAGTGGATGTGGAAAGCCCAGTACCCCGATGGTCAGCGCGTCATCATCGGGGGTAACCCCGCAAACATGACCGAGGCGGAGCGAAATTCCATCGGTCGCTTGGTCGTTCCCATCCACCGACCTGTCAGGCTCACGATGACTTCTGAAGACGTCATTCACGACTTCGGCTTACCAGCCTTCCGAGCGAAGATGGATGTTTTGCCAGGTCGTTACACAACCATGTGGTTCGAAGCTAATAAACTCGGCGAGTACCACATTTTTTGTGACCAATATTGTGGAACCTGGCATTCACTGATGGTTGGCAAGGTGGCAGTGGTCGAGCAAGGCGAATTCATGGATTGGCTCGCAGGCCACAAGCCATTACAAGGTTCCGACAATGCGGTGGACGGTTCGTTGGCGTGGGAAGGTCGTCAACTGTTCCTGAAGCTTCAGTGCATCAAGTGCCACAGTGATGCGGCCAATAGCGGTGCGCCCAGCCTTTCCGGAATTTACGGCACTCGGGTTGCCCTTGATGGTGGTGGTGCCGAGATCGTCGACTCGGCCTACATCCATGAATCGATCCTTAAGCCGCGAGCTAAAATTGTTCGGAATTACAAGCCGGTGATGCCTAGCTACGAAGGTCAAGTGACGCCAGAAGACCTGAACAAACTGGTCGCGTATATTCGCAGCCTTAAGGATGGACGGCCCCCGACTTGGACGGAGCGATTCCCGATACCCGAGGGAGCACCTACGGAACGCCCAGAACCAAAATCACCTGAAAAGAAGTGATGGGCTTGGAATTTGGTAAGCGTATCGTGAATTGATAATCGTTAATTGATAACAGTTGGACCAGCAAACCGCCGATCGCCGGAGAAGCATGTATGAGTACCCTGACCGAACGGGCACCACTCGCCTCACCGCCACCGCCCGAGCCAATACCCGCTGAACCGAACTATCTCAATAACTCGTTTAGCATTTGGTCCTGGCTACTGACGGTGGACCACAAACGGATTGGCATTCTTTATCTGGTGTCGATTACCGTTTTCTTCGTGGTCGGTGGCATTGCAGCCGGTCTTGTCCGACTGAGTTTGGTGGTAAACGACAGTTCCATCGTCACCGAGGATACCTATAACCGCCTGTTCACGGCACACGGCGTGGTGATGTTGTTTTTCTTCTTGATTCCCGCAGTGCCCGCCGTATTCGGTAACTTCCTGATCCCCATGATGATTGGTGCTAAAGACCTCGCCTTCCCCAAGTTGAACCTGGCGAGTTGGTATGTCTTCATGATCGGGGCCATTATGGCGGTTTGGGCCGTCCTTGCAGGTGGCATCGACACCGGTTGGACCTTGTATCCGCCCTATAGTAGCCGATCGTCCACCTCCAATGTCATTCCCGGAGTTATGGGCGCGTTCATCTCAGGGTTTAGCTCCATCATGACGGGGCTGAACATCATGGTTACCATCCACAAGATGCGTGCCCCTGGGATGACGTGGGGTCGGCTGCCGTTGTTTGTTTGGGCGATGTATGCCACAAGTTTGATTCAACTTCTGGCAACACCGGTCGTGGCGATCACGTTGTTCCTGCTGATGGTGGAACGAGCCTGGGGTGTAGGTATCTTTGACCCGGCCCTAGGCGGCGATCCTCTTCTCTTCCAGCACCTGTTCTGGTTTTACTCCCACCCGGCGGTTTACATCATGATCGTGCCGGGCATGGGAGTGATCAGCGAAGTGCTTCCCTGCTTTGCACGTAAAAATATCTTTGGCTACCGTGCTATCGCCTGGTCGAGCATGGGGATAGCTGTGGTCGGCTTCTTGCTCTGGGCCCACCACATGTTCGTAGCCGGGATTAGCTTTTACTCGGCGCTCCTCTTCAGCTTGTTGAGCATGCTCGTCGCCGTACCATCGGCCATCAAGGTGTTCAACTGGACCGCTACCCTTTATCGTGGCTCAATTACCTTCCAGGCCCCAATGTTATTCTCCCTGGGATTCGTGGTGTTATTCACGATTGGTGGCCTCACGGGTCTGTTTCTGGCCACCACGGGCACCGATATCCACCTTCACGACACTTACTTTGTCGTGGCCCACTTCCACTTTGTAATGGTCGGCGGTATGGTGCTGGGTTATTTTGCGGCCTTGCACTTCTGGTGGCCGAAAATGACCGGTCGCCTCTACTCCGACTGGTGGAGTCGGATCGCCGCGACCATCATCATCGTTGGGTTCTTCTTTACATTCATCCCGCAGTTTGTCATGGGCTACCATGGCCACCCGCGGCGGTACCCAAACTACCCGGCGGAATTTCAGATTTACCACGTGATGTCGACTGCGGGAGCCAGCATCCTGGGAATCGGCTACCTCATTCCAGCGATTTACCTGACATTATCCCTCTTCAATGGGCAAAAGGCGGGTGCAAATCCGTGGGCAGCCACTGGCTTGGAGTGGTCGACGCCCTCCCCACCCAGTGTCCATAACTTTGACACGACACCCGTTGTAGTTTGTGGTCCCTACGAATATGCCATCGGGGTTGATCAAATGGGGCGTGGGCTCCCAGAAGGGCCGGGTGAAGGCGGTCCGTTAGGCATCGCCTCTCACGAAGGCCACCCCTCCCCTCCGGGCCCCATGATTAAGGAGACCGAAGTTGTCGGCTAGCACCCACCACTCGGTGCTCAAGCACCACTTCGACAATCTGGAACAGCAACACGCCGCCGAACGGCTGGGCATGTGGATGTTCCTGGCCACCGAGGTTCTGTTCTTCGGTGGCTTGTTTGGGGGATACACCGTCTACCGCATGTGGTACTCCGAAGCCTTTGCGGTTGCGAGTTCACACCTCAATCAAACGATAGCGACCATCAACACTTTACTGCTGATTACGAGCAGCTTAACCATGACCCTGGCCATCCGATCCGCTCGGTTTGGCGATAAGGGAGGCCTCTATCGCAACTTGTTGCTGACCGCCGGCTTGGGTACGGCCTTCATGGTCATGAAGGGATTTGAGTACGCCGAAGACTTCCATGAACACTATGTTCCCGGTGTCCTGTTCCAACGTGCTCATGATTCCGCTGCTGAAGCCGTTGCCGGTTTGTCACGCCTGGAAGCGGAAGACTTTTTCAAGAAAAACCCGCAGCATCCAGAATGGGCCCGTGAACTTGTTCTTGCGAACCATGGAAAATCCTTGGGCGACCCCGGCTACGTCAACGCCGATCACGTGCAGTTGTTTCTCTGCTTCTACTACATCATGACTGGCATCCACGGTATTCACATTATTGTGGGCATCGGCTGCATCCTATGGTTGGTACTCGAAACCTATCGCGGAATGATTCCGCCTGCAAATTACTCCACGGTGGAAGTCGTGAGTTTGTACTGGCACCTGGTTGATGCCATCTGGTTATTCCTGATGCCTTTGCTTTACCTGGCTGGGGCTGGTTTGGTGCATTGATGGGAAAATCCCCTCATCAACTCCGTATGATGACCGAGGTCAAATTCCATGGCTCATCCGCAGACCAATTCCGAATCCACGATCGACTTCACCAAGGATGCCGATGATCCGGTGAGTTTACTCATGGTCTATGGTGCGATCGTCGCCTTGACGCTCCTGACCGTCGGCGTTTCCACACAAATGGCCTTGGGTGCGCTAGCCCTGCCAATCCAGCTTGGTATCTCGGCAACTCAGGTTTGCCTGGTGGGCTACTACTTCATGCACCTCAAGAAGGGTGAACGTGTTCTGGTTCTCACGGCCTTATCGTCCATCTTCTGGATGGCGATCCTATTCGTCCTCGTACTATCCGACTACCTGACACGCACGATGATCGTGGGGTAACGTCCCTCCCAATGAGAGCAAACGGTGAGCAGCATTGATGCCAATCGGAGGGAACCCGATGGGCAAGGTGCCCAGGAGGGCGAAGGTCTAACCCAACGGACAACTCGCTGGCCTTTTTGGCTGGCTCTTGGAGCGGGAGCAATCACACTGAGTGCTTTCGCTTTTGTCTTTTTGTCGGACCGCTCGAATAGCGATTATCCCCCCCACTTACCGTTCCCATCCCGAACCGATCGGTTGGTGTTGAAATCCCCGGAGCAGATTCCCCTGCGACTCAATGAACCGGGGAAATTGGACGCCGACCTGGCTGCACTGGATCAAATCGGTGGACAAACCGTTGACCCAGCCACTTTACCAACCAATTTACGGGGCACACTCGATCGATACCTGAAAGAGGCGTTTGCAACGCCAAGCGCCCCGTCTTTAGCTGTTGAATCTGAACTCACTTCAGCGGTTTCAGAACTGGGTCTGACCAATGATCGGCTGACAACGGGTGGGAAAATTTACCGGAAGCATTGTCAACAATGTCACGGTCTCCCCGGCGATGGGCGAGGACCAACGGGATTGTGGATCAACCCTTACCCACGTGATTTCCGGCGTGGCGTCTTCAAATTTGTGAGCACCGAAAAAGCTTGCAAGCCTCGACACGACGATCTGCTCCGCACGATCACGGAGGGTCTGAAAGGCACGGCCATGCCCGCCTTCGGTCTTCTTCCCGATTCCGAGCGTGAGGCCTTGGCACACTACGTCACCTACCTGGCACTTCGCGGTCAAACGGAATATCATACGTTGGCAGCTATTGCCATCGGTGATCCTCTTGCAGTCCAAGATCCAAACCGATTTGCAAGTCATCAGCTCAAGCAAGCTGTGGCCGAATGGCAAGAGGCCTTTAGCGCTCCGCCCCCACCAAGTGAACCCCCAGATGGTGAACCGGGCAGCCCCACACATTCGGAAGCCGTTCGACGTGGTTATCAATTGTTCACGAGCACTGAGAAGGATGCGTGCATCAGTTGTCATGGTGACTTCGGACGTAAGCCACAGCTGCGTTATGATGTTTGGGGCACAATCGCTAAACCCGCCAACTTCACCACGCCGGAGTTGAAGGGCGGCACACGGCCGATCGATGTTTACCATCGGATTCGTGGCGGAATTCCAGCGGTCGGAATGCCGGCTCACCCCAAGCTCACAGACCGACAGATTTGGGATCTGGTTCGCTTCGTTCGTTCGGCCCCGTACCCCCGTGAACTCCCGCCCGACGTACGCGCCAGTGTTTACCCTAATCCATAATCTAATTGAATCATTGCTGAGCACTCGAGTTTGCACACCATGATCGACAACCCTTGTTCTGTCCGCCCGGTTCCACGTTGGCTGCACTGGGGAGCAGTGCTAGCCGTTTTCATAACGCTTTGTCCGTTGTTACTTGGGCAATTGGTCACCAGCGTTCGCGCTGGTATGGCCGATCCATACTGGCCAACGGAACCGTGGTACCTGATTAATAATTACCGTTTCGATTTTGGCTATCTGGTCGAACATAGCCATCGCATCGCCGGATTTATCGTCGGCGGTGTAGTCTCGGCTCTGGCACTCGGATTGTGGTGGACGGAACCTCGGCCCATCGTCCGATGGCTTGGTATGCTGGGGTTGTTCGTACTGTTAGGCGCATTTGGACAGTTTCATTCTGCTCTCTGGGCTCAGAAGGAGAAACCGGTCCAGGACTTGGTTTGGCCTGTGGGCACAGCGA
>Ga0272446_1004322_pt1 | contig 16919 bp, 12 predicted proteins | sample YNPCB0061_FD_194587 | JGI IMG/M metagenome (GOLD analysis project Ga0272446, IMG submission 194587) | Hot spring microbial mat communities from Yellowstone National Park, WY, United States - YNP-CB-006-1 | ecosystem: Environmental > Aquatic > Thermal springs > Hot (42-90C) > Sediment | place... | reverse complement strand
ATTTTCAAAACCAGAACAAAGTTTTTATACAACTTTTGCCTTCGGCAAGAAGTGGAGTTATCAAAATTAACCGTCATAATTTAATTGGTATTAGCGTTTACTTCTCTGTCCGTCACTGCATCAAAGCTACATGGCTCAATGACCGCGACCAGTTTTTGTATCCTAATGATGGTTGGGAAAAGGATACAGAATTTCAAAACGATTGTTTGGCTTTTGCGTTGTTTCACGGACAAAACAAAGTTTCAAGTAAAGAAGGCACGAATCATTGGATACCTTTTACAGAGCAGGAAGTAGAAGCAAGAGCAAAATTTGATAGTAACTTTATGACTAATTTCATCAAAGGCAAACTCAAACCCAACGGAAACGGCACTTTGTACGAACCCGAAAAAGTGAGAACTACGCCACTTGAATTTTCAGCGGAAGCCCAAGCCGTTTTTGAAGCGGGCAAACAACTTTGGAAATATTACCACCGAGTCATTAAAGAAATTCCCGAGTGGGCGGAACAACCGAATGTAAACGCTTCTTTGTACGATATAAAAGAATTTTTCCAAGGCAGGAGCGAAAAAGGCGTTATGAACAGCAAAAGCCAAGATGAAACCTACAATAAGTTGATGGGAGATTTGCGGGATAAATTGGCTATTTTAGCTGAGAAAATAGAGCCAAAGGTGTATTTATATAGATTTTTGAGAAGATAAAAAAAATGCTAAGAGTGCAGTAAAGTTTAGCAATTCTAACAAATATTTGCACTTAGCTAAGGCTTCACCAAGCTGCAAAAGAATAAGTTATTGATAGTGTAATAGTTACTTTATTTTAATATTTCTGATTACATTGAAAAAAAAACAAGGACAGTTTGTAAGGTCATTGACTATGGGTGCGGCAATGATTTTAGTCATTAGCTCAGTCATAGGCTCGGGGGTGTACAAGAAAGTAGCTCCTATGTCTGCGGAATTGCAGTCGCCTACTTTGGTGCTTTTCTGTTGGGTTTTAGCAGGTATTATTAGCCTTTGTGGAGCTTTAAGCAATGCAGAAATTGCGAGTATGCTGGCTGACTCTGGGGGTGAGTATGTATATTTCAAGCGAATTTATGGCAGATTTATGGCTTTTATCTATGGTTGGAGTACTTTTACGGCTATCAAGACCGCTTCGGTAGCTTCCATTGCCTATGTTTTTTCTCAATCTTTTCACGCTCTTATTCCTCTTCCTGACCTTCCTGAGGCGATTGCACAAATAGATATTTGGGGTTTGTTTCAACCCTTTGAAAACTTTGGTGTAAAGACTTTAACTATTGTTCTTATTTTATCTCTGACCTTTCTCAATACCAAAGGGCTAAAAGGGGCTTCTTTCTTAAGCAAGTCCATTACTACTTTGGTCATCATAGGTTTAGGAGTGATAGTTATTTCAGGATTGCTTTTTGGGCAAGGAGGGAGTTTTACTAACTTACAAACGCCTGCTGTTCACTACATTTCCAAAAGCTGGACAGACTTTGACTTGATAAAATCTATATTTGGTGCAATGCTGGCGGCGTTTTGGGCTTACGAAGGCTGGAATACAGTAGGCTTTATCGGAGGAGAGATTCAAAACCCTAATAAAAATCTTCCTCTGGCTCTTTTTGGAGGCATGGTCATCATCATTTCCGCCTATATTTTGGTGAACTTTACCTATTTTTACGTTATGCCCATAGACAAAATTATTGAAGTTCACCAATCTCAAAATGAAATTGCGGCGGTAGCCGTCGTTCGCTCCTATGCAGGAAATATAGGCGCCGGTGCATTATCCATTCTCATTTTATTAACTACTTTTGGCTGTACCAATAGCACTATTCTTATGCCTCCTCGTATCTATTATGCGATGGCAAAAGACGGCTTATTTTTTAAAAATGCAGAATACATACACCCGCGTTATAATACGCCCAATATAGCTCTTTGGATTCAAGGGGTATGGGCTTGCATATTAGTACTTTCAGGTAGCTTTGACCAACTTACTGATATGCTGATATTTGCTGCATTTTTCTTTTATGGCGCTACTGCTTTGGGCGTATTTATCTTGCGTATCAAAGAGCCTCGAGCCGCCAGACCTTATAAGGTATGGGGCTATCCCGTAGTGCCTGCTTTGTTTGTAATTTTTTGCTTGGCACTCATCATTATTACCCTATTCACCCACCCACGCGAAGCAGGCATAGGATTGGTATTAATGCTGACAGGCGTGCCTTTTTACATTTACTGGAATAAAAAAAGAAAATTTTGAGCATCAAATTTTTACGAAAAAATACAAATGTACTATGAGCCAACAGTTAAGAAGCTACGAATGGTTTGGGAAAAATGACAAAATGGGTTTTGTCCATCGGTCTTGGTTGAGGAATCAAGGCTATCCCGACGACTATTTTCAGGGAAAACCCGTTATTGGGATATGTAATACATGGAGCGAACTTACTCCTTGTAATGCTCATCTGCGAGATTTTGCAGAGGTAGTCAAGAGAGGCATTGTAGAAGCAGGAGGTTTCCCTTTGGAGTTTCCTGTGATGTCTTTGGGAGAAACTATCATGCGCCCTACGACTATGCTCTTCCGCAACTTAGCCAGCATGGACACTGAGGAGAGCATCAGGGCAAATCCACTTGACGGAGTAGTACTACTGACAGGCTGTGATAAAACTACTCCAAGTACTGTAATGGGAGCGTGCAGTGTAGATTTACCCACCATTGTAGTCCCCGGCGGTCCTATGCTCAATGGCAGATTTCGCGGGCAGTGCGTAGGGTCTGGCTCTTTCAATTGGCTTATTAAAGAAAAGCAATACGTAGAAAACTATACCGAAGAGGATATTCACGAAATGGAAGTAGGCGTAGCCCGCAGTCAGGGGCATTGTATGACGATGGGAACAGCCTCTACTATGGCTTGTATGATGGAAGCCTTAGGACTAACGCTACCGGGCATGGCGGCTATTCCCGCTGCGGATTCTCGTAAAAAACTCATGGCACAGCTCTCAGGAAGGAGAATAGTAGAAATGGTCAGAGAAGATTTGAAGATTTCTAAAATCCTTACCCGACAGGCTTTTGAAAATGCAATCGTTGTCAATGCAGGAATAGGTGGCTCTACTAACGCTATTATCCACCTTTTAGCCATTGCAGGAAGACTGGGCGTGGAGTTAAATTTAGAAGACTTTGATAAAATCGGCAGTAAAACCCCACTTTTAGTAAATCTCAAACCTGCTGGGAAATACCTGATGGAAGAGTTCTTTTATGCAGGAGGGTTGCCTGTGGTAATTAGGGAACTCAAACAATATCTGAATAATGATGCTATTACCGTCAATGGGAAGAGCATAGGTGAAAATAATGCTCATGCTCCTTGCTACAATTCGGAGGTCATTGCAAGTGTGGACAAACCTTTGCTTCAAGAAGCTGGGATTGCAGTATTGAAAGGCAACCTTTGCGAATATGGAGCAGTTATCAAACCCTCTGCCGCTACCCCTGCCTTAATGAAGCACAAAGGGAAAGCAGTAGTATTTAAAAGCATAGAAGATTATCACCAACGCATAGATAACCCTGATTTAGATATAGATGAAAATTCAGTCATTGTTTTACAAGGTGTAGGACCCGTAGGCTATCCGGGTATGCCAGAGGTAGGAAATGTGGACTTACCCGAAAAATTATTGAAAAAAGGCATCAAAGACATGGTAAGAATTTCTGATGGACGCATGAGTGGAACAGCGGCTGGCACAGTAGTATTGCATGTTTCCCCCGAATCGGCTATTGGAGGAGTTTTAGCCTTAGTCAAAGACGGCGACATGATAGAGTTAGATGTAGAAAATCGGAAACTTCACTTAGATATTAGCGATGAGGAATTAGCAAAACGCAAGGCAGAGTGGACACCTCCTCCTCCACAAGCCGATAGAGGTTATGTCAAATTCTACATAGACCATGTTCAGCAAGCACACCTTGGGGCAGATATAGACATTTTGCGAGGAGGTTCAGGAAGCAAAGTAAGCAGAGATTTGCATTAAAGAAATTTGAAGTAAAAAAAGCCCATTGCTCTAACTTTCCAAAAATTTCAAATTTTTGGAAAGTTTCATCTTCTTAATTCATCATTCAATATTTGCTATTCGTTATTCACCACAAATTTTTACTGATTAGCATACGCTTTAACAAATAAAGATAAATTATCAACAGCACTTGCCATTTTACGCACTGATTCGTACATCTTCTCGTCTGCTTCTATGTAGGTACAGTTTTTAAAGGCTGTATTATGCCAAAGTTGTTTAACTTCCTCTTGAAGTGGTAAATTTTTTACTGGAAGTTGCATAAAGGCTTCTTTGATAGCATGCTTTATCTCATTAGAAAGGTCTTTTTTTACAATCACAGGACTGTTATAGATAGGTTCTGAAATCCAGATTATCCGCACATCGTCTTTTTCTATTGTTTTAGCTTGTATCATTTCTTGTAGTTCGTCATAGCTACAAGCCCCTGCTAGCGCTTTTCCCTCTTTGATAGCTAAAATTGTTTTTTGATGCGTTCCACCAAAGATAATGCTATTGAAAAACATTTCTGCGGGATTTATTTTTTCCCTTGCCATATACAAGCGAGGAACTAAATGCCCTGAGGTAGAGCCAGAGTTTACAAACATAAAATCTATATGGTATGCAAGTCTTTTGATGTCTTCTATGCTTTTCATCTGCCCTAAGGAATCAGGATTGACGATGATACAACTTTGGTAAGTAATCGGTTTCTGATTTTTATCTCCTATCATCAGCAAAGGCTCTATATTGCCAGCTTCTTGCGCTAAGATATAGCCAAAAGTATTCATAATTGCCATATCTACTTTCCCTTCTTTAAGCATTTCTACCAAATCAAGCGTTTTCTGTGGCTTTGTCAGCACTATATCCGCTCCGACTTGCTCACTGAGATACTCTTTTAATTTGCTGAAGGCATTATCACTCACCGAACTACTTACATTAGTAACAATCGCTAAGGTAATCTTTTGTTTTTGGGCAAAAAGGCATTGTACGTTTGCTAAAGCAACAAAAAACAAGATAAAAAAGAAGATAGCAAAATTGTAAATTTTTTTCATAAACACAACAAATTTTATACCCCTAAATTTAATTAAAATCATTATTAAAACTCATAAAGCTAAGTTAAGCTATTGTGAAATTTAAAACTAAAACTTGAAAAAGTATCTGATTCACTATATTCAGACTATCAACTATATATAAAAAAATATGTATGATTAACTATATTAATACATAGTGCAAAAAATAGCTTGTTGTATTGGCTTAATAAAACAATTAGATAGAGCAAGAGTCTTTTCACTTACCGATGTAAGTATCTTTTACAAATAAATTTCACAAACAAAGTTTAGATATTTTTAAAGTAAACATTACTTAAATGCCTATTGATGTTATTAAAACCTATCTCCTGCATAAAATCTTATATATCCATTCGCCTTATTTCGTAGTTTTACGTTAAATCATGTATCTAATAAATGATTCAGATACTTTGAAAAAGAACGTAAAAAATCGCATTATTCTGTCCTTTTTGCTGACGCTAAGTTGGCAGTTCGTTTTTGCTCAGATGCAAAAACAACCAGTAATGGATAGTGCCACACGCAATCTTATCAATGACGCCTTAATAAAAAATGAGCTTGAGGTTGCCAAAATGCGAATGAACTATGAGTTGTTGAAACAACAAGATGAAATTGCTCTTTTGCAAAAAGACAATCAACTCATGAAGGCTACTACCCAAAAGCAAATCCTCATCATTACCGTAGCAGTTTCTCTAATCGTATTCTTAACCGTACTTTCTTTTATTCTTTACTTCAGCAATGCAAAAGCCCAAAAACTTAATGCTCTTTTAGGGAAACAACAGAAGGAGTTAGAAGAAAAAAATGAGGAGATACGACAACAAAAAGAGGAAATAGAAACGATTAATAGTGGCTTAGAACTCTCTATTGCTCAACATACCAAACAGTTACAAATTACCGTAGAAAGTCTTTCTCAGCGAAATAAAGACTTGGAGCAGTTCTCCTACATTGTATCGCATAATTTACGCGCTCCTATTGCTCATCTCATCGGCTTAGCCAATATTTTTAATAAGGAAGTCCCCGAAGACCCTATGAATCAGGAAATATTAACCCACGTGCAAAAGGCAGCACATAACTTAGATATTGTAGTCAAAGATTTGACTTACATATTGAGCATAAGAACTAATCTTGGTTTACAAAAAGAAAAAATCAATCTGCCTGAACTTACTCAGGAAGTATTGGAAAGTTTGAAAGAAGAAATCATAGAAGCCTCTCCTCAAATAAGCCTTCATTTTAACCAAGTCAGCTATATTTATTCTATAAAATCCTATATAGAAAATATTTTATTCCAGTTAATTTCTAATGCTATCAAGTACAGAAAAAAAAGAGTACCCCTGCAAATAGAAATCTCTACAATAATCAATGACAATAATCGACTTTGCCTGATAGTCAAAGACAATGGGTTGGGAATAGACCTAACTAAAATAGACCCTTACAAAATTTTTGGACTTTATCAACGCATGCACACCCACGTAAACGGGAAAGGGCTGGGGCTTTACTTGGTCAAAACCCAAGTCGAAGCCTTAGGAGGGAAGGTAGAAGTAGAAAGCCAAGAAAATGTAGGCTCAACTTTTAAGGTCATACTCCCGTTGTTATAAAAAATTGCTATTTTTGTTTGCTCATCTTTCAAATTCTCTTCATCTTTTACTAATTTTGTCCTTAATAGTAACTATTTATACTCAGTAAAAAGTTTTATTAACCCTATAAGATTTTTAAAACTTTAGGAGGACAAAGGTGGGCAATAATAGTTATATAAAGTCTAATACTCAATCAACTATTAATCCATGATTCCAGTTTTTGAGCCTATCATAGAAGATGATGAAATCAATGCCGTTGTTGATGCTCTTCGTAGAGGAGAAATCTCAGGTTCTTTTGGTCGTTATATTCCTGATTTTGAGCAGACTTTTGCTAATTACTGCGGAGTAAAGCATGGCATTGCAGTTACCAGTGGCTCTACTGCCTTGCATGTTGCTGTTACTGCGGCAGGTATAGGCGAAGGTGATGAAGTGCTGGTCAGTGCAAGCACCAATATTGCTACTGCTTTGGCAGTAATCCACAACAACGCTATCCCTATTCCTGTGGACTCTGAACCTCTCACTTGGAATATGGACTTGGACTTATTGGAGTCTTTGATTACCCCTCAAACCAAAGCTATTATACCCGTCCACCTATACGGACACCCCGTAGATATGGATAGGCTGATGGCTATTGCCAAGAAGTATAAGCTCATTGTCATAGAAGACGCCGCCGAGGCGCATGGAGCAACGTGCAGAGGAAGAATGGTAGGCAGTTTTGGAGATATGGCTTGTTTTAGCTTTTATGCCAATAAAATTATTACTACGGGAGAAGGAGGAATGATACTTACAAATAACGAAGAGTATGCAGAAAAACTCAAACTCCTTCGCAATTTGGCATTTACACAGCCACGCTTTTGGCACGAAGAGGCAGGTTTCAACTTCCGAATGACAGGCTACCAAGCCGCAATGGGCTTAGTGCAAGTGGGAAAGTTAGACCGCATCATTAATGATAAAATCAAAATGGCTCGCCTTTACGACAAGCACTTGGCAGACATCAAGGGCATACAGATACCCTATACAGCCGATTGGGCAAAAAACGTCTATTGGATGTACGGCATTGTAGTAAAGCCTGAGTTCGGAGTAAGTAGAGATGAATTAGTAAAAAAGCTAAGACAAGCAGGCATAGACACACGTACTTTCTTCTGTCCCATGAACCTGCAACCCTGCTTGCAAAAACGCAAAGGATTTAGGCAAATTGCCTGCCCCGTAGCAGAGAATCTTTGGGAAAATGGCTTATACCTGCCTTCAAGTACTCATCTGACCGAAGAGCAAATTAGTTTTATTGCAGGAGAAATCAGAAAAATTGGGCAACAATTATAGGAGAATCACATGCTCAAACGCTGGCAGAAATTAGTAAAATCTCTACATAACAAAAAGTTTCGCTATGAGGAAGGTCTATTTATTGTAGAAGGAGAAAAAAGTGTTATAGAGCTACTTACCCCAGAAAATAATGTGCAAGATATTAAAATACAGGCACTTTTTTATACCTCCCAATTTGCCCAATTACATACTCAACAATTAACATTCTTTGAAAAACAAGTAACATATAGCGAGTTAGTTACAGCCGAAACGCTTCAAAGCGTTGGTACTTTGCAAACTAACGATAGCGCCTTGGCAGTCGCATATATCCCTCCAAATCTCCCGTTTAGGATAGCTAATGAAATGATGCTGGCATTGGCGGATATTCGCGACCCCGGAAATTTAGGAGCAATCGTCAGAATAGCTGACTGGTATGGAATAAACAAAATTATCTGCTCAGAAACTACCACAGACTTTTACAGCCCCAAAGCCATCTCTGCGTCTATGGGTTCTTTTCTCAGAGTTAAACCCTACTACTGCCAATTGGATAGGTACTTAAAAGAATATCCTCATAGTATCTACGGCGCTTTTTTAGATGGAAAAAGCGTGTATGGAGAAGATTTTAAAAATCAAGGTATTATCATTATTGGCAATGAGTCCAATGGTATCCCAGAGGAGATAGCACAGTACGTATCGCATCGTGTTAGTATTCCTCGCTTTGGCAAAGCAGAATCGCTAAACGCCGCAATCGCTACAGCTATCATCTGCGACAATTGGAAAAGGAAGAGTTTTGGATAATTGAGGGTCTTGCTTGGTCAAATTCCCTAAACCCTGTTGGGGTAAAATATGTGTATTATACTAAATTGAGATTGGTTTTGATTGAAAATTAACGTTTATAAAGTTTCAAACCTTATAAATGTTTGCAAATCATTTTGTTTTAAGTATGAATCAAGATACCACCTAATCAATAAATCACTTCATCATGCTCGCTTAATCCATCTATTATTTCTACCAGTTCCAAGGTTTCTAACCCCTTCTGAATTTTAGTTTTTATAATCTCTCCCTTCTTTTTTACTAAAACGCTGTCCGAACCTACTAAGGCAAACTTAGGAATAGTTAAGACTTTACTTTTTTGATTGATGATAATGTTTGCCTCTGCTGTCAAGCCCGCAAAGTTGTAAGGGAACTGCTCTATGAAATCTGCATCTACTCTAAACGATTGCTCTTGCTTGTTGAGTACTTGATAGATTTTACTTACTTTTGCTTTATAAATCTTGTCTTTGTAGGCATCAACCCTGACAAGCACCTCCTGCCCAAGTGCGATTCTGTGTATGTCCAACTCATCTACGCTAAGTTTGAGATACACATTCTTTTTATCCCCTACCATTGCTAAGGCTTCATTACGTCTTACCGCCTCCCCTTGCACTTTGTAGATTTCAAATACTAATCCGTCTATATTACTGCGAACTACATAGTTGCTCTCATCTTTAGCATTAATTTTATATTGACTTTCAGCATTTTGTAGGTCTATATATAGCTGATTTCTTACTTTCTCAAAATTTTTTTTTCGTGATAAAAAATCGTTCTTAGAAATCTTAAAAGTGGTAGCGTATCGCTCATATTCTACTTGGGAGGTGGCATTTTGCTCATATAAATTTTTGTATCTATAATAATTCACAGAATCTAACTCATACTTAATGCGTGCATTTTGGAGTACCATTTCCAACTCGCTAAGCACCGGAGAACCTTGACTCAGGTTTTGTTTACTAATTTGATAGATTTCCTTAGAAGCATTAAAACGTGCATCTGCTACATCACTTTCTATCCTGAAAAGCGCTTGATTAGCTTTTACTGTATCTCCCTCCTGCACCAAAGATTGAATCAGCAAGCCATCTGCCATCGCATAGATTTTGTATTCGTTCTTAGGCAGAATACTCCCAGAGGCATATACCGACTCTGTAAGTTGCTTGTAGGTCGGTTTTAGCGTTTTTTCTTTTTCAGAGCAGGAACTAATAAGTAGGAACTCAAAAAATAGTGTCGCAAAAAATAAATATCGCATTTTCATTGATGATTGTTTTAGTACATACATTGCCTATGCAAATGTAAGACTTTATTAGTTTAAAAATCCAATAAACATGAAGTAAGTCTATTATACTCAATCAAAAGTGAATTTTGAATAAAATAAAACATAAACCATTGATAGTTTGATGATTAATCCTGTAAAGTTTTTAAAAATTTATAGGCTTAGGTCTAACCTACGGGCAAATATAGCATAGCATTTCTTGTTTTTTTCCTCATTTGCTTGTTACTTCGGTTTTTCATCAATAGGAAACCCTATTTTTTATGTCCAAAGCACTCATCAATCAGTATTATTCCGAAGTAGATAAACTCATTCGGTACGGTGGAAGCCGCAAGGAAACTTCTATCAGAATCGCTTTCCAAAATCTGCTTAATGAATACGCCAAAAATAAAGACTTGATTTTGGTAGCAGAGTTGGACTATAAAACCGACAAAGGGACTACTGTTTACCCTGACGGTACGCTCAAAGATGCTATGCGACTCGACTTGGGATATTGGGAAAGCAAAGATGAGGCTGATGATATCGAGGAGGAAATCAAAAAGAAATTTGCCAAAGGCTACCCTAAGTCCAATATCTTGTTTGAAGATTCCCAAACGGCTATCCTCATACAGCAGGGACAGGAAATCATGCAGAAGGCAAACAAGGACTTAGGAGAGATTTATATAGATGAAATTACGACTTTGAAAGGTGTACCGCCTATTGCTTGGGAATATAAATTGGGTAATCGCTCTGCGACGACTTAGAATCTAACATCTGGCTTGGTGTGAATGAGGTAGATGAGCCTTGCAATCACACCCACATTAGTAAGGAGTAGCTGTTTTTTCTTTGCCTCAAATTCTTTTGCCAATTTTTGTATATCTTTTGGCAAGTCTATGATGGTTTTCATAATTATTTTGTATATTTGTGGAGCAGTTTTGAGGTTGTAATCGGGTTGTTTGCCGAGTCAGACTTTGGGACTGCTATTTTGTTTTGTCGACTATACTATAAAACAGTATTTCACTGTTTATTTTTTCCATCAACACAATAAAAATATTATCACTATATTTTAGATAATGAAAGCCTACTATGTTTATTCTTTTCTTTTTATCTTCTACAAAATTAAGATATTGAGAATTTTTTATTAGTAGCTCTATATTTATTATAGATAGATTTTTTATATTATAACTATCGTGATTTTGGTTAGTAGCCTCCTTAATGCCGCTATTAGTAAATAATACATTTCCTACCTCTTTTACTGTAATAGTTTTCCCTACTAAGTTTTCTTTGCCTCAAATTCTTTGCCCAATTTTTGTATGTCTTTGGGCAGGTCTATGATGGTTTTCATTTGGCTTTAAGTTTAGTAATTTCAGCATCCATTTCCGCTTTTTCCTCTTCTCGTAGCTTTTTTAAATATTCCTCGCTTGCTAATTGTCCATTCTGAAACATTTTGTGTGTAATGTTTCGGTATTTTGCCCCTATTTTTTTTGAAATCTCCCTGATTTGTTCTTCTGTAATTTTCATAGTTTTTCAATTTGATAGTCTAAGTTAAACATTTTTAATAAATCTTTGGCTAAACCTTCTTGTAAATATTTTAGATATTCTTGCTCTGAAATTTTATCAGTATAGAATTTTACATTGTTCTCATATTTTAACTCATCAATAACATCAAGCAAGTCGTTATAGCTTACACCCCAGCCTTTTGCAGGTCTTATCAGTATGTAAACTTCTCCATTGGGTTGAACGGCTCTTAGTTGGGAAAGGTTGTTGCCTATGGCAGTAGTTATATCTGCATTATAGCTAAAAAAAGATGCAACAGTATGGTTATGAGTCATTAAGTTATTAGACATGAGTTTTAGTTCATTCTCTGTAAAACTTACTGAATCCTCATTTCCTACCTTATAGACCAGCTCATTGCTATACTTATCAAAGACGTAGCTATGCTCTACTTCTTTGTTTTTGATTTGGCTTTCTGCTTTTTTGAGGGTTTGATGGAGGAAATTTTCTCTTTGCGTTTCTGCCAATTTGCTTACCTGTGCCTTGTCGGTATCTGTAAAGTAGGTGTGCTTGTCTATGAAAGCCTTGCCTGATATACCAGCATTATTGGCAAATAGGGGCTTGTCAGGGTTTACTTGGGGTACTTTGTCTTTGGGCGTTTGGGGGGCATCGGCTTTGAGTTGCTGCAAGGTACAGCGACAACGGTAGCCAAGTGGGGGTGTGTGGCTACTCCAAAAGTCATCGGTGATGGGCAGGGTTACGCCGTTGAGGGCTTTGTGGTTTGGGCGTACATGGTCATCGCTTGCTGTGATGTATTTGAGTAGTGGAAATTCATCAGCATTTGCCTCAAAGTCCAGCCACTGGCGAGCCATCTGTGCAGAGGCTGCAAAGTGTTCTTTTTCTACTTCTAAGTATCCTTCGTACTTTGCGAGGGTTACTTTTTTGCTATCTTCATCTAAGCCGCTTAGCTTGCTTTTGAGGTACTCATACCTTGCAGAGGCAAATTCAAAGGCATTGGCTTGTAAGCCTGTCAGTATTTTGTACTCATTTTTATTGGCAAAATCAATGCTTATGTTTTCGCTGACTTCCTTGTAAAATGCCTCTGCAAAGTAGGGCAGTAGCTCCTCATAATCACCAGAAAGGATATTCTTCTTTTGGCTCGGAGTGAGTGCCTCTGCTAACAGCACTTTTTTTTTTAATGATTCTTTGGGTTTAGTTGCTGGTGGTTGATTGTTGGTGGTTGGTTGCACCTTTGCCAAAGGCACATTGTACTTGGAGTCTTGACCAGTACAAGGAGAGCAAACCCTCTGACCCTACCATTGCTGAAAAGTTCGATACTTACTGCTTTGCAGACTACAAGGCGCAAGTCATTGATTTACTGCAAAAAGTTTGTACGGTTTCGGTTCGGACTATGCAAATCGTTGAGGAAATGCAAAAACTCTAGCTTCCCAAAATGAAACTTTGGGAAAGTTACAGAGTAAATTCCTCAAAACCGAGGTTGAACTTTTCATATTCTTGGATAGTACTTTTAAATTCCTGCGAAAGAATAAGTTGATGTATGGTATAGATGTCTTGGGCAAAAATGCGGTCTTCGGTAGTAAAAGGCACATGCTTGCGAATTTGATTGACTACATTTTCTATAAAAGGAGTAGAGCGAAGCGGTCTTCTAAATTCTAAGGCTTGGGTAGCATAAAGCATTTCTATGGCAAGGATATATTCCAAATTATCAATGACTTGGTGCAGTTTTCGCCCACTAATAGCCCCCATAGAAACGTGGTCTTCCTGCCCAAGTGAAGTAGGAATACTATCTGCAGAGGCAGGAAAGCAAAGCGATTTGTTTTCAGACACTAAGGCGGCGGTAGTGTATTGAGGAATCATAAAACCTGAATGTAAGCCTGTTTCTTTCAACAAGAGGCGGGGCAGACCGAAGCGTCCCTCTATCATCAAATAACGGAAAAATGTTTGCGAAGGGCGGGTTTAATAGCACTTCCCTTGCCCTACGTACAAAGTTTATAGAAAGCACAAAAGCCAAAATTAAGCACTTCTGCCCGCCTTTTGGCTTCGCCGACTTTCAGTTCGCAAACATAATGTTGGCAGCAGGGCTTTTTTGTCATTGCTCTGCACTTAGTTTCTTGTAGTCCAAGTATCGTTTTAATTTTTCATACTCCAAAGTTTTTATATAATTTTCCATATACAAATAGTCGGGTTCTCCTTTTTCGTTTGTGGGTAACATAATTTTTAATTTACCAATTCCACCTGTTGCATTGTTACCATATGAAAATTTTACAGATTGTTGATTTATTTGTGTGCTGATAAATTGTAATACCCATTTATTAGGTTTGTTAAATTTGGCTTTTAATGCTTTTACTCTTGTTCCAATATAAAAATTTGTATTTTGTGTAAAAGCATAAAAGTTGCCTCTATCTGCTAAACTAATTGTTTCGGTTGCATTAAATAATTTTTGTCCATTTATTGGTGTTGTCCATTCTGCAATACCGTTATTTACTTTGCTATGACTTATAATCGGTATATTACCTTGCTGAATACGTGAAATAATTAAATCTCCACCCGTATAAATTTCAAAAAGTGCTTTTAATTCAAACTCTCCCCACTCTTTTTCCGACAATGGAACTACTTTTTCAAACGCTGAAAGTTCTTTTTTATACTTTTCTAATTGTTGCTGCTCTTTTTGCCTCATATAGTTTTCCATAAAGGCATAATCGGGTTCGCCTTTGGAATTTATGGGAAGTAGTATTTTTTCCTTTTTTATTCTTGTGTCGTTTATTTCCCTATTAAAACTATACTTTTCGGCGAATCTTGAAACCAAATTTGAAATAAACAGATAAATGTATTTGTTAAATGTTTCATTTTCCAATTTGGTAACGTGGTCACTTGCAACAAAAGAAAAAGGTTGATAGAAGGTAGCACCAACACTCCCACTGTTTGCAAGTGTTAAGCAATTTGAGAAAATACGAACATTATTTTGATTACCAACAAATCCGTCAACACCGTTATTTATTCCTGTTGAAGAAATATAAGGCATTGAACCTATTATATGGTCTTCTTTTTTTAGCCGTTTTCCTCTTTGTATTTCTTTAAAAATATTTATTAGTTCAAACTCTCTCCACTCCTTATCATTCAAAGATTGGTCGTTTATTTCAGGCTTTTTTTTTTCGTTGTCTGAACTTTTATCAAACAAATAGCCACGCCCTTGTATAATCATACTGAACTCAAAAGTGAGATAGTCTGCAATCGTTTTTTCAAAATCTGCTTCTGTTGGTATTTCGTCATTGAAATAGTAAAATGAATGTAACCATTCGTCTTCTGCCTCAATCGTAGTCTTTACGCAAAACTTTGTTTCTGCCTCTATTCTGTCAAACCAAACATCAAGCAAATGTTGTTTTTTGTCCTTTGCCTCTATGGTTTCCACGAGTCCCCGATGCTTTTGCACCTCAAAACCGTCTTTTTCAAAGTTGATAAATTTTACTTTTTTGTCTTTGTCGTGTGGAACTCCTGCGGTAAAGACTGCAATGCAAGGGTTTGTACCTACTCTGTAAAAAGTGTTTTTATTCAGCGTAATTACGCCTTCCAATGTATGGTGCTTTAAAATATTGGCTTTGATTGCCTGTTCCTCTTTGGTTTTGCCTGTCATTGACGACTGTGGAACAATGACAATTACTTTTCCGCCTGCTACTATGGAATTGAGTAAATGCTCTGTAAAATTGATTTCGTATAAACTTGTATTGTTTTTACTGCCCATTGAATAAGGCGGGTTCATCATTCCAACCGTGCAGCCTTTGAGTTGTAAATGTGCTGGGTTTTGTTTTAAAAAGTCTTCTTGTTCAAGGTTGCTTTTTCCGTCCCCTCGCAAAATCATATTTGTTGTGGCAATCGTGAACATATACGGCTGCATTTCTAAACCGTGCAAATGGTTTTTTCTGATTTCTTGTTGTTGCTTGGGCTTATCAGTTTTTTGCAACATATTGTGCATTGCTGCAATTAAAAATCCTGCTGTGCCACAACAGGGGTCTAAAACTTTGTCCGTAGGTTTTAATTCGGCTAATTCACAAAATAATTCGGTAATATGTTTGGGTGTCAATACAATGCCCAAAGACTGCCCATCTCCCCCCGAATACGACATAAACTCACCGTAGAACCTGCCTAAGTAGTCTTCGGCTGAATGAATATATTTGATGTTTTTGTAAATGTTTTCGTACAAAAATTCGGTGTAGTGTTTGAGTGGCGTTTTCTTTAAAAACTCATTAACTTCGTTAATGGCTTTGGTGTCTTTAATAACCAAAAACTGACTGAGTAATTTGTCTTTTTTGACTTGTGGCGACACGTTGGCACGTTGTAAATTTGCTTCAATGGCTTTGTATATTTTTTCTCCGTCTGTGGTAATTTCATCGCCTGTTAAACTTTCAATGCTAAACCCTTTGTGTTCCATTTCACGCAAAGCCAACAAAATACCTGAAACAATTAAGGGCTTGTCTTTGTCTTGAATACTGCCATAATTCCGCAAATCTTCGTGAAGATTTTTTGCGTCTTTTAGTATTTCTTCGGTTGTTTTTTCGTCTGGGGTTTGCTCTTTGAGAATGTTTTTTGTGTAGTATTCTTCAATATTTTTCTCGTTGAAAAGCGTAAAAGTTTCAACGTCTTCCAACTCTTTGTAACCGCCTCTTTCATCAATAAAAATAGGGGAAATTTTGTGTCGTTTTTCGTTGCCCGAAACGCCAAAAGCAATGATTTTTTTGTAAGAAGTGTTTTGTGCTAAATGCAATCCGTAAAACAAAGCACCATTTACAGCATAATTTTTTACACTTGCTACTTCGCTACAAATCAAGTTTTTATCGTTTCGTTTGATGTGTTGAGAAACGTCTGCTTTGTTTTCTATAATCAAAACAAAGTCTTTCACTACTCCGCAATATTCAGGAAAACCAACTTTCCCTGTCCCTGCTTTTGATGCCGATTGCAGTGCCTTACTAATTTCTTGGATATTGCTACCTTGTGGGTGTAAATTTATATTTGCCTCTTTGAGCATTTCATAAACCCAAAGGTCTGTTAGAATTTCTTTTTTTGCCATTTGTCTTGTTTGGGTTAGTGTGCAAAGTTAAAAAAAACGGTAATTTTACCGTAGTTTTTGTTCTCCGTTTTTCTGTTAGCCTTGCTGCCAACATTATTTTACTGCAATGAAAGTGTCTGTTCAATTTTGTTCGACCACTTAGGAAAATCTGTGCTAAATCTGCCTAATCTGTGTTTTCCGTGTTCTCATTTTTGGCACACAGATAAACACAGATTAAACAGATAAAACACGGATTGAAACGTACTTACGCTACATTTCACACGGGTTTGCGAGCGAAGCCGAAGCGAACCCAGAAGAAATTTTATATTACACTGCATTTCACACCTTCTAAGCGTTCTAA